>OHHU01000958.1_pt1 | contig 14574 bp, 16 predicted proteins | sample 1568151 | NCBI WGS metagenome assembly OHHU01 (sample SAMEA3879572, study PRJEB24766) | human gut metagenome | biome: human-associated habitat; feature: feces | place: USA | collected 1985/1987 | reverse complement strand
ATCTCATTGAATCTCATGGTGCCGAGAACGGCTGGGTTGCACCGATGGCAGAGGAAGACAGGGAGTTCTTTGCATATTTTCGCTCGGTGTTTAAGCGCTACAATATTTCGCTCTCAAAGGCAACGCGGCTGGAGTATGATTTTGTGACGCGAGTTGCGGAGAGTGAGTTCTATCTCCAGAAGGTAAATGCGTGATGCTATTCTTTGTCTATAGCGCCGCAGCTTCTGAGCCGTCACCCCCGCAGAAACCTCTTGCATAACTGCCTGTCCAGAGTTACAATACAGACCACACAGCAACGCAAAACGCTTCCCGTCCGGCACCGGTGACAGTTCACCGGAAACCGGGCGGGAAGCGTTTTTGACCACATAGATTACCACATACGGCTCCGGAACACCCGGAAACAGCGGAGAAAAGAGGGTCAAAGAGTAAGTAAAACAAATTAAAAAGCTCCAAAAACCGCTATAAACAAGTGAAAAAAGTGTTCTGCACTTCTTTGGGAGCAGGATGCCGGGGGTTCAAGTCCCTCCACTCCGACCAAAAAGGCTCGAAGCGGATGCTTTCGAGCCTTTTTCTTATGCGTTTCTTCGCATCTGCGCAAAAAAATCTCGCGCCTTCAAATTTGATGGCGCGAGGTTTTCATTTTTCAGAACGGAAAGCCCATGGGGGTGAGCTTGCTCATTGCCTCGTTGGTCGCGTTCTCGCTCTGCGTGATCGCTTCGTTGACCGCGGCAACGATCATATCCTGAAGCATCTCGACATCGTCGGGATCGACGGCCGAGGGATCGATCTCAATGCTCTTGAGCGCGCGTGTGCCGATCATGGTCGCCTTGACTGCGCCGCCGCCGACCGTGGACGTGAACTCCTTGCTCTCAAGCTCCTGCTGCATCTTCATGAACTCTTCCTGCATTTTCTGAGCCTGCTTCATCATATTGCCGCCGCCCATACCGCCGCGGAATCCGCCTTTTGCCATATTAAAATTCCTCCTAAAATATTATACGAAACGTGTTTCTTTGAACTTCCGAAGCTCCTCGATGTCCCTTTTTGGCTTATCGTTATCCTCGAGAAGCTCCGAGATCGTTATTTTAAGGCTGCGCCCCGTGACAGCGTTTGCCGCCTCGCGCAGGCGCATGAGAACCGCCTGATTATTCACCGCGTTGTAGAAAAATCCGGGCACCACCTCGAGCGAGAGCGTATCGTAGCTCACGGTGCATCGAGTCTGCACGGGGTTGGTCAGTATCGGGATCACTCCGCGCGGAAGCGACTCCTCGGCATTTTCGACTATCGCCGCCCACAGTGCCTCGTTGTCCTGCGGCGCATCCGCCGCGCTCGCCGGAGCATCGGGATTCAGCTCGACGGGCGACTTTTTATCCAAAAGGTCATCCTCGGGCTGATACTCGGCAAAGTCGGCCGGGTCAAGCTCGTCTGCCGGATCGTCTTCGTATCGCGGCTGCGGCGCAGGCGGCTCATCGAGGTCAAACGGCGGCTCGTCAAGAGTCGAATGAAACTCTTCCTCATCATCGTCATCCTCGGCTGCCGGCACGGCTGTTCTCGCCGGCGCGTGCTTCAAGTCCTCCTCGATGCGCGATATGCGCGCACGAAGCTCGTCAACGCCTTCCGTCAGGCGCGGCTCGCACAGTGATATTATACACAACTCCGCTGTGAGCTTTGCGCTTTTAGAATCGCGTATCTTCAAAAGAGAGTCCGAAACAATGTTTATCCGGTTAATAAGCTCGGCTTTCGTGAGCTTTTTGCAGAAAACACCCAAAATATCACGGCTGAAGCGGCCCGATATAAGATCTGCGCCTGCTTTCGGTGCAACCGCCAGCATGAGGCAGTCGCGCAGGAGCGTGTTCAGCTCATACAGCAGCGTCGCCGGATCCTTTCCGTCGCGCCAGAGGCTGTCAAAGAGCTTGAGCGCCTCATCGGTGTTTTTCTTCACCGAGTAGTCAAGCAGCTGCGCCGTGCGGCGGTTTCCCGTAAGCCCCATCGCCGAGTACACGGCGTCGGTGTCGATATCGCTCTCGCCCGAGCACTGGTCAAGCAGCGACAGCGCGTCGCGCATGCCGCCCTCGGCAAGTCCGGCGATAAGCTCGGCGGCGCTGCGCTCGAGCCTGAGATTTTCGCACTGCGCAACGTGCTCGAGGTGGTCGGCGATAAGCTGCGCGTCAAGGCGCTTGAAGCTGTGCCGCTGGCAGCGCGAAAGTATCGTCGCCGGAACTTTGTTAAGCTCCGTCGTTGCGAGGATGAACACAAGGTGCTCCGGCGGCTCTTCAAGAATTTTCAGCAGCGCGTTGAACGCCGCCGTTGACAGCATGTGCACCTCGTCGATGATATACACACGCTTTTTTACCGAAACCGGAGAAAACACGGCCTCCTCGCGCAGCTGGCGGACGTTATCCACGCCGTTATTGGACGCAGCGTCGATCTCGACGACGTCCATGATGCTGCCGTCCTCGATGCCGAGGCAGGCGGGGCACTTGCCGCAGGGATTGCCGTCCACGGGGTGCTCGCAGTTGAGCGCCTTGGCAAGTATCTTCGCGCAGGTGGTCTTGCCCGTGCCGCGCGTTCCGATGAACAGATACGCGTGCGAGGTGCGGCCTGTAGATATCTGATTTTTAAGCGTTTCCGTTATGTGCTTTTGCCCAACGACCTCGTCAAAGGTCTTAGGCCGCCACTTACGATATAAAGCCTGATACATAAATAATGATCCCTAATAAATAAAATGCGGCCCTTGACAAGACTGCACACCCAACTTCGAAAACTGACATATGCCCGTTACGCCGGCAGCCGGCTCAGAACCGGCACCCTCACGGCACACGAAAAGCACCGCTTAATGCTGCTCGGTTCCCCGCCTGACATGGTTCACGGGTTTCCGTTGCGCGAGACCGGCTCGTCAACGCTGCTTACCGGTGTCAGACGACACATGACAGATCCTATGTTGGGAATTCATTCCTGCTGTAGCGGATTGCAGGTTACAGGGCACCGCTGGCTCCCCAACTAGTGCAGCCTTGTCAAAAGCCGCGAAAATATTATAACTCAGATCAGCAATATAATCAACAAATATTTTCTTTACTTTTTTGAAAAGTGTGTTATAATACTAAGGCCGAGCAAAGTATGGGCCCGTAGCGCAGCTGGGAGCGCGTTCGGTTCGCATCCGAGAGGTCGAGGGTTCGAATCCCTTCGGGTCCACCAAAGCCAAGACTCCGTTCTCGTTTGAGGACGGAGTTTTGTTCTATATTATCCGCCATTCAATGATCCGTCCGCTGCGAGCGATCGCGGCGGACTTTTTCTTGCCTGTCGGGCGGCGATATGCTAACATAGGCCTGATAAATCGACACACAGGAGAAAAGCTATGGTAAAACAAAATCTGCATTGCCACACGACGTTTGACGACGGGGCGAGCACGCCCGAGGAGATGGTCTGCGCGGCAATGGAGCACGGGCTAAGCTCGCTGGGCATAAGCGCGCACGCTCCGATGGACGGCGAAGACTGGTGCACTCCGAAGGAAAAAGAGGCCGCCTTCAAGCTTGAAATGCAGCGCCTGAAAGAAAAATATGCCGGAAAGATCGCGCTGTACACCGGCCTTGAATACGATGCCGCGGCCGAGAAAAATTTCGACGGCTACGAATATATCATCGGCTCGGGACATGTGCTCGACGGCTTCTATGTTGACTCCACGCGCGAGCGGGCAATTGCGCTCATCGAGCACTTCGGCGGGGCCGAGAAGGCCGCTGATGTGTTTTTTGCAAACTACGCATCTATGGCGCAGATACCCGAGGTGGACATCGTCGGGCACTTCGACCTTTTGACGAAGTACAACGAGCAGGGCGCACTGTACGACACGCAAAGCTCATGGTACCGCGACGCAGCCTTTGCCGCGATGGAGACGCTCAATGCCGCCGAGAAAATATTCGAGATGAACACGGGCGCTATAAGCCGTGGCTACAGAACGACACCCTATCCCTCGCCGGAGCTTCTGCGCCACCTTCACGATATAGGCGGACGTATCGTGATAAGCTCGGATTCGCACTCGGCAAGCAGCATATGCTGCGCCTTTGACCTGTGCGAGCAGATAGCTCGCAGCTGCGGCTTTGATGAGCTGTGGTACTTCAACGGAAGCTGCTTTGAACCCGAAAAACTATCATAGTTTAATATTTTTTTGCCACTGCTATGTTATTTTGCGGCATATGATGATATAATTGCAGCATAACTATCAGGAGGTCTGACATATGGACAGAAAGCAATTGAAGGCGCAGTCGAAAAACCTCATTCGCACCGCCCAACCCAAGCCCGTTGTTACCGCGATCATATATCTTCTCATCATCTCGGTGCTCGGCTTCCTATCGTATAAGCTTGTCGGCGGCTCGTCGTTTGAGCTTCAGTCGGTTTATGAGCAGTTTGGTATCGGCTATGACGTCGGCTTTGGCACAGGCGCATACGACAGCTTTGATCCGGATCAGTTTGCCTATGCGATCGAGCAGGCCCTTCCGACTCCGGGCGCAGCTCTTCTTAATCTCGCCGTAGGCATAGTGTCGCTTGTGATCGGCGCCGGCTTCACGATCTACTGCCTGCGCACGGTGCGTGGAATGCAAACAAGCTACTGGAACCTTTTCGATGCGTTCGGCATGTTCTTCCGTGTCACCTGGCTGTACATCCTCGAGGGTATATTCGTTTTCCTCTGGTCACTGCTGTTCATTATCCCCGGTATAATCGCCGTGTACCGCTATCGCATGGCACTGTATCTGCTGCTTGAGCACCCGGAGATGAGCGCTTTGCAGTGCATAAGCGAAAGCAAGCGCCTTATGGTCGGCCACAAGGGTGAGCTGTTCTGGATGGATCTTAGCTTCATCGGCTGGTCGCTGCTTATCGGCATTGCCGACTCAGTCAGCGAATGGCTTGCCGGCGCAATCGGACCGTCGATCATTGCACAGATCATCGGCGTTATCGGCTTCGGCGTTCTGGTGCAGTTCTTCGTGCTGCCGTACATGGATCTGACCTACGCAGGCTACTATGTTGAGCTTACAAAGCCCAAGGCCGACGCAGGCTTTGCCGACGGCTGGACTCCGGAGCTGTGAGGTCAGAAGCATGAAGGTAACATTTTTAGGCGCTGCCCATGAGGTCACCGGCAGCTGCACTCTTCTCGAAGTCGGCGACAAAAAAGGTGTTATCGACTGCGGTATGGAGCAGGGCAAGGACCTTTTTGAAAATCAGGAGCTGCCGGTCGCGGCATCGGTGCTTGACTTTGCACTGGTGACGCACGCGCACGTTGACCACTCCGGTCTGCTGCCGCTGCTTTATAAAAACGGCTTCCGCGGCGCCGTGTACGCCACGGGCGCTACATGCTCGCTGCTGGACATAATGCTGCGCGACTGCGCGCACATACAGATGGCCGACGCCGAATGGAAATCGCGCAAGGCGATGCGCCGCGGTGAAGCCGCCGTCGAGCCGCTTTACGATCTTGATGATGTTGCAGGGCTTATGAAGCTGCTGCACCCATGCGAATACGGCAGCCAGGTGCAGGTCAACGAATCGGTCACGATCCGTTTCACCGATGTCGGGCATCTGCTCGGTTCGGCAGCTATCGAGATCTGGCTCAAAGAGGGCGACTGCGAAAAGAAGATCGTCTTCTCCGGCGATATAGGCAACCTCGACCAGCCGATACTCTGCGACCCGAAGCACATCGACAAAACCGATTACCTCGTGATCGAGTCCACCTACGGTGACCGCAACCACGCCGATGAGCGCCCCGATTACATTGCCGAGCTTTCCGCATGCATCCAGCGCACGCTCGACCGCGGCGGCAATGTCGTGATCCCCTCGTTTGCTGTCGGCAGAACGCAGGAAATGCTGTATTTTATCCGCGAGATCAAAAATCGCGGCCTTGTAACGGGGCATTCCGACTTTCCCGTTTACGTTGACAGTCCCCTTGCCATCGAGGCAACGAGCGTGTTTTTGCAGTGCGACTCGAGCTATATTGACGAGGAAATGCAGGCCGTTATCCGCTCGGGCGAAAATCCGCTGTGCTTCCCCGGACTCCGTCTGTCGGTAAGTCAGGAGGAATCCAAGGCCATAAACGAGGATAAAACTCCGAAGGTCATAATCTCTGCATCCGGCATGTGCGATGCCGGCCGCATACGCCACCACCTCAAGCACAATCTGTGGCGTCCGGAGTGTCTTGTCCTGTTCGTCGGCTACCAGGCGGTCGGAACGCTCGGCCGCGCACTGCACGACGGTGCAAAGGAAGTAAAGCTCTTCAACGAGGAGATCGAGGTCGAGTCCGAGATCGCTTCGCTTCCGGGTGTCAGCGGCCACGCCGACAAGCAAGGACTGATCGCATGGCTCGAGGGCTTCTCCGAAAAGCCGGAGCTTGTTTTCGTCAATCACGGCGACCCCGAAAGTGCCGACAGCTTCACCGCCTGCCTGAATAACGAGCTCGGCTACCGCGCATTTGCACCATACAGCGGCACCGAGTTTGACATTGCAGCCGGCCGCTTCACAGTCGTGACGCAGGGCAGGCCCATTGTTAAAACGCCGAAAGCTCCCTCTGCCGAGCGCAGGGTCAATCCGCTGTTCACCGAGCTTCTGAACGCTGCCGATGCGCTCATGCAGGCCGTGCGCGGCTGCGAGGGACGCTCGAACCGCGATCTGCGTGCTTTCACCGACGCCGTGCGCAAGCTTACAGATAAGATAAAGCGCTGAATTAAACAGCTGACGTGATTTTCACGTCAGCTGTCAGTCTGTCGAAAAAGTCCAGCAACGGCTGGGCTTTTTCGTATTTAGATGGTATAATAAATATGGGTGATGAAAGATGCTGGAACGCGGAAAACTGGATCGCGGAATCGTAGAGATTGTAGATACAGAAAGTCTGGTGCCGAGAGACCATCTGTTGCGAAAAATAGATGAAGCAGTAGATTTTAACCGGCTCTATGAAATGGTGGAACCATTGTATAGCGAAGATAACGGGCGGCCCAGTGTGGACCCTGTTGTGCTGTTCAAGATGGTGCTGATCCAGCATCTGTACGGCCTTCCCTCGCTGCGGCGGACAGCGGAAGAAGTCAGCGCAAACAATTGCTATCGCTGGTTTCTCGGTTATCCCTTGCAGGAGGAAACGCCGCATTTTTCCACGGTGAGCTATAACTTCCGGCATCGGTTCACCGAAGAGACCGTGGATCGGGTATTTGCGTGGATTTTGGATGAGGTAGCCAAGGCAGGCTATCTGTCTCCCAAGGCTGTCTTCATCGACGGTACTCACATCAAGGCCAACGCCAACACGAAGAAGCAGATGAAGGAACAGATCCCAGCGGCTGCCAGGCACTATGCAAAAGAATTGATGGAAGAGGTCAACGCGGATAGAGAGGCGCATGACAAGAAGCCCTTTGCTGATGACAACGATCCTCCGGCATCTCCTAAGAAGCACAAAGACAACACCTCTAAGAAGAAGCTGGCCCGCAGGAAGAAGCAGGGCTTTCGTACCGTAACCCAAAGCACGACAGATCCGGACTGCAGCTTATTCGTAAAGGGCGAGCATAAGCGACAGTTCGCCTATGAGGCGCATAGCGATCTGCCAGTTTCAGCAGTGCCATACAGGACTTGTAGCCCTGCTGCTCTACCTTGCGGGCAGAGAGGAATATCCGCACAATAGCAGCGGTGTGCTGACCGATCTGTTCTGCCCAGCGGATGAAACGCTCGCCATTCCACTGCAGGTAGGCCTGGTGGTCCGGCGGCATATGGCTCTCCACCGTGCTGTACTGGTTGGGACGGCCATGGAGACGTAGATGGGAGGCGATCCGGGTACCGGCGAAGAAGATCTCTACTGTGGTCTGGGTGAGATGCACATCCACCTGCTGCTTGATACGCTCCCCAAAGACCGGACAACGTGGAATACGGCAGCAATACGTATCGCCGAAATTATGAACCGATAATACGCACGGAGTACATACATAATACGCATTATGAAAATCCACCCCAGAACAATATAACGCTATATATAGACGATTTATTTCTTGACGTGCACCGTATATTGTGGTATATAAGAATTATTGTTGAGTTTTGCATGATTTTCTCCTCGGAGGCGTAGGCTGTCTGGCCTATGTGCGGAGAGATTCGCCTGTGCACGTAGTTAGGTTTGTACGTTATGTAACACTTATAGGGGATTATTATGCCCTTTTGAGGAGCAGATTTGCTCTGTGTTTGTATGGATTTTGCCGAATGGCTTTGCAGCTGCTCGGCACATTGGAGAGACGAAGGGGCGCTTTGTGTCCGTTCGCCTTTTTGCTCACTATGGAAAAACTCCAACTATACAGCCCCCGAAGGCTCTGCTACAATAGCCTTGTATTAGGAGTCTCGCGGTGCACTGGGCAGGAAATATCTGCTTGCCGCGAAGCATCCCTTGGGCGAAGTAAGTTAGGGCGGAGTAAGTTAGGGAGGAACGGCGACTGTAGTGGGACAAGTGCGCCCATTCGTCTGAAAAAAGAAGATTGGAAAGAAAAAAGATTCCGCAGAAACCTTAACCGTTTTCGGCGGTATAATACTTAAAACGATAAGAAGTAATTTCGCGGCGGGCGCTCGCGCTGTGCCGCTGAAGCAAAGAGACGAAGAATGCCTTTCGGCAAACTGCGTCTCTTTTTTGCATTTTTGTATGGAGCCTCGCTCGTCGGAGCAGCCACCGGCTTTGCCAGCCGGTGGCCACGAGGCGGCAGGAAGGATGGAAGAATAGGCAGAAAACAGCATGGATTTCTCTCAGATCGGGGCGGTTTGAGATGCAGGAGAAACGCCCCCGAGACCGCGGCAAAGGTCTCTCCCCTGCGCCCGGGCAGTGTGTCCGAACCGGCGGCGCAGGAACAGCACACCACCGATCCGCAGCCGGTGCGGGTCAAAGAACACTGGCAGCTGCTTCCGATTTGTCAGCAGTTGCAGCCGAGTTCAGCGGCCTGGTGTTCACCGCCGCCATCGCAGATGGCAGGGCGCACGCCCCATGCGGTATCGTACTGACCGAGGCAAAAGTAAAAGAGACAGGTTCTTGGCCGCACCGCAAAACGGTAGACGCCGCAAGGTTTTTTCACCGTTCAAGGGCCTCCGTTCCGTGGAAAGAAAGCGGAAACGGACACCTTTGCCAACGGGTGAAGTGCGCCCATCTGAACACGATAACGGCTTCTAAGGAGATCTACATATATGGCTACTATTCAAAGCAAAGGGATATTCCTCTCCCTTGTCGCCCAGTTGGACAAGCTGGCACGGCACAATCGACAAGGCAGCTTTCGTACCAAGGAGCGCTACTACGAAGCGTGCAAACGATTCTGCGCTTACCTCGCCGCAGAGTACCATCTGCAAAAGCTGGAGAACATCAGCGGCAAGCATCTGGTAAGCTATGTGTTGTACTTGCAGGATACCGGCAAGTCTGCCAGTACTGTAAAAACCGACCTCGCCGCCATTCGCTTCTTCCACGATAAGATGTCCCGCCCAAAGTACACGCTGCCAACGAACAGCGAGTTAGGCGTCGAGCTGGAGCGCCGCCGGTTTGGACAACTCGACCGCACTTGGAGCGGACCGGAGTTCAATCGTCTGCTCGGCAAGGCGATGGTCGAAAACCGTGATGACTTCATTCTTGCCCTCTACCTTGGGCGCTATGCGGGGCTTCGTATCCACGAGTGTTTCCGCATGGACATAGCGGCAGCGGAACGGGCATTACGCGAAAACGCCCTCACCGTAAAAGGCAAAGGCGGCAAGGTGCGTATCGTCCCCATTGAGGACGAGCGTATCCTGATGATGCTCCGTAAGTTGCTAGCTCAGACCGAGCGCGGTCACAAGCTGTTGGTGCCGGATGGCATGCCTACCGACCGCGCCATCAACGCCTTGGAGCTGTTTATCTATCGTCATCGCAACGAGATCAGCGACGAGGGCTCGGACCGCCGTCTGACCTTCCACGGGCTTCGGCACACCTATGCCGCGGAGAAGTACACAAGGCTGACGGAGGGCGGCATGAGCGCCATTGACGCGCACTATGCAGTCTCCCGTCTGTTGGGCCACGAGCGTGCCGACGTAACGAACATTTACCTTGCGTCGGTCAGAAAGCGGGGCCGCGATGGAGAATAAGTACCGCTCCCTTGATGACCTCCCCGTGACGCTGCGTGTGGAGGAGCTGATGCCGATCCTCGGCATCGGACGCAACACAGCCTATGAGCTGGTCCGCAGCGGCAGGCTCCGCAGCATCCGCGTCGGACGACAGGTGCGCATCCCCAAGAACGCGTTGATCGAGTTCTTGGAGGATACCGAGAAATAAAAGCTTTGCATTTCTGCTGCGCAGGGCGTATCATATTGTTTAGGTATGTCCTGCGCGGCGGAAAGGAGGATATATGTCGCGCAAGAAATCATTAAACCGCCGCGCTAACGGCGACGGTACGATCCGCAAAATCACAACCACTCGCAACGGCAAAGAATATACCTACTGGCAAGGGCGCTATACCGAGGGGTACGACGCCTGTACCGGCAAGCAGATTCAGCGCAGCATTACTGGGAAAACACAGAAGGAGGTCGCGCAGAAGCTTCGTCAGATCACTGCCGAAATTGATGCAAAGACCTACGTTGCTCCCTGCAAGCTCAGCGTTGCCGAATGGATGGCCGTTTGGGCACAGGACTATCTCGTCGGAATCAAGGCGTCTACCGCATATCTTTACAAGCGCACCATTGACTTATATATCGTACCACATCTTGGCCACATCCGACTTGACGCACTGAATGCTCACGCGGTGCAGCATTTCTACAACGAGCTTGCCAAGCCGTCAAAACCTGATGCTGCTCCTCTCTCCGCAAAGTCCATCAAGAACATTCATGGCGTACTGCACAAAGCTCTGAAGCAGGCCGTTCTGATCGGTTACCTTCGTACAAACCCAAGCGAGGCGTGCATTCTCCCACGCATCGTCAGAAAAGAGATGCACCCCTTGGAGGAAGACCAGGTCGCTGTGTTTCTGCGCGAGGTGCAGGAGCATCCGCACGAATACCTCTATAAGATTGCTTTGTTCACTGGATTACGCGAAGGTGAAGTACTCGGCCTCGGCTGGGAACACATCGACTTTCAGACGGGTACTCTCACGGTAAAACGGCAGCTCCGCAGGGAGCAGAAAAAAGGCGGAAGGTATTATTTCTCTCCACCAAAGAATAACAAGAGCCGTTGTCTGACGTTGGCCTCATCGGTTATTCAGTTGTTCCGACTTCAAAAGCTGGAGCAAAACAGTATGAGGATGGAGGCCGGTGATGCTTGGGAAGAGCACGGCCTCATATTCACCAACCAAACCGGCGGCTATCTGTCTTATCGAACCGTGTATGACTGCTTCAAACGCATTGTCCGAAACATTGGCGCACCAGCCACTCGTTTTCACGATCTGCGTCACACCTTTGCCGTTGCCTCTATCAAGAGCGGCGACGACATCAAGACCGTGCAGGAAAATCTCGGTCACGCCACCGCAGCGTTTACATTAGACGTTTACGGACACGTTACGAAGCAGATGAAACAGGACAGTGCTGCCCGTATGGAACAGTTTATTAAGAGCGTTTCGGGTGCTTGAGGGACAATAAGGCTAAAAATAAGGCTAAACAGGGTTTCAGGGCAGCAAAAAAGCCTTGAAGTTACTGAAACTTCAAGACTTTTCTGTGGTGCGCGGTACAGGACTCGAACCTGTGACCCCATGCACGTCAAATATAGCCGTGCTTTTGCTTCGCCGTTTTTCTTTGCTTTTCGCTGTTTTTCTCTCATTTTCTCACTTTCAGGCAGTTGCAAACAGCCAAGGACATTTGCGGTTACTAACAAAAAACTAACAATTCCCCGCCGCCTCAACAGCGGCAATAAGCTGCTCGGCATCCGCATGAACATAGATACTTGCCGTGGTGGTATAGCTGGCATGACCGAGTATCTTTTGAAGCGCCTCGGGCGCGATGCCGGACTTCCTCGCCCAGCTCGCGTAGGTGTGCCGCGTCGCGTGCGGCGTCTTTTTTTCTATCCCCAGGCGATTTAACAGTGCGTAAAAGTCTCGCTTGCGGAAATTCGCCGGTATCTTCTGCCCGCTGTAGCCCGAGAGCAGCAGGTCTCCTGTTGCGCGAGCCTTAAAATCTGCAAAGTACGCGCGCCCCTCCGGGCGGATGGGAATAATGCGGTTCTTTCCAGCCTCGGTTTTTTCGCCGCCAATGACATAGTTTTCGTGGCAATCAGTCACAGGCAGGCCGAACAGCTCGCCGATTCTCATGCCGGTATAGATCAACATGAGGACGATTTTTGCAGTGTCGCTGCCATCTTCTTCCAGCTTTCTAATGTCCTCGTCGGTGAAAATTTCCTTTTCCTTTTTGACGTTCTCGGGCAGCTTGACAAACCGCGCAAAATTGGTCGTGCATATCTCCTCACGCATCGCCCATTCCGACATTTGCGTAAGGAGCTGCTTATACTTGCTCACGGTGGAATGGCTCTTCTTCATGTACGGGTCAATGACCGCTTGAAAATCCGCGGTGCGCAGCTCACGGAATTTCCGCTCGTAGAGCGGCGCAAAGACCTTGTATGCTCCGTCGTATGATTCTATGCCGTGCTCGCCGATCTCGCGGTAATGCTCCGCTTTCCAGTCCTCGAAAACCTCGGCAAAGGTCATATTATACCGCTCTGTCAGGTCTTTTCCGGAGAGCCGTTCCAGCGCGTCCAGCGCTTCCGACTTTTTGCCGTAATAGCCTATGATGATTTTATTCTTCGCAGCGACCCACGGGCGCGATCTCCGGCCTTGCAGCCGGTAGACCGTGCCCTTTCCATTTCCGCGCCGGAGTGCCTTGCGGCTCTTCCTCTCCTGTTCTGCCCCACACTGACAGCAGAACGGGCCGTCCGGCACTTCCCTTTTGCATTTAATACAGATCATATTTGTTCCCTGAAAAGTATCGTTCGATCTTTTCCTCGAGCTCCTCTGCGCGCTGCGCGGCCCGAAGCATATCTTGGAGGGATAAACATGCCTTTATGCCAAAATAGAACGCCGCAATAGCGACGATAGTTGCCGGTCCATCAGGGATATTAAGGCGCGCGGCCATGTAGGTTACAGCGCACAGCCACGCCGCCATGACCGTGATGCACACGATGGTAACGAATAGCTCCATTTTTGGAGTGTCATATTTCATAACGCGCTCCTCCCAGCACCTATTTATCCCGCCTCTGCCTCAATTTGCGATATGGGATCATCCCGGTACAGGTCGTCTTTTTCGATGTGTGTTATCTCATGCTTCAAACTGTCTGCATTCTTCTCACGGCTCAATCTGCTGTTGAGCAAAACGGTATAGGTCCCGTCGTCGTTTAACAGGACAATACCGCCGGACGAGCACACCGGGAAGTCTACCAAATGCACAAAGTAATCTGCATTTTCAAGCATCATTCTGATTTCAGCCCCTTAATAAATACGGCCATCATGCGCTTCTGCTCTTCCGTCATTGTGCGGAACGAATGCAGGAGCGCTCTTTCTTCGTCTTTCAGCGCCTGCAAAGTATCGGCATCCTGCGAGGAGAAGTAAGACCGCTCTACGCCGAAATAATCCGCCAATTTTTGAATCGTGATATCCGTCGGTATTGTGCCACGCTTCCAGCCTGTTGCCGTGGACTTATTCAGGCCGATAGCCTCTGCGACTACGGACGGCTTCACGTCTCTTTCGTTGCACAGTTTAATAAATTGTTCATAAAACACAACATACACCCCTACATTCTGACAGTTTCCACAAAGTTGAAAAAGTTGCACGAAATCGCTTGCAGTTGCATAAGTTGTGCGCTATAATCCAGTTACGGTTGAAAAATATGAACACACAACGCGGCCATAGTAAAAATCCGACGCAAATGCAAGCTGGCTATTCTTTTTTGGTGACACATAAATGATAGCATAGTTGTTTAAGAAATTCAACCGCAAGATATAGTCAACAGAAAGGCGGTGACACACAAGTGGAGACATGGATGGGTGAGGTTGTTGCAGAAATGCACATGAAGAAGATCACGCAAAAAGCGCTTGCTGCGCAGATGGGGGTCACGAATGAGTACATCTGCTCGATCCTCAACGGCAAGCGCGAGAAAATCCCCGACGACATGGAGCGGAGGATTCGGGAAGCGATCAGCCAAATTAACGCAGGATAGGAGGGACCTTTGTGCAAATCATTTCGACTATGACGCCGCAGGGTGCGGCGGAATACCTGCGAGCGTGTGGCATGAGCATTTCCCCCGATACCCTGCGCCGCGGCATTGAGCAGGGCGTTTATCCGTTCGGCCTGTGCATCAAAACGGACGGGAGCGCCGTCTACCAGATTTTCAAGCGCCTGCTGGACGAGTGGATCGCGGAAAGGGGCGCTGAGGCATGAGCAAAGAAACGCGGGGGCAGCTTGTGAACGGCAAGGAAGTGGCACGGCGTCTGCGCGTCCCTTACCGAACGGCGCTTGACCTGCTCCGGTCCGGCACGATAGCGAGCCAGAAAGAAAAGGGCGTATGGGTAGCCGAGGCCGCGACCGTGCAGAGGTTCAAGCGCGGGAACGACCGGAAGATCGAAAAGCTGCGGGCTGATTATGTGCGGCTCTATTGGGA
>OHHU01000955.1_pt1 | contig 14594 bp, 13 predicted proteins | sample 1568151 | NCBI WGS metagenome assembly OHHU01 (sample SAMEA3879572, study PRJEB24766) | human gut metagenome | biome: human-associated habitat; feature: feces | place: USA | collected 1985/1987 | reverse complement strand
TCATGCTCCTTCCGCGTGCAGCTTTTGGGGGCTTCGCCTAAGCCCTTGTTTGCTTTCCCAACTTTCCGTGAAGAACCAAACAAAAAGCCGCCCCGAAAGGCGGCGAATGTCAAATTCGCAGCGGATGCCGCTGGGCAAATCAACATCTTGCGCGGAATCATCCCTGCGCCTGACGCACCATGTGGTAAAACGTCCCTTCGCCGCTGAGCGTCACCCGCTTCACCGGCTCGCCCACCACCCGGAATCCTGCCTTCTCGTAGCAGCGAACGGCGCGCGTGTTCCACGTCCGCACTTCCAGATACATCGGCTTGCCCGGATACAGCCGCTGGGATAACTCCCACGCCAGCGCCGTCATCTGCGTGCCGTACCCCTGTCCGCAGTGGTCGGGATGCGCCCCGATGCCGAAAAACACCTCGCTGCCCTCATCGGACAGGTTCACGAAGCCCACCAGCGTTTCGCCATCGTAAAAGGAATAGAAATTGTTTGCCGGATTCGCAAAACCGTATCCGTGCTTCTTCTGCTCGGCATACGGCGGATTGTTGTACATCGCGTATTCGCCAGGGTACTGCCACGCGCAGATGGCTTCCTTCTCGGCTTCGGTGGTCGGATGATACGTCAGCATGGCGTTTTCCTCCTTGGGGATATTTCTGATTATGCAAAAAACCGGAGGCAGCCTGCGCCACCCCCGGTCAAAATCCTCGATTATTGCAGCACAATGCCTTCCGCTTCCAGCTCCGCGCGGGTGCAGAGCCGCAGCGTCACAAAGTTCTGCTGGCAGATGATGTAGCTGCCGCCTTCACGCGTGTCCTTGTTCTCCAGCGTCACGATGCCCTGCGCGATGCAGTCGTGGTCGGCGCAGCTGGCGTCGGTCATCTCGATGCTCGACTCCGTGACGTGGATGATGTTCACGCACACGCCGTGGATCAGCCGGTAGTACCCGTCCTCCAGCAGCGGAATCGGCTCGTATGTCTTTGTGCCGACCGTCACAAGCAGGAACGCGACGGCTTCCGACGGGTCGCGAACCGCGCTTGCCATCGGGGAGGGCGCAATGCCGGGGTCAGTGCCGCGCGTCGCCGGGTTCAGCTTCGCGAAGCTCAGCGATTCGTTCGATGCCGCCAGAATCGCCTGCGCGTCGGCGAGGGTTTCCTGCGTCGTCGTCAATTCCGCCTCTGTCGCGGCAAGGGTTGCCTTTGTGGCTTCCAGCTCCGTCGTGGCGGTGGTCAGGCTGTCCTTCGTTGCGGCAAGTTCGTTTTCCGCGGCGGTCAGGGTGTCCTTCGTCGCGGCGAGTTCGGATTCCTTCGCGGTCAGGGTGTCCTTCGTCGCGGTGAGTTCGGCTTCCTTCGCGGTCAGACTGTCCTTCGTCGCGGCGAGTTCCGCTTCCTTTGCGGTCAGGCTGTCCTTCGTCGCGGTGAGTTCGGCTTCCTTCGCGGTCAGGGTGTCCTTCGTCGCGGTGAGTTCGGCTTCCTTTGCGGTCAGGCTGTCCTTCGTCGTCGTGAGCTCGGCTTCGGTGGCGGTCAGCGCCGTCTTGGTGTCGGACAATTCCGTCGTGGCGGCGGCAAGGGTGTCCTTCGTCGTGGTCAGCTCGGTTTCAGTGGCGGACAGGCTGGTTTTTGTGTCGGACAGCTCCGTCTGCGCGGCAGTCAGCGTGTTCTGCGTCACCGCCAGTTCGGCTTCCGTCGTGGCGAGCGCTTCCTTCGTGTTCTCCAGCTCGTATTCCTTCGCCGGCAGGGATGCTTTCAGCGTGTCCAGTTCGTTCTGCGTGGTGGACAGCGTGTCCTTCACTGCCGCCAGTTTGGTCTGGGTGATCATCAGCGTGTCCTTCGTGGATGCCAGCGTGGTGTCGCGGCTGTTCAGGGCAGTCTGCGTTTCGGCGAGGGTGGCTTCGGTGGATGCGAGGGTGTCCTTCGCGGCGGACAGGCTGTTTTCGGTGTCCGCTAAGGTGGATTGGGTGGAGGACAGCGCGCTCTGCGTGTCCGTCAGCTGATTCCGGGTGTCCGTCAGCGAATTGTGGCTGACGATGAGACCGGCGCCAAGTGCGATGGAAGAGACTGCCAGCACGATGGCGGCAATCATCCAGATGATGGTCTTTTTCCGGGCGGCAATGGGGCTCATAGCAATCCTCCTAACAAGCGACGAAAATGGGCAGAAACCTTCCGTTTTTTCCAGTTTACCACCATCGGGGGAAGTTGTCAATCTCGAATTTCGCGGAAGTACAAAAAACGCCCCTCCGCCGACAAAAGCAGAGGGGCAGGGGAAGGAAGATTATTCCTGCTTCAAAAGCTCGTAGTGCAGCTCCCAAGAGCCGAGGATTGTGTTGAATTTTGTGATGCGGACGGTCAAAATGTCGCCCGCTTTGACATCGAACGGGGCATCACTGATGAAATTCAAGTGTTCGCCCGCCCAGCAGTTAAAGCCAAGAGCGGAATCAGGATGTACGGCGTGGATGGAAAAGCGCACGACTTTGCCGACGACGTTTTTGCCGCTGTTCAGCGCAGCCTCAAAAGCCGCCGCGGTTTTGTAATCAATGGTGTAGGAATCGGAGGACTGAGTCGGCGCGGCAGAGGCAGCCGGCGCGGCGGAGGCGGCCGTGTGCGCGCTGCGTGCAATCACGGTCAGCAGGTCAACACCATCGCCAAGGTCATTAAAATCGGCATAGATGGCGCAGAGAATTTCCGTCGGAGCGTCTGCCGAATAGTACGTCCAAATTACAACATCGTGCCCCAGCATGGGCGCAACGCAGTAGATGCCGGTACCGCGGTCGTTGTCCAGAGAGATATAATCGTCGTCGCTCAAGGAGTTTCCGCTGCTGAGAATGCCGGAACTGACGGATGCCAATACCTGCTTTAGCATTGCACGCTGGAGAATGCTGGAACTTGGCATGTCTTCCACAGGATAAGCGCCCAGCATCAGGAACGTCGCGCCGCTGCCGTAATGGTAGTATTCGTATCCTTCTTCGCTTGGCTCGTAGCTTTTCCAGCCGGATTTGATGTCGATTTCGTAGCTGCCGATTTTCACAGGGGTTGCGTCCCTCGTCCGACCAATCCCAAGGAAGTCGCCAACAAAGGTGCAGGCAGCGAAGCGTCCCTGCCAGTAACTTTGCGCGTCCGCAGACGCGCCCTCAAGCCGCTCTTCCCCCAAGATTCTGTGAAGAACCGCTTTTTTTCGTGTATACAAAATGAAAATCCGGCGCATCCTTCCTCAAAAAGGAGGAATGCGTATGGATTACAGAACAGACTTGGCGATGGAGCGCACTGTCCGCCCCGGCGGCATGGGCGAGGGCGTGTCGGTGCACACGCAGCAGCAGGCGGGCGCGGAGGTGACGTGGGTGCGCGTGTCGTCGGAGAAGGCGGCGGAGCGGCTCGGCAAGGCGCAGGGGCTGTACTGGACGCTGACACACCCGGAATTGCCGCACATGCTGCCGGAGGAGCGGATGGACATCGCCCGCGAGGTGGCGCAGATGCTGCGGATGATGCTGCCGCCGCAGGGTGACGTGCTGGTGCTGGGGCTGGGCAATCGGCGGATGACGGCGGACGCGCTGGGCGACCGGGTGGTCAGCGGCATCCTCGTCACGCGGCACATGCAGGAGGAACGCCTGCGGAGCGTGTGCGCCGTTGCGCCGGGGGTGCTGGGCATCACAGGCGTGGAGACGGCGGAGCTGGCGCTGGGGCTGGCGGAGCGCGTGAAGCCATCCGCCGTGATTGTGGTGGATGCGCTCGCAGCGATGGAAACGGCGCACATCGGCACGACGATTCAGCTGACCGACACCGGCATCCGCCCCGGCAGCGGCGTGGGCAACCACCGCAAGGGCATCACTGCCGAGACGATGCACGTTCCGGTGATTGCGGTGGGTATCCCGCTCGTTGTGTACGCTTCGACCATCGTCCGCGATGCGCTGGCGGATATGATGCAGCACGAATCAGACGACGCACAGGCACTTGCGGAGCAGCTAACCAGCGGCTATCCGCGCGACTTCGTGGTTACGCCGCGCAACATCGACGAGCTGGTGGCGGGGCTGGCGGACTTGCTCGCGCTGGCAATCAACAGCGCGCTGCAAACGAATCTGGAGATGGAAGAGCTGTCGCACTGCCTGCACTGACGGGCATAATTGGCATTTGTGCCGCATACAATCCACCGATGGATGAAAGGCGGTGGAGGACATGAAGGCGCTTCGGCGGATGATGGCGGGACTTGTGTGCGCGGCGCTGCTGTTTGGGCGTGCCGCGGGCGAAGCGTCGTTTGACTTTACCGACGGGATGCCGGATGTCCCCGAAACCGCCGCGCCTACGGAAAATCCCGCGCCGACTATCACACTGTCGCCCGCTTTCGAGATGACGGTCATCCGCCCGGCAGCGCAGCAGCACCATGGCACGATTCTCATCTACCACACGCACACTTGGGAGGCGTACCGACAGACCGACGAACGCTATCAGGAGACGGAAAAGTGGCGCACGAAGGACGAACGCTACAACGTCGTTGCGGTGGGCGAGGCGCTGACCCGTGCGCTGACGGCGCTGGGCTATACGGTCGTGCATGACACGACGGCGTTTGAGCCGCCCAAATTGGCGGATGCTTACGCACGTTCCCTGACAATGCTGGAGCAGCGAACGGCATCTGGCGAAACCTATGACCTCTATATCGACCTGCACCGCGACGCAATTTCGTCCACCTCCACCATCCGCCGCACCGTCAACGTCGGCGGCGAGGACGCGGCGCGTTTCATGGTGCTTGTCGGCAAGGGGACGACCGGCGGCTATCATGAAATGCCGGATTTTGCCGCGAACCTGCACATTGCAGAGCTGCTGACGGACAAGCTCGAAGCTCAATGCGAGGGTCTTTCGCGCGACGTGAAGGTGCGCACGGGACGCTTCAACCAGCATATCGCGCCGCGCTGTATCCTGATTGAGTGCGGCACGAACGAGAACACGCTGGAGGAAGTCCTCTGCGGCATTCCGTACCTTGCGCAGGCGATTGCGGAGACGCTTGATGCGCTGGAAGCGGAGGCAGCAATTAACAATGAGGAATGAGCAATTCGGAATGCGGAATCAAGCGTGGCGGGCGCGAATCGTCCTCCACAAAAGATTTTTCAGGGGGAACGCCAAACACGATTTGCTGATAGAAAATTGTTACGGTCGTTCATTCTATGGATTATCCCCAAAAGCTGCGGCGCCGAAGGGGTGGAGGGGGCGAGCGGAAAGCCCCCTCCTCGCCTCCGCAGAGGCGAAATCTCTGCATGACAGCGCAACGCTATGAAGAAACAGCATCGGCAATAAAGCAATCAAAAAACGCAGCCTGACACGTCTCGTCAGACTGCGTTTTGATTATCGCTTACAGCTTCGCCTGCGACAGCGGGTACTCATCCAGCAGCGCCTTGAAATCCGCAAAATTCCGGCTCGTGCGGTCGACCATCGGCACAACCCACAGCAGAATCGCGAAGTCCAGCGCGACGGGCAGCCCACCCTCCATCAAGGCGGCGGCAACGCGGATGAAGCGGTACATTTCCGCCCGCGCGGCGCCCGAAAGCGGTGGTACCATCGCGAAAATCGGGGAGAGCACGGCGGTGATTTCCTCGTCCGACGTCTTGGCGACACTCGTGGCGTCCAGCAGGGCGGTCAGCGCGGCTTGGCTGATCGGCGCGGCGTCATCCGCCGGCAGTTCCGGGATGAACGGCAGCGCAGGGAGCGGCAGAATCGGCCATTGCCCGGCGTCGTAGGCGGCATTGCGGGTCAAACCGATGCTGCTGCGCGACAAAAGCAGCTTGTGCATTCCGGAAATCGGCGCATAGTTCGGCAAGCTCGTCAAAAGCAGCACGGGCGTTGCGTCCACGGGGCGCAGGGCAACCATCGGGCGTTGTTCGGCAGAAATCTGGTGCGCAAAGCTGCGTTCCCAGCCCATTGCGGCGGCGATGTTGCGGATCAGCGTCACGGCGGGCGCGGGGGTGGACGACTCATCGCCAGCAGGAGCAGCAGCGCAATCCCCTGATTCTTCGTCAGCGTCAGCCCGCACTTGCCGCACACAGCCGTCAGGCGCGCCAGCAGCTCGTCCAGCGTCGCCTGCTGCCCGCTCACAGGGCTCATGCGCAGCGGCTGACCCGTCAGCGGGATGTTCAGCTGCAAGTCGCCCAGCAGCTTCGAGATGGTCGCGGGGAGCGCATCGTTCTGCAGCGTGTCAATGTGCTTGAGCAGGGAATCGCGCTGCACGGTCAGGCTGTTCAGTTCGGTCTTGAGCGACGCCACCTGCGCTTCGCACGCGTCGCGGTCGCTCTCCAGCTTGCCCGTTTCCTTCTGCAGGCGGTTCGCCATGCCGGCAATAATTTCCTGCTTGAAGCCGTCCATGTCGCGGCGCGCCTTGTCCAACTGGCACAGGGCAGTCAGGCGCTCCGCCTCCAAATCCTGCAGGCGGTCGCGCAGCACGCGCTGGAGCGCGGTGATGTTGCGGTCCTTGCAAATGCGGGGCTCCAGCTTGGAGCGCAGCCCGTCCAGCGAGAGCATGAAGTCCATCAGCTGCTCGCGCGCTTCGGGCATCCGCCACGCGGCGCGGAAGGCGTTCACCGCGTCCGCCACGGGGTTGTCAATGGGGCGCATGGATGTGCCGTTGGGCAGGTTTTGCGCCGGCGGCTCGTATTTGCCAACGTACCACTGGCTGCTCACCGTCTCCTGCACGCGGTTTTTGCTCGGCTGGGGGGAGGTGCGCAGCGGTGTGCGGACGAGCGGCGTGCCGGTCAGCGGGCCGGTTTTCATCATGCTCGGCGGCATTTTCACCGGGCGCGTCTGCTGCTGATGCAGAAGGTTCGCACTGTCGGATACGCCTGTATTCAGGCTTTGCAGCGTCTCTTCAAAATCCTTCGTTTCGTCCAGAATGTTCAGCGTTTCGCCGATGGGCAGGGATTCATCCGCCGCGTCCGCCTTTTCCGCGGGCTTCTCCGCCGCGGGTGCTTCGGGGACGACCGGGTCTGCCGAGGCGACCGGGTCTGCCGGGACGGTCTGGTCAGCCGGGACGACCGGGTCTGCCGGGGCAGCCGCGGCACTCGGCGCAGCCGCCGGAACCGCTGCCGCATCCAACGGACGGTCAAAGCGGACGGGTTTGGGGCGCATCTGCCGCTGAATTGGCGCGGGACGCACCGCTGTGGGCGCATCCTTCAGGCAGAGAATCGTGCGCTCCACGCCATCCGGGCAGGGGAGCGTGAACAGCATTCCCGCCATCCCGCTGCTCTTTTGCGGCTTTTCCGGGTCATTTTTGCACACAGGCCCGTACAGCACGTTGTCCGCGCGCAGATAGAACAGGGGCGTAATCGCCGTTTCCGCCACCACCGCGGCATCATCCGCCGGGGCGGAAATCACCTCATAAAAGCTGTGCGCGGGCAATTCATGCACGGTGTCGGAATAGAGGATAAACTGGTTCGGTTCCCCCTTGTCAGGGCGGAAATTCTTGTTTGTGCGGATTTTTGTAGCTTCGGCGGGCAGGTTCGCCAAGTCAACCAGACAATAATGCCCAAGGTCGCGCATCCGGCTCTTGAAGGTGTGCTGTTCGTTGCGGTCAGGGACGATGCGCAGGCAGCCTTCCACCGGAAACTGGTTCATCGCCTCTTGACGGATGTCAGCGTCCGGGGTCAGCAGCGGGCGAACGCGAAAATACGCCTGCTGGATATTGTCCTCCTCCAGATAACAGAAGAGAAGCTGATTGTCGATGCTCATAATTGCCTCCATAAATAATAGGTAATAAAATAAAAGAACACTCCCTATGAAAATTTTATCAAATAAAGTGCGAATCGTCAAGGGTTTCGACAGGGTTTTTCCGCAAAAAGACGCTATCTTTTTCCGCCGCGCATGAAACCGCCGAAAGCGCGCATAATGAACCCGAAAAGGGAGGCGAAAAACATGACGGTGGGGATGCTGCTGGCAACCATTCTGCTTGTGCTCACGTTCTCCGGCGTGCTTTCCGGCGCGTGGGAGCGGCTGGGGATTCGCCAGCGGACGGCGAGCGCGTGGCTGCTGGCAATGCTCGCGGCGCTGCTGATGCCGGATGTCCGGCTTGGCGCGGCGCGGGTGAATCCAGCGGGGCTGGCGGTGACGGCGGCGGCTTCCGTGCGCCTGATGATGACCATCCGCCCGCGCCGGGAGCTGGTGCGCGTGCTGCTGGGCAGCGTGATTGCCGGGGCAATGGGGCTGCTTGTGCTGATTTTGTCGGACGGGCAGGCGGATGCGCTCTGGGCGTGCGCGATACTCATCGGGGCGGCGGCGTGCTTTCTGGGGGTCAGCCGGCGCGGGATGCTCCTGTGCAGCTTGATGGGGATGCTCGTTGCGCAGGGCGCAGCGGGCGTGTCGGGGGTTCTCCGCGCGGATGTGCAGCCGTGGACGGACGCGGCGCTGCTGTGCGCAAGCGTATCCACCGCGCTGGCGGAAATTGTGCGCCGAACCGCCATTTTCCTGCTGACCCCGCCGGGTGTGAAAGGGGGACACCGCGGATGAGGAAGCTCCTGACGCTGCTTTTGCTGCTTCTTCTGCTGCTCACCAGTTCCGCCATGGCGGCGGAAAAATCGGCGTATCGCTTGGCGGATGAGCAGGGGACGCTGCTGGCGTGGCTGGATGTTCCCCCCGCCGTCGGGGACGTGCTGCTGACGGCGGATGGCACGCGCCACCGGGTGATTGCGGTAGAGGGGCAGCAGGCGGTCTTGCGCGAGGATGGCACGGAGACGCTGCCCGATGTGCCGTGGTCTGCCCGCGAGACGGCACAGCCTGTGACCAGCGCCGTGCGCACCATCGGGCTGATGGGCGACGCGGCGCTTGTGCGGGATTTGCGGGAAGAGCTTGCGAATCAGGGCGCGGCGCTCGTGACGGTGAATCCTGAGCAGGCGGATTTTCCGCTGACCGTCGCGCGGGACGAAATCAGCAATGCCGCGGAATATGATACGCTTTTAAGCGGCGAGAAAGCGGCGAAAATCCGCCTGATTGTCCGCCGCGGCGGCGATAATGAAGCGCTGATGAAGAATTTCGCGCTCTCCGTCAAGGCGGGGCTTGACCATACCGCCCCGACGCTCATTCGGGACGTGTACTTTGCCGCGAACGCGCAAGAGCCGCTCCGGATGCTCTGGGGCGCGCGGGAGACCGAGCCAATCCGCCTGCAAAACACGATTTTGCCGCTGGCGCAGGTGATTTCAAACGCCTTGGCGCCCCGCGACACGGCTGGCGGCATTTCCGGCAGCGAGGACGTGCCGGAGCACAGTGCCGTGACGGGCTTGATTTTCGCCGGCGGTCTGCTGCTGGCGGGCGTGGTCGGCTACGGCTTGCTGCTGACCGGGGGACACAGGCACGGGAAGAAAACATAACCCAAAAGGCGATTCAGCCGATGAAGCTGAACCGCCTTTTTCAGGTGCGTATGGTGATGATGCCCGCCGTGGCTCAATAATAGGTGATGGAGACGACGTTCTCCGGCAGCCATACGCGGCGAATCTGGTACGAGCCGGACGGCTGGAACTCCAGGCACACATAGCCGTTCTCCCACGCCATGACCGCGCCGGTCGTGCCGGAGGAAATCTTCTGCTGATGCTGCTTGTAGTTCGTGCCCGGCCCGTAGTACGCCGTTGTGGTGGATGTCACGCGCCCCGAACCGATCGCGCCGCCTTCAATCGGCACGCGGCTGACGTCAATGTCGATGCGCTGCTCGCCCGTGTAAACGCGCACAGTCTTGCCGCCGTACTCAAACTCGACCTGCAGCCACCAGATATCGTTGCCGGATGCGCGGGACAGCACCGTCACCGTGTGTCCGCCATCGTTCCAGTAAGTGCCAAGCTCATCGTACTTCGTTGACGGGCCGGAGCGCGTCGAAATCGGGCGGTTGGACATGGCAAGCAGTCCGCTGCTGCTGTCGGAGGAAGAAGGCGTCCAGCGGCCCAGCGCCACGTCAAACGAGACGCAGATGGCGGGGCGGACGGCGTTGTCAAACTCCGTCACCTTGTTGCCGTGGTCGTAGAAGCTGCCGTGCGCGCCGACGAACACGCCGAAGGTCGACGTGCTGTCCACGCGCGCCCAGTAGGAGGAGGTGCCTGTGTCGCTGGCGGTGTACGCGCCGCACTGCCGGGCGTATTCCGTGGCGTAGAGCAGTTCCGTGTCCAAATACTGCTGGATTTCCCACTGGCTGAGGATGTACACATAGTCCGACGAATTGCTGACGTACACGCTGTTCAGCTGCCCCTGTTCCGCCGACGTGAACGCGGAGGACAGGAACGTGCTGTTCAGCCACGAGCGGATGGTGCTGTTGTGCCACGAGGTGGTGCTGGTCGAGCGGTTGTAGACCATCGAATCCAGCCCGTACTCACTCACCGCGCGGACTGTCCGGCTGCCGTAATCAACGCTGTACACGCGCCAGAGAATCGGCTCGTCGCCGTTGCGCAGGTTGCCATCCTGCTCGTAGTTGCCGAAGCAGAACGTCTGCCCGACGTACACGTCATTTGCCGCCGAAGCAGCGGGCAGCAGCGTCAGCAGAGAAACGAGTGCCACCAAAAACGACAGAATCCGTTTGTTGCGCATGGAAAACGACCTCCCGTACAGATTTTGTAAAACCATTATATGCCATGCGCTGCGCCTTGTCAAGTCCAAAAAACGGCTGTTTTTTGCCAAAAATCAGGCGGCGGCAAAATTTTCATCCGCGAAACAGTTGACCTTGACCGCGAAAAATGATACATTATAATAAGCGCGAATTCTGCGCTGTACGGTTAAGGAGGTACTTCCACTTTGCAACCCGAAATCAACCAAGAAGCCATCGCTCGGATGCTCGATCAGGTGCAGAAGCCGACGCGCTATACCGGCGGGGAAATGAATACGCAGCTCAAGCCGTGGGACAGCGCGAAGCTGCATTTTGCGTTCTGCTTTCCGGATACCTACGAGGTCGGCATGTCCCATCTGGGCATGAAGATTCTCTATGCCGCGATGAATCAGCAGCCTGATATGCTCTGCGAGCGCGCGTTTATGCCGTGGGTGGACATGATGGACCTGATGAAGCAGGAAAATGTCACGCTGTTCACGCTCGAAAGCCGCAGCCCGCTCAGCGCCTTTGACGTCGTGGGCTTTACGCTGCAATATGAAATGAGCTACTCCAACATTCTGGCGATGCTGGAGCTTGGCGGCATTCCGCTTTTGCGGGAAAATCGCCGGGAGGAAGACCCGATTGTGGTTGCGGGCGGGCCGTGCGCGTTCAATCCCGAACCGCTGGCGGATTTTATTGACGCGTTCATGGTCGGCGACGGCGAAGAGCAGATTCTCGACCTCAACCGCGTCATCATGCAGGGGCGCGAAGAGGGCGCGAGCCGCATGACGATCCTCAAGCGCCTGTGCGCCATCCGCGGCGTGTACGTTCCGGCGCTCTATGATGTCCAGTATAACGCGGACGGCACGATTGCGTCCATGAAGCCGAACTGCCCCGAAGCGCCCGAAAAGGTCTTAAAGGCGATTATCCCCGATTTGGACAAGGCGTTCTATCCCACGGAAATCCCCGTGCCGTACATGGAGATTATCCACGACCGCATCATGCTGGAAATCATGCGCGGCTGCACGCGCGGCTGCCGCTTCTGTCAGGCGGGCATCCTGTACCGCCCGGTGCGCGAGCGGAGTCTGGAGCATCTGGTGGAGCTGGCGCAGCAGCTGGAGAACACGACCGGGTACGAGGAAATCAGCCTGTCCAGCCTGTCGTCCGGCGATTATACCTGTCTGGCGGAGCTGATTCGCGAGCTGATTCGGCGCTTAGACGAGAAGCATGTGTCGATTTCGCTGCCGTCGCTGCGCCTGGACAGTGTGCTGAAGGATTCGCTGGAGGCGACGCAGAAGGAGAAGAAAACCAGCCTGACGTTCGCGCCCGAAGCCGGAACGCAGCGCCTGCGCGACGTCATCAACAAGGGCGTGACCGAAGAAGACCTGATGAGCAAAGTCTCCGACGCCTTCCACGGCGGATGGAGCAGCGTCAAGCTGTACTTCATGATGGGTCTGCCGACGGAAACGACCGAGGATTTGGACGGCATTGCGGATTTGGCGAAAAAGGTCGTCGATGCGTACTTTGCCGTGCCGAGGGGCGAACGCGCGAAGGGGCTGCGCGTGGTGTGCAGCGCGTCCGTGTTTGTGCCCAAGCCCTTCACGCCCTTCCAGTGGGAGCCGCAGGACACGCAGGAGATGGTGCGCGAGAAGCAGAGCCACCTGCGCGAGAAGCTGCGCATCAAGGGCGTCACGTTCAATTATCATGAGTCGGATTTGAGCTATCTGGAAGCCTGCTTTGCCCGCGGCGACCGCCGAATGGGGCAGGTGCTTCTCCGCGCGTACCAGAAGGGCTGTATGCTCGACGGCTGGACGGAGCTGTTCAAGTACGACATGTGGCGCGAAGCCTTTGCCGAGCTGGGCATTGACCCGGCGTTCTATGCCTACCGCCGCCGCGAGAAGGACGAAATCATGCCGTGGGATGTGATTGACTGCGGCGTGACAAAGGAGTTCCTGTGGCGCGAGAAGGAAAAGGCGGAAAAGGCGCAGACGACCAAAGACTGCCGCAAGGGCTGCAACGGCTGCGGCCTGCAGCGCTTCAAAGGGGTGTGCAAATATTGCGGATAATGGCTGTGTTTGAAAAGGGCATCCGCCTGCGCCACATCGGGCATCTGGATATTCAGCGGGCGATGATGCGGGCGCTGCGCCGTTCGGGGCTGCCCGTGGCGTATTCCAATGGGTACAATCCGCATATTCTGCTGACGTTCGCGTCGGCGCTGTCCACCGGGGCGGCGGGGAAAAAGGAAATTCTGGATGTGACGATGGCGCGCGAGGTGTCGCCGGATGATTTCCTCCAGCAGATGAACCGCGCCCTGCCGCCGGATTTGCAGCTTTCTTTCGCCCGTGCGCTGGATGACAAGCATCCGGCGATGATGGCGCTCGTGCAGGCGGCGGATTACACGCTGCAAATCGAGGATGCGAACGCGGCGGAAAAGATGATTGCGGCGATTCCGGCGTTCCTTGAACAGACGAGCATTCTCGCCATGCGCCGCACGAAATCCGGCATGAAGGAAACGGACATCCGCCCGCTGCTGGTGTCGCTCTCCGGCGAAGGCACGGCGATTCATGCCGTCATGGTGCTGACGGAGACGCTGGCGTGCAAGCCGGATATGCTGTTAAGTGCGCTTAGCACCTTCTGCGGGCAGGAAAGCGCCCCGGATGCGCTGATTATCCGCAACGGCTTGCTGGGTCGGGATGAAAACGGCGAACTGACGCCCTTGGAGAACCTATGAGAACATTGCTTGTGCATCAGGGTGAAAAGCCGCTGATTGGCATATTGGAAGACGGGCAATTGGCGGAAGTCTTTTTCCCGCAGGAGGGCGACACGGCGGAAGCGGTGCTGCTGGGGCGCGTGGAGCGCATTGTGCCGGGGATGAAGGCGGCGTTCGTCGATATTGGGCAGGAGAAAAATGGCTTCCTGCCGCTGGAAGAGAAGAACACGGGGTTATCCTACCCGAAAACGGGCGACGCGGTCATTGTGCAGATTCGCAAGGAAGCACAGGGCGTCAAGGGCGCGTTCCTCACGCGCGACATCAGCCTGTGCGGGGAGACGATGCTGCTCACGCCCATGAGCCGCATGATTGGCGTGTCGTCCAAAATCACGGAGGATGGCAAGCGGAAGGCGCTGAAGGAGACGGGCAGGGCGATTGCGCAGGAGCGCTTCGGCTTGGTGATGCGCACAGCGGCGGAGAATGCGCCGGAGGAAGAACTCACGGCGGAAGCGGAGCGCCTGTTCCAGCAGTGGGAGCAGATTCGCCGCGCCGCGCCGACCGCGCATGTGCCGTCCGTCTTGATGCAGCCGCGAAGCACGCTCGAAGCCGTGCTGGATGATTACCGCCCGCGCGGGATTGACCAAATTGTGACGGATGACCCGGCGGTGGCGGAAAAAGCCGCGGGCATTGCGCCGGTTCAGGTGATTCCTGAAAACCTGCTGACCATTTATAAAATTGAGTCGCAGCTAAAAAAAGCGCAGGAGCGCCGCGTGTGGCTCAGCAGCGGCGGTACGCTGGTCATCGACCCGTGCGAGGCGATGACGGTGATTGACGTCAACACTGCCAAATTCACCGGCAAGCGCGAGTTAGAGGACACCGTGCTGCGGCTGAATCTGGAAGCGTGCGGCGAGATTGCGCGGCAGGTGCGCCTGCGGAATTTGAGCGGCATCATCATCATTGATATGATTGACATGAAGACCCCGGAACACCGGCAGATGGTGCTGGACGCGCTGGAAGAAGCGTTCGCGTCCGACCGCGTAAAGACGGTGATTCACGGCTTGACCTCCCTCGGCTTGGTGGAAATGACGCGCAAACGGTCACGTCCGCCGCTGCGGGAAATGCTTGCAAAACAGGAGGAAGCCCATGAGTGACAGAAAGCCTGTCATCATTTCAGAAGAACAGCTGGAAGAGCAGCGGCAGTACATTCAGCAGATTCGCCTGATGCCGGATGCCCCGAAGAGCTACCACGTTGTGACCTATGGCTGCCAGATGAACGCGCACGACAGCGAAATCCTTGCCGGAATGCTGCGCGACATGGGCATGGAGGAAGCCGCCGACCGCGAATCGGCGGATTTTGTGCTGTTTA
>OHHU01000934.1_pt1 | contig 14789 bp, 16 predicted proteins | sample 1568151 | NCBI WGS metagenome assembly OHHU01 (sample SAMEA3879572, study PRJEB24766) | human gut metagenome | biome: human-associated habitat; feature: feces | place: USA | collected 1985/1987 | reverse complement strand
TGACGGCGTTGGCGGAGAACAGCTCGTCGCTCTTCACCGTGTTGCCATCCAGGTCTTTGCCCTCAAATGCGGGGAACTTCTGCATGCTGCCGTCGTCGGGAGGGTTGCTCGTGTCGCTGCCTGCGGGCATGCTCATATCGCTGTCCATGGATTGCTGCACGATCTCGGGGTACTTTTCCTCCAGCGCGGTCAGCTTGTTTTCAATATTGCTGATCTCCGTGGCCGATTCCTTCAGCATCTCATACTCTTCGTCGGTGAACTGGTCTTTGGCGCTCTCGATGGTATCCAGCAGGAACTCGCCATAGTTTTTTCCGTCCTCCACCATGGCCATGCCCTTGTCGGCCTCCATGAAAACCTTTTCCCAGAGCGCAGTGTTCTGCGACAGGATCGTGTTCTCCTGTTCCATCAGCTTTTTGTGCAGGGCAAGTGCCTCCTCGGCGTTTTTCGGCTCGCCGGTCATGGCAGAGCTGTCTCCGCTCATATCTGCCATTTTGTCGTTGTCCTTTGTGCCGCAGGCTGCCAGAGACAGCATCATAAGCACAGCCAGCAGCAGTGCGATCCGTTTCTTCATGTTCATTTTGATTCCTCCATGTTTGCTTTTTTTGTTGTTTTTTCTCCGCCCCCGAAGCTGTAGCGGAAACATATGGCATTCGTCGGACAGGCACGAATACACATCCCGCAGCGGATGCACTCGGTATGGTTAGGTGTCTTCGTTACATCTACATCCATCTTGCAGGCTCTGGCGCATTTCCCGCAGGAGACGCACTTGTTCTTGTCCACCTTCATCTGAAACAGGGATACCCGGTTGAACAGGGCGTAGAACGCCCCCAACGGGCACAGCCACTTGCAGAAGGGACGGTAGAACAGCACGCTCAGTACGATCACCGCCAGCAGGATGCCGAATTTCCATGTAAACAGGCTGCCCAGTGCCGCCCGGATGCCGGAATTGGCAAGGGACAGCGGGATCGCCCCCTCCAGCACGCCCTGTGGGCAGAGGTACTTGCAGAAGAATGGATCTCCCATGCCCACATCGTTCACAAGGAATGCCGGCAGCAGGAATACCATCACCAGCAAAACGGCATATTTCAGATATCGCAGGGGTTTGAGCTTCTTTGTGGAGAACTTCTTTGTCGGGATCTTATGCAGCAGCTCCTGAAACCAGCCGAAGGGACAGAGGAAGCCGCAGATAAAGCGCCCCAGCAGCACGCCCAGCAGAATGAGAAAGCCTGTGATATAATAGGAGAAGCTGAACTTGGACGAGCCCACCACTGCCTGAAACGCCCCGATGGGGCAGGCTCCGGAGGCCGCCGGACAGGAGTAGCAGTTCAGCCCCGGCACGCAGACGGTCTTCCCTGCGCCCTGATACAGTCCGCCCTTGAGGAAGTTCGGCAGATGCAGGTTGGTCAGCAGCGTCGCTCCTGCCTGGATCCAGCCCCGGAAGCGGGACATGGTCTGTGAAACGCCTGAAAGCTTCTTATCCAATGCCCACACACTCCAGACATAATTTGATTGCTTTGCTCAGGACCGTCGCCGCTTCGCCCCGCCAGACGCCGAAGCACAGCATGGCGGCTCCGGCCATCAGCAGCGCGACCTGCACCGCGGCCTTTTTCCCGCAGCTCATTTTTCATCACCCTTTCCGATTTTCTGCCCCCATCATAGCGCGGGAGAGTTAAAGTCTCTGTTAAGAACGAAAACTTAACGCAAACCTTATCTATTTTTGCTATAATCAAAACAACACAAAAACGGAGAAATAAAAAGGAGGGCTCTCATGCACCTTTTAGTAATTGAAGACGAACGCGCCCTGTGCGAGACCATCGTCCGCAGCCTGCGGCGGCTGGCCTACAGCGTGGACTACTGCTATGACGGAGAAAAGGCGCTGGCGCTTCTGGGCGTGGAACGCTACGATCTGGTGCTTCTTGATCTGAACCTGCCGAAAAAGGACGGCATGACGGTGCTGCGCACTCTGCGGCAGACCGACCGGGAGACGCGGGTGCTGATCCTCTCCGCCCGCAGCGAAGTGGAGGACAAGGTGCAGGGGCTGGATGCCGGGGCGAACGACTATCTGGCGAAGCCCTTCCACTTTGCGGAGCTGGAGGCCCGCATCCGCAGCCTGACATTGCGGCAGTTCACCCAGCAGGATGTGCTGCTAAGCTGCGGAGACCTGACCTTTGATACCCGCTCCCGCACCGCCGCCGTCAACGGGCAGACGCTGACGCTCACCCGGAAGGAAACGGGGATACTCGAATACCTGATGGTGCATCAGGGGCGGCCCGTGAGTCAGGAGGAGCTGATTGATCACGTTTGGGACAACAGCGTGGACAGCTTCAGCAATTCCATTCGCGTCCACATCTCCGCCCTGCGCAAAAAGCTCCGCGCCGTGCTGGGCTATGACCCCATCCGCAACCGCATCGGCGAGGGCTATCTGATGGGAGGCGAGGAGGAATGAAGCGGCTTTCCCTGCAGTGGCGCATCACGCTGATGTCCGTCCTGCTCATCGGCATCACCTGCGTGGCCATGAATTTGCTGCTGTGCTCCTCCGGTGTGTACTATATGGACACCATTGCGGACAGCTTACAGGGCGGCGGCACGGTGATCCTGAATGATGGCGGAGCGGCGAGCTTTGACCCGCAGCTCATAGCGCCCAACGAGGAGTTGACCATCGTCGTCGATGGGGTGCAGGGGCGCTTCCGCACCACCAACTGGTATATCACGGCGGCGGTAACGCTGCTCAGCGGCATCCTCGCCTATTTTGTCAGCGGACGCGCCCTCAAGCCTCTGCGCAGCTTTGCCTCGCAGGTCGAGCAGGTGCAGATGAGCAACCTGGCAGACATGAAGATCAACGAGGACGTATTGCCGGAGTTCCGCCAGTTCAGCCATTCCTTCAATCAGATGCTTGAACGGCTGAACAACGCCTTTGCCGCCCAGCGGCAGTTCACTGGCAACGCTGCCCACGAGCTGCGCACGCCGCTTGCGCTGATGCAGGCGCAGCTGGAACTGTTCTCCGCAGAGCACCCCGACATACTGCCGGAAACAGCAGCATTTCTTTCTTTGTTGCGGGAGCAGACGGAGCGGCTGACTCAGATGACAAAAACACTGCTGGAAATGAGCAGCCTGCAGCAGGTGCCGCGGAACGAACGGATTCAGCTTGCGCCCATGGTCGAGGAGATCTTCACAGACCTCGCGCCGCTGACAGATAAGCGCGGCATCACGCTGACGGCGGATGGCGACGGCATCATGACCGGCAGCGACGCGCTGATCTACCGGCTGCTCTTCAACCTGACGGAAAACGCCGTCAAATACAATCGCCCAGGCGGCTCGGTGCGGGTCTGCGTCACACAGGCGCCGGAAAAGCTCCGGATCCGTGTCTCCGACACCGGCTGCGGTATCCCGGAGGAGTATCAGCAGAGCATCTTCCAGCCCTTTTTCCGGGTAGACAGATCCCGTAACCGGGAGTACGGCGGTGCGGGGCTGGGACTTTCTCTGGTGTGGGAGATCGCCGACCTCCACGGCGGCTGCGTATGGGTGGAGGCAAGCTCGGAGAAGGGCTCCACCATTGCGGTAGAGCTGCCGGTGCAATAAATTGTGTGCGAACCTCCAATGCACTGCCTGTATGGGCGGGATCTAAAGCATTCTATAAAATACCGGGATGGTTTTCGTCTTCTTTCCTGATTCCAATCCCCTGCAAACAAAGAGCCTATGTTGGCGCCTAACCTTGGTGCCAACATAGGTTCTTTTCTTTCCATGTTTCCATATTCTGATCGTAAAGGCACTCAAAAAGTATGTTAATTCCAAGGAGGTGCGGGAGGAAAAGAAGGCTGTCGCCAAATCCCTGGGCGAAGCGTTGAAGGAAAACCGCATCCGCTGCCAGATGACGCAGGAGTTTGTGGCGGAAACACTGGGTGTCAGCCGCCAGTCCGTTTCCACGTGGGAGAACGGCTTCAGCGATCCCAACACCTCCAATCTGATCGCCCTTGCAAAGCTCTATAAAATCTCTCCGGAGCAACTGCTGGAATGTGCGGCGGGGATGCCGGATGGCGAAAACAATATAGAGTAGGATGTTTTGTTTCGTATCACGTGCTTGAGTATTCCCTCGCATTGTATTAGAATGAAAAAAGGATTTTTCGCCAATGAAAGCACTTATTCTATGATTCATAGGGTGCATTCTCAATGACAATGCGTTAAGATTTATCCATCAGGAGGAAGATATATGGACGCAAAAACAACAGGCCGCTTTATTGCAGAACTCCGAAAGCAAAAGGGGTACACACAAAAGGAACTGGCTGAAAAAATCATGGTAACAGATAAGGCAATATCTCGCTGGGAAACAGGAAAGGGATTGCCGGACACCTCATTGCTAAAACCGCTTGGAGATATTTTAGGCGTGTCGGTTGGTGAGTTGCTGTCGGGCAAAATAATTGAGGAGGCGGAAATGAAAGACCAAACCAATAGGATTATTTTAGATTCATTGAAGTACTCAAGTCGGATGCTTGCGAATATGGTAAATCTTGTTCTTTTCCTTATTGGATTGGCCTTGGTGATCTCTCCCGTTTTCTTAACAAGTAGAAAATACTATTGGGTAGGTGGCATTGTTTTCATTGGAATTGCTGTACTTCGCACCTACTTAAAGAAAGAGGGTAAAACCGTGAAATTAACAGACAGGGCTTTCTATGCAGTTGGCATCGCATTTCATGCTATTTCGCTGATTTTGGAACTATTGCCTCTTGGAGCTGTTTTGATTTTCGCACCCAGCCCGACGGAAAGAGTGATACATACTTATTCGTATTTCGATTTGAACTTAGTGGGATATGCAAACTTTTCTCCAATGCTCACGGGTATATTGACGGTTGCTGTTGTCATACTTGGAATTACCATTTTATGCAGATACGAAAAAGCGAAAAAACGCAAAAAAGCTGTTTTTGTATGTAGTGTAATTGCCTTCGTGCTTTCTTTTGTTCCGTTATTCATGTTTAGTAGCGACGGTATGACAATGATAAGCTACGTCATTTCTGCGGCAATGGCAGTATCTATTTGTTTTCAAGCCGTTGCAAATCGGAGAGAACTCTCCGCTGCTTGAAAACTTCCCGTATCGACTCTGCTGTTTGGATAATATAATAACTTATCTGCCGCACGACGGCAAAAGAAAAAAACCGTCGTGCAGCAGACAATTTTACACGCGCACATAATGAAGCGGCGGTTTTGAGAAATCAGAGCCGCCGTTTCTTTTTATCCATGAGAAACTAACGACGACCCTAGCGTTCAATGTTTCGCATCATTTTCAGCTTGCCTGCATAGGCCGGACTGATCTCCATGTGGTCGCCTCTATGTACCAGACAGACTCGCTTGGCGATGCGGGAAAGGAGCATCGCCGCCTCGGCAGCCTGCTCCCCCTCCCCGATCACTGTAACTGTTTTTCGCCGGTACATCATAGAGCGGCAAGCGGCATAATAGTGAACACCGCGTCCCAGCATCTCCTCCTCGCCCTCCACACCGAGCTTTCTGGGCGGCGCACCGGTCGCCAGAATGACGGTGGGTGCCTGATAGGTCTGCTTCGCCGCTTCAATCACCTTGACTGGCTGCATCAGGTGTACGCGGCGCACCTCATCCATCACCATTTCCGCACCGAACCGCTCTGCACCGCGCTGCATTTTTTCGCTCAGGCTCAGCCCGTCGATCCCGGCGTCGAAGCCCGGATAGTTCTCAATATTTTCACTTCGGATCGCCTGCCCGCCAATGGCCCGCTTCTCAATCACAGCCACATGCAACCCTGCTCTCGCGGCATATAATGCAGCCGAATACCCGCCGGGGCCGCCGCCGATGATCACAATATCATACATATTTGCCATACAGACCTCCTACATTCAGTCTGAGCATTTTCTTTAAAAATGCGTCGATCTCCTTCTCAGAAGAAGGATCGATCAGGAATCCAGCCACGGCTCCGTTGATAAACAGCAGCAGGGTCGGCAGCTTATGAATGTTATATCTGCGCGCCACAGCTGTTTCCGTATCAAAATTGATACGCCCCACAGAAATCAGATTCTCATACTGCTTTTCAATTGACTCCAGCGCCGGTGCAAGAGCGCGGCAATATCCGCACCACGGCGCCCAGAACTTCACCAGAACCGGCTTTCTCGTTTTCAACACATCATCCCGGAAGCTGTCTGTTGTAATTGCCTTGATTGCCATATCCCGCTCCTTTCCCGGCGTTTCGCGCCAGTTCTTCTGTCTGCCTCCTATCTTCTGCTCCCCGGGGCTCTGCAGTCTGCAGCTATGCTTTCTCCGGGAACAACACAACACCGGACAAAATGCCAACGCTCGCGCCCAGGGTCACCACAACGGAGAGCTCTGTAATGAGCGCACGCTCACCGAACAGGATGCTGCTCAGCCATCCAAGCACACCGCCCGCGACCGCCAGAGTTGCGATCCGCAAACATCCGCGAATGATTCTCTTCTTCATCGTCTGCATCCTCCTCTTCCCAAATTTATAATTAGGTCTTTGTCTTATTTATATTTCCAATTTACCAGCAAACGCCGTTCTTGTCAAGAAACCGCCCATAAAATGCCTTCAGACCTGCCAGTTCAACCATGACAGGTCTAGCGGCCTGGTATCGTATTTTCTTTTTGTCAAACTGAATCTCACTCCAGCATTTCAGGCTTCCCGCACAGAGATTTTCAATGTTTCCGCACACAGTGCCGGTACGGTTCTGGAACGACCTGCTCTATTCGATGACGCTGGCCTCCGTTCTTGTGATGACGTTCCTCGGCGAGGCGTCGACGAACTGGGGGTACATGATGGCGGCCTCCATCGTCGCGGCCGTCCCGGTCACGGTGATCTTCGTGTTTTTGCAGCGGTGCTTCATCCAGGGTTTCACCGCCTGTGCGGTGAAAGGATAAGGCAGACTGTCCCGGCTCTGTCTCTCCTGATTGCTCCGTCATCGCTGCTTCTTCCACGTTCGGTATCCGGATGGAGCGCGCAGAATCGGAGCCTGTATGCTTTTCTATTCCTGCTGATTTTCGGCAAACAGCGGAAACACCGTATGTTCGGTGCTTCCGCTGTCTGTGCATATGGGGCTCTTCTTTTAATCGTCGGCTTTTTTGTTGAGTGCGCGGATGCAGTCCCTGCATACGCTTTTCTCCTTAAAAGCAATCAGATTCCGCGCTGCGCCGCAGAACAGACAGGTCTGCTCAAACTTACGGACAATAATCAGATCTTCCTCCAGATAGATCTCGACCCTGTCCCGCTCCTCAATATCCATCGTCCGCCGCAGCTCAATCGGCAGGACGATTCTGCCAAGCTCATCGATTCTTCTGACGATCCCGGTTGCTTTCATACGTCTTCTTTCCTTCCTCGTTTATGGTCGGGGATGCCGCAGGCGCGGCATCCCCATGGGTGTACTCTCCTGCTCTTTCTTTTACCGCTCCAGCGCTTTCCAGTCCGGATCTGCACGCAGCTTCTTCCACATCTCATACCCGTTGGCCTTACGGATAAAATCGTGACTGTTTGCTGCCTCCTGCACATCCAGGTAGTACCATTTGGCAGTGTCCAGATTGTCGTTGAAGATGTTCATGCTGCGAAGCAGATCGTCCTTGCTTTCCGGGTTGCGGTTCAGCACACGGTTGATGAGCGCCATCGCCTCGGCGCGGGTGATGCTCTGATCCGGGCGGAACGTATTATCCGTATAACCCCGGATCCAGCCCAGCTCCGCCGAGCGGGAAATATACCGTTCCGCCCAATGCCCGTAGATATCCCGGAAGGAGGCCGTCGTTCTGGCCGACTTCTCATCGAAGCGGGCAGCAATCGCGGCAAACTCCGCTCTGGTGACCGGCGCGTCAGGCTGGAACGTGCCATCCGGATAGCCGGTGATGATCTTGAGCTTTGCCATGGTGGCGACCGCTGCATTGTACCACGCACCCTGCGGAACGTCGCGGAACGAATGGTATTTCGTGAGATTGTCCTTCCGCGTCTTTTCCGTCAGGAGGCGGAAGAAGATGGTAGCCGTCTCCGCGCGGGTGATCGTGGCATGCGGATGTACACCGCCGTCCGGGTAGCCGATCACATAGGCAAAGTGATCATCCGCGTTCAGCTTGTCCGGCGTTTTGGGCGGGACAACGGGGACATATGGCGTATAGCTGCCGTATGTGTTGGAGAAGACGATCGGGAAGTCCCGGTAGGAGCGGCCTGCGGCATTCGTGTAATACACATCGCTGATCACAAGCATCCCGCCTTTTTCCTCAACCTTGACCGTCAGCGTGTACAGATTCCGGTCATAGCTCATATACCGGGTGTTCCGGTCGACCTCGCCGACGGTAAAGGTATAGGTCCCTGCCGCTGGGAACGTGATGGGGTCAAAGCCGGTAAAGCTGGCGGACTGGCTGCCGCCGGACAGTCTGACTGTACCGGAAGAACGTTGTGTCCCGGCAGGCTCTTTGACGACGACCTCGAAGGTCTCCCACGGCGCGGAGCCGGAGTAGACCGTCAGCGACTTTGCAGCCAGCGTTTTTCCGTTAATGTTGTTCGGGTCAAAGACGACCGTATCCGGCGTGGTCTTTCTCCACTGGGCATAGACGGTCAGCGCCTCGGCCGGCATTGTGGCGGGAACCGTGGGACTCCAGCCGGTAAAGGTGTAGCCTGTCTTTGTCGGAGCCGCAATGGCGGTTACTGCCGCGCCGTATTTGTAGGTCTGCGATGCATAGACTCCTGCGCTGAGACTGTCTTTATACGTAAGGAGATAGCTGTTGCGGGTATAAAAGATCTTTACGACCGTCGAACCGTCGGCCTTGATCATTTCCTGCGCAAATCCCATCGGCGTAAAGCCATCGTAGCTCTTTGCCGCAGCTGCTGTCCACGCACCAGTCTCGCCCCGCAGGTTATCCTTTTCATTTGGCACATAAGGATACGCGCCTTCCAGACGTTCGAGATAATGATGGACCTCATACGGCGTGCCGGTGCCCTTCGCCCATATCGCATAGAGGTGGTTGCCGGGAGCCATTGTGTCCACAAGCACCTTGACGTCGGGCTGGTATGTCGTACCCAATCCATCGGCCTGCGTGTTCCATCCGGCGAAGGTATATCCCGGATTTTCCGGAAGGTCAAGGTCAGTATATCCTGGCAGCGTGATCGTGCTGTTATTCGGCATGGCTGCTGTCGTGTCAGTCTTGTCCGTCGCAAAATTGCTGTGGTAGGTTACCGTGACAGCCTCCGTCTTCTGCCCATAGACCGCCGTCAGCGTCATATCGCCGGTCACGGTCAGTTTTCCGCCGGGATAGCAGCGCGTGCTGTCTCCCGCTGCACTCCAGTACAGGAAGACCTTGCCCTCCGGCGGTGTTACGCCTGTCGCTGGCAGAACAACAGCCTGTGCGCCTCTTGCATACTTGTTGGAATCGACAGGTGCATTGCCAGAACCGCCGCCACGGACATATGTTACCATAAATTGCTCTGCATTGCCTGTTTTGGCATAGAGCTTATAGTCCCGATGGATCTTCGTATCGAAGTGGAACGGCATATGGTCCTGCATGTCCATCCAGCCGAGGAATGTGTCACCTGTACCAAGCGTGACCTTGTCTTCCGGCATCTGGCTTTCCGGGATGGTCCCGCCCATCGGAACGTCTGTAAACGTCTCGATGACCGTTGTCCGATCAACGTCATACACCGTCACCGAGTAGGTCTTTGGGACCCATTTGGCGTAGAGCGTGAGATGGTGGGCAGGCATCTTCTTACCGGTGAAGACATAGGCGCTGCCCTCGCATTTTTCGTTGTCAAACCAGCCGCCAAATGTATAGTCCTGCATATTGGCCGGAGCGGTCGGCGTATAACCGGCATCGGCAATAGACTGCTCATATTTTTTGACCAGTTCTTTCTCCTTGCTGCCGTGATTCATGAAGACGATCCGGTAACTGTTGCGGTCATAATAGAATTTTGCACCGTTGTACCTGTCTCCATTTTTGGCGCTCATTGCCGTATTGCAGGTAAAGCCGGTGATCGGATAGCGGTCTTCATTCGTTACCTTTGACCTGCCACTTCCGCCGGTGTCCGTATGGTCCAGCACATAGTTACCTGCAAGACTCTGCAGGAAGTAGTCCGCTTTCGCATTTCCTTGATCGGTTTTGAAGAACTCCTTGCCCCCCAGCGGCATAGTGCCAATACTTGCCTGGAATGTCGAGCCGCCCGGCGAGGTGGTCCAGATTCCTCCCGGCCACATGTTGCTGATGTTTGCGCCGTACTTGGCGGTAATGCGAATGGAGTCGATCTCCTTGTCCTTGACATACTTTCCGGAAAGCAACCCTCCTTCATACTTAATCGTGAAGAACTTCACGGCATACACATTCCGCTTATAATAGACATTGACGATGGTTGAGCCGTCGCCGTTGATGGTCTGCTGGGTGATGGTCTGCGCGGTGAAGCCATCGTAGCTCTTTGCCGCAGCCGCTGTCTGTGCGCCGGTCCCTCCGGGCTTTGTTTCCGTTTCGTGTAAGGACCAGCCGCTCTCGTCGGCTTTCTCCTGCCAGTGGATGACGGTGTACTTTGTGGAAGTATTGCTCTTCCAGTGGGCAGTCAGCGTGATATTGCTCGTCAGCTGGTTTCCAAATGTGAACCGATTTCCGCTTTCCTCGTACCAGCCTTCAAACGAGAAACCGGGTCTGGCCGGGTCGGCAGGCTGGATCGTATTGCCGGTCACAAACTGCGGCGCAACGTAGCTGCCGCCGGCCGAGTTAAAATGGATCCAGTGCCCCTTATCCACTTTGGCGGTCAGGGTCAGCGTATCGCTGCCAGCCGGAAAATCCGCCGTTGAAACGCGTTCATACCGTGTTTCGCCGAAATACCAGCCGGTCAGCTTCTCATCCGCCCCGACCGGTACGAGCACATCGCCCGTCGATACGGACGGCTGGGTATCCGTCAGCTCCTTTGTCGCGACCGTCCTGCCTTTGTAGCAGAAATAGACGGTATAGACTGTTTCAAAAATCGCCTGTACCGTGATCGTTTGGGTCTGTGTCACGGAGACCGGCATATCGAAGGAGACCGCCGGATCCCAGCGGACAAACCGCTGCCCCGCCGGGGCAGACGGTACGCCAGGATCCTTCAGCGATTCGTTATGCTTGATGATTTGCCTTCCAATTTCTACCCCCCCCTGCCTGGAAAATGTAGGTGTGGGTATCTGCTTCCGGCTGGATGCTCGCTATGCTGATGCCGCCCTCGGCAAGCACCGTTGCCGTCAGGCCAAGCACCATCACAAACGCAAGCAGCAGCGCTATCAATCGTTTCTTCATCTTCGTACCTCCCTGTCAATCGCGTCGTTTTCTCTGTGTCTTACGCGCAGAGGCTTTGTCGTCCATCTGCCGCGGTTGCCTGTGCTGGATGGCTCCAGCTGCCCGGGGAGCCGTTTTACCGCGCATACACCTCGCCTTCTGACTAGCATTTTTGTACATTGCAATATCAAGACTTTGTACTATTCATTATTAGGATACCATACGAATAATATTTTGACAAGATGGAATCTGGCTATTTTTCCAATCAGTCGGACAATCGGTTTTTCATAAACTCTGACAATCGTGGTGAAACCAGCAGAAAATCCGGAAGAACCCAGTCTATAAAGGGTTCTTCCGGATTTTTCTGTACTTTTTGTTGCTGCCTCTCCCGTGTGCAGAACTCGCACCGGCGCAGGAGATTGGCTGCTGCTCTGCCTTATTTCTTTTCTGCGTTCGCCTTTTCCAGATTGATCTGGCGGCGGTTCTTGACGGCGTCTTCCATCGGGTGGATCTCGCCGGCGGCCTGCAGGGCCATTTTGGTCAGCAGCGGACCGACCAGCTCGTAGATGAGGATGGCGAACAGCGTGATGTTGCGGATGAGGTCGCCCTCCGCGCCGAGCTGGCGCGCCGTCACGCACATGCCGAGCGCGACGCCGGCCTGCGGCAGCAGGGTGATGCCGAGATATTTGCAGATCTGCGGCTCACATTTCATGAGCTTTGCGGAGTAGTGCGCGCCGAGATACTTGCCAAGCGAGCGCGTCAAAATATACACAACGCCGATGAGAACGATCATACCGTCTTTGAACACGCCCAGATCCAGCCCTGCGCCGGAGATGACGAAGAACGCCGCGAACAGCGGACTCGTCCACCGGTCGGCCTTCTCCATGATCTCGCCCGACAGCGGGCAGAGGTTGCAGAACAGCGTGCCGAGCATCATGCACGTCAGAAGCGACGAGAAGCCGATCGTGACCGGGCCGATCTTGAATTCCGCCATGGCCAGCGCCGAGGTCAGGAAGACGAAGGCGATGGTCATGTTCAGGCGGTTCGTGTTGGAGTTGAACAGCTTTTCCAGCTGCGTCAGCACCCAGCCGCCGAGCGCGCCGAGCGCCAGCGAGCAGACGATCTCGATGAGCGGATCGACGACAATGGAGATCACGTCGAACGAGCCGGTATTGAGTGCCTTCGCAATGCCGAACGACACCGCGAACACCACCAAACCGACCGCGTCGTCCAGCGCGACGATCGGCAGCAGCAGGTCGACCAGCGGGCCCTTGGCCTTATACTGCCGGACGACCATCAGCGTAGCGGCCGGGGCCGTCGCCGTACCAATGGCCCCGAGGGTGATGGCCTGGGCGATCGTGAGCTTGCCGTTCGTAACGAGTGCAATCGCAACCAGAGCGATATCGATCAGGAAGGTTGCGGCCAGCGCCTGCAGCACGCCGATGACGAACGCCTGCTTGCCGGTATGCTTGAGCTCCGACACGCGGAACTCACTGCCGATGGAGAACGCGATGAAGCCCAGCGCGACCTCGGAGATCAGAGACAGGCTGTCCACAGCCTCCTGCGTCGGGAAACCGAGCCCCTCGATGCCGAGAAGACCCAGGCAGTACGGGCCGATGAGCACGCCCGCGACCAGATATGCCGTCACCGACGGCAGCTTCAGGGGCTTTGCAACACGGGTCATCAGCAGACCCGCGAGGACTGCAACAGAGAGTGACAATAAGGTACGCATGGTGAAATTCCTTCATTTCTTCATTTTTTGTCTCCATCATTATACGCACCTTTCGGCAAAATGCAAGGTCAAATTGTGAAAGATTCAAGATGTAAGAGGAACCATGCAATCAGACGCAAGCTACACATCCTTGCAGACAGGATTCTGCTGCGCCGGGACATTCAGCAATCGCAATGCCGATCCAATCACCGGATAAAGATAGACAGTATGCTTTGCCCAGACGTACGAATACACAAATATCTGAACAAACATGGTATTCAGCCACTCCGGCAGCAGCCCGTCCTTACGGAACTGCGTCACCGCCACGCAGGACAGTGATGGCAGTACGATTGAAAGCCCAGCAAGAATGATAAGAATGATCTGCACATGGACAGCCCGCTTTGTCTTCAGCGGCTTGCGCGCAGTCACCAGCGAAATGAGCTGCATCAGGAACCAGCCGAACACAAGAAGCGTTACGGGACGAAGCAAAAGCCACAGAAGCCCCTTCGGCATTACATTCAGATATACCCGATGCTGCTCCTCTGCAGCAGGGTCAAGCAGCCAATAGCCGGTCTGCAGAACGCCCCAGATCATTCCGCTCAGCACTGTGCGCAGCCTTGCATCATGTCGGCGTTCCGCCCCCGGCGGCCCATAGAGAATGGCATTGGCATCTGTCCCAAAAATCGCCGCCAACCGCAGGATCTGCTCCACATCGGGCCTCGTTTTCCCCCTCTCATAATTGGAGATGGTCTGCCTGGTTGTACACAGCTGCTCTGCAAGCGCATCCTGCGTAAGTTTCGCCCGTTCCCGCAGATCCCGTATGTTCTTTCCAATATCACGCATTTCTATCACCCCCACATTGAGCCTACCACAGAAATGGGAATCTGTCACGCAAGGATTCTTTTACATGCGCTGCACCTGCTTCAAAAAAAGCCCATCACGCTTCATTTTACAAATCGATATTGAAACCGGAACTCTGTCTCAGTATAATGGACAAAATACGGTTATCAATGCGACTTAAAGAAAGGAGCCTGCCATGACAAAAAGAAACGTTCCGGTCTATAACGGCACACTGCGGAATCACAGCATCCGGCTGCCGCACTGCATCCGCGAATGCAGCGGCATCCGCATTTTTGGAATGCGCATCAAATCCATTGCATTTACAACAGACGTGGCGATCATTAAGAACATCAATGCCGATGCAATCATCGCCGTTTATCCCTTTACACCACAGCCGGCAATTTCGCAGGCGGTAATCGGTATCTCGGACGTACCGGTCTTTGTCGGCGTCGGCGGTGGGATCACAGGCGGAGACCGCTCTGTCCGGCTGGCGATCGAGGCGGAAAATCAGGGAGCTTTCGGGGTCGTCGTCAATGCGCCGATTTCCAATGAAGTCATTTCCCGCATCAAGGAGGTTGCCGACATCCCTGTGATTGCGACAATCGTTTCCGACCAGATGGACATCCACAGCCGGATCGAGGCCGGGGCTGATTTTCTCAATGTGTCCGGCGCGGCGGCGACGCCGCAGATCGTGCGCCGCATCCGTGCGCAGTTTCCGAACATTCCGATTCTTGCAACCGGAGGACCGAACGATGAAACGATCCTGGAGACCATCCACGCCGGTGCAAACGCGATCACCTACTCTCCGCCCAGCAATGGAGAACTTTTTGCTGCGATCATGCAAAAATACCGCGGAAAACTATAAATATAGCGTTTGAAAGCTGCCGGTAGTACACCGGCAGCTTGAGACTGTCAAAAAACCACGAAAAGGAGTTGGAAGACAGAGCAGCAGGGGAAGAGTGAAGGGGGCAAAGAGCCCCCTTCGCGTTCAATCAAC
>OHHU01000933.1_pt1 | contig 14797 bp, 9 predicted proteins | sample 1568151 | NCBI WGS metagenome assembly OHHU01 (sample SAMEA3879572, study PRJEB24766) | human gut metagenome | biome: human-associated habitat; feature: feces | place: USA | collected 1985/1987 | reverse complement strand
TCTACTCGTCCGTTCCCGATAAGCTCAGGGACACATGGGCATGGGATAAGAAGATATTCATCAAGGGAGATAAAACCGCGCCGCATGTATTTATTGACGGCGTAAATATCGAGATGAGTCCCAGTTCCAAGGGGCCGGCCATAGAGTTGAACAAAAAGGCTTCGGCATATATCTATTTCATCGGCAAGAACAGCTCCCTGCAAGGCGCCGACGGCCGCGCGGCAATACAGAAAAACCGCAGCGAGGGTCAGCTTTATGTTCTGGCGCGCACAGGCACCACGGTGACCTGCAAGGGCGGCGACAAAGCGGCGGGCATAGGAGGAAGCTACGCGACCCGCAATATTTCCAACGGTTATTACAACGGAGATATGTACGGCCACGGCGTGAATATGCACTTCGGCTCTCAGAGCAATCCTGACTACTGGGGCGGCATCATAGCGGCCATCGGCGGCAATGGCGGCGCAGGCATCGGCGGCGGCCAGGGAGGTGCCGGTGAAAAGCTGTATTTCTACTCCGGTACGATACAAGCCACCAGCGACAGATTTGCTTCCGGTATTGGCGGCAGCTATGAGGGTCGCGGCAGTGAGATCTATATTTATGGTGGCACAGTCAGCGCTCAAGGCGGCGAAGGTGGCGCTGGTATCGGCGGCGGCTGTTGGAAAACGGAGCAGGACATGAATGGCATCAACGCCGCTCACGATATCTACATCTCCGGCGGCACGGTCACGGCCAAAGGCGGCTACAACGGCGCTGGTATCGGCGGCGGGCAGTATGTCCCCGCCCGTAATATCACGGTGACGGGCGGCGTTGTGACGGCGACAGGACACTACGGAGCGGCGATAGGCGGCGGTCGCTGGTGCCACGGAATGGACATAACCCTTACCGACGCCACTCTGAATCTGTCGACCAATTACCGCAGCAACGGCTCGAACGCGGCGGCTGTCGGCTACGGCGACATTGTTTACAAACCGGAGCAGCTCGTGGCGGATCCGTCAATCGCGACGAATGACCGGATAAAGGTCGGCTCAAAGAATGGAAAGATCGTCATGCTGACGGCTAACGGTCACGCGCTCAGAACGGATGGGAAACCGAGCTACTTCATGCATCTCACTGATTTCCTGATTCCGGACAGCGACGGAATGATTGACCTGTCGCTGCTGACTTTGCCATACACGCAGAACTACGGATGGGCGATAACTGATCTTGATATGAAAATGATGGAGACCTCCTGCGAAGGGAATCATGTCTATGGCTGGAAAGACTGGAATGGCTGTCATGTCTGGGGATGCACACGCTGCCCGGCTCGGGATCCACTAAAGAGTGGACCTGCTCCGGATGGTGAACATATTCCCGGAGAATGGGAAAGCCAGGAAAAGAAGTGCACTGTGTGCGGGCATAAGCTGATGAAGGACACGACCCCGCCGGTGATCGAGGGAATTACGAATGGAATGGAGTATACCGCCGACGACACCGATGACGGGCAGCCAGGCACGATCAGCTTCACAGTCAGCGACCCGGTGAGAGACAAGGAGGTGTCCTCCGGCGTCAAGTCTGTGACGATCAACGGTGAGGAGCAGACCGTGCAGACCGGACAGGCTTATCAGCTGACCGCGCCGGACGGCGGCAACAATGACGAAGGACTTGTGTATGAGGTCGTCGTTACGGACAATGCGGGCAACAGCACCACAACAAAGATAACTCTGTACAGAAGACACCGGGTCCTGATCCTGAGTGACAGAAACGACCCGAGCAGCGCGATCCTCCACCTTGGCGTGCCGCACGGGTTTGAACTGGAACTGCCGTTCGATAATCTGCCGAAGGAAGCGTATTTTGTCGACTGGGATAACGAGGACATCAAAATAAGCCGCGGGGAGAATAATGACTATAACTTCGGCATCATCAACTCGAACCGGACGTTCCTTCAGGTGATTCCGGAGACTGAACTGCCAACGCTGGAGTTAGGGCTCAGGAGCAGGCGCTTCTGGGGCTATCACGCAGACTCGGAGAGCGATTTCTGCTACGCGGATATGCCGTCAAAGACTGAGGAAGGCTATCTTATGGATATCCGCGTCACATCAAACAAAATCGGCTACTACTTCGGATCGCCGGTACGCTACACGCAGGAGCAGCTGAAAGCACTGGATGTAGAGGGCAAAATCAAGTGGACGCAGTTCGACACGACCTCGCTCCTGACATTCGATGTGATTTCCTATGAGGAATATAACGGAAGCTGGTACTACTATGCGAAAGCGACAAACGAGGTGGGGACAAGATACGTTTCAACGCCGAACATCATCATAGACGCCGACCCGGCGGTGGCGCTGGAATATCCCTCCGGCAAGGAACTTACCGGCAAGTATGGGCAAACCGAGAGCGGTACATACTGGGGCGATCTGCAATTCACCGTGGTTGATGAATCGGAGTTCACCGTAAAGGACGGGAGTACGCCTCTGGAGCCGGATGAGAATGGCGTCTATACGATAAAAGCGGACATGGACGAGGGCATAAAGCACGAGATCGTTATCATGGACGCCGGCAACAATAGAACTGCGTATATCAACGAGATACGTATGAACACGCTTGACCGCAGGGATAATCCCTCTGCCCTGAATCTACCGAACGGCGCGAATCTGGAGGAAAGTCTCCCGAAGACGGTTCGGATTCTCACGGCAAGAGACAGCTCTATGTTTACCAATATCCCTGTGATATGGGAAATACCAGAGACGTATGAGCAGGCGTCAAAGCGGGAGCAGAGCTTTACCGTGAACGGAACGCTTGACCTGTCTGGTACGGATATCGTGCTGCATCCGGATAAGACGGAGCTTGGAAAAGCCCAGATATCCGTGACGATTGCGGGCGCGCCGCGCTACACGCTGACGATAGCGGATAGCGCAAACGGCAGTATAACGGTGGTAAATGCCACAGAAACCGCCGAGGACGGCAAGCCGCTGTTCTTTAAGGACGAGCTTGTTATGCTCTCCATCGCCCCCGACGAGGGCTATATGCTTAGCGCGCTGTCCGTTAACGGTATCCCCGCCACCGTTGCGGTTGGAGACGATACCTATACCTTCGCCCAGCCGGAGGAAAACGTCACCATAACCGCAACGTTTGAAAAGCGCAACGAGCATACCGTCACGTTTGACGCGAACGGCGGCTCCGAGCCTGAGGATCTGCCCGAGGAGGTCACCACCGCAATGCCCGCCAAGAAGGTATTGCACGGCAGCGAGTATTATCTGCCGGAGTGCGAGTTTGTTGCGCCCGAAGGAAAGCAGTTCAAGGCGTGGCAGATAGACGGTACGGAGTATCCGGTGAACGCCCCCGTGACCGTCACCGCTGACATCACAGTCAAGGCGCTGTGGAAAGACAGCGAAAAGCCCACGGGTGAAATTAAAATCAGCGAGAACAGTTGGAAAGCGTTCCTCAACAATATCACCTTCGGTCTGTTCTTTAAGGACACGCAAACGGTGACGATCACCGCAGCCGACAACAGCGGTGAGACGGTAACGGTTGAATATCTGCTGTCAGATAAGGAATTGAAAAAAGCGGAGCTTGACGGCATGGCCTTCACAGCGTACACCGCACCGTTCGGCATTGACCCCGATAACGAATACATTATCTATGTCAAACTGACCGATACGGCGGGCAACATGGACTACATTTGCTCGGACGGCATTGTGCTTGACGACACAAGCCCCGTTATTACCGGCATAGAAAACGGCAAGACCTACTGCGAGGCGCAGACGGTCACCGTTGACGAGAAGCATATCGGCACCGTCACTGTAAACGGAACGGAGGTCGGGCTTGATGAAAGCGGCAGCTTTACCCTCGCTCCGGCAGACGGCGGGCAGAAAATCGTTGTCACCGACAAGGCGGGCAACACCGCCGAAATGATCGTAACGGTCAACGACGGGCATACCTTTGGCGAATGGACATCAAACGGCGACGGCACACACACCCGCCAATGCACGGTGGACGGTTGTAACGGCTCCGAAACCAAAGACTGCTCTGGCGGCACAGCGACCTGCAAGGACAAGGCGGTATGCGAGGTTTGTGGCAAGGCTTACGGAGAGGTTGACCCGAAGAACCATACCGACTTAAAGCATTTCCCGGCCAAGGCGGCGACCGAGGATTCCGAGGGCAATATCGAGTATTGGTACTGCAGCGGCTGTGATAAGTATTACAGAGGCAAAGACGGCACCAAGGAAATCGCCAAAGCCGACACCGTAACGGCGAAGCTGCCGAAGTCTCCCCCGACCGGCGACAACAGTAACCTCATGCTGTGGATCGCATTGCTGTTCATCAGCGGCGGTGTTCTGACAGGTGTAACGGTATTTGATAAGAGGAAAAGACATTCCGTCAAATAATCAAAGATAAGTAATAATTAACGATCCATCACGGAAACATCGCAAATACGGCACAGAGGGCATAAAAACCGCTGTGCCGTATTTCTTTCCTTGGCGACTGTTTTGGAGAAATAAGCAATTTCTCGGTCATAACCCAACAATTTTTTGCCGGATTCCATGTATACTGCGTATATCACACTTATGCACTCTTCACTTTTGTCCCGGCAGCGGATACACTGATATCAACAGATACCAAATACAGCGAGGTAATTATGAAAACAAGGAGAAGCCCCTAACAATCATGTACATAAGCGAAACGCAACACCCAAGGCCGTCTTAACAAAACGGTTTTTATATGCACGCCCTCATGCGGCTGTACTATGCCTTAAAGCATAGCGCAGTCGCTTTTTTGTTTCCCCGAATACCGTAACAGGAGGTGACCACGATGTTTAGCCTTGCAGAATCAATTGACGAAGCTCAACACAACGCAGTGCCATAAAAAGCGGAGCCCTGCCGTTTTCAAGCGACAAGGTGAAAGAATGAAAACGAATACAGGAAAGAAACAGGTGTTGAAATAGCAAAGGCTGTCTTTGCGCAAACACACAGACACCTATATTTTTTTGACCTCTGCGGTCAACAGAATTCCATACGATATCTGCAAAAAACCAACGATAAATCTGTTATTTCGGAATTTCAAATTGACTTGGCTTTCTGCGCTTGTATAAACGGCAGCGTACTGTCAAAGTTTGCGGCAGGCTGCCGCAGCCCTCCGTATCAATCGTTTTTGACCTAACAAAAAAACGATTGAACGGAGGTACATAGGTAACGGATTGGAAATCCGAGTGTAAAGATTACTCCCCACAACGGCTCACTTGAACCGATGTGGGGAGCTTTTCTGTCTTACTTTGTAATAGCCGAAAAATCGGGCTCACCTTTTGTTATGATGCTGAAAATCAAATCTGTCGTTTCTTGACTTACCGCATCTGCATCACTTTTGTCTCCATAACACTCCACAAACACATTCGTATTTCCAATGGAGAACGAAGCGAAGAATATTGCGGATTGCTCACCTCTGCTGTTGGGATTGGTAATAAAATATCCCGTAGTGACAGGAATTCCGTTTACCGATGAGCTGCTTTCGTTTCCTTCCAGAACCACATCGCTTATTGGAAAATTATCCTGGGCAAATATGATTGTCGCATCACCGAGTTTTCCTTCGACTTGGAGCAGATCCCCGTTTTCCTCTCGGAAAGTTCCGATGGCTGATCTTCGTTCAGTGGTTTCAGGAAGTATGGAGTCCAATTCTGCATCTGTCAGTTCACGCGATGAAACGGGATAGCCGACATGAATACTTGCCACGTTGGTCCTTCCGATGTGATAGACAATGGAGTCACCGCTTGCAAGATTAACAGTATAACCTTTAGAACCAAACCATCCCATATTGCTGCCAACAATTCCTGTTACTGCGACTATGGCTACCAGGCAAGCGGCAACTGGAATCAGGAACTTTTTGAAATTCTTTCTCTGTGACATATAGTTCACCTTATCCTTTCTGTCATGAACAGAACGGTTCTCCTCTAAAATCGCAGAAAGCATACGATCATTTGCAGAATCGCTCGGTTCGATTTTGTCCCAAGAAGTAATGATTTTATTGTTCTTCATCGAAATCATCTCCTAACCTTTCTTTGAGGATGGCACGAGCCTCGTGCAAATAATTACGGATTGTCGATTGCGGCTTTTTCAGGATGCCTGCGATTTCCACGCTGGTATATCCTTCATAATAATACAGATAGACCACGGTCTTATACTTTTCGGGGAGTTCCATAACCACTTGGAAAACATCATCCGTTTCGATATTTTCTGAGCTGGGGAGATTGTAGAAATCCTCGATGTTCTCGTGTCTGCGCCACCAATGCCGCAGGACATTTTTGCAAATGTTCGTGGCAGTTCTGATAAGCCATGCCTTTTCGTGTTCTTCGCTTTCAAAAGCGGGACCGCTCTTGATTAGCTGGAAGAATGTATCCTGAACCGCATCCTCGGTATCAGCAGGACTTTTCATGTAAGCAAAGCAGACGCGATAAACAGTTTTACTGTGGCGTTTGTAGATCTCCGCAATCTCTTTGTCCGTACGCAACAAAGATTTTGACATCTCGCCTTGCCCTCCTTTCACTACTAATACAATTGAGAACGCAAAAGTGTCGGATAAAAAAGAAAAAAATTTCAGAAACCATTATAACGCCGGTTTCTGATAGCAGAATGAAAAAATTGAAAATTCCGAGCCTTATCTACGGAAAGGTTACAGAATTTGAACCCGTCCGAGAAATTTGAACCCGTTTTTCTGTAAAAATAAAATTGTATCAAAGACGGCTTTTAGATAGATGAGGGCATCACGGGAACCGAGATGAAAAAGCGGGACGAGCTGAATCGGCTGATAGCCGACTGCAAGAAAGGAAAGGTCGACCGCATCATCGTCAAATCGGTTTCCCGATTGGCACGGAACACCGAGGAGCTGCTCGTACTGCTGCGGATGTGCAAAGAGATCGGCGTGAGCGTGTATTTCGAGGAACAGGGCATCGACACCGAAAAACTGAATATGGAAATGATCGTAACATTCCCCGGTATGGCCGCACAGCAAGAAAGTGTGAACATATCGGGGAATTTGCGTTGGAGCTATCAAAAGCGGATGCAGTCCGGTGACTTCAATTGCACCTGTCCGGCTTACGGCTTTGACCTCAAGGACGGGCAGATGACCGTCAACGAAACGGAGGCGGCGGTCATTCGGCGCATATTCGACCTATATCTCCAAGGATACGGAACGCTTGCCATTGCAAAAATGCTGAATGAGGACGGCATACCGCGGAAACACGGCTACGAAAAATGGCTGCCGAGTTCCATCAACTATGCGTTGAACAATGAACGCTATATGGGAGATGCGCTCCTGCAAAAGAGCTACACCACCGAAACCCTGCCGTTTCGGAAAATGAAAAACGACGGACGGCTGCCGCAATACTATGTGGAGAACAGCAACCCTGCCATCGTCAGCCGAGAAACCTTTCAGGCGGCACAGAATCTGCTGCGCTCACGGAAAACGGAAAGATGCAAAAGAAAGTCCTATCCGCTGACCGGAAAGCTGCGCTGTCCCGAATGCGGCAGAGCCTTCCGACATCAGGTGGTAAACGGCAAGGCACATTGGATAGGCTCCTGCCGCTCGTCCGGTGCAACCGACTGTCAGCACCGCCATGTGCGTGAGGATATCGTATACGGGATATTCACCGATATGGTTATCAAGCTGAAAACCTACCGAGCTGAACTGCTCGGTACGCTGATCCACCAAATGGAAACCATGCAGGACCGCACAAGCCGCAATCAGGAGCGCATACGGCAGATAGACAGAGAGATCGCCGACCTCGGTGCAAAGAACCATGTTATTGCAAGGCTGCACACAAGCGGCGCTATGAATGCCGCCGATTACGCCATGCAGACTTCGGGGATCGGCAACCGCCTCACCGAGCTGCGCATCGAACGGCGGCAAAAGCTCACCGAGGATGAGGACGACCAACTGCTCGCCACCCTCAAAGACTTAAACGGCATCCTCGATGAATACGAACCGACCGTCGAATTTGACAACGGGCTGTTTGACGAAATCGTCGAGAGCATCATGGTGAACAGCAGCGAACAGCTTACCTTCAAGCTCATCGCCGGCATTGCACTGACCGAGCAGATCCCCAAGAAAGGACGGTGAAACCCGAATGAAAAACAGAACCCTGCCTTACGGCTACTGCTGTAAAGACGGCGTTATCGTCATAGAGCCGCAGGAAAGCAAAGTGCTGAAACGGATATATGCCGCCTACCTTGACGGCTCCTCTATGCTGACCATAGCCGAGCAGCTGAACAGAGAGAAAATCGAATACAGGGACGGCGTTACCGGCTGGAATAAGGGGCGGCTCAAGCACCTCATTGACAATACAAAGTATCTCGGCACAGAGGTGTATCCGCCGATCATCGACCAAGTGACCTATGAGAAAATACAGAAAACGAAGCATGGGCGCAACACACAAAGGAACACGGACAAAACACAGGACATATTCAAGCTGACCGTCCCCGTCCGATGCCCAAGCTGCGGCGACCGAATGCGCCGCCGACACGACAGCCGATGCAAATGCCAAGAGCGCTGGACTTGTGAAAACTCGGCCTGCCGTCTGCGGATCGAGATATCCGATGCCGAACTGCTGACCGCACTCGCCGACCTTCTCGGCACGGTAACCGCCGACAGAATAACACTGCCTGCCGAAACATCCTACGAGCCAAGCACAGAGGTAATACGACTGAACAAGGAGATCAGCCGAATGCTTGACATGGCGGAAATAGACAAGGCTGTGTTGCGAAGCAAGATGACGGAGTGCCTCGCTCGGAAATATAAAGAACTCGGCAACGGGTGCTGCGCCGTACAAAGGCTGAAAGCCGAACTTGACAGTACGGCAGACATCGCCGAGCGGCTGAACCGCACGGTCAGCGAAATACGCCTGTACACCGACAAAACGGCAGACATCATACTGCTGAACGGACAGATCATACGAAAGGAGCAAGGTCATGCAACAGACAACGGTTGCCCCTCAGAGAGTGGTGCGTGTAATCGAACCGACAATATCGGTCAGAGAGAGCGTGAAAACCCATTACCGAGTCCTGCGGGTGGCGACATACTGCCGCGTTTCCACTAAGCAGGAGGAACAGCTTAACAGTTATGAAAATCAGGTGCAACACTACACCGAACGCATCAATTCCGAAAACGGATGGACGCTTGAAGGTATCTACGCCGACAAGGGCATCTCCGGCACAAGCGTGAAAAGCCGAGATGAATTCAACCGCATGATCCGCCGATGCAAACAAGGAAAAATCGACATGATCATCACAAAATCCATTGCTCGGTTCGCGCGGAACACGGTGGACTGCTTGAAGTATGTCCGACTGCTCAATGACCTCGGTGTCGATGTGTACTTCGAGGAACAGGGCATCCACAGCAATCAGCCCGGTGCCGAGTTTTACATTACCATCTACGGCAGCATCGCCCAAAGCGAATCGGAAAATATCAGCGCCAACATTAAATGGGGCAAGGCGCAGGCCGCCCGTGAAGGCAAGGTAGTATTCAGATACAAGAACTTCCTCGGCTATCGCAAGGGCGAGGACGGACAACCCGAAATCGTCCCCGAAGAAGCCGAAACGATCCGCTTTATATATGACCGCTTCCTCGCAGGCGACAGCTTAAAAGGAATTGCCAAACTACTTGAAGAAAAGGGCATCAAAAGCCCGACGGGAAAAGCAGAATGGCAGTTTTCCACGATACAGTCCATTCTCTCCAACGAGAGATACAAAGGCGATGCCATCATCAATAAGACCTACATCACCGACTGCATCAGCAAAAAGGTCAGAGTCAACAACGGCGAACGCCCGAAATACTATGTAGAAAACAGTCACCCTGCCATTATCGACTCGTCCACCTTCGGCAGAGTTCAGGAGGAACTCGCAAGGCGCTCCGGCAAACGCAAAATCAGCCGAAAAGCCAAGACCGAGCAAGGCAAATACTCAAGTAAATACGCTCTGACAGAACTGCTCGTCTGCGGTGAATGCAAGTCCGCCTACCGCCGATGCACATGGACGGCAAGCGGTAAAAAGAAAATCGTGTGGCGATGCATCAACCGCATTGAATACGCCAAGAAATACTGTCATAACTCGCCATCCGTAGAGGAAAGCGTATTGCAACGGGCTGTGATGGCGGCAATCATGGAAACCGCCAACCAAAATGCTGAGGTATTGCGAGCACTGAAGCTGCACATCGGCATAGGCTTGGCGGGAGAAAAGAGCGAGGATAAAAGCATCGACCTACAGATACGGATCGCCGAAATCGACGCAGAGTTCAAAAAGATGCTCGACCGAGTGTCCACCGACACCATCGAAGCCTTTGACGAGAAAACCGCAACTCGGCTTATGAATGAAAAAAGCCGTCTGCAACAGCAGCTCGAAAGCATAGCCGACGCTGAACAGCGGCGAGAAAACGCAAAATCCCGACTCGATGATATCTATACAATACTGGACGGCATAAAAAACCGTCCGATGGAATACGATGACCAAATCGTCCGTCAACTGCTCGAATGCGTAGTGGTGGATTCCAAAGAACAGATTACCGTAATATTCAAAGGCGGTCTTAAATCGGTGCAGCCGCTGACCGAATGACAGCGGCTCACCTCCGCACCCAACTTTGAAAGTTCAAGATTTTTCGTAAGGGAACAAATACTAACCCCAAAAAGCCGAAAAAATCTATTTTATAGTCATCCCACACGAAAGCACTTTGCAATCGCGAAGTGCTTTCTTTTTTTGCGAAACCGCATCCAGATCGGATGCGGTTTTTTTATCCAAGCGCAACATCCAGAATCATCATCACACTGAAGCCAAATGCAAAAAACACCGTGCCGATATTGGAGTGCTTTCCGGCGGACATTTCCGGAATCAGCTCCTCGACCACGACGTAGAGCATTGCCCCGGCGGCAAAACTGAGGAAATACGGCAGCACAGGAACGATGCGCCGGGCGGCGAGGATCGTCAGCACCGCTCCGATCGGCTCGACGATCCCGGAAAGGACACCGCCCAGAAAGGCGCGTCCCTTCCCCATTCCCTCGGCGCGCAGCGGCATGGAAATGATCGCGCCCTCCGGAAAATTCTGAATGGCAATGCCGATAGAAAGCGCCAGCGCACCCGCCATCGTGATCTGTGCATTGCCGGACAGATGTCCCGCATAGACCACGCCGACGGCCATACCCTCCGGGATATTGTGCAGCGTAACCGCCAGAACCATCATCGTCGTGCGCTGCAAACGGCTCTGCGGGCCCTCTGCCTGCGCGCTGTTGCGGTGCAAATGCGGGATGACACGGTCAAGCAGCAGCAGGAACAGGACGCCGATCCAGAATCCGGCGACCGCCGGAACGAACGACCACTTTCCCATTCCCTGCGCCTGCTCGATTGCGGGGATCAGCAGGCTCCAGACCGACGCGGCCACCATGACTCCGGCGGCAAAGCCCGTCAGCGCGCGCTGCACCCGGTCGCCCAGTGTTTTTTTCATAAAAAAGACACACGCCGCACCCAGCGAGGTGCCTAAAAATGGAATCAAAATCCCATATAATGCCTCCATACTCGTCCTCCACATTATTCGGTTAGCTCTCGCTAACCATTTCTCCTTCAAAAAGCCGCCCATGCGGCTTTTTGATTATATCACAGAAGCACGGTGTGCGCAATCACGAATCAAAGAATCTATTCACAATTCCGGCATCATGCATACTGCCTCTACCAGCGGTTCCCCGCTATCGCCCTCAACCAGCTCTGACAATGTGCTTCCTCAGGCAAACCCGCAGCAACAGTCCGAAGCAGGCAGCAGTGCAGCATAAAACGGTCGCCGGTAAATAGCGGACACAAAGAGATGATGCAGAACAGGCCGCGCTTGACCTCCGACAATTCCTCAATCTCATATCTTCAACATTGTTGATGTATTTTGCCAAAATACTTCAATGCAAAAAAGCACCACCGCAAAAGCGGTGGTGCAAAACTCAGTGAACAAAGAGGAAATATGCTCCAAATGCGATTCCAAGCAGGATGACAATGGCAATCGGCATGAAAACCAGCCACGCGGAAAGGATCATCGCCCACGTGTCCTTCTTTTCAAGCTGGATTTTATCCTTATCTTCCGGGAGATGCTCCCTGTCGATCCGGTCGTTCTCCTCCTTTTGCAGCCGCATTGCACGGTCAACTTTTCGCTGAAACAGCATGGAATTTACTCCTCAATTTTGAGCTTATGATGGCAGGCGACGAAATGGTTCGGGCGAACCTCTTCCCATGCGGGGACGACCTGCGTGCAGATCTCCGTGCAGTACTTGCAGCGCGTGTGGAACTTGCAGCCCTTCGGCGGATTGACCGGGCTGGGGATGTCGCCTTCCAGAATGGAAAGCTCTTTTCCGCCGACGGTATCCGTGGTCGGGATAGCGTTCAGAAGCGCCTCGGTGTACGGATGCACGGGGTGCCGGAAGATCTCGTCAGCGTCCGCCAGCTCGACCATGGAGCCAAGGTACATAACGCCGACACGGTCGGAGATGTACTTGACAACGCTTAGGTCGTGCGTGATGAACATATAAGTCAGGTTCTCACGTTCCTTCAGGTCAAGCAGCAGGTTGATGATCTGCGCCTGAATGGAAACGTCCAGCGCGGAAACGGCTTCGTCGCAGACCACGAACTTCGGGTTGGTCGCCAGCGCACGGGCAATGCCGATACGCTGCCGCTGGCCGCCGGAGAACTGGTGCGGGAAACGGTGCAGGAAGTAAGGTGCAAGGCCGCACTCATCCATGACATTGAGGACCATTTCCTGCATGCGGGCGTCCTTTTTCTTGATCATGTTGTGCGCCTGCATACCCTCGCTGATGATCTGACCAACGCTCATGCGCGGGTTCAGGGAGGAATACGGATCCTGGAAGATAAGCTGCATATCACGGCGGAGGCGGCGCATCTCGTCGTAGGTCAGACGGGCAAGGTCAATGCCGTCGTCGCGATAGGCCTCATACTTCTGGAATTCAGGGTTGGAAGCGTAAGGCTCACGCATCTTCTGGATATCGTCGCTGATGCCAGCAAGCTGCTTGCGCAGGGCAGCGATGGAATCATCGCACTGCTTCAGGCGGCTCTGGGCACGGGCAAGCTTGGCATCATTGGGCGCCTTGCCTGCCTCTTTCGCTGTCTTGACAGCGTATTCCGCATCGTCAACATCGACCTGCAGGCTCTGGCGCTTTACCTCCAGCGCGGAGAGCTTGCGCGCGACGGCATAACCCTTGCTGTAGATCGCAATGACGGGATTCAGGTCGTCCACAACGAGGAAGCCGCCGACGATCTTGGTAATGTCAAGGAGTGCATCCTCCGCCAGCTTGCGGGCCGCGTCCAGCTCCGCGTGCATGGCATACTGCTCCTTTTCGGAGAGCTTTGCATACTGGGCTTCCAGCTTGTCGCGCTTTTCTTCCAGCTCGTGGAGCTTCTGGCGGCGCTTTTTCAGATGCTTGACGGTGTCCGTAACATACTTCGGTGCCAGATCATCCAGAGAACGGCCATAGTACATCGTGCGGCCATAGGTCTGATGGTAAAGCTGGAGGATGGTGCGGCCCAGCGTGGACTTGCCGCAGCCGGACTCACCGACAAGGCCGAAGGTCTCGCCTTCGTAGATGTCGAGGGTGATACCGTCGTTTGCCTTGACAAAACGGCCCTTTTTCAGGGGGAAATATTGCTTCAGGTTGCTGATGCGAAGCAGAACCTTCTTTTCTTTATTTTCCATTTCTGTCCTCCTTCTTCGCGTAGAAGCAGCGAACCTGCTGCGTGTCGGACACATGGATCAGTTCCGGTTCCTCCACCTTGCAGCGTTCCGTGGCGTACTTGCAGCGCGGAGCGAATTTGCAGCCCTTGGGAAGATCCAGGGGGTGCGGGACAGCGCCCGGAATGGCTTCCAGTCTGGTGTTGCTGGGCGTATCCAAGCGGGGAATGGAGAGCATCAGGCCCTCGGTATAGGGATGGGAATATTCGCTCTTGTGGAAAATGGTTTCCGCAGGGGCATACTCTACGACCTGACCGCAGTACATGACGGCGACGTTATCAGCCATCTGGTTGATGACGCCGAGGTCGTGCGTGATGAACAGCACGGCAGTGTCGTTCTTCTCGCGCAGCTCGTTCATGAGCTTCAGGATCTGGGCCTGAATGGTCACGTCCAGCGCGGTGGTCGGCTCGTCCGCAATGAGAAGCTTGGGCTTGCAGGCCAGCGCCATGGCGATCATGACGCGCTGGCGCATACCGCCGGAAAATTCATGCGGGTAGGATTTCAGCCGCTTTTCGGCTTCGGGAATACGTACTTCGCGGAACAGCTCCAGCGTGGCAGCCTGCAGCTCGTCGCGCTTCATCTCCGGGTGGTGTACATGGATCATTTCGGCAACCTGTTTGCCAACGGGAATCAGCGGATTCAGGCTGGACATGGGGTCCTGAAACACCATGGCGATCTTCTGGCCGCGGATTTCGCGCATCTGCTTATCGCTGACTTTGGTCAGGTCGGTGCCTTCAAATTCAATTTTGCCGTTTTTAATGCGGGCAGTATCGGCCAGCAGGCGCAGGATGGACATGGAAGTAACGCTTTTGCCGCTGCCGGATTCACCAACGATACCAAGGATCTCGCCCTTATGCACTTCAAAGCTGACGCCGCGCACAGCCTGCACTTCGCCGGAGGAAGTCATAAAGGAGGTTTTCAGATCCTCTACCTTCAAAATCGTCTCGCTCATTTTGCTCTCCTTACTTCTTCAGCTTCGGGTCCAGTGCATCACGCAAACCATCACCGACAAAGTTAAAGGCAAACATGATCACACAAATCATCAAAGCAGGGATCAACAGCTCGT
>OHHU01000929.1_pt1 | contig 14875 bp, 15 predicted proteins | sample 1568151 | NCBI WGS metagenome assembly OHHU01 (sample SAMEA3879572, study PRJEB24766) | human gut metagenome | biome: human-associated habitat; feature: feces | place: USA | collected 1985/1987 | reverse complement strand
GCTGCACGATGGTCGGCACGCCCTGTTCATCTAAAAACGAGGTCAGCGCCTCGCCGACGCTGAGCTCCAGAATGGCATCCTCCGCGCGGAAGGCGGGATTGGCGCGGAAGGCCTGCGCCGCGACGCGCACAGCCTTCAGCTCGGCGGGCGTATAGGCGCGCAGCGCGTGCTGCACGCGGTTGGAAAGCTGCGCGAGCACGGTGTTCGGTACATCCGCCGGGCTCTGCGTCACGAAGAACACGCCGATACCGCGCGAGCGGATCAGCTTCACGGTCTGCTCGATCTTCTGCACGAGGACCGCCGGCGCGTCGCGGAAGAGCGTGTGCGCCTCGTCGAAGAAGAACACCAGCTTGGGCTTTTCCAGATCGCCCGCCTCGGGCAGGCTCTCAAACAGCTCCGAGAGCATCCACAAAAGGAAGCTCGCGTAGAGCGTCGGGTTCTGCACCAGCTTCACGCAGTCGAGCACGTTGACCATGCCGCGGCCGTCCGCGTCGGTGCGCATCCAGTCATAGATGTCGAGCGGCGGCTCGCCGAAGAACAGGTCGCCGCCCTGCTGCTCGAGCGGCAGCAGCGCGCGCAGGATCGCCGCGACGGACTGCGGCGTGATGTTGCCGTAGGTCATCATGTACTCCGCGCGGTGCTCACTGACGTAGTTCAGCATGGCGCGCAGGTCCTTGAGATCGAGGAGCAGCAGCCCCTTGTCATCCGCGATGCGGAACACGATGTGCAGGATGCCCTCCTGCGCGGGCGTGAGGCTGAGGATGCGGGACAAAAGCTCAGGCCCCATGTCGCTCACCGTCGCGCGGACGGCGTGGCCACCGGTCTGATAAATGTCCCAGAAGGTCGTGGGATAGCCCTTGTAGGCAAAGCTGCCGCGCAGACCGAAGCGGTCGATGCGCTTTTCCATGCCCTCGCTGCTCACGCCGGGGGCGCAGATGCCCGCGACGTCGCCCTTGACGTCGCACAGGAACACCGGCACGCCCGCGTCGGAAAAGCTTTCGGCCATCACTTTCATCGTGATGGTCTTGCCCGTGCCGCTCGCGCCCGCGATCAGGCCGTGGCGGTTGCACATATTGAGCGCAAGCTCCACGCGCGCGCCGTCCGCAAGTCCCATGTAGATCTTACCGTTTTCGTACATCGTGCCATCCTCCGTTGTTTGATTCGATGGCAACATTATAGAATATCGTGCGGCGCGGCGCAAGAGAAAAGCGCGGCCCCGCCGCGCTTTTTCCTATCCCATCAGCATCAGCACCACGCCGTACACGACGCTCGCGAGCGTGCCGAACACGATCACCGGCCCCGCGATGACGAACATCTTTGCCGCCATGCCGGTGATGATGCCCTCTGGTTGTGTCAAGATAGACATACAGTTTTTTCGGAATTTTTTCAGCTGCCTCCAAAGTGGGCCGCTTATTGTTTTAGCTTGCCGTTACAAATGCAAACCCGCTCGAAGTACGCATATCTATCTCAATCTCTCCTGAAGGGTACACACGAACCCGCTCTACAAAATTTCTAATTATTTCCGGATCATAATCTTTAAGCAGGATGATCTGATCTGCTGTTCTTTTTCCCGCCGCAAGATTACCTCGAGACTCATAGTGCTCTACCAGAAGCCGCTTGATCTCTTCAGCTCTACTTGAGAGTCTTGCCAGCTTCTCTGAATCTGTCTTCTGGATATCAGCAAATTTCTCTCTGCTTATGCGACCCGCTCGGTATTGCTCATATAGTTCAGCCTTTCTACTTTGGAGCCGTCTTGTCATATTGGTGTTAGCATCAAGCTCCGTTTGAATACTTGAAAGCTTTTTGTCAATGCATGCCTGCATCAAGCAATGCTGCTCAAGGAAGCTCCTACTTTGTTCCCGCAGCATCTGAAGAACAGCTTGCTCAATATGGGCCTGATTGACAAAGAGGCCTGCACACTCAGCACCCTTAATACTGTCATTTTTCGGGCAAACAAGGTGTGGTTCCTTTGCTGGATTCTTTCGGAGCTTCCTCCCGCAGCAGCCACACACAAACAGATTGTTGGCTCGGTTCCCGGCAGTATTCTTGTTAACATTCCGAATACGCCCTTGGAGCGCATTCTGTGCCGCTCGGAACAGCTCCTCCGAAATGATTGCTTCATGTGTACCTGGCACTATGATCCATTGATCTCGGGGCAACGACCGCATCTTAGGCTTTCCTACTTCTTCTGTCTCTCGAGTATTGGTAATCATCTTACCGGTATAGCGCTCATCAGTCAAAATCTTTCGAACAGCCCCCTTGAGCCAGATTCCAGTCTCTTCCTTGACCACCCCATTATAAAACCCGCCATTTCGCCGTTTATGCTCTAACGGGGATGGAATGCCCATATCATTCAGCATTTGAGCGATCTCACTCGTGGTCATGCCTGCAACGCAGGACTCGAAAATCATGACAATGATGTCACGAACCTGCTCATCTACGATCAATCTCTTTTTGTTATGAGGATGGACTTGGTAGCCATAGAAGCCGTTTCCTCCCCAGTATTCACCACGCAGATTGCGGGTACGAAAAGCTGAGCGCACCTTGGTTGATAGATCTTGGCTATACATATTATTGATGAGATTGCGGAGGGCTAACTCAAGTCCGCCCGTGACACCTAAGTAGTCATCACTATCAAAGGCATCATTGATAGAGATAAAGCGGACCCCATAAAGAGGCAGGATCAGTTCGAGGTAGTTTCCCATCTCAAGAAAGTTTCTTCCGAAACGAGATAGGTCCTTCACCATAATGCAATGAATTTCCTGATTGCGAGCCATCTCAATTAGCTCATCGAACTTTGGCCTGTCAAAATGTGTTCCCGTGACACCGTCATCGCAGAACACGATCACTTTATAACCATGGAGCGATTCATGTGTATCATAGTAATCCTGGAGTAACCGCCTTTGGTTGAAAACACTGTTACTCTCATTCTTCAATGCATTTGTTTTGAGATCTCGGTCTTCACTCGACAAACGAATATAAAACGCCAGCACCTTATCCGGCATATCTCTCCGCCTCCTTTCCTCGGGTCGCAGCGACATAGAGAACCTGTTCAATCTCATCACGATGGCGGAATGCCACTTCAACATGGCCATCGTTAAACAAGGTAAGCGTCTCAATGAAGGCTGCTGCCATTTCAGCGTCAAGGGACTCCTGATCCTTATACTTTTCAATCAACAGTGCCCACTGCATTTTGCTGCCAAATCCCACTGAGTACTTTTCCTTTTCCTTCTCCAATTCAGCAATAAAGATTCTCAAATCATCCGCCCTCCTAGAGTAGTCCTCGCTCAGATCTGTGTAATCTTGATGGCTCAGAAGCCCATCTGCAAAATCGCCATACAGGGCTGCCTTCAGCTGATTGAACTTTTCAATATTTCTCTTTGCATCATCAATCTGGGTTTCATATATCTGATAGCGGGTCTGCGAAGAAGGCGTAGCATTCAAGTTGGCAATCAGTCCCTGGGCATCGGAGAATGCTCTTATCTGAGTTTGGATAAGCCGCAGGGCAAGGGACTCTACATCCTCCTGTTTGACCGCTTTCTTGGGACAAATGGTGGCATTGTAATTCTCATGGAGAGTGCAATAATAGTAATAACCGCGATTAGATTTACTGCGCAAGTACATACTGCGACCACATTCTCCGCAACGAAGAATTCCTTTGAACATACTTCTTCGTTTACTCTTGGAATCGTAGATAGTCGCAAGGCCCTGTTCACTTTGCCTAGCCGAGAGGATGTCCTGAACCTTATCAAAAAGCTCTTTGGAAACAATGGGTTCATGCATACCTTTATTGATAATCCATTCCTCTTCGGGCGTTTTAACTGTAGTCTTTGTCCCCCGCTCGCACAGCTGGCTTCTGTACTTTCCGGACACAATCCAACCAAGATAGACCGGATCGACAAGAATTTTCTTGATCGTTTGCAGATACCAGATGGCATTTTTGAACTTCTCCGTCTTCCGCAAACCAATATCGTACAGATAGCGTCCGGGACTGGGCACCCCTTGCTCATTCAGAGTTTTCGCTATGAAGTGGAGAGTATGATTCTCTGCCACCATACGGAAAATGGCAAGAACGATTGGCCCCGTTTGCGGATCAGGAAATAGGTGGTACTTGTCATCCGGATCTAACATATATCCATATGGCGGAGTGCCAGTGGTCCACTTACCAGCAAGCTGCTGCGTCCGTTTCACCGCCCGAATCTTCTTTGAAATGTCTCTCGCATATGCCTCGTTTGCAAAATTTTTCAGTTGGATTGAAATGTCGGCATCATCCCGCAATGAGTCAAAGCGATCGGTAACGGAGATAAAGCGCACACCCATTCTCGGAAAGATCTGCTCAATATACTCACCGCTCTCAATCATATTTCGCCCCAGGCGAGACAAGTCTTTAACAATCACACAGGTCACCTTGCCAGCTCGGATGTCATTCATCATTCGAGCGAATTCCGGGCGCACAAAGCTAACTCCCGAGATATCGTCATCACAATAGAGGTCAAAGACAACTAAATCCTGATGCTGGGAAACAAAGTCCTTCAGCAACGCAATCTGATTACCTATGGTGTCGGCTTCTCGCTTTTGTTCGTTCTCAACCGAGATTCTGGCATACAGCGCTACCTTGTACTGGACGGGGTCTACAACAACTGCGGGTGTGGCTTGGACATTTTTCCTGCTCTTTCTTGCCATGCTTACATCGCCTCCTCTAGTATTCCACGCGCGGCATATTCCTGCAGGCTGCTCACCAAACGGGCATAGTCCTCGGAATGCTCAAAGATGATTTCCAACTTTTCGTCTTTGTGAATAACAACTTTTTCAATGCACTCCAGAACAACTGCCCGCGTGAGTGATTTCAATCCTCGATGTTCGGTAAATGTCTTCATCCAGTTGTTCGGGGACTGTTCGCCCGAGAGATAGATACTGAGTTCTCGGTCAATCTGCTCCTGAGCAATCAGCGCATCGGCAATTCTTGCATCATACTGACCTCTGATGTCACAGAAGTCAGTCTTCGAAATGAGTCCTTCTTTCATATCTTCATAGAGAGATGCCTTCAGATCGCGATAACGAGCGATTTCTGCCGCAAGTTTTTCTCTGCGCTGCTCACACTTGGCAACATTGATTTTCTGATATGGCACCTGCTGAATTTCCGATAGACACCGGTCGAGCTCAACCACCGCGCTGATATGCTCTTGCAATAGCTGAAGGACAGCTGCCTCAACCTGTGCCTCTGGTACCTGCTTGAGTTCACAGCGATTCTCTTTCGTGCGCACGCTGCAGCGGAAATAGCTGTATAACTTATATCCGTTGTTAATTGTGCTTCGAGTAACCGCGTTCCCGCATTCTCCGCATTCCAACAAGCCGGATAGCGGATAAACTGTCGTTGCTCGTGGTGCTGCTCGCGTATCTATCAGAAGAGCTTTTTGAGCAAGATAGAATGTCCTCTTCGTGACAACAGGCTCATGGGCGTCGTGGATCACAACCCACTCGTTTTCTTCTGTTGGTATTGATTTCTTGATTTTATAGTTTGGTCTACGGCGAAGACCTTGGCGGAGGGTTCCAATATAGATCGGGTTGGTGAGTATCCGCGCAACTGCCTGCGCTGTCCATTCGCACCGTTCCTTCATTTTGAAGCCGGAGAATAACGGCTCTCCCTTGTGGCGCTTATACTCCAGCGGCGCAAGAATTCCGCTCTCTGCAAGCCGAATTGCTATGCCATTGTTCGTCATGCCTTGAATTTTCCAGTTGAAAATATCCTGGACAACTGTGGCAGCATAGGGATCGGGCTCAATTCGATTGTGGTTTCCCTCGCACTTCTGGTACCCATACGGTGCAAACGGACAAATAAAGTCACCATGTTTCCGCTTCACCTGCAGCTGGCTTCTGACCTTCACTGAGATGTCACGGCTGTAGTTGTCATTCATCAAGTTCTTGAGCGTGATGCTAAACTCGCTACTCTCGTCACGGGTAATCGTGTCGATGTTGTCATTGATAGCGATTAAGCGCACCCCTAAAACAGGAAATAGACGGTGGATATACTTTCCGGAATTGATATACTCTCTTCCGAAACGGGACAGGTCTTTTACGACCACGCAATTGATCCGTCCAGCCTTAATATCGTTCAGCATGCGCTGAAAGGCTGGACGGTCAAAATTCGTCCCTGTATATCCATCGTCTATACGAATGGAGACAATATTAAATTCAGGCTTATCCTTCAGAAAGTCCAGAATAAGCTGCTTCTGGTTGGTAATGCTGTTGCTCTCACGGCCAGATTGCGCCGCAACGATGTCTTCCTTGGAAAGACGCACATAGATGGCGGTATTAAACACAGCCATCTCATTCGCATTATTCTGCATAATCTCACTCCTTTGGCGTGGTCTGTCTGCCTAAGGAGTGAGTATGCTTGATTTAGTCCGAGGCTATTTTACCACATCTATGGCCCTTTATCCAGATGAAAAACGGACCTGGCAAGAATTACATCATATTCTGCTGCTGCAGCAGATGCTTGAACACTTCCTCAAAGGATGGCCCGTCCTCTTTGTATTTCACCTTGACAGCAAAGTTGCCCACTCGGACACAGTATGGATTCTTCACTTGCTTCAGATAACTGAGCACTCTTTCACGCACAGGCAAGGATTCATCAATGTGAACGGTGCTCAAGTCTACAAGCTGAGACTTGTCTACTGTCCGAATATCAACCGCCTTCATCGCTTCCCACTGCTCGGGTGTGATATCTCTTGGATCATCAGGGATTTCAGATGCGATATATGGCACTGTACCAGAAGTAATCTTAGGTTCTTCCATAATACCGATAGCACCTCCTTGGGATATTATCCCTAGTATTATTTGGATTATTCCAGCAGTTCACTCCTCATAATGAATGTAGAAATGAGGGTGTGTTTGACCACCCCCCTCTACTAAAAATTCGTGATCTGCCCAAAAATCATTCCGGTCTCTCTACGCTGAAAAGAGGGATAATATCATAATTCCCATCTTCTGCAGTTTCGAGCCCCAGCTCTTCCAATACCTGTCTTTGAATGTCAGGCTTCAAGTCATCAATATAGATCTCAACGCTCATTTGTCTTCCTCCTGATAAGACTTTTTCAAATCGATCCACTTGCAGTCCGGATAGTTCCCTCGCTTACAGCCAAGGCAGTTGGTCGTAAGGCACTCCTCGAGCCAACAGGTGTAGCAGGTATCCATCCCAATATAGTCGCTTGAGGCATACCAAAAACCTGCAGGGTGGCGCTTAACAAGCCAACCGCCACAGACATTACAGTTTTTTTCTTCCCAAACGACCTTTGCAGATTTATCCCACTCAATCTCCTGGCCGCACATGGGGCAGAAGTTCCATCTCGGATGGTCATCATCGCCATCAAACAGAGCCTTCTCACAGTTCGAGCAGGTATAGACTGACTTGATGTTCGGTCGCTCTTGGTTTTCAATAGGAACCATATAGATCCTCCTCATACGCAGAGGGCTGCAGCTAAAATGCTGCAGCCCAAGTCATAATCATTTGTTCCGGAAAAGGTTCTTATAGAGATCATCTACGCCTTTCCGCTTTTGTGTCCAGGTAATCGGAGCCACCTCAAAGCCGGCAGCAACCCCCATTTCGATATAGCGATCACGCGCCTTTCGGACCTCTTCTTTGACCTGATAGTCCGAGTCAACCATAATGTTGATTCGTACCACGCCGATAGAGTTAAGCTCTTCAAGCGCACGCTCGAACTGGGAATAGCTTGGCACTCCGGTAAGGCCGACAAAACCACTTTCATATGAGGTGCCAAGTGCAAAACTGTAGGCAATATCTGCCTTCATCACGCCTTCTGTGAGACAGACTACCTCGTCGCCTTCGTGAACCCCGACATAATGTGGACAGCACTTGGACTGTGTCCCATAGTACTGATCGACACTCGTGAGGTTATAGAACTTCTGGTTATAAACCTTATCGAGTCGAACCTGAATGGCCTCAATTTGCCCATTAAGATTTCGATCCGGAAGCATGATTCCAGAACCTCTGATGTCGAGCGTCCACTGCCCGGTATCTTTCTGGCAATAGAAACCAGGAACACCATCAAGGACACAACCGCGCTCCAGCAACTCAGTCACGATCCGTCTCAGGCGTGTCGTGGGGGTTGTTCGATAGCCAAGCCAGTCAATCTCATCTCGGGTCAGGCCTCGTTCCTTCAGCGATGCTTGATGTGTGGGGCACAGGGTCAAAAGTGAGAGCAGATTTGAATAGGTGTTATCTCGCACCTCAGCTGAGGCTATCGGCAGTTCCGCTGTCTCAATTATCTTCCGCCTTCTCTTATACTCGCGCGGTTTTTCATTGCTGTCGGGACCGAATATCTTACAAAGCTCCTCATAGGCCGTATGGAGGGTGACTTCGCAAAACTCTGCGTAAAGGTGGAGGATGCCCCCACCTTTGCCGCAGCGGTTGCACCGAAACACATTGTCTCGGATCTTCACATTCATATGAGCTTTTCGATCTGCACAGAATGGACACCTACAATGTAGTTGCGTGCCGGTATCTCTGATCACTTCAATTCCAAGCAAATCAACTACCTGTTCGATGTCACATGGCAGATCTGGTTTTCTGCCCATCATCAATCACCTCCCTCGGTGAGGGGACCAATCAGCTGGCCATCTGACCAACAGCTTCCAGCAGCTTTGTGGCACCTGCCTTGAGTGCAAGGTTATGGCCAGAATAGTTCTTCACATACCATGCCAAATCTCCGGGGTTCTTCATGGCAATATCGCCCAGGGTCCAACCGTTAAAGCGGCCGAAATCAACCTTAACGGCCTTGGCCTGCTCGATGGTCATGACTCTCATATACTCATCAACCGTCTTGGGCGGTTCAGGCGCAGTTGCTTTCGGCTGCTGAGGTGGCTGAGACACCGGAGCACTCGGAGCCGGAACTGCAGGAGGCATCGGCTGCGCAGTAAAGCTGGCCGCTACATTTCCCGGATGTCCGGCGTCTTCATCAGGCGGCATTTTGATGGGAGCGTCAGCGATGATGCTCGCCAGGGTTTCTCCATTCATGCAGAACTGCGTACCATAGCCGGCATCGGCCAGCGCGCGCCCTTTTGCCACCGTTTCTGCAATCTCCAGAAAGCGATCTCCAAAACGCTCCTCAGTAGGAAAGCGCTGAGAGTAGGCTTTCCCAATGAACTGGTCAGCAGGGTCAGCCTTGTCTGCGTAGACCTTGCAGCAGACAACAGCGCTCTTCTCGTCTAGATGTACAAGCTCCGGATCGATCTTGCCGTTCGGGCAGTGCAGCCGGAACCAGAGGAGTCGGTACTTGACATCCAAATAGAGATCGCTTTCACCTTCTTCTCCAACGGTGTTACGCACAAAGTCAGCAGGGTTAAATCCTTCAACGGCATTGATGGCCGGGATTGCGTTTGTGTTCAATTCACTCATGTTGAGTCTTCCCTTCATAATAAATGTAGAAACGAGGTGGCTTCTGACCACCCCGCTTCCCAAAAATCAAGTCACTTGATTGCTGAGCTCGCGGTTGTAGTAGGCCACGATTCGATCAGCGAGGACGGTGTTCCGTTGACCCACATCACATTTGTGGATCGCAATAAATACGGCTTGTTTCTGACCAATCAGAATGACCTTTGCCTTGGCTCTGGTCACCGCTGTATAGAGCAGGTTTCGCCGCAACATGATATAGTGCTCCTTCAGAAGAGGAACGATGATGACCGGATACTCTTGTCCTTGGCTCTTATGGATGGTCGTACAGTAGGAGAACTCGAGATCCTCCAGCATTTCCTGCGTATAGCTCAGCTCACGCCCATCCAGAAGCTTGACACGCGCAATCGTATCATCATCCTCTGTCTCCACGTCGGTTATGATACCGACATCGCCATTCGACACATTGATCCTGTTTACAGTCTGCATAATGCGATCGCCCACACGGAAGACCCGGCTGCCACACTTCACTTCCTTTTTCAGGTTGTTCGGAGGGTTGACGAGATCCCGTATTGTCTCGTTCAATGCATTGGACGCCACAGCGCCACGCTTCCGAAACGGCGATAGGATCTGAACATTCTCTATGCCATGAATTGCAACTTCGCGCAGATAGTTTTTAATGACCAGCCGCGCTGCCTCTTCCGAGTTTTGCACTTCGAGCATCTGGAAGTCATCCCCATACTGTAGATGTGTGTCATTATGATTGATTGCATGGGCATTGGTGATGATCCGACTATTGGATGCCTGCCGGAATACCGTTTCCAAAACTGCCGTTGGCACCTTCTCGCTACGGATCATCTCCCGTAACACATTGCCGGCACCGACAGATGGAAGCTGGTCAGCATCACCTACGATGATCAATTGGGCTCCTGGCTTGATTCGCTCCATCAGCACATACGCAAGGCGCATATCCACCATAGAGAACTCATCCACCACGATAAGATCTGCAGAAAGCATTTCCGTATCGTTGAGTGGACTGTCCTCTTCGGTGACCAGACCAAGAGCAGAGTGAAGCGTGGAGGCATATTTCCCTGTTTGCTCCGACATTCGCCGACTGGCTCTACCGGTGGGCGCAGCCAAAAGGATCTCGTTTGACGGGAACGCTGCCTGGTAGATGTCCAAGATAAACCTTAGCGTCGTCGTCTTGCCGCTGCCCGGTCCACCAGTCATGATGGATATGGGATAGGACAAGCACAGCTTCACAGCATTGCGCTGAGAAGGGGCCAGCCTCTGATGCAAGTTCTTCTCTGCCCGGTCGATCTTTTCATCCAAGTCATCGATTTCCTCGAATCCTTCCTGTAGGAGCATGGACACAATCCGCTTAGCAGCTTTGACCTCACACATACGCTCATAGCTCAGGTACACACGAGATCCTTCAACATAGACACGGGACTCAACACGCTCGTTGGTGATGGCCTGTCGGATCTCCTCCTCGGAGACCACCTCTTCTTCACAATCCGAGTTAAGCAGGTCATAACATTGGCCCACAGTCTCATCAACGGTCAGGAAGAGATGTCCAGATACCCTGGCCTCATCCAGCACATAATTGATTGCGCCGGAGTAACGCATTGGATGTTTTAGGCTCACCTTTGTTTTGCGGGCGATCGAGTCCACAGTCATAAAGCCAAAGCCTTTGATCTTACAAAGCTGGAAGGGATCCGACTTCACGATCTTCAGGCTGTTGTCGCCGAACTCTTCTTTGATCATCGCAGCCTTCTTCATTGAAACACCAAACGGCGCCAAGTAGATCATAAGGTCGCTCAGGGCCTTTGTCTCCTCATAGGAGGCGATGATGGACTTGAGCTTCCTCTGGGCGATTCCCTTGATGCTCAGCAGCTTCTGTGGCTCCTTGTCCAGCACCTCCATGGTCTTATCCCCAAACCTTGCAACAATGGCTTTGGCAATCTCCGGGCCAACGCCCTTAATCACACCACTGCTCAGGTATGCGAGGATACCAGCCTGATTTGTAGGAACAATCTCCTTACACATTGAGACCGATAGCTGAAGACCATGTTTCGAGTTCTCCCAGGTGCCATCAAGTTCTACTTCCACGGCATTTGAGGCTACAAGGTGATAGCCGATTGCCGTGAAGTGGATCTTGTCGTCGTGGTAGAACGATCGGTTATGCGCTTCCTTGGGAACTGACTGATCCTCGGTGCTGTAGGAGAAGATGCAGAAGCCCTTATCCGACTTGAAGATGGTGCGCTCATATCGACATAGCATTCGATCACTCCTTATGCGATGGCCGTCTTGACCACCTTGAAAATTCTCAATTCTGTCTGATCGACGAACTCGTCGTAGATTTCCGGATACTGGGCTCTCAGCGCTGACAGCCTGTCCTTGTTGATCCCTTCCCTGTATTGAGGATTGTAGGTTACTCTGAAGCACTCACTGCCGTGCTCACAGGACGCCTTACAGGCAGTCCCCATTTGCTCGACAATGGGGGCGTAGAGCGACTTGATGCGTGTCTCCAATGCTTTGGACTGCGCATCGATCACCTTCTTTTCCTCCTTCAGGTTCAGAATTTCTTTCAGGCTGCCAAGGAACTTGCAGTCCAAATCAACACTCGGCTCAGACTTATCGGCCGGCCCGAAATAACGACGAAGGGACTCCAGCACTGCATCCGGCTTTTCTACCATAGGCGGTTCCACACGAGCCAGAACATAATTGCGCCAGAACGCCTCCAGCTCCATAATCGTATTCTCCTCCTCATCGAGGTCGCGCTCAATCTTCTGCCATACGAAGTCGTTCTCATTGTTGGAAAACAGGCATGCGATAAAGGCGACATCGATGTTCATGACGGCCATGTAGTGTCGCACCTGCAGCTCATAATGGCGTGGCACAGAGCCATTCGCCCACTTGAACTGCATATCATAGTGCGCGGTTTTGCATTCGAGGATGGCCTTTCGACCATCCGGAAGCATAACGAACCGGTCTACATCGGCAATCAGGAAGGGGAAAAACGGGTATTGGTACATCCAGTGGTCTTCAAAGACAGACAGGCCGGTCTTCTTGGCGAAGATCTGAGCCACCACATCCTCGAGCAGATGCCCAATTTGGAAAGTGATGCTCTTATCCGGGCCTTCATCTGCCATGACCACTCCGATCTTGTCATAGTAGAGCTCTCTGGCCGTGCGATACGGAGAGGAATTAAGGGCGACAGCTACATCGCTGCCGCCAATCCCTTTGCGCCGCCAGTCCAACCACTGATCCTCAGTGAGGGTGGTGATATCGACCAGCTTATTGGGTTTGTAATTCAAATTCAGCGCCATAATTCACTCCTCCTCACAACGGTCGAAACCACGTTCACCGCATTCCGAGCACTCAGCATCGTCCAGATCCTCAAAGGATCCGAAGTAGCTGATCTCGCCGCAGTTGCGGCACTTGCAGCGGCTCAGGTCTCGTTCAGCATGGTTAAGATTGCCGTCCTCGTCGCAGGTGACATGTTCCTCAAAGCACATTCCGGTCTCCGTAGAGCGGATTTCAACAGCTACATGATCCTCCATACAGGCCTCACTCAGCGTGATGCACTCGGCATCATTTCGCTGGGGGTAACCATCAATCATGCAGGACCAAACAGACCAGGCAAACATGATGAGGAAGGAATGCTCAGCAGTTTCGTTATCTGCTTTCCCTTCGAATTCTTCCATGGCATCCTTGACGCTCTGCTCTCGCTTCTGCTCGGAAAAGCTTCGGGCAAAAAACCGCTTTCCGGGGACAGTTGATTGATCATCGCTGCTGATGAAACGCTCCACAAAGGACTTAACACCCTCGCGAGTACCAGTCACCTTAACATTTCCAAACGCCCAATTAGGCATAATCGATCCTCCTCAATCTTCAAAATCAGTGTTGTAGTGTTCAGCAATCGCTGTTGGCTCGTCCGATGCGCAATCGCCATAGACGACTGTCTGGAGCAAATCTTTGTCCGGATCATACTCCACACAAGCCAGCACGACCGTGGCGCCATCCTCGCGTACAAAGTCGATAAAGACGCCGGGATAGTCAGCCGCACAATCGCTCTTATCGTGCTTGACATAGACCTCAAGCTTTCCAAGCGGAGTCTCAATGACGAAGCGTCGTGCCTTATTCACGATCAACCAACTCCTTTTTCTTTTGCTGTCTGTCGCTTGGCAAGCAGCAGATGCTTGGCCAGCTCAAGGCTGCAGGTATGCACTAAGCCAGTCTTCTCACTTCTGAACCGAACCATCGGCGACCGGAGCATATGGTATCCTCCGGAGCCTGACGGGTACATTCCAGGCTGCAAAACTTCAGACACCACCAGCACCTCTTTACTGACGAGAGCATAGTATTGCTGCCCAACTTCAAAGTGCTCATTGATGGCTTTCATGGGTTGCCTCCTGGTTCAAAACCAGATCGTCCACCTGAATCGAGTCATCTACATACTCGCCTTCAGGAAGCGGACAATCCGGTCCCAAGGCGTATTTGATAGCGTCGTCCAGGGTATCAGCCTCTACATTCACATGCCCGTACATCTGCCAAACCAAGGGAATTCGAAAACTGCTCATGATGACACCTCCGAAGCCTCGTTTCCCGCTGGGACACCGAGATCCTTCAGAACTGCGTCCATGTGATAGAACACCTCACCGATTCCAGCAAAAATGTGGTCGCTGGCAAGCACCCACATGAGATCGTGCCTCTCGCCATCGGGGGTACGGACGAAACACTCCCACCAGTTGTTGTGCTCCATATCGATCCAATACCGATTGTGCTTCCTGCAGATTGCTGCTACCAAAGCACGGTCAGTCTTGAGATAAGGCTGGATATCCGATCCAAATCGGCCGGAGTTGTTCTTGTCCTTCACATAGAGCAGTTCGCGATCGCGGTCGCTCTTGTCATAGAGCCATGCGTAGACATCGCCTAATGCATGGACCTCAAAAACGCAACCGTGAACCCGAATGGCAGCGATCTGGCCGCCGTACCATAGCGATGAATACTGTTTCCGTCGAATGGGCTCCATGAACTCGATTTCCACCGGTTCAGGAATGCTGCCAATCTCTTCGGTAATGCATTTGATCAGCATTCTCCGATGAGCGGCACTCAGTCCCTTACATGTCAGGTTTTCCATGCGTTCTCTCCTTTGTCTGAGTAATTAGGTCCAGCTGTGCGAAAATTCTCCGCCAATGCCAGACATCCCTGAAATACATCGGGGTGAGCCAGACATTGGGGCTGTTCTTGGGGATAAGTCCGTCCTCATCGTAGCTCTGCGCCGGATGGAGGATGGAATCGTCAATGACCACATAGCCGGGACAGCCGAGTAGGCTCATCTGGATGTAGCACATGCAGCCCGCCAAGAAGTCAATGTCTTGCGCGACAAAGAAAACGGAAGTCTGATAGTTGATGTGGTTCCTTTTGCACTCGTTTGCGAAGGCAAGCAGTAATGCGCCG
>OHHU01000924.1_pt1 | contig 14936 bp, 8 predicted proteins | sample 1568151 | NCBI WGS metagenome assembly OHHU01 (sample SAMEA3879572, study PRJEB24766) | human gut metagenome | biome: human-associated habitat; feature: feces | place: USA | collected 1985/1987 | reverse complement strand
GTTATATAATAAAAAATACTATCTTTGCTCCCGATAACATAAATATTAATTAGTCGATACCATGAAAAAAGCCGTAATTCTATTTTCGCTTTTCTGTTTTCTGTGTGCTATACCGGTAGTTCAAGCAGCAGATACCATTTTTGTTCGTGAAACACGTATTCCTATTTTGATAGAAAGGCAGGATAATGTCTTATTCTATCTCCGTTTGGATGCTAAAGAGAGCCAGACCCTGAACGATGTAGTGTTAAACTTGGGTGAAGGAGTGAATCTTTCTGAAATTCAGTCCATAAAGCTTTATTATGGAGGTACTGAAGCATTGCAGGATAGTGGTAAAAAACGTTTTGCTCCTGTTGGATATATTTCCAGTAACACTCCGGGGAAAACACTTGCCGCCAATCCGTCTTATTCAATCAAAAAATCGGAGGTAACTAATCCCGGTAATCAGGTTGTTCTGAAAGGAGATCAGAAACTGTTTCCCGGAATCAATTATTTCTGGATTAGTTTGCAAATGAAGCCGGGCACTTCGCTTACCAGCAAGGTGACCGCGGATATCGCTTCAATTACTTTGGATGGCAAAAAAGCCCTGTTGGATGTAGTTTCAGAAAATGGGATAGAACACCGTATGGGAGTAGGAGTGCGCCATGCCGGAGACGATAATTCTGCCGCATTCCGTATTCCGGGATTGGTGACTACTAATAAAGGTACGTTACTGGGAGTTTATGATGTACGTTATAACAGTAGTGTTGACTTGCAGGAGCATGTTGATGTTGGTTTAAGCCGCAGTACAGATGGTGGAAAAACTTGGGAAAAAATGCGTTTGCCTTTGGCTTTTGGAGAATTCGGTGGTTTGCCTGCCGGTCAGAATGGGGTAGGAGACCCTTCTATCCTTGTTGATACAAAAACAAATAATGTTTGGGTGGTTGCTGCCTGGACACATGGTATGGGTAATCAGCGGGCATGGTGGAGTTCACATCCGGGTATGGATATGAACCATACAGCACAACTTGTTTTAGCTAAAAGTACAGATGATGGTAAAACATGGTCTGCACCTATTAATATTACAGAGCAGGTGAAAGATCCTTCTTGGTATTTCTTGTTGCAGGGACCGGGTAGGGGTATCACTATGAGTGACGGTACTTTGGTATTCCCAACTCAGTTTATCGATTCGACACGTGTGCCCAATGCCGGTATTATGTACAGTAAAGATGGTGGCAAGAACTGGAAGATGCACAATTATGCACGTACGAACACTACAGAAGCCCAGGTAGCTGAGGTCGAACCCGGAGTGTTGATGTTGAATATGCGTGATAATCGTGGAGGAAGCCGCGCTGTGGCTATTACAAAAGATTTGGGTAAAACATGGACGGAACATGAATCTTCTCGTAAGGCATTGCCGGAATCTGTTTGTATGGCTAGTTTGATCAGTGTGAAAGCAAAAGATAATGTGTTGGGCAAGGATTTATTGATTTTCTCTAATCCTAATACGACAAAAGGACGCTATAATACTACTATTAAAATAAGTTTGGATGGCGGTGTGACTTGGTCACCCGAACATCAGTTGTTGTTGGATGAAGGCAATAACTGGGGTTATTCTTGCCTCTCTATGATTGATAAAGAGACGATTGGTATTCTTTATGAAAGTAGTGTGGCGCACATGACATTCCAGGCTGTGAAGTTGAAAGACATTATTAAATGAGAGATTTCCCCCATAAACTAAATAAATACCGATGAGAAACAAACAAATTTTCTTAATCAGTTTACTTATGCACAATTTCTTCGGTTCGGGCAGGTGAATATCACCTGCTCCCGGAACCGCAAAAGTTTACCCCTTTAGGTTCCAGTTTTGTGCTGGGCAGAACAAAGCTTTCTACTCCGGTGCTTCGGCAAGAGTGGGAAGCTTTTGTTGTTGATAGGGGTGGAGTGATTGATGACAAAGCTCGTGCAAGTATTGAAGTGAAACTGGTACCTTCGTTAGAAGAGGTACCTTTGAACGCAGACGAAGCTTATCGCCTGGTGGTAAATAATGGCAAAGTTACGGTTGAGGCTGTGACGGAGCATGGTGTGTATTGGGCTATGCAGACTTTGGCCCAGCTACAGGATGTACAAAAGAAAAAGGCAACATTCAACGGTTGTTCAATTGTTGACTGGCCTGCTTTCCGAATACGCGGCTTTATGCAGGATGTAGGGCGTACGTATATGTCGATTGAAGAATTGAAACGTGAAATTGCTGTTCTTTCACGATTTAAAATTAATGTTTTTCATCTGACTGAAAATCAATCATGGAGATTGCAAAGTAAAATTTTTCCGATGTTGAATGACAGTGTGAACACGACTCGTATGCCGGGTAAATACTATACATTGGAAGAAGCGAAAGATTTAGTCGCTTTTTGTAAAGCGCATAATATACTTTTAATTCCGGAATTTGATATGCCGGGGCATAGTGAGGCTTTTGTCCGTACATTCCGTCATGATATGCAGAGCCCGGAAGGAATGAAAATTCTTAAATTGCTGGTAGATGAAGTTTGCGAGACTTTTGATGTACCTTATCTTCATATTGGTACGGATGAAGTTCGATTTACCAATCCAAAGTTTGTTCCGGAAATGGTCGAATATGTCCGTGCCAAAGGAAAGAAAGTCATTTCGTGGAATCCGGGATGGCATTATAAACCTGGCGAGATTGATATGACGCATTTGTGGAGTTATCGTGGAAAAGCCCAAAAAGGTATTCCCGCAATTGATTCTAAGTTTCATTATCTCAATCATTTTGATACTTTTGGCGATATCATTGCATTGTATAACAGCCGTATTTATAATGTTGAGCAAGGAAGTGACGATATTGCAGGGACAATTCTTGCCATCTGGAATGACCGTTACGTAGCTAACGAACGCAATATTATACTTGAGAATAATTTCTATCCTAATATGCTGGCTATTGCTGAACGTGCATGGAAAGGCGGAGGTACAGAATATTTTGATAAGAATGGTACTATCTTACCTTCTGAAGACTCTCCGGAGTTTAAAGAATTTGCTGATTTTGAGAATCGTATGCTTTGGCATAAAGAGCATACATTTAAGGGATATCCGTTCGCCTATGTAAAACAGACGAATGTAAAATGGAATATTACTGATGCATTTCCTAATGGTGGAGATTTGAATAAAGTCTTTCCTCCGGAACAGGAATTGAAGGATTCTTATTTATATGAAGGAAAAGAGTATGGGGTACACCCTGCCATTGGTGCGGGTATCTATCTTCGTCATGTATGGGGAAAAATGGTACCTACTTTCTATAAAGATCCGCAAGAGAATCATACGGCTTATGCCTATACATGGGTTTACTCTCCGAAAGATCAGGAAGTAGGGCTGTGGGCTGAATTCCAGAATTATGGTCGTTCGGAAATGGACCTGGCTCCGTTACAAGGTAAATGGGACTATAAAGGCAGCCGTATCTGGATCAATAATGAAGAAATACAACCACCTGTATGGACAGCTACTCATCGTACAAAGAGTAATGAAATAGCGTTGGGAAATGAAAATTGTGTGGCACGTCCACCTATCGCCGTACATCTGAATAAAGGCTGGAATAAAGTTTTCCTGAAATTGCCGGTTGGCAAATTCAATATGCCCGAGGTGCGGTTGGTGAAGTGGATGTTTACTACAGTTTTTGTAACTCCTGACGGAGAAAATGCAGTGGACGGACTTATCTATTCGCCAACGGGGGAGAATGGAGTGAATTATTGAATAATAAGCATGTCAAGAACCGAGGAATCAGTGGTGATATCTGTATGGGTGTTTATGATCGGCTGGATGCGATTTTGAAAGGAAAACCCGCCAAAATATTCTTGTTGATCGGCATAAATGATGTAAGCCGGGGCACCTCTGCAGATACAATTGTGAACCGTATTGGTATGATTACTCAAAAAATTAAACAAGATTCTCCAAAAACAAAGCTATATTTGCAAAGTGTACTTCCGGTAACCGATCATTATAAGATGTTTGGCGGACATACGTCACGCTGGCAGGAAGTGAAAAAGATCAATGAAGGACTGATGTATCTTGCTGATAAAGAGAATGTGACCTATATCGATCTTTATTCTCATTTTGTTGACGAGAAGACCGGAAAAATGAATATTGAGTACACTAACGATGGTTTACATTTACTGGGAAAAGGCTACTTAAAATGGGTTGATATTGTTAAACCTTATATAAATAAGAAATGAAAAAGATACTATTCTTATCTCTGTTTTTGATGGTATGCACCATTTTATCCGCACAGAAGCGGGTGAAAGTGGCTTGTGTAGGGAATAGTATTACATACGGATATACTCTTCCGAATCCTGCAACGGACTCTTACCCATCACAGTTGCAACAACTCCTAGGGGAGACTTATGAAGTTGGAAATTTCGGGAAATCAGGAGCTACCTTATTGAATAAGGGACATCGTCCTTACATGCAGCAAGAAGAATTTAAAAAGGCAATTGATTTTGCCGGTGACATTGTTGTTATCCATTTGGGTATTAATGATACGGATCCACGTGATTGGCCGAACTATCGTGACAGTTTCGTGAAAGATTATCTGGCGTTGATTGATTCTTTCAGAGTTGCTAATCCTAAATGTCATATTATTATTGCCCGTTTGACACCGATCGCTGATCGTCATCCTCGTTTTGAGTCAGGTACCCGTGATTGGCATGGAGAAATTCAACAAAGTATTGAGACGATAGCTAAATATGCAGGAGTTCAGTTAATGGATTTCCATGAACCGCTTTATCCTTACCCCTATCTTCTTCCGGATGCTGTACATCCTAATGTAGAGGGAGCCGGTATTCTTGCAAAAACGGTATATTCTGCGATTACAGGAGATTTTGGAGGGTTACATCTATCTGAGTTGTATACTGATAACATGGTACTTCAACACGGAGAGCCGTTGGCTATCCGGGGCAAAGCAAATGCGGGTGAAAAAGTGACTGTTTCAATAGCTAAACAGAAGTTGACTGCAAAGGCTGCTTCCAATGGAGACTGGGCTGTCACCATTCAGCCGTTAAAGGCCGGTGGTCCATATACACTGACTGTCTCTGCCGGAAAACAGAAACAAACATTCAATAATGTTTTGGCTGGAGAAGTGTGGCTTTGTTCCGGACAATCTAACATGGAATTTTATTTGAGTTGGAGTAAAACGGCTAAAAGAGATATTCCGCAGGCTGCTAATGATCAGATTCGTTTGTTCGATATGAAGGCACGCTGGCGTACGGATGCAGTGGAGTGGGATACATCCGTATTGGATTCGTTGAATCATTTGCAGTATTATAAAGATACCGAATGGACGGTTTGTTCACCTGCAACAGCAGGTTCATTTTCTGCTGTGGCCTATTATTTTGGCAAAATGCTGCAGGATAGCCTGAAAGTGCCTGTAGGATTGATTTGTAATGCGATCGGTGGTTCGCCTACTGAAGCATGGGTTGATCGCAGTACATTGGAGTATAAGTTCCCTGCTATATTACGTAACTGGACTCAAAATGACTTTATTCAGGATTGGGTACGCGGTCGCACTGCTCTTAATGTGAAAAAGGCTGTTAATAAGCAGCAACGCCATCCTTACGAACCTTGTTATTTATATGAGGCAGGTATTCGTCCTTTGGAGCAATATCCTATTAAAGGCATCATCTGGTATCAGGGTGAATCGAATGCACATAATCGTGAGGCACACGAGAAATTGTTTAAGCTCTTGGTTGAGAGTTGGCGTAAAAACTGGGAAAATGAGAATTTACCTTTTTATTATGTACAGTTGTCAAGTATCAACCGTCCGTCATGGCCCTGGTTCCGTGATAGCCAGCGTAGAATGATGTATGAAATACCTCATACGGGTATGGCGGTATCGAGTGACCTGGGTGATTCACTTGATGTGCATCCCAAACATAAGCAGCCGGTAGGCGAGCGTTTGGCTCATTGGGCTTTGAATCAAACTTATGGAAAGAAGAATGTTACACCTTCGGGACCAATGTTCCGTAATGTAGAGTTTCGTGATGGCGCTGCTTATGTATCATTCGATTGTGCCGAGGGTATGCATGCATCGGACGGAAAGCCGTTACAGACATTCGAAGTGGCAGAAACAGAGGATATTTATTATCCGGCCATAGCCGAAATCGTAGGAAATCAAATTAAAGTATATAGTAAAGAAGTGAAAAATCCTCTTCACGTGCGTTACGGTTGGCAACCTTTTACCCGTGCCAATCTAGTCAACGGTGACGGTTTACCGGCGTCTACGTTCCGTACGGACTGGGGAAAATAAACTTGAAAAAGTGAGCAGTTTATGATGAAAAAGTTATTGTATGGACTTGTATGTTGTTGCAGTTTAGCCTATGGGCAAAACCAAGACACTTCGGATGTGTTAATGCTGAATGACGATTGGTCGTTTTCACAGGTAGGAACAGAAAAATGGCTGCCAGCTACTGTTCCGGGCACAGTTCATCAGGATTTGATTCATCATAAACTGCTACCTGATCCGTTCTATGGGACCAATGAAAAAAAGATTCAGTGGGTGGAGGACGAAGATTGGGAATATAAAACTTGTTTTGTCGTTACAGAGGAACAATTAAAGAGAGATGCCGCCCAGTTTTTCTTTGAGGGATTGGATACCTATGCTGACGTTTATCTGAACGGTTCTTTGGTTTTGAAATCAGATAATATGTTTGTGGGTTATGCGGTTCCTGTAAAACAGGTGTTACGTAAAGGTGAGAATTTGCTGCATGTCTATTTTCATTCTCCTATAAAACAAACTCTTCCACAATGGTCATCCAATGGATTTAATTATCCGGCTGATAATGATCACCACGAAAAGCGTCTTAGTGTATTTACTAGAAAAGCACCTTATAGTTATGGATGGGACTGGGGAATCCGCATGGTTACAAGCGGTATCTGGCGTCCTGTGACTCTTCGTTTTTATGATGTTGCCACTATTGCCGATTATCATGTGAAACAGTTGAGCCTGACAGATCAAGTCGCAAAACTTTCTAATGAATTGGAAATTAATAGCATTTCAGAGAAGGAAAAATCTGCTGAGGTTTTGATCTCTTATTCATTGCAAGGAGGGAAAGAAGTAACAGTAAATGAGAACGTGACGTTAAAACCGGGTTTAAATAAGATTCATATTCCGTTGGATATTCAGAACCCTGTACGTTGGATGCCCAATGGATGGGGAGAACCTCATTTATATGATTTCTCAGCACAAGTGATATGTGACGGTAAAACAATTGCCTCGCGCCAGCATCGCATCGGACTTCGTACGATACGGGTGGTAAACGAAAAAGATAAAGAGGGAGAATCTTTTTATTTTGAAGTGAATGGTATCCCGATGTTTGCCAAAGGAGCCAATTATATCCCTGATGATGCATTGCTTCCCTGTATAACCACTGAGCGTTATAAGACCCTGTTCCGGGACATGAAAGAGGCCAATATGAATATGGTACGTATATGGGGGGGAGGAACTTATGAGGATGATCGTTTCTATGATCTGGCAGATGAAAATGGTATTCTTGTTTGGCAGGATTTTATGTTTGCCTGTACTGCTTATCCCAGCGATCCTACTTTCTTGAAGCGGGTAGAAGAAGAGGCTGAATATAATATCAAACGTCTGCGCAACCATGCTTCATTGGCCATGTGGTGTGGAAATAATGAGATTCTGGAAGGATTGAAATATTGGGGATGGCAGAAAAACTATACTCCGGAAGTATATGAAAATATGCTCCGGGGGTATGATAAGTTGTTCCGGGGATTGCTTCCTGCCAAAGTACAGGAACTCGATGAAGGCCGTTTTTACAAGCATTCTTCTCCTTATTTTGCAAATTGGGGACGTCCGGAGTCGTGGGGCATAGGTGACAGTCATAATTGGGGAGTGTGGTACGGCAAAAAAACATTCGAATCATTAGACACGGATTTACCGCGATTTATGAGTGAATTTGGTTTCCAGTCGTTCCCGGAAATGAAGACGATTGCTACATTTGCTGCTCCGGAAGACTATCAGATTGAGTCGGAAGTGATGAATGGGCATCAGAAAAGCAGTATTGGTAATGACTTGATACGTACCTATATGGAACGTGATTATATCGTTCCTGAGAAATTTGAAGACTTTGTGTATATCGGACTTGTGCTTCAGGGACACGGCATGCGTCATGGGATGGAAGCACATCGTCGTAACCGCCCTTATTGTATGGGGACATTATATTGGCAGCTTAATGATAGCTGGCCGGTAGTTTCCTGGTCCAGTATAGACTATTATGGCAATTGGAAAGCGTTGCATTATCAGGCAAAGCGTGCTTTTGCGCCGTTACTGGTCAATGCAATACAGGAAGGCGATAGCTTGAATATTTATCTGATATCCGATATGTTGGAAAAGCAGAGTCAGCTTACACTTGAAATGAAAGTCATTGATTTTAATGGCAAGACATTAGACAAAGAAGTCATCAAGGCAGTTGAGGTACCGATGAATACTTCTTCTTGTATCGTGCGTAAACCGTTGGACACTTGGGTGAATCCGGAACAGCGAAAGAGCAGTTTTCTACTACTTAGCCTGAAAGATAAATCGGGTAGGAAAGTGGCTGAAGAAGTTTATTTCTTTGATAAAACCAAGAATTTGGAGCTGCCTCAGACAGCTATTTCCATGAAAGTGAAACAACTCGATGGGAAGTGTGAACTGACCTTGTCATCTCCTAAACTGGCAAAAGATGTCTTTGTCCAGATTCCTGTTCAAGGGGCCCGTTTCACTGATAATTTCTTCGATCTGTTGCCGGGTGAAAACAAAAAAATAACGATAACATCTCCGGAGATTAAGAAGGGAGAAAGCTTGAATATCACAGTGAAACATGTACGAGATACCTATAACTAACACCTATTAAATAATTTGTATGAGAAATCTTTTTAAAATTGCCGGTTTACTGGCGCTCACGGGATTTATTTCTTCGTGTAACGACAAAGAAACTACAGCTAATTATCAGGTAATTCCTTTACCTCAGGAAATTACGACTGCTCAAAGCCAACCATTTACATTAAATGGTAGTGTAAAAATCATCTATCCGGAAGGAAATGAAAAGATGCAACGCAATGCCCAATTCCTGGCTGATTATCTGAAGAAAGCCACAGGTAAGGATTATGCCGTTGAAGCAGGTACTGAGGGCAAAGGTGCTATTCTGCTTAAGTTGGGTATGGAATCAGAAAACCCCGAAGCTTATCAGTTGAGTGTGAATGCAGATGGTGTAACTATTGCTGCTCCTACTGAAGCTGGTGTATTCTATGGTATCCAGACTTTACGTAAGTCTATTCCGGTAGCTATCGGCACAACTCCTTCATTGCCGGCTGTCGAGATTAGCGACTATCCTCGTTTTAGTTATCGTGGTGCCCATTTTGATGTAGGCCGCCATTTCTTCACAGTAGACGAAGTAAAGACATACATCGATATGATGGCTTTGCATAACATGAACCGTTTACACTGGCACTTAACCGAAGATCAGGGATGGAGACTTGAAATCAAGAAATATCCTAAACTGACTGAGATAGGTTCCAAACGTAAAGAGACATTAGTAGATTATTACTATGTAAACTACCCGCAAGTCTTTGACGGCAAAGAGCATGGCGGATACTATACACAGGAGCAGATCAGAGCCATTGTAGACTATGCAGCCAGCAAATTTATCACGGTGATCCCCGAAATCGAGATGCCGGGGCACAGCGAGGAGGTGCTGGCCGTTTACCCCGAACTCTCGTGCAGCGGCAAACCCTACACGGACTCCGATTTCTGCATCGGCAACGAGCAGACGTTCGAATTCCTTGAGAGCGTGCTCTCCGAAGTGATCGGGCTCTTCCCTTCGGAATATATCCATATCGGCGGCGACGAGGCTTCGAAACAGGGGTGGCGCACCTGCCCCGAATGTGCCGCCCGGATGCGTCGGGAGGGACTGCAGGACGTCGATGAACTGCAAAGCTACCTGGTGCACCGCATCGGGACGTTCCTCGCCGCCAAGGGCCGCCGCCTGCTGGGCTGGGACGAGATTCTCCAGGGCGGGCTCGCGCCCGGCGCCACGGTCATGTCGTGGCGCGGCACCGAGGGCGGGATCGCCGCGGCCAGGGCCGGACACCGCGCCGTGATGGCTCCCTCGAACTACTGCTACCTCGATTTCTGCCAGGACGACCCCACCCGCGAGCCGGTCGCCGCCGCGGCGTTCCTCACCCTCGCGCAAGCCTACTCCTACGACCCTGCGCCCGATTCGCTGGGTGCGGATGTCGTGCCGATGATCCTCGGCGTGCAGGGCAACCTGTGGTGCGAGCACGTGCCCACAGCCGAACATGCCGAACACATGATCTGGCCGCGCCTGCTGGCGATTGCCGAAGTGGGGTGGAGCGCCCCCGAACGGAAGGACTACGACGACTTCCACGCCCGCGTGCTCGACGCCGTGGCGTGGATGCAGCAGCGCGGATACCACCCCTTCGACCAGAAAAATGCCGTCGGCCCCCGCCCCGAATCGCTCGATACCCTGCATTGCCTTTCGACCGGCAGGCAGGTGGTTTACCGTACGCCTTACAGCCCGAAATACCCGGCTGCGGGCGACGCTTCGCTGACCGACGGGCTGTGCGGCGGGTGGAACTACGGCGACCGCCGCTGGCAGGGGTGGCTCGATACGGATGTCGAACTGGTCGTCGACCTCGGGGAACGCCTGCCTGTGAAACGTATCGCGGCCTGTTTCATGCAGGGTTTCTATGCCGACATCTGGATGCCCCGTGCGGTCGAAATCTCGGTTTCGGATGATGACAGGCACTATACGCCCCTTGCGGTGGTCGAAAACGACATCCCGTTCGAATACAAGCAGGATTGCTACCGCGAGTTCGGCTGGTCGGGTCAAACCGCGGCGCGTTACGTGCGGCTGAAAGCCCTGCACAACGGCCATCCCGGCGGCTGGATTTTCACCGACGAGATTATCGTGGAGTAACCCCGCCGGGGCGGATTCCCGGGATGCTTTCTCGCGATGTGCCTGCCGCTACAATGGGAAAGGGGGGGCGCCAAGTCTTTCCGGCCTCCCGGGAACCGCGTGTCCTGAAATGCCCCGGATGGCAGCAGTGCAAATAAAAAAGGGCTGTCAACGATATGCCTGACAGCCCTTTTCCATGCCGGGTCGGTTCTTTGCTATTGATCCCGCCGTCCGTTTCCCGGTTATGTTTCCCGATTGTGTTTTCCTTGTTCGTTTATCCTTGCGCCCGTCCGTGTACCCTTGCGTTCTTGTCCCGGTTTATCTTTGCGCTCGTCCGCGTATCCTTCCGTCTTTGTTCCGGCTTATTCTTGCGCTCATCCTTGTTCCTTTGCGTCCTTGTCCTCCTTTTATCTCTGCAATCCGGCCGTCGCTGCGCGCACGCAACCCCTCCGGTTACTTCTCGCGGAAAATGTTGAGGTGCGCCAGCAGCGGGTTGCGGCGGTCGAGCAGCAGGAACTCCGCCAGCAGCAGCACGAGCGCTGCGATGAGCAGGTATTGGTACTGCTCGTTGAACTCTTCGAAACGCATCATCGACAACTCGGTCTGTTCCATTTCGTTGATGCTCTTTACGATCTCGTCGAGGCCGATCGACTGCTTGGTCGAACGCACGTAGGCGCCGCCCGTGATCCCGGCCACCTCGGAGAGCATCTTCTCGTCGAGCTTCGAGACGACCATGTCGCCCTTCTCGTCCTTGATGAACTCCCCGCCGATCTGGATCGGGGCGCCTTCGGGCGTGCCGATGCCGATGGTGTAGATGCGTATGCCCATCTCCGCGGCGCGTTTGGCCACCGCCAGGGCGTCGTCCTCGTGGTTCTCGCCGTCGGTCACCAGGATGATGACCCGGCTGTGTGTCTCTTCCGTTTCGCCCGAAAACGACAGCAGCGCCTGTGACAGCGCCTTGCCGATGGCCGTGCCCTGTACCGACACCAGCGACGGGTCGATGCGCTTGGCGAAGGCCTTCGCCATACGGTAGTCCGACGTGATGGGCAGCTGTACCTTCGGTTCTCCCGCGAAGACGATCAGCCCCACGCGGTCTTGCCTGAGCCCGTCGAAAAGTTTGTTGATGGCATATTTGGTGCGCTCGAGCCGGTTGGGTTCGAAATCCTCGGCCAGCATCGAGTTCGAGACGTCGACCACGAGCATCATCTCCACGCCCTGCGCCTTCTCCTCGCGGAGCTTCGACCCGAACTGCGGGCGTGCCACAGCCAGTATGAGCAGGACGGCGGCCGTGCAGAAAAGGATGAACTTGAGCGCGGTGCGCCCGGTCGAGACCTCGGGCATCAGCTCCTCCAGCACCCCGGGGTTCCCGAAGCGTGCGAGCCTTTTGCGGCGGCGTGCCGCCGCTGCCCAGAAGATCAGTACCAGTGCCGGTATTGCCAGCAGCAGCCAGAGATATTGCGGATTTGCGAATCTGAACATAACGAATGCCTGCCCGGCGTATTGTTTCCCGTTTGCTGTCCCTGTCCGACCCGCCGGGTTTGCATTAGGGCACCTGGGGTGCCTGTCGGACAGCGACATTCCCTCCGCAATTTTCCTTCCGGCAAAGGGAGGGCTTTGCCGGCGTCCGGGGCGTGGTGCCCGTCAGGGTATCCGTTTGAGCACCAGGTTTGCGAACAGGAACTCCGCGAACAGCAGCAGCAGCCCCGCCAGCGCCCACAGGAGGTATTGTTCGTGGTAGGTGACGTGTTCCGTAACCTCCACCTTGCTCTTTTCCAGTTGGTTGATCTGGTCGTAAATGGCTTTCAGCTTGGCTTTGTCCGTGGCGCGGAAATACTCCCCGCCCGTCATCTCGGCGATCGACCGCAGGGTCTTTTCGTCGATCTCGACCTTGGCCATCACCGTGCCGCCCGTGGGCGTGCCGTAGATGTCCACGGCGGGGTAGGGGGCCATGCCCTCGGTGCCGACGCCGATCGTGTAGACGCGGATGCCCTGCGCCTTGGCGATCTCGGCCGCCGTCAGCGGGGCGATCTCGCCGTGGTTGTTCACGCCGTCGGTCAGCAGGATGATTACCTTCGACTTGGCCTCGCTCTCGCGCAGGCGGTTGATCGCCGTCGCCAGGCCGTTGCCGATCGCCGTGCCGTCCTCGATCAGGCCGCTGCGGATGCGCGACAGCAGGGTCTGCAACGTCCCCTGGTCGGTGGTCAGGGGGCTCTGCGTGAAGGCCTCGCCTGCGAATGCCACCAGTCCGATCCGGTCGCCGTAGCGGTCGGCGATGAACGATCCGGCCACCTCCTTGGCCGCCGTGATGCGGTCGGGCCGGAAGTCGCGTGCCAGCATCGAGCCCGAGACGTCGATCGCCAGCATGATGTCGATGCCCTCGGTGTTCGTGTGCGAAAGCCGCTCCACGTCCTGCGGGCGCGCCAGTGCCACGACCAGCAGCGCGAATGCCGCCGCACGCAGCACGAACGGCAGGTGCCGCAGGTAATAACGTATGGTCTTCGGGGCGCGCACGACACCGTCGACCGACGAGATCTGTATCGCCGCCCCGCCCTGCAACGTCCGCCAGACGTAGTAGCCGGCCATCGGTACGAGTGCCGTCAGCAGCCACAGATAGTATGGTGATGCGAAATGCATAGTCCTTGTGTTTTACCAGTTTTTCGTTCCCCGGACGACGACGCCCTGTTTCTCCTTCAGCTTGTCCTGCGTGCGGTCTTCCTGGGCCTGGATGGCATCGAGCATCTGTTCCTGTTCCTGCGGGGAGATACCCGCCGGAACGGGCTGCTGCTGCCCCTCCTGGTCGCCTTCGCCCTCCTTGTCCGGCTGCGAAGGATCCTGCTGCCGGTCGCCCTGCTGCTCCTGGTCATCGCCCTTTTGGCCCTTGTCGTCCTGCTGCTGGTCGCCGTCCTGTTTGTCCTGTCCGTTGCCCTGTTGCTGCTGATCCTGGTTCTGGTCTTTGTCCTGGTTCTTGTCGTCGTCGCCGCCACCGCCGCCGTCCTCGTTGTCGTCTATCAGGCGCTTGGTGTAGGCGTAGTTGTACTTGGCCTGCTGGTCGGCAGGGTTCAGCCGCAGCGACTGTTTGTAGCTTTCGAGCGCCTCCTTGTATTTCTGCTGCTTGAACTGGGCGTTGCCCAGGTTGTAGAACGCTTCGGCGCGCTCCTCGTCCGTACGCAGCGAGTCGGCCGCGGCCCTGCGCATCGTCTGCTCGGCCTTGTCGAACCGCTCGGCCTTGTAGAGGGCGTTGCCGAGGTTGTAAGTCGCCTCGAACGACTCCGGTGCGGCCTCCAGCGCCCGCTCGTAACGTTCGATGCTCTTCTCGTAGTTGCCCTTGTTGTATTGCCGGTTGCCGCGCCGCACCTCGCTGCGTTCGGGCATGTTCTGCGCCGAAGCCCCGAGTGCGGCCAGGAGGAACACCGCTGTGTATATGAGTTTATACATCTGTCACGCATTTTAGTTTTTCACCGGCTCCTGCCCTTCGGTCTCCTCCTCCGTCTCGGCGACCTTGGTCTCCTCGACGAAATAGTAGGCTTTCAGGTAGTCGGCCTCGTTTTGCTCCGCTTCGGGCGTCGCCTTGGCGAACTTCACCAGGTCGGCGTCGCGCAGGATCGCCGTCAGATCCATCCGGGCCTTGTCGGGCAGTTCCTCCGCGCGCATCGTCTCGATGATCTCGTCCGAGGTCATCTCCATGGCGCCGAAGCCCCACCGTGCCGCGACGTAGGTGCGCAGGATGTCCGTCAGTGCCGAATAATATTGCTTGTGCTTGTTGTTCTGCCACAGCTTCTGGTGGTGCAGCGCCTCCAGCGCCTTGATCGCCACGACGTGCGGCGGCTGGGGCGGTGACGGCCTGAACAGGTCGCCGAGGCGTTTGCCGCGGCTCTCCAGGTAGCGCTTCAGCGCATAGGCCGCCGCCAGCAGCAATACGAGTGCGAGCGCGCCCCATTTGGCGTAGCCGCTGACCTCCCCGAACCGGAACGGCAGGTTCCACTG
>OHHU01000921.1_pt1 | contig 14960 bp, 18 predicted proteins | sample 1568151 | NCBI WGS metagenome assembly OHHU01 (sample SAMEA3879572, study PRJEB24766) | human gut metagenome | biome: human-associated habitat; feature: feces | place: USA | collected 1985/1987 | reverse complement strand
AGCTACTATGTGGCTTGCCGGGCCGTCACATCGTTCCGGGAGATCGAGGAGATGGAGGAAAACCTGATCCTCCCCGCTTTCCGCAGGTTAAAGTTCGTGGACTGCAACAAGCCGTTTTTCAAAAGGCTCATGTACAAGGCGTTTACGCGGGCAAAGTCGCTCTGCGACCATTGGCACGATTACGAGATGGCGGTCTCCCCTTTTGACAAGGACAAGCCCATCTATTATGAATTCACGGCCTGCCCCGCGGCAGAGTTTGCGATCAAGCACGGACTGACGGACATCATGCCCGCGCTCTGCAACGTGGACTATGTATCGATGGAGCTGATCCACGCGCGGCTGGTGCGCACCACCACCTGCGTCAACAGCTGCAAGTGCGACTACACCATCTGCGGCGACAAGGATCCATATCTGCGCGACCACCCCGAATACCGCGACGAGACGGGCTACCGGCGGAACCGGTGAGCGGCCGCCCGGGATGCTCCGGGCGGCTGCGGTTGTGTTTTGGGGGCGAGTCTGGTATAATGAAGCTGATCAGAATTTGGAACGATACTAATTTCCAGCTTGCGAGGGCGTATATGACGATAGAAATCAAAGAAACTCTGACCGGCTCGATTCTTGATATTGGAGGCGGGGGCGAGGCTGTAATCGGGCAGATCTACAAAGACAGGGTCACTGCCATTGATAACTGTGAGGAGGAATTGGAGGAAGCTCCGGACTGCTGTTCCAAGCAGCTTATGGACGCAACAGAATTATTATTTCCAGACGATTCATTTGACAATGTGACCTTTTTCTATACGTTGATGTACATGACGACGGAAGAACAGCAGAAATCGATTCGTGAGGCTGCACGTGTTCTCAGAGCAGGCAAATGGATGCATATCTGGGATTGTGACATTTGTTCTGCCTATCCGGAACCTTTTGTGATCGATCTGGATGTCAAGTCTGGCACCCTCAAAATCCATACGGCCTATGGAATCGTCAAAAGGGATGCACAGTCTTCAGAGTCTGTCGTTCACCTTTTAGAAAGCGCCGGACTCAGGATTGAATCCCTGCAGGAAAAAGACGGACAGTTCCATATCCAGTGCAGAAAAGGATAAGATCAATTCCGGTTAATCGAAGATCAAGTCGGCCGCCCGAAAGGTTTCGGGCGGCTGACTTGTATTTCAGCAGTTGTTCTGGTACAATGAAAACAACAAAATTTGACAAGGAGTGTGAACACAGGAAAAGAAAGCGATTGTTGTTATGCATTCGCATCCCTTCCCGCGCAGTGCAGCTCCTGGAGAGGGGCTCTGATCACGACTACGCTATACAAGGAGTCTTTGCCTATGATGAAGCACCTGAAGCAATTGCATGGGATCCGGGGCCTGCTCCCGTATCTGAAGACGAAAAGGCCCACGGTCCTGCTGATCTTCTTCCTGTCCGTGATCGACGCAGGGCTGAGTCTGCTCCCCATCCAGATCATCGCAGCGGTGGTGGACCTTCTCTCCACCGGACGCAGCGTCTTCTCCCCCATTCTGGGGACCAGCCTCACGCTGCACCTTGTGTTCTTCGGCGTTGTGTACGCGTTGAAGCATGCGGTCAGCCTCGCATACGGTCATACGAATACCATGCTGTCGACCGGGATCATCGAATCGCTGCGCGACGACGCCATGACGTGGGCGCTGGAGTCCTACAAGCCCTATAAGGAGGAGCGGCGGGAGGGCGACATCGTTTCCCGGATCTCCGGGGACGTCGAGGCCGTGGTCCGCGCCGTGGCGGGCCCGCTGAACGGGCTGTTGCCGATGCTGCTGAAGATGCTCGGCTCTGTTATCATGATGTTCGTCTGGAGCCCGGTCCTCGGCGCGATCTCGCTGGTACTGGTGCTCCCGCTGTATGTTTCCAGCAAGCGTGTGGCAGTCAAAAGCAAGGAGATTGCCGCCGAGCAGCGCGCGGCCAACGGCCGGCTCGTGGGCGCGGTCGGAGACCTGCTGTACTGCATTCCCATCATCAAGGCGTGGGGCAGCGAGTCCTTTGAAGCGAAGGGCTTCCATACCTTTTCGCATCAGATGTCCACGCTGAACAAAAAGAGCCAGCAGATCTTCAACATCTACTGGGCGATCACCTACACGCTGATGACCATCGGGTATCTGTCGGCAGTCGTCTTCTCCGCCCGTTCTGCGTTGGCCGGGGCCGCGACTGCGGGCAGCATCGCCGTCGCGTACTCCTATATGTCCAATATCCTGACGCCCGCTGCTTCGATCAGCCGGTACGGCAACGATATTTTCCAGTCCGACGCCGCGCTCTCCAGAGTCTTCGAGCTGAAACCGGAACCCACGGCACCGGCCGCTCCCTATGCGCTGCAGCACGCGCCCGCGGTCGAATTCGACCATGTGACGATCTCCTGCAGCGAGCACAAGCAGCTGCACGATCTGTGCTTTACCGCGGCGCCCCATCAGCTCGTCGTTCTGGCGGGCGAAAGCGGCAGCGGCAAGTCCACGATCCTGAACACCTTGCTCGGAAACCAGCCCACCATGGGCGGCAGGATCCTGGTCGATCATGCGGATATGACGGGTCAGCTTGACCGGCTGCGCAGCTCTGTCTCCGTCGCGTTTCAGGCGTCCTACCTCTTTGACCGCAGCATCGCGGACAACGTAGCCTATGCCAGCGACGCGCCGGACGGACAGCGGATTGAAGACGCTCTGCACGCCTCCGGTCTGGGCGGGCTTGTCCGCGAACGCGGCACGGATTTCACCGTGGGCAGCAAGGGAAAATTCCTTTCCGGCGGCGAACAGCGCCGCGTGGCGCTTTCGCGCGCCCTTTATAAAAACGCGCCGCTGTACTTACTCGACGAGCCTACGTCTGAGCTGGATCCCGAGACGAGCCGGGTCATCATTGAGCAGATTCTGCGCTTAAAGCAGTCCGCGACCGTCATCGCCGCGTCCCACGACGCAGCGCTGATCGAACAGGCCGACGTCGTCGTCACGCTTTGAGGCAGCTTGCAGGCGCGGCTGACTTTCTGACGACTGCGATTCAGGCCCTATCCCAGAGGTGAACGCAGCCGCCCGATCTACGTCGGGCGGCTGCGGTTGTGTTTTTGGCGCGATTCTGCTATCATAAAGCAAATCGGCAATCGAAGGAGATGACGCGTTATGGCGCGAGCAAGATATCAGGTTTTGGTCATTCCCTATTGCATCACGGACGGGCAGGTGCGGTTCTGTGTGTTCCGAAGAACGGATCTAGATATCTGGCAGTTCATCGCGGGCGGCGGAGAGGACGAAGACGCGTCTATCATCGAGTCCGCACGGCGGGAAGCCTTTGAAGAGGCAGGCATCCCTGTCACGTGCAGCTATTCGCCGCTCGACACCTGCTGCAGCATCCCGGCGGACTGCTTCCGGGATGCGGAAGCGCTGTGGGGCCAAGACTGCTTTGTCGTCCCCGAATACGCATTCGCAGTCAAGGTCGAAAATACGTCTCTGCAGCTGTCCCGCGAGCACACCGAGTACGAATGGGCAGCGTATGCGTGCGCCTATGCAATGCTGCAATACGACAGCAACCGGACCGCCCTGTGGGAACTGAACCGACGCTTGGAGCTGGGAGTGCTAAACTAACAGCTGCTTGCAGATGCCATGTCAGCAAGGCCGGAGCACAGGAGCACAAAACGGAGGACGTCTAAGCGTCCTCCGTCAATTTTTCTGCCTAAAACAGTTCAAAACGCACCGCTTCATAGTCTTTTACAAAGTACCGGATGTTCGTTCGGTCCTTTTGGATGATGGTGTGCCCCTCGGCTTCCAACTTCACTTTCTGTGCTTCCGTGCCGCCGGGGTATTTGGGGTTCAGCTCGCCGTTTGCTTTCAGTGTGCGCCAGTACGGCGTTTCGTCGGTGGACCGCTGGAAGCTGGCCCAGGCGCAGATGGACACGAAGATCCCCGCTGTGATGGGGTCGGTAAAATCCGCCTGATTTTGCCGTGCAAAGTACTCGCGGAGCTCCCCTACCGTGATCACCTTTCCCTCGGGGACCTGCCGCATCACACGGTCATAATCGAGCGGCGGCGCAAAATACATTCGGCTTCCGCCGTATTTCTCGATGCTCTTTTCGTCCGTGATGATCTGGATCTTCGGCATTCCCTTGCTGTCCTGCAGCATCGCGTTAAAATCTTTGCTCGCTTCATTTGCCATGCGAAACCACCTCCTTCCAGTTATTATAGCGTAGGATCGCAGACCACGCAATGAGGCGGTTCTTTTTTTAAGTGATTTCTGCCGCCTGATCGTGCAAAGGATGCAGCCGCCCGGGGAGGTCCGGGCGGCTGCGGTTGTGTTTTGGGGACAGTCTTGCTATAATGGAGCAAATCAGAGCTTGACGAGGAAGGCGATCCGTATCCGCTTTTGTATATGAAGCGGGTGCGGGAAATCGGGGTTTATGGAGATATGCGATGCGTGGCTGCGAATGGTGTGCGTATAAAGAAAACGAGTGGTTACTGTATAAGTCATCTCATTGGTCTGTCTATCTGGCGGACAGACAGGATTATGTTGGCAGATGTATTCTGGTGCTGAACCGGCATTGCGGCAGTCTTTCGGAATTGGATGTTCCTGAGTGGATGGAATTGAAAACCGTGATAGATCGCTTGGAATGGATCTATCAAGAGGTATTAGGTGCCGAATTATGCAATTGGAGCTGCCTGCTGAATAACTTTTACAAAGAAGCCGAGCCAAACCCGCATTTGCATATCCATGTGCGGCCGCGATACAAAAATGCCGTTGTCCTGAACGATCACGCATACACAGATACAGAATTTGCGCATCACTATGCTCTGAAAAAAGAGAGCGTATTACTTGATGATGACAGAAAAATGTTGTATGCACTTATGAAGAAACATTTTGCTTTATAATTCCGGTTTGTCTGCCTGAAATAAACTTCGATCACACGAGGTGACGCAAATGATTTTATATTTTTCTGCAACGGGAAACTGCAAATATGTCGCGGCGCGGCTGGCGGAGGCGGATGGGCAGGAAGTGCTGTCCATCGCGGACTGCATGCGCGAAAAGCGCTTCGCATTTGAGGACGAGACCATCGGCGTGATCTCGCCGACCTATGACTGGGGGCTGCCGAGCATCGTCAAGGAGTTTCTGGAACAGGCAGTGTTTCAGACAAGCTATCTGTATTTTGCTACGACTTACGGCACAACGCCCGGCGCGACCGGGGCGATGGCAGAAGAAGCGATCAGGGGGCGCGGCATCGACGCCTATTATTCTGTCCGGATGCCGGATACCTGGACGCCGATCTTTGACCTTTCCACCCCGGAAAAGATCGCAAAGTACACAAAGCACACGGAATCGGAGATCGATCGCATGGTTCAGGGCGTGTGCGAACGCCGCACGAACCGCCATATGCGGCCGCGCACCCCGGCGGTCCTCACGAAGCTGATCGCCGAACCGATCTATAACAACCGGGTGCGGCGCACGGCCAATCTCCATGCGGAGGACACCTGCATCGGCTGTGGGCTATGCGCGAAGAAATGCCCTGTGCAGGCGATCGAAATGCGGGAGGAAAAGCCGACTTGGGTCAAGGAGAAATGCGTCATGCGCCTCGGCTGCCTGCACCGCTGTCCGAAGTTTGCCATCCAGTACGTCGGCAGGACGAAGAACCACGGGCAATATACCAATCCGAACGTGAAGGTTTAGGGATACAAATCGGAGGAAAACCAGTGGATATCACGATTCGCAAGATGCGTCCCGGTGACGCGGACGCGCTGTACCGGCTGCTGTCTGACCCGGCGGTCATGCGGTATCTGGAGCCGCCGTTCGACCGGGCGCAGACCGAGGACTTTCTGCGCCGCGCGGGACTGGCAGAGCCGCCGCTTGTGTATGCCGCCGAGGAGAACGGAGATTTCATCGGCTATGTGATCTATCACGCATACGACGAGCAAAGCGTGGAGATCGGCTGGGTGCTGCTTCCGGAATACTGGGGACGCGGCTATGCGTCGGCGCTGACCGAGCGACTGATCGACCGGGCACGGCAGGAGCAGAAAAGCGTCGTGATCGAATGCGCTCCGGCGCAGGAGGCAACGAAGCGAATTGCTGTCAAAAAGGGCTTCCGCGCCTGCGGGAACTGTGACGGATTGGCGGTGTACCGGCTTCCATGATAAAACTATATGAAGTACAAGACCGGAAGCAATCGCTCTTGGACGCGCTTTTGGGTATCTGGGAGCAGTCCGTGCGTGCGACGCATTTGTTTCTTTCGGACGCGGAAGTAAAAAGTATCAAAGATTATGTGCCGCAGGCGCTGAAAAGCGTGGAGCACCTGATCGTTGCAGAAACCGAACAGCCGATCGCGTTTATGGGCGTTCAGAACGGGCACCTGGAGATGCTGTTTCTTGCGCCGGAGGAACGAGGCAAAGGCATTGGGAAGCGGTTGCTCCAATATGGCATCGAAAACTACGGGATCATCGAGCTGACCGTCAACGAGCAGAATCCGCAGGCGGTCGGATTATACGAGCATATGGGCTTTGAAACCTATAAGCGAACAGCGCTTGACGAGGAAGGCGATCCGTATCCGATTTTGTATATGAAGCGGGTGCGGGAAAACGGAATTTAACGGAGGGCATGCATGAAAAGAGAACTTGGAATTGCACGATGTGGCCTGGCGTGCTGCCTTTGCTCGGAAAACGACCATTGCAGTGGTTGCAGCTCCAACGATTGTCCGGATAAAGATTGGTGCGAGAATCGAAAATGTTCCATTGAGAAACAGTATGCACACTGTTACGACTGTAAATCGACATGCAGAAAAGGATTGTTGTCTAAAATCAAGCCATATGGATTTACGGTATTTGTAAAAAGATACGGAGAGGCGGAGCTTTTGGACTGCCTTGCAAGGAACGAAAAAGCGGGTGTTATCTATCATCGCGAAGGGGTCAGCGGCGACTATGACGCCTTCGACGATGTGGAGCAGCTGATCCGCTTTATCAAGACAGGAAAGAGATGATTTTGGTTTTATCGAATCCGCAGCGCAAATCCCACCCCGCGGTCAGCAAAGGATACTCACTTTCCACAGTATGCTGCAATCGCCTTGGATACGAATGCCGCGGTGCCTTCGCCGCCGACCTTGTCGATGTTCTCACGGAAACGCTCATCGATGACATACATCTCACCCAGCCCGGCCAGAATTTCCGGTGTACAGGTGTAGAAATGGTCGGTGATAAACTGCTGTAGTTTGCAAATTGCGTTCTGCGCCTCCGGTGCGGCAGGCGCAAGATTTTTCAGCTTGCCCAACGCTGCAAACTGCGCCATCAGCTCGGCAAAGTCACCGACAGAGCCATCCTTTTCGCGCTGCTGGTATTCCTGATACGCGGCTGTGCCGCCCCACTTTTCTTTGACCTCGGCGGCGAAGCGTGCCTGCTCGGTCTTGTCAAATGCGTCAAATTTCATAGGTGTCACTCCTGTTTTCAAAGTCTCACGGGCGAGGGCGATGAGTTTCCCAAGCTGCTTCCGCCGCAGTTCCAGCAGTTTGATCTGGTCCTCCAGCGCGGCAGATTGGTCAAAATTTGGGTCATCCAGAATCCGCTTGATGTCCTTCAGCGGAAATTCCAGCTCCCGGAACAGCAGAATGGATTGCAGCCGCGCCAGTGCTGTATCGTCATACAGCCGGTAACCCGCTTCGGTAAGCGCGGTGGGCGGCAGCAAGCCAATGGCGTCGTAATGGTGCAGTGTCCGGACACTGACACCGGCCAGCTTGCTGACTTCGTGAATGGTCATCATGGTAATTCCTCCTCCGTGTGAGTTTAGCATACACTATGACGTAACGGAAGAGTCAAGGGGGAAAATGATTTTTTTGAAAACCGCTATGTGCGTATTGTTTGATGCATAAATTGTGCAAATTCATCATGGAGCCGGCGAACCACTGCATCGACAGTGCCACAACATGCCCCTTTAACGTTTTCGGCAGCGCGTAAGCGGAAAATACGCCGCCGCACATGGCGCAGCTTCCACTTCTGCAGGAGCAGGTTACAGATTGACAAAACGGAGGACGGCTGACCGTCCTCCGTCAGTTTTTCTATGCCTGCCGTGTCCAGAGTATCTGGATGTCCGCTTCGTTCGTGTCCTCGTCGATGCCTTCCGACTGCACGACGAATTGCTCACGCCGGTAAAACGCAAGTGCCCGCTCGTTTTTCCGATAGACGCTCAGGGTCAAACTCGGTTTGAACGACTTCGCATGATCCAGCAGCGCTTTGCCGATGCCCTTGGAACGTGCGGATTTTGCAACGAAAACCCCTTCGATATGACTTTCCGTCAGACCGATGAAGCCGTCAATTTGCCGGGTATCTTTGTCTTCGTGAACGTAGAGTTCCGCCTGCGGGAGCATATCGCGCACCGTCTCAAAATGGCCCGTCCAAAAGCTCGCTGGGATAAACGGATGGGCGTCTAGGTTGCCCTCCAGCCAGATCTGCATGACCGCGCCCAGATCCTGAGTTTCGAATTTTCGTATCATGGTCTGACTTTACATCCTCTGTTTACATACACAGCCCCAAAAACACTAATGACAAGAAACAGCGCCAGCCCGATCCACTGCAGAGCGATTTCCTTGAAAACCTCGCTCGACGCAATGACCAGCCAGCACCCGGCCAGCGCGAACATCAGCCGCGACATGGCCTTGCAAAGCTTCTTTTTGTCGTAGTTTGCTTTCTCCTCGGCGGTGGCCGTGTTATAACCGGCAATCAGTCCGGTTCCTTTCCCGGACGCAAACACAACGCCCAGCAGAACGAATGATCCGGTCATGACAAGATGAATGGCAAGCAGCATATAAGACCCCTCCCCTATCGTTGACTATTTTCTGTGAAATTTCTCTTTACAGCGCCTCAAAGTGATATCTCGGCTGACCCACGCTCTTTTTGCCGTACTCGATCGCGCTGGTCGGACAGTAGCAGATGCACGCCATGCAGTGCGTACAATTTTTGCCCCAAACCGGCTTGCCGTCTTTCAGCGTGACGTTGTTCATCGGACAGCGCTTCGCACACTGCCCGCAGCCGATACAGGCGCTTGACGCGGCAAAGGCGTCCGCTTTGACGAAGAACTTGTAGAAAATCGGGTTGACCGGGCCACTCATGAAGCGGTCGTAGAGGTTGTTCCGCGTCGGCGCAAACGGTTGATTGGCTTGAATCGCTGCGATTGCGCGGTCAATGTCCGGTTCGGCCTTAGCGACGATTTTGCGTGCAGCGTCCGCCTGCGGTGCAGAGAACATCGCAATGTAGTTTTCCGGCATGACGATCTGCGCCGTGCCCATGCAGGAAATCGCCTTTTCCGCGCAGAGTTCGCGATTGTACTTGTCGGCGTTGCCGATCTCGCCGCCGCAGGTCATAACGAACCAAGCCTGCCTTGCGCCGCGCAGCTCCGTTTTCAGAAGCCAATCGCGCACGACGCGCGGAATGCGCCACGCATACGTCGGCGTGACAATAATAACTCGCTCGCCGGTTTCGATGGGCGAGGTGTCGCCGGATTTGATGCGGTCATTCAAATTCAAAATCTCATCGCCCAGCGCGTCTGTGATTCGCTTGGCGACATATTTGCTGTTTCCGGTGCCGGAAAAATACAAAATCATATCAAAATCCCCTCACAATGGTCAATTTCATGCTGAATGATCTGCGCCGTCCAGCTGGTGAACGTTTTAATGCGCGTCTGGAATTGCTCATTCTGCCACTGGACTTTGATGGTCTGATAACGCTTTGTTTTCCGCGTGCCGGTCAGCGACAGGCAGCCCTCCTCCGCGTCATAGGGCGCGGATTTTTTGACGATCACGGGATTGAACATGACCATGTATGTACCAATGTTGTCGAACGCGATGATGCGCTTGTTGACGCCGATCATATTCGCCGCCATGCCCAAGCAGCCGTCCTTGTGCGCGGCCAGCGTGTCCAATAAATCCTGCACGATTGCCAAATCGTCAGCCGTGGCAGGTTCTGACTTTTGAGATAAAAAGAATTCGTCTTTGCATATTTCACGGATCATGGGAAAACCTCCGTTGCGTTTTTCTTATTGTAATTGTAGCAGAGAAATGGGAAAGGCTCAACTGCATTTGTGGGAGTTTCGGTGAAGACACTCATTTTCGCACCCGCTGCTGATATTCCTCGATCGTCACAAAATGCCCGTCCACGTCGCGGATGTGGCGGAGATTCAGGCGATAATCCGGGAAGAAAAAGCGGGCGGTTTCCAAAAACTTCGGGAAGCGGTCTCCATCGGCAAACGGATATTCGGATACATAAAAGACGCGGTATCGGTTGATCCGTTCCGTGTCCACGCGGACAATTTGCATGGCGTAACCGGCATCGTCTATGTAAGACTGAAACAGCTCCGCGAGATTTTGCAGTACCGCTTCCGTGGCGGCTTCCTGCTCCCGTTTCATGCGCTGAAGCTGTCTGGCCGTTTGCTTCTGCTCTTTCTTTCGGGCGCATTCTTTCCAATAGCCTGCCTCCTTGTATTTTTCAAAGTACCGGCAGTTCTTCCCAAGGCAGTCATGCTGCGTCATAAGCCGCTTTGTCAGTTTTCCGGGATGCAGCAGGTTGTGGCAGCAGCCGACGATGCGCGTTTGCGGCAGGATCACGCACTGATTTCCAAGCAGCCGCGCCTTTACAAGCTCCGACTTTCCTGTTTCCGCTTCTGCATGTTCCTTTGACGGCCGGTCGATGATCGGCTGCAAGTCTGGGTGACACAGTTTGCAGGGGCGCCGATTTTGGGAAGCTGTCTGATAGTACACGCTGCCAAGGAGTTCTTTCACGCGCAGAAGCTGCTTGCAATTTCGGCAGTGAAAGATCTCGGAATTTGGAGCGTACAGGTAGTTATAGCTCGATGCCGCAATGATTTTCGCGTTTTGCTCCTGTCTGGGGATCGGTTCTTTGGCTGGCGCGCGTTTGGGCGCTTTTGACTGCGCGAGTTCAAGCGCCTGAAACAGCATCTGCATGACGGCAACATCGTTGCTGGATTGGTGCTCCGGCACGGGCGTGGAAAGCCCGCACGCTTCCGCAATTTTGTAAAGAGAACGCGCCGGAATTTCGCGTGCTTTGATAGCAGCATAGACCTTTTGGTTCATGCAACGCACCGTTGTGGAAAACGTTCCGAACAAATAGCGGCTGTACAGCGCTTTCAGTGTGTTTTTTGTTTCAACGTGCCAGCAGCAAATCACGTCGTCCGGCTGAAGCCAGCGGAAGAAACGCTGGACACAGCTTTTCTCTGAATCCGACGCGCAAAATTCAGCAGGAGCGTAGCCGTTGAACGCCAGATGCTCCCACGGCGCAGTTCCGGGCTCGCGCGGACAGACCAGCGCGTCAAACGCACGGATCGTGTTCCACTTTGCATCGACCCGCGCAGCGTATAGCTGCGTCAAACTCCGATGACCGCCACGACTCTCAATCCACTCCATATCCAACAGGACAAACATTGCGCTCCGCCCCTTCTCTATCTTGGTAGGAACATCATAGCACATGAAGTGTCCAATAAAGCGTACTTCTCAAGGTGATGCGGAAAAACTGTTAAAATGTTTGTCCATTCGGTATGAATAGAATAGATTTTTCGCATAGCAAACAGCATAATTCATACGCCTTGAGATGCAGAATTTGCGCGGCAATAAACAAAGATAAGAACGTCTCTTTTGTTTTCAAAAATACACAGTTCTATCGTTTTCTTGAATTTCCAAATAAAAGCTGGTATAATTAAACTAATAAACGCTGATAGCGATAACAGGGCAAAAATACAACCGCAATCATTGATGTGACACAGTTGACTGAACGAAACTGAGCAAAGAATATGAAAAAGATTTGCTATCAGTTCACTTCTGTATCATAAAGGAAGGTGAGCGCAATATGAACTGTCCGTGGTGCGGAAGTCCAGTTATGATACGCGGGTCATCTTGGGAATGCGGCTGGTGCGGAGACTTTGGAAGTCTGCAAAGAACACCGGCAAAAAAGTCACAGAATACGGCACAGATCACGCTGACGCTTTCCTTCGTTTACCACGTCGATCTACCCGAAACGTGGAACGATCTGAAAAAGGCGCTGGGTCAGCTTGCGCCCAAGAACATCTTGCTGTCACAGCTTCTCGGAAAAGTGCTGCTGTACCACATCTCAGCCGGAATCCAGAACGCGGGAGTTTTGCCGGATGAGAAAAAGGCGGAGGAACTGCGGACTTTTCTGACTACGACCACTGACCTGAATCTGGGCGAAAACGCAGAAGAGATCATGCGCGATGCAAAACGTGGCGTTCTGTTCCGCGAGGAAGCCGCCCTTTCCGAAACGGACTGCGGCACATTCTGGACAGAGCTGTCTGCCACGCGCCCGGTAGAAGACTACTATAACCACGTTGATCCGGACGGCTTGTTTGAGCTTTTCTCCGAGTTGTCCTCTGCCTATGCCTACTTTGGCGGGAAGAAGGATGAGGAAATGGGCGAAGCGCAGGACTATCAAAATGCGCTGGAAGAAGCCTATCACACCCATTGGCAGAACAAAGTGCTGCTGCATCCGGACGTAGAGCGCGCAAAACGCCTCTTGGCGCAGGGCAAGTTTCCGGATTACGAGGATATTTGCCGCGAGATTTTACTGGTCGAATACCCGGAGGAAGTCCCGCATGAAACCGCCGAGGATTTCGATGAATTGTCGTGGGAACGTGTTCTGGATGATGTATTTACGAGAGACCCGGAAAAGGGCATGGAGATGTGGCGCCGGCTTCTGGACATCGCAGAGCCATCTCTGAAAACCGACGCTAAAACTGCCGAAAAACTTCTCCCGGATTGGGATTGGCTGGAGTCTCCAACGGACGATCAGGCGCTTCCGCTTTTGGTTGCGTTGGATGACGAGCGGTTTGTATCACAGCTTTTTGAAAGCGCGTACCTCGACAGATTGCAGTTCAATGTTCTGGAGATCTGTCGGGATTGTGGGGAGGAAACGCTGGCGCGGCATTGTATGGACCTTGCACTGAAAAATCCCTGTCTGGATGAGCAGTGGAGGAAACGGTATACACAGATCCTTGCGGCTGCACCTTCTTCAAAACGCACAAAGCCACCTGCCCGTGCACTTGCAAGACCGCCCGTCAGTACACCGGCAAAGCCGACTGGCGAAAGCTATTATCAGTTCTGCAATGTGCAGTTCAAGGAGGATGGAGCGACATATGCCTATCTGACCGGGGGAATTTCGCTGAAAGCAGGCGATTTTGTAGTCGTTCCGATCGGCGATCATCAAGAAGAAAAGCTTGCTCGGGTGACAGAGGTGTTCGTTTGCAGCACACAGAATGCGCCATATCCGCCGGAGAAGACAAAATTTGTACTCCGGAAGTCTGAACGGACAGCCTTTCCGGAACGCACAAAGCCGCAGCATCCTGCTCCGAAGCAGGCAGCCGCGCCAGCACCGACTGAATCGAAGCGCACAGTTCCGCCTGCACAGTCCGCACCGATTGAAAATCCGCAGAAGTCTGCGCCGACTGTACAATCGGCAATCACACCGCCGATCGTCAGCCAGACGCCGACGGAGCTAGAAATAACCGAAAAGAAATCTACGCTGTCAAAGAAGCCGTTTCCGCTTGGAAAGCTCATCGCGGCAGTTCTGGCAGTAGCCGTGATCGCGTGGGTCTCTATTTCCGTCTCAAGCCGCAATAAGCAGAGAGCAGCAGCCTATGACGCAGCCCTGCAAGAGCTGTCAAACGGCAATTACACTTCTGCCGGGCAGGACTTCACTGCGCTTTCCGGGTATCGGGATGCGGCATCGCTGTCCATCTACTGCAAGTACGCCGATATGTACAAAGACAGGACGGACTACGCAGGCGGGCAGGATGAATTGGCGAACATCACACTGCAATATGACACGGGCTGGCAGCAGGATGTTGACGCGCTGGAAACCCGCGTTAAGGGCTATAAAGCAGAGAAAGACGCCGCCGAGGAAGCCGAGCATCAACGCATCGCTGCGGAGAATGCTGCAAAGCGGGAACAAAGCCGGAAAGACCAGTATTCCGGAAAACTGCCTGTGGATGGTATGCCCGTGAGCTGCTTAAAGTACACGTCACTTGGATCACCCACCAAAACCGAAAAGTGTCAGTTCTATGACAGCATGGATGTCCATAGACGATACAAAATCCTGCATTGGTATAACAGTGAGGGACAGACCGTAGCATACTGTCACTCTCATCAGCCAAAGGGTGAGTATACAGAAGTCATTTATGCCTTTACTTACTATGAGACGCCCATCGGTCGTCCCAACTCTGCCCCGGCTTGGACGCCGCCGAGTACATCGGGCAGCAGCAATTCCGGAAGTATTCTGGATGACTACGACAATCCCGAAGACCTCTGGGAAGATAACCCGGACTGGTATGAGGACGAGGATGAAGCATGGGATGAGTGGGAGAATGGATAATAAGTCTTGGATAGTCTTTTTAAGAAAACGGCGACAAACTGTTTGAAAACAATCTACAAAAGGAGGGCTTGTCTATGGTGAATGGAAAATCTGGTTGCGGTGCATATGATATCCTTAAAATACAGCGTACAATTTTGAAAATCCAAGAGATTATGAATGCTGATCCATTTTCAGCAAAAGAGGTCAGAGATGAAATTTGCGCTATAAATCTTGAGCACCCGGAAAATCTGGTCATCTATGGACTCCTTTTTCTCAAAATTCTTCGGGTACCCGCATCGTAGATGCGGACAAAGAATGCCTCATTTGCGATTTGCAATGGAAACAATACTATCTGAGTGCGAAATGTGTTGGAAAAAGTTTTGATGAAATGAGAAAAGAATTGTGCGGCGAGGCAGAGCAATTTTAGACTCGCTATAGACAAAGAATACGCGGTCGGTGGATGCACCGACCGCGTAATTTTATATTTTCGAGTCGCGGAGCCACTGCTGGAATTCCTCCAGCGAGATGATCTCGCGGTCGCTTTTCTTCTTTTCTTCTCGGGCCTGCTCGCTCCACGCATAAAACTGCTCGTCGGTGATGCGCCCGGCCTTGATCCATGCG
>OHHU01000910.1_pt1 | contig 15102 bp, 15 predicted proteins | sample 1568151 | NCBI WGS metagenome assembly OHHU01 (sample SAMEA3879572, study PRJEB24766) | human gut metagenome | biome: human-associated habitat; feature: feces | place: USA | collected 1985/1987 | reverse complement strand
TTTGGGCACAACGGAGAAAACATTGCGGTAGAAATGCACCGTGCAGCGCTGGTATCTGGCGTCCGGGAACACCTCGCCCACGGCCTCCAGCATTCCCATGCACTTGTCACCGACAACGAGCTTTACGCCGTCCAAGCCGCGTCCACGAAGCCACTGGAAGAAGCTGACCCAACTGGCCTTGTCCTCCTTCATCCCCTCGGCAGCGCCTAAAACCTCACGAAAACCGTCCTCATTTACGGCGATTGCTACTAAAATCGCAACATTTTCGTACTCTCCGCCCCAGTTGCGGCGCAGGTAGATGCCGTCCACGTAGACGTATGGATAGTGGCCGCCCTGCAAGGGGCGGTTGCGCCAATCCTCAATGTGAACGTAGGCTTTCTTGTTCAGCTCGCTGATGGTAGCGGGCGAAACCTTGCTGCCCCACAACGCCTCCGTGATGTCCTCCACCCGGCGCACGGAGACACCCGCCAGATACATCTCGATGAGGTCTTCCTCCACGCTGCTCTCCCGGCGGCGATACCGCTCGATGATGGCGGTCTCGAAAGACACGCCCTTGAGTGCATACGCCGCTCTGCAAAATCACCTCGACCGGCGAAATTGAGCAGCGGTTCCGCGTAAATTGAGCAATGGGACCGCCCGGATTGAGCAGTCCCACCGCTCAGATTGAATATGGACAGCACAAAGCTGTCAAAGTATCATAAATACGGTCGGAGTCAGATGTCTTGCAGCCCCTTCCGCTTGCGCATGGATTCCTTGCCGCCAATGACTATGGTGTAGGCGTCATGAACAATTCGGTCGCAGATGGCATCAGCCAGCAGTGGGTCAGACAGCTTTTCCGGCCAGCCCGGAATGTCAAACTGGGAACAGAAGATCGTGGAGTTTCGCTTGTACCGGGACTCCACGATTTCCAATAAGTCCCTAGCTTCCGTTTCTTTCAAAGGGTACAGAAGCCATTCGTCAATCATGAGCAATGCATACTTCCTGTACTGGGCCATGAGCTTGCGGATGGTGCCGTTGCCCCTGGCAATTTGGAACTCTACCAGCAGATCCGGGAGCCGGATGTACTTCACCGCATAAAACCGCCTTGCGGCAGCCATGCCCAGAGCGCAGGCCAGATAGGTTTTGCCGCTGCCGGTGGCACCCAACAGGATGATGTTGTGGTGCTCCTGGATGTAGTTGCAGGTGCCGAACCGCAGCAGTTCCTCCTGCTTCAGACCTCTGTCGGGCAGATACTCTACATTCTCCTGACAAGCTCCCGGATCAGAGAAGGTTGCCTGCCGGATCAGCTTGTTCAGATGGTTATTCTTTCGGGCATTCCATTCCGCATCCACCAAAAGACCGAGCCGGTCCTCAAAGGCCATGCTTTGGAACTGCGGATCGGCAAATTGGTTCTTCAGCGCGTTGGCCATAACGCTCAGCCGCATTTCACGCAGCTTGGATACCGTTGTTTCAGTCAGCATCACTTGTTCCCCCTTCCGTAATACTCAGCTCCACGGGTAAATCCGTACCGGGAGGAGGACGCAGTAGCCGCACTCTGCTCAGGGATGGCTTTATCCTGGCCGGATGCCAGAAAAGCCTGAATATTCTTGAGAGAAGCCCGGGGTGTGTATTCCAATGCCCGTTTGCAGGCATTCTCCAGCCGTTCCGGGGTGTACTTGTCTGCCAGCTTCAGCACAGACCCATGCAGGACTTGTAGCCCTGCTGCTCTACTTTGTAGCCGCTGAGAATGGCTTGGACAGCGACCTGCGTGTTGCTGCCGACTTTACCTGCCCAGTGAATGAACCGTTCACCATTCCACTGGGCATACTTCTGGTGCTCTGGCGGCATATAGAGAAAGCCCCCTCACTTTCCATGCCGAAAAGTTGAGGGGGCTACAACCAAGTTTTTTAATTTTCTAAAAGATTTTTGAGCTTTGCTCTGATTTTGGCGATCCGCTTGCTGATTGCCTGTTGTGATACGCCGTAAATCTCGGCAAGGTCTGTGCCTGAAATGCCAGCATAATAGTGGCGGTAGATGAGGAGCTGTTCCTCATCGGTCAGCTTGAGGATGGCTTTCCTGAGCTTGTCCGTCATAATGCTTTCCACTACGGCGTCGCATACATCCGGCTGCTCGGCGATGAGGATGTCCTCGCCGCTGAATTCATCGGTGGTAAGCATATCCGCCATTGTCCGCAGAGCGTTCGTCCAGATATTTCTGTCGGCGCTTTGCTCGGTAGAATTCCGTGTAATCCTCTTTGGATACCTCCATAAGCCTGCCGTAGAGAGGCAGGAACAGCTTGTCCGCATATAACGGGCAGATTTGTTCATGGCGACGGAATTCCTCATAGGTCAGTTCCGCGTACCCGCCGTTTTCTATGATATAAACCGCTTTGGGTTGTTTTTTCAAGGTTATGTACCTCCGTTCAATCGTTTTTGGTTGGTTTCAAAAACGATTGATACGGAGGGCTTCGACAGCCGACAGAGCTGCCGGATTGCCGCTGTTTTAGGGCGCAAAGGCCGCAAAAAGTCAAGCCAAGTAAAATTCCCGTTTTTTCGGTGCTTTTATTGGCGCTTCTCGGATATTGTTTTGAATTTTGTCGACCGGGAAGGTCAAAAAATATAGGTGTCTGTGTGTCTGCGCAAAGACAGCCTTTGCTATTTCAACACCTGTATCTTTCCTATGTTCTTTTTCATGTTCTCACCTTGTCGCCGAAGGGCGGCAGGGCGGCCGCCCTTTACGGCAAAGATCCGTATGGTATGTCCTCTGAAAGCACTGCACTGTACATCGGTATCACCTCCTCGCCGGAATATTTTGCCGAACCGTTTGTTTTGCTGCTGAAAACGGCTGATTTTTGTCGAAGGCATAAAGAAAGAGCGCCCAGCAAGTTTTTTACTTGCTGGGCGCTCTTGAAACTGTGCCGGAGATTGCCGTCCGGTCGGCTATTCTCTTTTCAGGCGGCATATCGCCGTCACCGTTCTTTCATGACCGCATGGGTCTTATTTTTCTGTTCTGTTCAGCGTGAATTTCTCACCCTGTGTCGCCGTACCCTTGCCTGCGGTCAGCTCAAGCCCCGTATCGGTATATGCTATCTCGTACTCGCAGTCGGTCAGCGCCTCGGCTTCGAAGTCGATAGAGAGCGTCCTGCCGGACAGCGTGAAACGGAATTTATACGGTGCGCCGGAAAGCCGCAGTGCTCCGATGCCGTCCTCACGGAAGGTATAGACGCAGCTCTTGTCGGACATTGCAAAGCTGCCGTAGATGCTCTCGTTATGAGGGCTGCCCTCGGTGCGGCCGCAGCCTCGGCACAGCAGCACGATGCCCGCTATGAGCAGCACCGCCGCAAGGCCGCAGGCGGTAAGAAAGAGCGTCCTTCTCCGCTGTTGCTTTTTGATCGCCGCGCGGCACAGCTCACGCCTGCGGAGTATTTCCGCCTCGGTCATTGGTCTCGGTATTCTGTTATCCTGCATTGCTTCACCTTACTTTACTTCGATATTCTGACCTCATCCAGGAAGTCAAAAAGCATCGGCAGACCGGTGCCGATGGGCGTTTCGTCCTCCCACAGGCACATCTCGCCGGTCAGCGTGACGCCGGGCTTGGTCATACGGAAAAGGAAAAATCTGTCCGTGGCGGCGCGCTTCAAATGGAGCGGGGACACCTTTCCGTCCCCGTTCGGCTGGGGATACACGGTCAGACTATGGGTGTCGCTTGCCGCCTTACGGTCAAACTCCTGCATATCCGACTCGAAGTAATATCGTGAACGCCCGTCCTCACGGGAAATGAACAGCAGCTCCATACCGTCGGTGGTGCGGCGGTCACAGCTATAGGTATACCCTTCTTGTAGGGGCAGCAGCAGGCCGCTGAAGGGAATTCTCTCTGAAACAGTCATGGCAGCTTATCTCCTTTATCTTATCGTAGTGTCCTGTAGTCCTTCCGAAAAGCGGCAACGCCGTCGTGGTTGCCGCCTTTCGGAAAGGGACTTGCTGCCGCCCGCTCTCTGGACAATAGGCGGTGGCGGAATGATCCGTCACCGCCTATTGTGTTTAGGTTATTTCGATTTCGGAAGCGTCGGCTTATTCAGCCTCGGATTCCTTTCTCTTTTTGCCGTTCATGCCCAGCACGGTCAGAACGCCGCCGCTGACGAACAGAGCAGCCAGCCAACCGATGAGGTTGCTGCTGTCACCGGTCTGAGGAGACTTGGTGGAGTCGTCCTTTCCTGGCTTATCGGTGTTATTATCACCGCTGCCTGTATTGCCGGTGTTGCCGCCGTCGGGGAGCTTGTCGATGACCGTATTCTCGCTGCGCTTGGCGCCGCAAACGGTGCATTCCTCGTGCTTGATGCCGGTGGCCTCCTTGGTAGCGGCCTTGTCGATCACCCACTGGAAGCTGTGTGCTGCCGTGTCGGCCTTATCGCCGCATTCGCACTCATGCCAGTGGTTGGTGTCGTCATACTTCCACTCTGTACCGTAGCTGTGGGTATGAGTGCTGCCTGTTGCGGGGATCGGTGCGGTTTCAAGAACCTTCTTGCAGACGGTGCATTCCTTATGCTTAGCGCCGTCGGCGGTTTCGGTAGCTGCCGTGTCAACGATCCACTCGCTGGCGCTGTGAGCCGCAATATCGGCCTTGTCGCCGCACTCGCATTCGTGCCAGTGGTTGGTGCCGTCATACTTCCACTCTGTGCCGTAGCTGTGGGTATGGCTGGGAGGCGCATCCTTATAGGTGGCCTCAATCTTCACATCATTACCGGGCATGGTGAAGGTGGTGGTGGCCTTGGTGGCGTCTGCCAGGGTGACATTGCCCTCCAGCACGACCCACTTATCAAAGACCTTGCCGGTCTCCGGTGCGTCCGCCGTAACGGTCACAACGGTGTTCTGCTCGATCTTGTCCGTGATGGGTGTCCCTGCGGCAACGGAGGCCGTGCCCTTGATGACCGTGACCGTGTACCCGGTCGCAGCGGGGCTTCTGACGAACCTTGTCTCGCCGCAGCCGACGCGCCGGCAGGTGTAGAGAATGCCGTTGCTCTTGCCCTGCGTTGCGGTTTCTCCGCTATTCCAGTCATGGCCGGACTTATCGATGACATGGCCATAGCGGAAGATCTGTCCGCAGTCACCCGTGCACTGGTAGTCGCCGCTGTAGCCCACGGCGGTGCAGGTAGGCTTCACCGCATTGATCAGCTTGTAGTTACCGGCAATTTCGTGGAGGGACTTGGTAGACGTGCCCTTCTGCGCGATCCTGTCGCACGCTGTGCAGTATTGGTTACCGGAATAGCCCTTCTCGGTACAGGTCGCCGTTCTTACATCCCGCAGTTCAAAGGGGCCGCTATGCTTGAAGTCGCCCGTCTCGCCCTTTACGGTGCCGCCGCAAGCCGTGCAGCGGTAGTCGCCCTCATAGGCGCGGTGCCGGCAGTCGCCCGATCTGGCGTTATAGCGTTTGCCGCCATGGCTCGCGTCTGTGGTGGCCGAGGGGTTCGTGCCGTAGTAGTACAGCGGCTGCAGCGGGCCGGTATGGCCGGCGTTTGCGGGCGGGTAGATATCCGAACCGGCACTGATGATATGGCCGCAGTCTGCGCAGGCGGTGTCGCCGGTGTAGCCCTTGCGGTCGCAGACCTGCGCCTTCGCGTTGAGCACCGTGGTGCCGCCGCTGTGGTCACAGCCTTCATAGACAGGCTCGAAGAAGAATTGGCCGCCGCCGGGCGCGCCCATGGCGCTGAACGCCGGAATCGTGCAGCCCCACTCGAGGGCAGAGCCGTTGGTCACCAGCTTGAACAGAGTCTTGGCATCGCCGGTATTCCATTGCTTATGAACAGGCAATCCCGTACCACTGATGATGTCATACTCATTGTATTCGCGGAGATACTCCACCTTCCAGCCGATGGCTTTCTGACCGGGTCTCTCCTCGGGATAAAGCCTGATCTTGTCGCCGGGCTTGACGATCATACGGGTTGCCCGGCCGTTTTTCACCGTCACAATGGCGGTGTCCTTTGTCCAATCGCCGTCAATTTTTTCCGTCTCTTTGTATTCGCAGACGCTGCATTCAGCCTCCATGCCGCCTTCGCCGCCCTCGGTATCGGGGTTTTTGACCACATTCCAGCGGCCCCAGCTATGGGGAACCATGATGAACTCCTCGCAACCGGGAACCTTGCACTTTTCGGGGTGGGCATAGTCGGACTCAAGGATGAGCTGCTCCACCGTCTTGGTCGAGCCGCCGATGTTGAAGGTATACTCATAGATGCTGCCGAAGCCGGTGTAATCCCAGTTCCAGCCGTAATCATGGACATGGCTCTTCACATAAAGGGGATAGTCGCAGACGGTGCAGTAGAGCACATCGACCTTGCCGCCGCCTACCGCTTCAAGGCTTCTGTCAAACGCAAATTTATGCGGGAAGATGCGCTCCTTGGAGCCGGTGGTCATATAATGTGCTTCGTAATAGCCTGCTTCGAACAGGCACGGGAGCTTGTGGCCGTCGCATTTGCGAACGCCGCCCACGTAAGCTTCCGTCTTGCTTCCATCCGGGTTTACATGCCAAATCTTGTATTCCGGCACTTTTTCGCCGTCGTCCGTGTAAACGATCTCGCCTGCCTGCTTGTGGCTGTAGGCATGGGCGGCCGTCAGCTTTGCCTCCGCCGTTTTCAGGGTGTCCGAAGCGTCGCCCTTTCTGCCGATGACGCAGAAGTAGGAGAAGTCATCCATGCAGGCCTCGGCGGAAACCGACAGCCTCAGCGTGGGGGTGTTCACGCCCACATAGTAATCTCTCTCCGGCAGCTTGTAGGGCGCCGCCGTGGGATTCGCATTATCCTTCTGATACCACTGATAGGTCAGCTCGTCGCCCTTCAGGCTTCTTGCCGAGACAGAGAAGGTGACCCAGTTATGTTCGCTGAACAGCAGGCCGTTTTCCGGCTCTTCGTCATAATCGCCGCTGCCGTAGATGGAGGTCTTGCACTTGACGCTCTTGGGCTGGCGGGTGATGACGATGGAGCTGCCGCTGATGTAGCCGCAGACCTTGCACACGCCCTTGGCGTCATATTCATGGTTGGCGGCATTCAGCTTTTCACCGTCACAATAGCGGCAGGGGTGCCAGTGCTGCGTTCCGTCGGCTGACCAGGACGAGGAAGCGATGTGCGTATGCCCGGCGCCGGAATGCTCCGTCTTCAGATGATCCTCAAAATCAGAGTCGCTGAAGCACCAGTCGTCATGATCGCAGCCCATAGCGCGCACGGCATCGAGGCAGCAGTCCTTGCAGCGCTGATCGCAGCCGTCCTCGCAGGGATCGCTGTCGTGGAAGCACAGGCCGCAGTCCTCGCAGAAGTGATCCGCATAGTCCGTGTCCATTGCGCACATCCCCTCGGAGCAGTCGGAGTTGCCCTCGCAGCACTCCTTGCACAGCTCGCAGGTTTCGCAGAACTCGTCCTCGTCTTCCTTATCCGTGACCCAGCCGTCGCAGCCCGGGCAGATGTGCTCTTCCCACTCGGCGCTTTCCACGCAGGTCTCGCCGTCCGGGCAGCCGCCGCCCTCGGAGTTGTCCCTGCAGCACTCCAGGCACAGGCCGCAGTCCTCGCAGGACTCCTGGTTCAGCAGGCATTCCTCGCACTGCTCGCAGGCCGTGTGGCAATCGACGCAGTGGATGACGCCGGTATCATCGTCGTCCACGCACTCGTCCACCGCACCGAAGCAGGCGTTACACAGCGAGCAGTGCATCGGGTCGCTGTCATCGTTTGCGCAGTCATCGCAGAAGCCGCAGGAGTCGCAGATGGTTATGGAGCAGCAGGGGCCCTTATGGCATTCGCCGCACAGCTGGTCATCCTCGCCGATGTAGCACTTGGCGCAGGTGGAGCAGTGCGTATCCTCCATGCACTCCGCGCACTTGTAGCATTCCTCGCACCAGTAGGGCGTGTCTCCAAAGCACACACCGCAGTCGTTACAATGGGTCTCAACCCAGCACTCGTAGTTGCAATCAATGGTGCAGAACAGGCAGTCGCACATATTCTCACCCCAGTGGTAGTGATCGCAGTTAGGGCACTGGAATCCGCTGTCGTAGTCGTCCCAAAAGGCGTGGGCGGGAACCACCAGACTCGGCATCAGCGAGAGCAGTATCATAAGTACCAGCAGGACACTGACGATACGACTTCGTGTGTTCGTTTTTATCATACTATTATTTCCTCCCTCAAAATCATTTTGAAGATTTTTATGCGTTTTGCGTTGCCTGATTTAAACGCTGTCGATCACCGAAGCAAAGTAGTTTTCGGACACCGAGCCGAAGAGAAAAGCGTCTATCAGACCCTCGCGCTTTGCCTGCCGTACCTTTTCGGTCAACTCTCCGTCTGTGTCGTCATCCACAAAGAGAATGACCCGGCAGTTTTCCGTGTTCCGTTTAACCTTGTCACGGATTGCCATTCGTTCTTTGAACATCCAGGGCGAATACGCCTTGACCTCCATTAACAGCACATCCGGTCGATGCGTTTTGCACCACTCGGCGGTTGCGTCCGGCGACTCGGAAATCACAACCTGGCAATCGTCCAATTTTTGCATCAGCATTCGCTCCATGGTGTGCGCATGGATATCGCTCTGAATGTCCAGAACGATTTTTTTCATCATTCATCACCACCTTCTAAAAGCACAACCCTAATCTTACAGTATCTATTGTACGGATTTTTTGGCGTTTGTCACTGGCACTTGTGCCAGTAACAGAAGAGAAAAATCGATTTTTTCAAAAATTTTTTGCCTTTTGGGCGCGAAAAACCCCTTGACCGTACAGCCAGGGGGTTCAGTTTCTCTTATTCGTCTTTTAAGGTGGTTACCATGAGCTTGTTTTCAATGGCGGTTGCAACCAGTGCTTCTCTGCTTTCAAAGCTGCCCTTTTCCACCATATCGTCCAGGTTCCAGCGAACGCCGTTTTTGGAGATGCCCAGCTTATCGGCAATTTCCTGATAGGTAAAGCCCTTTATATAAAGCCGCAGGATGTCTAACTGCCGTGGCGAGAAGGCATCGGACATCGTACCCTCCATTTCAATGGCCGGAGCGATATCGGGGAATACCTTTTCCCCTGCCAGGGTGCGCTTTACCACGCTCATCAGTTCCTCTGTGCCGTGGTCCTTATACCACAGGCTGTCGGCTGCACCCATTTTGGCTCTTTGCAAAACCTCGGGATCGACAAGCGAGGTAGCCACAACGATTTTGATTTGCGGAAAAGCCTTTTTGATGCGCTCCGCGGCGGCAAGACCGGAGTGCTTGTGCTGCGTCTGCACATCCATAAGGACGAGCTTTACGGTGGCGTCGCAGTGCTTTTCCGCTTCAAAGGCGTCACGGAAAACGCCGACAAGATGAAACTCGCCGTCTGCCGCAAGACGATCGACAAAGTGCTTTTGGATGTATAAATCATCCTCTACAAGTATGGTGTTTATCATAGGCTGATCTCCTTTGCGGGAATCGTAATCAGAAGAGCAAAGCGTGGATTGTGCGAAATATGCATTTCACCGCCGGAGCTTTCAATACTGCGGCGAAGCGTTGACAGGCCGCTGCCTTCCTTTATCGGCTCTGTGGGTATTTTGCCGTTGTTGGTTATGGTAACATCATAGCGTTCGCCGCGCTGGGCAATGCGGATATATACCTCATTCCCGTCTGCGTGCTTGATGCAGTTGGTCACGCACTCCTTGGCGGCAGCAACGGTCAGCTCCTCGGCTGCGGTATCACGGGGCAGGTAGCCGTCGATTTTTACAGCCACGTCAAGCTGCCGTGCGGTTCTTTTTACCTCGTCCATTGTGCTGACAGAGGTGACACGGTTGCTTGCCAGCATACCGATGGCATTTTGCAGCGCCTCAAGCTTTCGCTCGGTATCCTCTCCGCTGTCTATGATGTCACGGATGGTCAGGAGGCTTCGCCCGATGGTATCGTGAATATAGACCTTTAGGTCAAGGCTTTCCTTCTCCTTGACATCGTCCTCCATGCGAGCGTACATCTTCCTGAGCTTTCGATTGACTTCTGCCAGTTCTTTATTTATTTCCTCTTGCTTTTGGTAGCCGTTATACAGCTCGGTTACATTGTGCGCCGTTATCTGCTGCCAGCGGTCATCGCTGTCCACGGTGATATTTTGTGTGCGAAACTGCCAGACGGTCTTGTCGGGCAGGATGTAGCAATCATCCTTGACGGTTACGGATCTGTCCGGCACGCTCAGGGCGTTTTCCATATCGCTTTTGATTTGCAGCTCGTGGCCGCAAAGGGCAAAGGAGAGCCTGCGCATACGGTTGTTGCACAGGATGATTCTGCCGTTCGGGTCGGCAAAACAGATGCCCATAGGCAGCTTATCCGTTGCTTCCTTAATGGAGAACGGCGAGAGCTCGTTCTTTTTACGGCGGTATTCCCTCGGCAGAGCAATGGCAAAGTGAACTGCCGTAAGGAAAATGGCAGCGGCAAATATCAGCCACGGCGCGCCCAGTAGAAATGCGTCCCCGATATTATCGGAATCTGCCTGAGAAACGGAGAACAGCAGTGGGATCATCACCGCCATAACCGCCAGACTCAGCAGGCTGCGCACCGGCTTATTGCTGCGAAGAAGCTGATAGATAAACAGCCCGATTTCAAGAACAATTTCCACAAGCATAATAAACGGCAGCATAGTCTGCCAAAATTCAGAAAGGGAAGAAAATGCACTCATTTCCTGTCACCTTCTTTCGCTTCAAATACAAGACGCTGATATTCCTCGTCATCCTCTTTTTCACAGCGAATACCGTCTCCGCTTACCAAAGCGGAAAGGTCGGCTTTGCAGCACACATTCAGTGACAAACGCAAGCCGTCTGCCTTTATGAGGCTCACTTGTAAGCCTGTTAAATTCAAAATGTCGGCTTCAATAACCGATTCATAAAAATCAAATACAGCGGTCGCCGTTTTGCCGGAGAGCATGGAAAGAGACTCGTCCACATAGAGTGAGCTGCGGACACCCAACAGCTTTAGCGTTTGGAGTGACTCATTGAAGGCACGGTGGAGTTCCGTTGCCGCTATTTTAATATCTCGGTCGGTAAGGAGCGTCAGATGCTTGCGGCGCTTAATATAGCTGCACAGCACGGCGATCTCGGCAAGGAGCGTTTTGGCGCTGTCGGGATCGGTGCTTGAGATTCGGCGGTATTCCTTAGTGAGCTCCGCAATGCGGTCGATCTGCGTCTGCGTAGCGGAACGCAGGAGGTCATACAGGCGGTTTTGCTCCTCCACCTTGCGGCGCTTGGCTTCACGCTTGTATTCATAACGGAGGATTTCGTTCCTGTCGGCAAGCTCGTCTGCAAGAAGCTCGGAGTTCTCCTTGATGTCACGCAGAGCCGACACATCCTCTGTCCATACGGCATAGCCGCCGTCAACGGGCATGGTGTGAACGGTCAAGCCGCCCATCGTAACCGGGCTTTGCTCGGCTTTTTTCATCGTTTCCTTTGCGATAGGCGCAGTGTTTACAGCCGCATACCGAACGGTAAAGTCCTTGTCGGTGATCTCTGCCGATGTGCCAACAGAGGAGGCAAACAAGTCCACATAACGGCTGTTTGAATGTATATATCCGCAGGCGATGCAAAACTCAAAGGTCAGAATATACATCACACTTTGGAATGCGGCAATATCGCCGAACAAGTGGAGCAGCCAATCCGCACCCGCATAGTAAAGTGCGCTGTAAACAATCGCCAGCAGCATAGGAACAATGGGCAGAAAGTGGAGTCGCCCTTTTTGCACGCGGCATTTGAAAAACATCATTACGAGTGCGGCAAAGGCACATAGTATCTGCCAGCCTACAATAATGAAGTAGCCTACCGAGTAGCCGTTGTTTTTGTCCGTCCACACGGCGGCGTCCTTCGGAAAGGTAAATACGAACTGGTGCAGGTCATTTGTGAGCACGAGCAGAAGCAATACACCGGAGATGATCCACAGAACCGACATTCCCTTGGGGAATTTGTATTCGTCCGGTTTCCCTAATGACATGGCAATCAGCAGTGCCAGCATAGGCACAAACAGCATGGGCAGATAGAACAGATACCACAGGTAACGGACGGCATCCGGCTGCCAGAATATAAAATACTTCGCCGAACGGACGACCATCCATATGATAAGCAGTACTGCGGTGACCGTCATAAACCTGCATACCTGCTTTTGCACGATCCGCTGGCGGACGGAGAGCCCCCAGGCAGCGAATAGGCCGATATAGATAAAGCTGCGCAGATAGGAAAACAGCATCGGGTAGAAGCTGCCCCTACCCACAATTCGGAAGCAATATGCCAGTATCACGGCAAGCACAGCGATGCCGCTTGTTATGATCGTATTCTTTTTCTGCTTGGTCATAAACAGACCTCATTTCGCCTTCATTCGTTTTTGTTTACCCTTGGGTATACCTTTTCAAATTAGATTATAGCATAAATCCGTCTGTTTCTCAACTGCTTCTTACGAGGCTTTGCATAAAAGCCACACTTTTTACCCCACAACAGAGAAAAAAGGGCGGTCTTTGACCTGCACAAGTCGAACCGATTCGGATTTACTGCGGCAGTCATCTGCGGTGTAGAGCTGCCCGATTTTTTCAAGCGTTTCGGGATAGAGCCACAGTGCAAATTTGCGTTTGTTTTTCGGCGTCGGCACTCAAATCATCTCCTTTTTCTGCCGTATTTTTCGCTCAAAAACCGCAACCCCTAAACTTGCGAGGTTTTTATCCGTGCAACCCCTAAATCGCAGTTTTTGTTGTCGACCCCAAAAGCCCTGCAAAGCCTTATGCGGTCGGCGTTGCCGTCCGCTGTGTCCTGCGAGGGGAGAGCAAGGCAACCCCTCGCTTTCTCCTGCTTATTTTCGTACCGCCTGCCGATTTCCGCAAAAGGGTGCGAAAACCGTCCCAAACGGCGCTTTGCCTTTGCAGGGCGTTTACCCGCTGTGGGGTTGCATCTCGCCACACGGGGCGACACAGGGGCTGACACGGCGGTCACATCTGCATCGCCGGAGCTTCGGCTTCGTCATCGGTTTCCGACAGCTCCATTTCCTTTCCGGCGAGGCTGCTGTTGAAAATCTCACGGCGGCATTCCTCGCTGCGGTAATCGGAGCGGAACGCTTTGTAGGCCGCAACGGAAAAATCGTGCAGAGAGTATGTCTGCCATTCGTTATCCGTGCCGTCGCAAACACTGACCCGACCTTCGTCCAAATCAAATTCGAGCAGCGCAGTGACTCGGTTATCCGAATGGATATCCGCACAGACCTTGCCGAAGTATTCAAGGCTGATGGGATTCGTTTCAATAAAAGCATCGGCGAAGGTTTCGGGGCTGGCGGACAGCTCACCACGGTCATACAGACGGTAGCGGTATGCTGCCTGCATCGGGGAGAGGAAGTAGTCGCTTGTGAAATGTTGATCCTCGCCGTTTTCACGAATATGGTAGACCGCAAAGCGTCGGGAGGCTTCCAGCCGCGCCTGCTCTGCGGCGTCCGCTCTTTCAATCCTTGCCTCGATGGAGGCGCGCTGCTCATCGGGAACATATTCCTGATACAGTGTGTCGAACGCCTCGGTCAATTTATCCTCGACCGTTTCGGCGGTCTGACTGCCAAGTGCATATGCCAACGCCCGCACACGGTATTCGTTAAGGTACAGGGTAATATCAATGTCGTTCATTGGCGCTTACCTCGCTGACTTCCGTATGCTCGGTTTTAGAGAGCTTCGGCTTTCTTGGTTTCGGTGCAGCCGGAGCCGGTGTGTTGCCGGAGCGCAGCTCGATATATTCCCGCACACCCGCAGGCACGGTTTTGGTGTAGAGAGCGTCCAGCGCTTTTTCGAGTTCCGCTTCGGCGGTCGTGCCTTTCTGTGAAAGATAAAGGACAAGGGCGGATGCCTTGTCCTCGTCGAATGAAATATTGAAGGTTGTCTTTTTCATGTTGTGTTCTCCTTTACATGGACAGAGCCTGCGTTTCGTCCTCATCGGAGGATTCGTTCGCAGGCTCATGGTGGTGTTCGGTTTCGTGGTCGTCATAGAAATTACAGCCGAGGACGGAGAGCAGACTCAGCGGATCGCCCTGGCACTGTGGGCAGTACCTGAGGTGGCAGGTCATTTCGATGCAGTCCTCGGTCATGATGAGTTCGTTGATTTCCTCTCTCTGCCGTAATTCTTTTTCGAGCAGTTTTCCGTTTTCGTTGCTGTCGGTAACCTCTACACCGAAGTGATGGTGCAGCTCATCGTAAGAAACCGACCAATAGCAGTTCTCAGAATTGTCGCAGCACTGCCGGACGGCATAGTCGGCAAGCTGCCTGATTTTACTTTTGTCCATATAGACCGTTCCTTTCCGTAGTTTTATGTTTGCGGTTTTGCTTTTACAATCATGTTTTTCATCGCCTCCGAAAATAAGAAAGCCGCTTGATTCTCAAATGAAAACCAAGCGGCTATGTATGTGTTATTTAATTTGACAAAGTTGAATTTATCTTTAATGTTAGTGGAAGGGCAATTGCTATTTTGTTATCAATCTGCAAATGATAGTCGTCAATAATAACGATCATCAGACAAATTTTCTACGCTTGCTATTGCTACATGCTTTTCTAATTCTTTTTCAAATTTTTTCATTCCCCTTGGGGTATATTCGTACTGAATATAGCGTAAATGTTTTATATCAAATGGAATATCATCGCTATTTTGAGTAATACATATTGTTTTTTTGCCAAGTGTATGAGCAATTCCTAACTCATAGAATACATTTGGGTTTTTTTCAGTGCAATCGCAAATAATTATCTGAGCACTATGAATCAAACTCCATATGTCATTTACAATACTTTCGGTATTTAGAATCAGGTCTGCGCGTTTGCTATCTAGTCCTATTTTATCACATACTTTCTTAATATGATCCTCATAAACTGGTGTCAGATTTTTACTAAATGGCATTATGACAAAAACATCGCATGTAGTTTTTGGATCAGGTTCATTAAAAATAGGATGTTCCCATCTCATTGCTTGTGAATTCGCTTTTTCATATAAATCTGTCACACTAAAGCCTATCACATCTTGAATTCTAAAAAAGTAATCTGTAATCTCAATAGATATGTCATTTAAAGTGTTCTTTGCCTGTCTATGTTTTAAATAATTGGCTAGATCATACCCATCTGAAAACGAATTTGTTCTTCCTTTATATCTTTTCAAGTATTCAT
>OHHU01000904.1_pt1 | contig 15198 bp, 15 predicted proteins | sample 1568151 | NCBI WGS metagenome assembly OHHU01 (sample SAMEA3879572, study PRJEB24766) | human gut metagenome | biome: human-associated habitat; feature: feces | place: USA | collected 1985/1987 | reverse complement strand
CTCTGGACTCCACAAGGGACTTCGTCCCTTGACCCTTTCGCGCGATTCAGTTGGTCACATCTTCATGCTGTGCCCGCGTGTTGATCCGGGGGACGGCGTGCCTAATTCCGCATTAAACAAAGGAGTTTCCCATGCTTCGTCTCGATTCTCTCTCCCTCCCCCTCGATTTCACCCCTGAAACGCTGAATGCGCTGATTCTCCGCAAGCTGAAATGTGCGCCGGAGCAGCTCAAAAGCGTCGTACCGCTCAAAAAGGCGGTCGATGCGCGCGACAAGGCGGATGTGCACTTCGTCCTGAGCGTCGCGGTGACGCTGAAGGATGAAGCGAAGGTACTCGCACGGCTCAAGCCGGGGGTTGCGGCGCCGTTCACCTTCCCCAAAGCGCCGACGCTGCCGAAAGCGCGGTTCGAGCATCCGCCCGTGGTTGTCGGGGCTGGCCCGGCGGGGCTGTTTGCTGCGCTGACATTGGCACGCGCGGGTGTGCAGCCGATTCTCATCGAGCGCGGCAAGCCCGTCGAGGAGCGCACGAAATCCGTGCAGATGATGCAGGAGCAGGGCATCCTCGACCCGGAAAGCAACGTGCAGTTCGGCGAGGGCGGCGCGGGCGCGTTTTCCGACGGCAAGCTGACCACCGGCACGAAATCACCGCTGATTCGCACGGTGCTGCAAACCTTCGTCGATCACGGCGCGCCGGAGGACATCCTGTACATCGCAAAACCGCACGTCGGCACGGATTTGCTCAAGGGCGTTGTGCGCTCGATGCGGCAGGAAATCATCCAGCTGGGCGGTCAAGTGCGGTTTGACACGCGCCTGACCGGGCTGATGATGCGCGGCGAAAGCATAGAGGGCATCACGGTGCTCTGCGGCGGCGAAACACAGGAAGTCCGCACCGACACGGTGATTCTCGCCATCGGTCACAGCGCGCGCGACACCATGCAGACGCTGTTCCGGCAGGGCGTGCGCATGGAGCAGAAGCCATTCGCCATGGGTGTGCGCATTGAGCATCCGCAAGCGCTCATCAGCCAGAGCCAGTACGGCAAATGCTGGACGCACCCCGCGCTGAAGGCGGCGGACTACAAGCTCGCCGTCCACACGCCTGACGGCCGCGGGACGTACACCTTCTGCATGTGTCCGGGCGGCGAGGTGATTGCGGCGGCAAGTCAGCCGGACGGCCTGTGCGTCAACGGCATGAGCTACCACGCGCGCGTGGGCGAAAACGCGAACAGTGCGCTGCTGGTGGGCGTGCGTCCGGAGGACTTTGGCGATGATCACCCGCTGGCAGGCTTCGTGTGGCAGCGGAGCATTGAGCAGGCGGCGTTCCGGCTTGGCGGCGGCGGGTACAAAGCGCCGGTGCAGCGTGTGGAGGATTTGCTGCACGACCGCGCCACGACGCGCCTTGGCGATGTGCAGCCGACCTACCGTCCGGGCGTTGTGCCGGCGGATTTGCGCGCGTGCCTGCCTGATTTCATCATCGAGGACTTGAAGTTCGGCATTCGGCGGATGGATGGGCAGCTGCACGGCTTTGCGCATCCGGATGCGCTGCTGACAGGCGTGGAGACGCGCTCGTCGTCGCCGGTGCGTTTGCCCCGAAGCCGGGAGACGCTGATGGCGGAGCGGGTGGACGGGCTGTACCCGGCGGGCGAAGGCGCAGGTTTCGCGGGCGGCATCGTATCCGCGGCGGTGGATGGGATTCAAACGGCGCTCGCGGCGCTGCATCATCACGCGGAATAAAGTGCTTTCGCCTTTGTGAAACGCCAAGCCCGGTCAGCGACGGCAAAAATCCACATCATCCACAAAATCTACATTATATAAGGAGGGTTTCCCATGTCCAACGTCAAAGAGAATTTCCTGCGGTATGTCCAGATTGAAACGACCTCCAGCGAGACGAGCGGCACTTGCCCGTCCACGCCGAACCAGTGGGTGCTGGCAAAAATGCTGGTGGACGAGCTGCACGCAATGGGCATCGAAAACGCCCGCGTAGACGACCACTGCTATGTGTACGCGACGATTCCCGCCAAGGGCAATCATCCGGCGAAAGTCGGGCTGATTTCGCATATGGATACATCCGACGGCGTGAAGGGCCCGACGCACCCCGTCATCATCGAGCACTACGACGGCCGCGCCATCACGCTCAAAAACGGCGTGGTCATCGACGGCTTCCCGTTCCTGAAGGACTTGCAGGGGCAGGAGCTGATTGTCACCAGCGGCGACAGCGTGCTGGGCGCGGATGATAAGGCGGGCGTGGCGGAAATTATGGCGCTGTGCAAGCGGCTGACCGCCCCCGATGCGCCGGAGCACTGCACGGTGTGCATCGGCTTCACGCCGGACGAGGAAATCGGCAGCGGCGCGGATCACTTCGATGTAGCAGGCTTCGGCGCGGATTACGCCTACACGGTGGATGGCGGCGCGCTGGGCGAACTGGAGTACGAGAATTTCAACGCCGCGTCGTGCGCCATCAAGGTACACGGCGTGAACATCCACCCCGGCAGCGCGAAGAACCAGATGCGCAACGCCCTGCTGATGGCCATTGAGTGGAACAGCATGCTGCCCCCGGCGGAAACGCCCGCGCACACCTGCGGCTACGAGGGCTTCTACCACCTGATGCACATGGAGGGCGACGAGGAACTGGCGACGCTGCAGTACATCATCCGCGACCACGACGCGCAGAAGTTCGATGCGCGCAAGGCGACCGTGCAGCAGATTACCGACTACCTGAACCAGAAGTGGGGCGCAGGGACGTTCGAGTGCGTCGTCCGCGACAGCTATCGCAACATGCGCGAAATCATGGAGCAGCACATGGACGTGGTGGAGAAGGCGAAAGCGGCATTTGAGGAAAACGGCGTGACCCCCGTCATCTCCCCCATCCGCGGCGGCACGGACGGCGCGCGCCTGTCCTACATGGGGCTGCCCTGCCCGAATCTCTCCACCGGCGGTTATAATTTCCATGGCAGAAAGGAAATGATTACCGTCGAGGCGATGGAAGCAATGGTCAACGTGCTGGAAAGCATCGTCCGCAACGCGTAAATCCGCAATTTTCAGGAGATTTTTTTCGGAAATTTGCAATTAGGCATTGACGTGCGCATCATCTTTTGCTATAATAGCTATACGGTTCGCCATCCGTCTGTCTATGTGGCTGATGTCAAGGCGAGATGAGCGAAAGGAGGGATAACAGTGTCCGAGGTACGCGTCCGTGAGAATGAATCCCTGGAGAGTGCTCTGAAGCGCTTCAAGCGTCAGTGCGCCCGCAGTGGTGTGATTCAGGAAGTTCGTAAGCGTGAGCATTACGAAAAGCCCAGCGTCAAGCGCAAGAAGAAGGCCGAAGCTGCCCGCAAGCGCAAGTATTGATGACTTTTGTCATCATTGCCCCGCGGCATTTCTCAATGGTCCGGCTGTAAGGGTTCTTTGCCCTTCGCCGCGAATGTGCTGATTGTGCGCAATGGCATTCCCCTTTCGAGGTTTTTCCTCGGAAGGGGTTTTCTTTTTAATTCCGCATTCCGCATTATGAAAAATCTTTCCTCTCGCCCCTTGCATAATCGCGTGTATTTTGCTATACTATTGGCAACAGCAGGTTTCTCATGCCTTTCTATATGGTGATTTTGCACTTTACGTCCCTGCTGGCTGATTTTTTTACATCATTATTCTTTTTTTGTGTGCCTTTTTTGATACCCTGATTTTACTGCGCTAAGGAGTATGTTTCTTCTATGCAATTTTGCTTGCAGTTAGCCCCACACGCGAATATCCGCTACCGTGACGCGCAGGTCAAACTTGGTCAAGCCGAGTTGACCTGTTTGCTGTGCGCGCTTTCCCTGCCCGCTGAAACGCAGGTGACGACCATCGGCGGCGTACCATGCCTGACTTTCTCTGCGAAGGCGCTGACCCCCGAAGCCCTTGCGCTGCTGGGCACGCACAGCACACGTCTGATGCTCTTCGAGTGCGTGGATGGCGGTCTGCTGCGCCCGCTGGATTGGCCGCGCACTGCCTATCTGCCCGACGACCTCTCGGAGATTTTGAAGTACAAGGGCAAAACGAGCGCCGCGTTCACCCATATGATGATGAACTGCGCCCGTGCCGCGAGTGATTTCGCCCTTGCAGACCAGCCGCTGACCGTGCTTGACCCCATGTGCGGCAAGTGCACAACCGGCTTCGTCGCCCTGCAAAACGGCATGAACGCCGTCTGCCTCGACATAGACCGCAAGGATTTGAAGGAAGCGGCGGATTATTTCAGCAATTATCTGCAATTCCACCGCCTGAAGCACCGCCTCGCACAGAGCAGCCGCACGCTGCAAAAGACCGCCGTGCCGATTGCCGAATACACCTTCAGCGACACGAAGGAGCATTTCGCGGCGGATGATGTGCGCACGCTGATGCTGGCGGAGGGGGACAGCGGGCTTGTCGGCGACCTGCTGAAGAAGCGTCCGGCGGATTTGCTCGTCTGCGACCTTCCCTATGGCGTGCAGCACGCGCCGCAGAACGGGAAAAAGGCGGAGAGCTTCCCCAAGCTGCTGGAGCGCATCCTCCCCGCGTGGCGGCGGGCGCTCAAACGCGGCGGCGCGGCGGCGATTTCCTTCAACACGCTGACGCTGCGCAAGGATACGCTGCTGACACTGCTGCAAAACGCGGGCTTCACGCCGCTGACTGAGCCGCCGTATGACGACTTTTCGCATTTCGTCGAGCAGGCAGTGCACCGCGACTTCATCGTCGCCCGAAATGAACAGCCATAACGGATAATGATATAGATAGATTACAGAGATTTGGGAGAGCAAGGAGGCTTTTTCAAGCTATGTCTGAATGGAAGAATCAAGATTTTAGTCAGCTGACGGTGCTGGAGCTGCGCAAGGTTGCCAAGGCCATGGGCGTGCAGCTCGGCGCGGGCATTTCCAAGGCAGGTATCGTCGAAAAACTCGACCGCGCGCGCAACGCGAAATACAGCGATATCCCCGCTGTGCCGATGGATTTCACCCCTATTCCAGAGGCTGACGACAAACAGGAATCCCCCGTGGAAAAAGCCGAGGTTCCCGCTGCCGTGAAGGATGAGAAGCCGTCGGAATCCCCCGCGCCTGCCAACAAGCAGCCCGTACCTGCCGCCGCCAAACCGGAAACTGCCGCTCCCGCGGTCGCCGCACCTGCGGTCGCCGCGCCCAAGCCGGAAGCGGAAAAACCCGCTGCGCCCGCACAGCCCGCATCGGATGCGCGCCCTGCCATAAGCGGCTTCCGCCCGGCGTATCAGGCGCCCGCGACGCCGCCGCGCTTCGGCAGCAAGCCCGCGTATCAGGCATCCAGCAATTCGTTTGGCAATCGCCCGGCACGTCCGCAGGGGAACGACTTTGCCCGCCCGGCGCGTCCGGTAAACTACACGCGCTTCGGCCCGGCGGCGCAGGCGGATTCTACGAATGACCGCTCGTATGACGCGCCCCGCACGACCAGCAGCTGGACTGACCGCCGTCCCGCGTACGGCAATGACCTGCCCGATCGCCGCTCCGCCTATGGCTCGGATGTGCCTGATCGCCGTCCCGCGTACGGCAGTGACCTGCCCGACCGCCGCCCTGCCTATGGCACGGATGCGCCGCGTTCCGCCTTCGGCACGGACGCTCCCCGCTATTCCCGTTCCTACGATGCGCCGAGCGCCTTTGACAGCGGCCGCGCCCGTCAGCCCGCCTTCAACAGTCCCCAGCGCGACGTACCGTCAGACTTGCAGAGCATGTGGGCGGGTTCGCCGAGCGACATGCTCTCCCCGGCGGAATGTCAGGATGGTTCGGGCATTCTGGAGCTGCACCCGGACGGCTACGGCTTCCTGCGCGGCGCGTCGCTCACCCCCAGCAATCGCGATATTTACGTCTCGATGGCGCAGGTTCGCCGCTTCTATCTCCGCACGGGCGACTTCGTAACCGGCAAGGTGCGTCCCCAGCGCGACGGCGACAAGTACTCCGCCATGCTCTACATCACCGAGGTCAACGGCTGCCCCGCTGATTCGGTGGCGAACCGCCCCGCGTTTGACGCCCTGACGCCCTGCTATCCGCACGAGCACATCACCCTCGAAGTGGAAGGCGGCAGCAATGAGTTCCTTGACATGCGCCTGATTGACCTCGTTGCGCCGATTGGCTTTGGTCAGCGCGGGCTGATTCACTGCCCGCCTGCTGTGGACAAGGCGCATCTGCTTTCCTCCATTGCCAACGCAGCCAGCATCTGCCATCCGGATGCGGTGGTGATGACGCTGCTGCTGGGCGGCACGCCCGAGGACGCGACGCTCTACCGTGACCACACGCACGGCGAGGTGATTGCCTCCACCTTCGATCAGACGCCGGAAAATCACCTGCGCATCACCGACATGGTGCTGGAGCGCGCCGAGCGGCTGGTGGAAATGAAGAAAAACGTGATTCTGCTGGTGGATAGCCTGACCTACCTCTCCAAGGTTTACACAACCGCGGCTGTTCAGCAGGGGCGGCAAACCATCGGCATGGTGAATCCGGTAAGCCTGCAAAAGGCGAAGAAGCTTTTCGGCGCGGCGCGCTGCCTGCGTGAAGGCGGTTCGCTGACGATTTTCGCCGTCATGAACATCGAAACGGGCAGCCGCGTGGATGACTCCATCGCGGAAGACCTGAAGGGCACGGCGAATATGGAGCTGGTGCTGGACACGGCGGCAGCGCGCGCGGGCATTTATCCCCCCGTCAACCTGCTGCTCTCCGGCACGAAGCGTGCCGAACTCATCGCCAGCAAGGAGCAGCTGGACGGCATCAAGCTCATCCACGAGATGCTGGGCAGCCTGCGCGCGGTGGACATGATTCCGCAGCTGCTGTCGATGCTGGAAAAGACCAGCAATAATGAGGATTTGCTTGTCCGCATCAAGGACTGGGCGGCGCTGATGAAACAGTAATTCGCCCAGCTTCCCAAAAAAGCAGAAAAAAGTTTCGGATTCAGAGAAAAAAGGCTTGCAATCCCCCGGCAAATATGATACAATGATTTCTGCGGCTGAATAAGCTGATCATTGCATACGCGAAAGAGGTGAAATCGCAATGAAGGAAAAGATCCATCCCAACTACGGCAAGTGCATCGTTCGCTGCGTGTGCGGTGAGACGTTTGAAACCGGCTCGACCAAGAAGGAACTTCGAGTGGATATCTGCTCTAAGTGCCATCCCTTCTACACCGGCAAGCAGAAGCTGGTGGATACCGGCGGACGTGTCGATCGTTTCAAGAAGCGCTTCGGTCTCAACTAATTTTCGAGACAGCTGCTTCTCACGAGCTATCACGAGAGATAACAGGGCATTGCTTCGGCGGTGTCCTGTTTTCGTTTGCACTTTTTTGCGGTATCAAGCAGGATTTTGCCCTCCCCGTGTTGAAACTGCCAAAGGGAAAGTGCTTTGGCAATCTGCTTTCTCATGAGGAAACGACGATGCTTTTCAAATCTTCTGCTTCTCCCAAAGAAAATCCGGGCAGCAAGCGCCTCCGCCGTGCGCTGGGGCTGCTGCTGGGCAGCGCGCTGGCGGTGCAGTACAAGCAAGACCGAATCTTCCGCGCGAGCGTAAATTTGCAGCTGGTGATGGTGCTTAACTACCTTTACGCGGCTTATAACCTGCTGACTGCGCTGCAAAGCGGGTCGGTGTGGCTGCTGTCGCTGGGCATCTACACGCTGATGCTCGCCATCGTCCGCACCGACCTGACGCTCTCGCACCACCGCGGGCGGAAGCTGCCGCCGGACGCCCTGCCGCGCCACGAATCCCGCTGCTATCGGCGCGTCGCGTGGTCGCTGCTGGCGCTGAATGTGCCGATTGGCGGCTTGACGCTGCTGATGGTGTCGGGGCAATCCGTCTCCGCCCTGCCCGGCCACCTGATTTACCTCTCCGCGCTCTACACCTTCGTCATGATGTTTCTTGCCATCTCGAACCTGATTCGCTTCCGCAAGCTCGGCAGCCCGATTCTCTCGGCGGCGAAAGTGCTTTCGCTCGTCGCGGCGCTGCTGTCGCTGCTGACGCTGCAATCGGCGCTGATTGACCGCTTCGGCACGGCGCAGGGTTCTTTCCGTCTGCTGATGACGCGGCTGACCGGCAGCGCGGTTTACGCGGCGGTGCTGATTATCGCCGTGTGGATGCTGCGTCGCCCGCTGACAATCAGCGCGAATGGGATTGAGGAGGAGTTGACTGCGCCATGAGCGGCAGGGGTTTCGCCTCCGCAGAGGCGAAACCCTTGCTTCCAAAAGCGCACTGCATGGGGAAAATCAAAATCCCCAAAAGCAAAAAAATCGCCATCGGGCAAGTAATTCGCTTCCGATGGCATTTTCATTACGCTTTGACATTCCCCAAACTGAGCGGCATCAGCACCACCAAGTGCGGCTGGCACGACAAATCCCCCGCCGACACCCGCAGCAGCGGCAGCTCCTCCGCTTTCTCCGGATACAGGCGCAGGAAGTCCGTCACCGGCGCAATCGGCCACGATGCATTCGCCGCCGTCTTGTAGTGCATCGGCAGGATCACCCGCGCGTGCAGCACGTCCGCCACCTGCTTCGCCATCGGCGCGTCCATCGTGTAGTACCCGCCGACGGGCAGCATCACGATATCCGCACTGCCCAAAAGCAACCGCTGTTCCGTCGTCAGCATGTGCCCCAAATCGCCAAGGTGCATCACTGTCAGCCCTTCCGCCTTCAGGCAGAACAGCAGCGTCTTGCCGCGCAGCTTCCCCTGCTGCTGGTCGTGATACGCCTCAATCGCCCGCACCGCCGCGCCGCCGCCGAGGTCAAAATCCCCCGCCCGGTCAATCACGCGCGGATTCCCCGGAATCGTCTCGACCGCGTTGTGGTCATGGTGCTGATGCGACACCAGCACCACATCCGCTGGATTCGCCGTCACAGGATAGCCGCACGACGCATCATACGGATCAGTGACGATGCGGAGGCCGTTGTCCAGCTCAATGACAAATTTTGCGTGCCCCATACAGCTGATAATCATGGATTTCCCGTCCTTTCTTCTGCCGCGCGGCAAAGGTACGGCAGCAAGCGTCCCGGCAGCGGATTGTGCGTCCGCAAGCGCGCCGCTAAATCCCGATGCAGCATACGGCAGTATTTCTCCATCGCCTGACCGCCGGCATCCGCCGATTTCAGCAGTGCCCGAAGCAGCGTGTCGTCCGCCGTATCATCCGGATGGCGCGCAAGCAGCGACAGACAGCAGCCGAGTTCGCCCGGCGCGTCGGGGATTTTTGTCGGCATGTCCGGCGGATTCGGCAGCTTGTCCAGCAGCAGCCAGCCGCCGTGTATCCACGTTCGCCAGCCGTGCTTCTCTGCCATTCGGCAGAAATCCGCCGCGTCCGCCAAAAGCGGCAAATCCGTCGCGAAGAGCGCGTTCGCGTCCTCCGACCGCCGCAGCGCTGGGCGGCGAAGCGTCGGCACGGTTGCCAGCATCTCCTGCAGCTCCTGCCGAAGCGCCGACAGCATGCTTACTGCGCCCCCGTCGCGCAATAGTCAATGTGGATGGTGTGCATCGCCGTGAAGCGCCCCTGCACATCCAGCTGATATTCGAGGTGCACCATCCCGGCGTCGTCCGCCGCGCGGCACTTGACCTGCGTCGGGAACACCGCCATCGCCATATCCCCGAACGGCGTGTGATACGCGCCCTCAAAGCGCTGATCCTTTACGAACACCATCGTCGTGCCGTATTCGCCGGGACGGCTCATGGTCACGCGGTGCTCGGACAGCGACAGAATCACGTCGCTCGTCACCATCTCGCTGTCATCCTCCGTCGGCATGGACTCCTGATAGCGGATGAGATAGCCGCTGGCGGTTTTCTTGAGTTCTCCGCGGCAAAACAGCTGCATCGGCGCTTCCTGCTCGCCCTCTTCGTCGCGGATGGTGCTGACCAGGTTAATCAGCACGGGCGTTTTATCCTGTTTCTTCACTTCTGCTCCTCTCGGACTGTATCCGAACGTGTGGTTTGCCGCCTTTTGTCGGCGGCGCTTATAGTATAGCACATTTTTTCGCCTTGCACAATCACCGCGTTTGGCGTATGATAGAGGAAAGACACTTTTGTGGAGGGCAAAAGCTATGCTGCGGATTGGAGCACGGGCAAAAATCAACTGGACGCTGGATATTACCGGGCGGCGGGCGGACGGCTACCACCTGATGGACATGCTGATGCAGAGCGTGACGCTTGCCGACGAAATCACGCTGGAGAAAACGTTAGACGGCGAAATCACGCTGACGACGGGCGGCACGCCGCTGCTCCCGGCAGACGAGCATCATCTGGCGCTGCGGGCGGCACGGGCGCTGCAAAAGGCAACAAGCTGTCCGCTGGGGGCGCGCATTCATGTCGAGAAGCACATTCCCGTTGGGGCGGGCATGGGCGGCGGCAGCAGCGACGCGGCAGGCGTGCTGGTGGGGCTGAATCGCCTATGGGAAACCGGGCTGACGCGGGCGGAGCTGGAAGATGTCGGCTTGACGCTGGGGGCGGACGTGCCGTTCTGCATCCGCGGCGGATTGACCCGCACCCGCGGCATTGGGGAAGCAATGGAGGCGCTCCCGTGCGGGCAGTGCTTCCCGCTGGTAGTGATTCAGCCGTGCGGCGGACTTTCGACGCGCGACGTATTTGCGGCATACCATGCGCAGGCGGTTTCGTTCCGTCCGGACAATGACGCGGCGCAGGCGGCTTTGGCGGATGGGGATTTGCGCGCGCTGTCCTCGGCGCTGGGGAACGTATTGCAGCCGGTAAGTGAGCAGATGCGTCCAGCGATTGCGGATGCGATTGCGGATTTGCGGAATTACGGCGCGGCGGCTTCGCTGATGACCGGGAGCGGGTCGGCGGTGTTCGGCGCGTTCGAGACAAAAGACACGGCGGATACGGCGTTTGCGGCGCTGAAAAAGCGGTATGACAGGGTGTTTCGGTGCGAAACGTGCATGGAGAGCGTCATCGAACAAATTTGATATGCCAAAGCAGGTCGGAAGCGCGATTGCCTCCGACCTGTTTGCTTATGGACTCTTCTTCCACACCACTACGCCCGTGCCCGCTTTGAGGGCATCCGGCAAATCGGGATTCAGCCGCCGCAGCTTTTCCTGCGGCACGCGGTATTCCTTCGCCAGCGTCCACCAGTCCTCGCCGGTCTGGCAGTAGCACAGGTACAGCCCGTCGTCCACCTCATCTGCCGCTTCCTCCTGCGCGTCGGTCAACAGGTGCGCACTTTGCGTCTCCACGCCGTCGCAGGTCAGGCGGAGGACGTAGCGCAGTTCCACGCGGTCGGAGGTAATCGGCGTGGCTTCCACCTCATCCGCCGTCAGGGTAATGATGCTGTCCGGCGCGGCAGAGACGGCAAAGGACGTGCGGAACGGCGTTTCCTGATGCACGGTCACGGGCGCGGTGTTCTCGTCGGTCATGTACAGCAGGGTGATTTCGAGCATCCCCTCGGTGTTCAAGCGGCTGCCCGTGCTGTCCTGCGCGGTCATGATGGGCGTGGCAAACGCGGCAAGCATCCCGCGCACAGGGGGCGTGCCGTCGGGCAGGAGCAGCGTCGTCTTGCCGGATTCAGCGGCAGAGGCGCGCCTTTGCCCCGTGCGAATCACCACGTCGCGCCCGGAAAAGGTCAGCGCCGCACCCTGATAGGTGTACGCATCGCGCAGGACAGTCAGCTTCTCCTGCGTGTCCGCCGTCCCCTGCACGCCAAGGAGGACTTCCGCCCGCAGCGTCTTTCCCCCGTCGCCCACGTCCTGACTGGCGACCGCGACGTCCCGCACGGTCACGCGGGCATCAAGCAAATCACCGCTTTCGCCGCTGAGCTCGAGCGTCTGGCTGAACGGCGCCTCATGGTGCGTGACGACAAGCGGCTTGCCGGGCAAATCGCTTGCGTGCACCGCCGAAATGGTCACCGTGCCTTCCACGCCGATTCTGCCCTGTCCGCCCGTGATATCGCTGATTTGCGCCGCCGCGTCCGCGCAGAGCGTCTCGCGCACCTGCAAACTGTGAGCACCTCCAGCGCTTGCGTGGACGCGCCGCGGGCATCCAACTGCACAATCGCGCGCATATTCAGCCGCCCGCCCTGCACGGAGGCATCCACATGCTCCACCCTCGCCTGTGCCTGTACGCGACCTTTCGGCTGCGCGCCCGGCAAATCGCACTGGTGGATAAAATCCGCCGTCGCCTCCACCACATGCACCTGATTCGGCGCGCCCTGCGTGTAGAGGACGTGGAAAATCACCTTGCCGGAGAGCGTCGCGCGGTCAGCCCCACTTTCGGCGCTGTCCACCACCGCCATCCCGCCCGCGTGCAGGACGTGCGTTTCCTCCCGCAGGCCGCCGGGCAGCGTAATTTCGCCTTCCACCACCGCCTGTGACGCGCCGTGTGCCGTCACCTGCTCCATCGTCACCGTTTCCTTCCGAAGCTGCGCATCCACCGCGTTTTCCTCCTTTCGGTTGTTCGGGACAAGGTATGCGCAATTCTCCCCCGGCAGAACGCGCAAGTTTCATGAAATTCTCATCTTTTGTGCTTTCCTTTTGCCCAGCAAGTGTGCTATAATAGAAAGGGTTGCTGTGTTTTGCGCGGTCACAGTGTATTTTTCAGGCGGCAAAGCGTATTTTTCCGCCGCTTCCCCTTGCGCATCCGCGCCGCTTTCCGGTATAATGACAGCATCCCGCGATTGATTGAGGAGTAAGGAGACTTCCATGAGCAAGTCCAAGAAGAAAAAGGAAACCAAAGCGGTTATCGCCGGTCAGATTGCGTTCTGGGTGTCATTTCTGGGGATTATTTCTCTGCCGATTCCCGGCTTCTGGCGGTTCGTCGGCGGATTCGCCATTGCCTCCGGGCTGAAGAAGCTGATTGAGACGATGGCAACGCCGCTGGATGGGCTGCACACCGAGAATGGCGAGCGCGTGAAGGAAGAGCCGGTGATTCAGGTGGGTACGCCGGAGGATCAGCGCGCGAAGGAAGTCGTTGCCGGCGGGCTGGACTTGCTCAGCCAGATTGCCGCCGAGCGCGAACAAATTGACGAGTTCGTGATGACACGGCGGCTGAAAGACCTCGATGAATTGGTGCGCAAGATGCTGCAAACAGTCGTCGATGACCCCAATGAGGCCAGCCGGATGCGCAAGTTCATGAGCTACTATCTGCCCACGACGCTCAAGCTCCTGCAGTCCTACCGCACGATGAAAACCCGCGGCGTGTCGTACAGCGAGATGAACACGACGCGCGAGAACCTCATCCACGCGCTGGACATGATTCTGCAAGCCGCGCAGAAGCAGCTTGACGCCATGCACAAGGACGACATGCTGGACATGAGCGCGGACATGGACGTGCTGGAACAGATGCTCAAGCGCGACGGCTACATGGAGAGTGTGCTGTCCGAATCGCTGAAAGAGGCGAACCGGCAGCAGCAGAACGCGTCTGTCCCCTATTCGACGCAGCAGGCGGATTTGCACACATCTGGCACGGCGGCGGCGCGGCAAATGAATCAGGGCGCGCCCGTGCTGAAGATGCCGGAGGAGGATATTCCCGAAGCCGACCGGCAGCAGAAGAAGTTCTATCAGAATTAACAATTATCAATATACACGAGGAGGATTTTCCCATGGCTGATCAGTTCCCGATGCTTTCCCTCACGCCGGATGTTCCCGATCCCGTCGCGCCGTCCGCAGCCCCCGCGCAGAGCATTCAGCAGCAGCCCGCCGCCCCCGCATCGACCACAGCTGAACCGCTTGCCGTGCCGACCGCTGCCGCCGCGCAGCCGCAGACCAGCGCCCCAGCGACCGCGCCCCGCCTCGACCAGAGCCAGCTGACCCCCGCCGAGCGCGCCGCGATTGAGGACTTTCTGACCAAGCTGGACATCACCAACCCTGACCATGTGCTGCTCTTCGGCGCGGATGCGCAGAAGCACATCAGCGATTTCTCCGAGAGCGCGCTGCAAGCCGTCCGCACGTCGGACACGGGCGAAGTCGGCAAGATGCTGGAAAACCTCGTCGTTGAATTGAAGGGCTTTGAGGCGGACGCGGAAGAACCCAAGGGCATCTTCAAAATCTTCCACAGTGCCGACAACCGCATTGAGCGCATGAAGGCACGCTATAACAAGGCGAATGTGAACGTCGAAAATATCGCGACCTCGCTGGAAGGGTATCAGGCGCAGCTGCTTAAGGACGTTGCCATGTTCGACCGCCTGTACGACCAGAACACGGCGTATTTCCGCCAGCTGACGCTCTACATCATCGCGGGCGAAGAGAAATTGCAGCGCGTGCGCGAGGGCGAACTGAAGGAGCTGATGGCGAAGGCGGCGGAATCCGGCGACGCGATGGACGCGCAGAAGGCGAACGACCTTGCCGCGCAGTGCGACCGCTTCGAGAAAAAGCTCCACGACCTGAAGCTGACCCGTCAGGTATCCATGCAGATGGCGCCGCAGATTCGCCTTTTGCAGAACAATGACAGCTTACTTGTGGAACGCATTCAGTCCACCATTTCCAACACGCTGCCGCTGTGGAAGAACCAGATGGTGCTGGCGCTTGGGCTGCACCACACGCAGCAGGCGATGCAGGCGCAGCGCGCGGTCACGAACATGACCAACGAGCTGCTGAAGAAGAACGCCGAGACGCTCAAGATGAGCACCATCGAGACGGCGAAGGAATCCGAGCGCGGCATCATCGACATCGAGACGCTCGTGCAGACGAACCAGAGCCTCATCGACACCATCAACGAGGTGATGACCATCCAGCAGGAAGGCCACACCAAGCGCGTCGAAGCCGAAAAGACGCTCTATCAGATGGAAAACGACCTCAAAAAGAAGCTGCTGGAAACGAAGATTTGATTTCTCCCCAAACCTCCCGGCAGGACGCGAAAAAAACGCCCTGCCGGGGTGTTTTGCTTCATTGTCGGTTGATTTTGTTGTGCAAAGCGTATGGTTTGGGTAGGCAGAATTGTCGCTTTGCGCTTTCGCTCCCCGCGTGGGGAGCGTGGATTGAAATGCAGTCTTTTGGCGCGCTGATTCGTTTGATAAGCAAACCTGCGCGCCCAAAAGGAGGGATATTCTCATGCGCATCATCGGTCTGACAGGCGGTATTGCCTGTGGAAAATCCACCATTTCGCTCGCGCTGAAATCGCTCGGCGCCACCATCATCGACGGCGACCAGCTCTCCCGCGCGCTGACGCAGCCGGGCGGGCTGGCACTGCCCGCGATTCGTGCAGAATTCGGCAGCGAGGTTTTCCACGCGGACGGCACGCCCCGCACGGAGGCCGCCGACGCCATGTTCGACGAC
>OHHU01000901.1_pt1 | contig 15245 bp, 12 predicted proteins | sample 1568151 | NCBI WGS metagenome assembly OHHU01 (sample SAMEA3879572, study PRJEB24766) | human gut metagenome | biome: human-associated habitat; feature: feces | place: USA | collected 1985/1987 | reverse complement strand
GTGCAGGCAGCGAAGCGTCCCTGCCAGTAACTTTGCGCGTCCGCAGACGCGCCCCAAGCTGCTCTTCCCCCAAAATTCCGTGAAAACCTTACTATCCGCATACAAAAAACCGACAGGGCGAAATTGCTCTGCCGGTTTTTTTGATGCTGCTGATATTACCCGCTGATTACACCGCGCCCTGCGCCATCATCGCGTCGGCAACCTTCAGGAAGCCCGCAATGTTCGCACCCGCGACGTAATCGCCTTCCTTGGCGTACTCGTGCGCCGCCAAATCCACCTTGGCGAAGATGTTCACCATGATATCCTTCAGCTTCGCGTCCACTTCCTCGAACGTCCAGCTCAGGCGCTGGCTGTTCTGGCTCATTTCCAGCGCGGAAACCGCCACGCCGCCCGCGTTGGCAGCCTTCGCCGGGGCAAAGAGCACGCCCGCCTGCTGGAACGCCGCGGTGGCTTCCAGCGTCGAGGGCATGTTCGCGCCTTCGCCGACTGCTTCCACGCCGTTGGCAATCAGCGCCTTGGCGGATGCTTCGTTGATTTCGTTCTGCGTTGCGCAGGGCAGGGCAATCTGGCAGGGAATCGTCCAGATGCCGGAGCAGCCCTCGGTGTAGGTCGCGGTCGGAACCGCCTTGACATACTCCTTGATGCGCTTGCGCTCCACTTCCTTCAGCTGCTTGACCACATCCAGCTTGATGCCGTCGGGGTCGTAGATGTAGCCGTTGGAATCGCTCATGGCGACGACCTTCGCGCCCATCTCGGTAATCTTCTGCACCGCGTAAATGGCGACGTTGCCCGAACCGGACACGACGACCGTCTTGCCCGCAATGGCCTTGCCGTTGCGCTCCATCATCGCCTGCGTGAAGTAGCACAGGCCGTAGCCGGTGGCCTCCTTGCGTGCGAGGCTGCCGCCCCACGTCAGACCCTTGCCGGTCAGCACGCCTTCATACAGCCCGGTGATGCGCTTGTACTGGCCGTACAGGTAGCCGATTTCGCGTGCGCCGACGCCAATATCGCCCGCCGGCACGTCGGTGTCCTTGCCGATGTAGCGGTACAGCTCAGTCATGAAGGACTGGCAGAAGCGCTGCACTTCGTTGTCGCTCTTGCCCTTGGGGTCGAAGTCGGAGCCGCCCTTGCCGCCGCCGATGGGCAGGCCAGTCAGGCTGTTCTTCAAAATCTGCTCAAAGCCGAGGAACTTCAAAATCGACTGGTTGACGCTGGGATGCAGGCGCAGACCGCCCTTGTACGGGCCAATCGCGCTGTTGAACTGCACACGGTAGCCGCGGTTGACCTGCACCTTGCCCTGATCGTCAATCCACGGCACACGGAAGGTGATGATGCGCTCCGGCTCCACGAAGCGTTCGAGCAGTCCCGCCGCTTCATACTTCTCTTCGTTCCGTTCGATAACGGGCTTAAGGGTCGTCAAAATTTCGGTCGCTGCCTGAATGAATTCCGGCTCGTGGGCATAGCGAACCTTCAAATCGTCAAGAACGCGCTGGCAATAATTCGCCATGATGCAGGACTCCTTTCAAATCATAAACATGCTGATTTATCGGCGCAGAACCCGCCGATGCGGAGTCCCGACGCCCTTGTCGAGAGGCGATACTTTCGCCTTTCACGTTTTTCATCATACACCATGCAGGCGCATATGGCAAGGGCTTTTGCTGCACTAATTATGTTTTTCTGGATGACAGCGGCGGCAATTTTGCATTTTCGCCGTTTTTTTTGCCCCTTGACAGGAAAAAACGGGTGTGATACCATGTGTTCATGCAAGAAAAACGCGGAGGTGAACATCCGCGAATGAAGGAGGTATCCGCTTTTCATGAACACACAGGTTTTGCAAGGGCTGCTCGTGCCCTTTCTCGGCACAACGCTGGGCGCGGCGCTGGTTTTCTTCCTCAAGCGCGACTTGCCTGAAAAAGTGCAGAAGGGCTTGAGCGGTTTCGCGGCGGGCGTGATGGTTGCGGCAAGCATATGGAGCCTGCTGATTCCGGCGCTGGAGGGCGCGGCGGACTTGGGCGCATGGTCGTTCCTGCCCGCGACGATCGGGTTCTGGCTGGGGATTCTCTTCCTGCTGCTGCTGGATCGGCTCGTCCCCCACGTCCACCTGGACGGCGAACAGGAGGGGCTGCGCGCGTCGCTCCCCCGGTCGATGATGGTTGCGCTCGCTGTCGCGCTGCATAATCTGCCGGAGGGCATGGCGGTCGGCGTGGTCTACGCGGGCAGTATGCAGCCGGAGCAGGTCGGCAGCGTATCTTTCGCCAGCGCGTTCGCCCTTGCCGTCGGCATCGCCCTGCAAAACGTGCCCGAAGGCGCGATTGTCGCCATGCCCCTGCGTCAGGCGGGCATGAGCCGCGTAAAGGCGTTCACGCTGGGGATGCTTTCCGGCGCGGTTGAGCCGCTGGGCGCGCTGCTGACCATCGGGCTGGCGGCGGTTTTCGCCCCGATGATGCCCGTGATGCTGTCCTTCGCCGCGGGCGCGATGCTCTACGTCGTCGTCGAGGAGCTTGTGCCGGAAATGGCGCAGGGCACGCACACGAATGTCGGCACGGTGCTGTTCGCCGTCGGATTTTCGCTGATGATGGCGATGGATTACATTCTATAAAGGAGACATGAAAATGAAACGAATTTTGCCGCTTCTGCTGATTTTGCTGCTGATTTTGACGGACTGCTCCGCCCAGAATGCGGACTCCCCCGCCGCCGACGCGCCGACGGACGCGCCCCTGACCGGCACATCCTACGTCCAAATCGACGTGAAGGACTACGGCACGATTGTCGCGGAGCTGTACGCCGACACCGCACCCATCACCGTCGCGAACTTCCTTTCCCTCGTGGACAGCGGCTTCTACGACGGCTTGACCTTCCACCGCATCATTTCCGGCTTCATGATTCAGGGCGGCGACCCGAACGGCAACGGCACGGGCGGTTCAAGCCAGCGGATTAAGGGCGAATTCAGCGCCAACGGCGTGCAGAACGACCTGAAACACACGCGCGGCGTCCTATCGATGGCGCGGTCAAGCGCGATGGACAGCGCCAGCAGCCAATTCTTCATCATGCACGCGGATGCGCCGCATTTGGACGGGCAGTACGCCGCGTTCGGCAAGGTCATCAGCGGGATGGAGGTTGTGGACGCAATTTGCGAGCATACGCCGGTGACGGATCGGAATGGGACGGTCACGAAGGCGAATCAGCCGGTGATTGAACGGATTATCCGGGTAGAAAAGCCGGAGGAATAAAGGAAAAGGTAAATGCCCCGACAGCGAAAAACTGCCGGGGCATTTGTTGTATGGAAAAGCGACCAAGCCGGGGCGCAAAAAAAGGGTCAAGGGGCAATGCCCCTTGCAGGGTGCAGGGGCGGCGCCCCTGCTGGGGTTTGGGGCAACGCCCCAACTGTTCCTCGTCAAACCAATTCAAAAGGAACAGCCCACAAAGGTGCAGGTAGCGAAGCGTCCCTGCCCCTAACTTCGCGCGTCCTCAGACGCGCCCCCCAAGCCGCTCTATCCAACAACTGTGCTGTGTCGCACCAAATGGGCGCGACCGAGAAGCTGTTCTTTCCCATTATATTGGGCTTTTCCCGAAGCGCGGGGATTTCGCCTCTGCGGAGGCGAGTCGGGGGCTTTGCGATCGCCCCCGACACCCCTTCGCAGCGCACTCCCATGTTACTTGATTTTTATCGTGGCTTTTTAATTATGACGCTGCTTTTTCCCGAACAGAGGAATTGCAACCCATGGCGCGCTTAGCTCCCCATTGTGAATTGCTCACGCCCCCGCCTGTTCCTGCGCCAGCGTGTCAATCACCGCTTCGGAGGCATTCGGGTAGAACGCCGCCGCGCCCAGCTGGTCAGTCAGACCGACTTTCTGGAAAAAGCCCGCGACGTTCTCATGCGCGCCGCAAATCGAGACGGTCACGCCCTTCTGCGCAATCAGTGCGCACACCTCCATCAGCGTCTGCACGCCAGAGATGTCGGTCGCGGACACGCCGCGCAGGGAGAGAATCAGGTGCTCACAGCCGGTAAAATCCACCGAAAGCAGCTTCCGCTTCAAATCCGCGCAGTTCGCGAAGAACAGCGAACCGTTCACATAGCTGACGAGGATGCTTTTCGCGCGGGATTCATCCACCGGCTTGCCCATGCGGTGCAGGCGCTCCAGACGCACCTTGTCCACCGGCTCGGTTTCGATGGTCAGGCGCGCGGCGTTCCAGACGAACATCAGCAGCGCGGTCACAATGCCGATGACGATGGCGACGGTCAGGTCAAAGACGACGGTGGACACCATCGTAATCAGGAACTGCGCGACGCCCGTCCACACCTTGCGGCTGAAAATCGTCTTGATGCCGTGCCACTCGTTCATGCGCCACGCCGTCACCATCAGCACACCCGCCAGCGCACTCAGCGGCAGGCGGCTCATCACGCCGCCCAGCAGCACCATCGCCAGCAGCAGCACCAGCGAATGCACAACGCCGGTCACGCGGGTCTGTTCGCCGGCCTTGATGGCGACGGACGTGCGGGCAATCGCCGCCGTTGCGGGCACGCCGCCGAAAAACGGCAGCAGGATGTTGCCCACGCCCTGCGCAATCAGCTCACGATCCGCGTCGAAGGCTTCGTCCTTCATGCGGGACGCGCTCGCGCCGCACAGCAGCGACTCAATCATGCCCAGCATGGCGATGGAGACAATCGGGCTGACGAGGTTTTGGAGCATGTCGAGGTTGACCGCGCCGAGGTTCAGGCGGTTGTCCAGCATCAGGCTCTTCGGGATGTCCCCCACCTTCGCCAGCGAATCGAAACCCGCGATTTCGGTCACGACCGTCGCCAGAATAATCGCCAGCAGCGACCCCGGCACCTTCGCGTTCAGCTTCTTCGGCCAGAAAACCATGAACAGCACAACCAGCAGACCGATGGCGACCGCCTGCCAGTTGGGGGTAAATCCGACGCTGGTGTAGCTCCACAGCTTTTCCAGCGCGCTTGTGCCGACGGAGTGCGTGCCGAAGAAGTTGTCCACCTGCCCCAAGGCGATGATAATCGCGATGCCGCTGGTGAAGCCCATGACGACGCTGGTCGGGATGAAGTTGACAAGCTTGCCGAGGCGGAGGATGCCCGCCAGCAGGATGATCACGCCCGCCGCAAGCGACGCGACGAACACGCCCTGCAAGCCGTACTGGGCGACGATGCCGATGAGGATGGCGCTCATGGCCCCGGTCGGGCCGCTGATTTGGAAGGATGCGCCGCCAAGCAGCCCAATGACAAGTCCGCCGATGATGGCGGTAACAAGCCCCGCGGCGGCGTCCGCGCCGGAGGACACGCCGAATGCTAACGCCAGCGGCAGCGCCACCGCCGCCACTGTGATGCCGCTCAGGATGTCCTTGAGGAGTTTGCCGGCGTTGTAGCCGGAAAATTCATGTTTCAGGTCTGCTATGTACTTTTTGAGCATTTTTGCTTTCCTTGCTTCCTCTATCTCTCCAACAATGTTGACTTTTCTTCCAAACTGGTCTTTGTCGCAATTCCAGAGGGCTTTCCGATCGCCCTCTGGACTCCTTCGGCGCCTCCCATGTTTATTGGTTTCACGCGAAAGTTTTTATACTATTTCCAAATGAAAATGCGCCAAGATGCGCGGCGAATTTTTCGTTCTGGCTAACGGGAACGAAATGCAGCGTAGCAGCGCTACGCTAAATGGAGTGAGCGGACGCCAGAACGAAAAAGGCGCAAGCAGATGGCGCAGTTGAATCTGGAAATAGTATTAGTTCGTGTGCTGATGACCAGTCTGGACAAAAAGAAACCTATCCCACCATTGAATTTGTGAGTACCCTGCCCCGAAAAAAGGGCAAAAAAACGTCCGGCGCTGAAACACGGTTTCAACATCGGACGAATTTGTGCTATGAAACGCTTGGGCGACAATTACGCCTTGGCGATTTCCACGAGCTTGGTGAAAGCAGCTGCATCGTTCACAGCCAGATCCGCGAGAATCTTGCGGTTGACGGTGATGTTGTGCTTCTTCAGACCATTGATGAACGTGGAATAGCTCATGCCGTTCAGGCGAGCAGCGGCGTTGATACGGGTGATCCACAGGGAGCGGAAATCACGCTTGCGCAGCTTGCGGCCCTTGAAGGCATAGCGCAGGGAACGAGCAACCTGTTCGGACGCGGCGCGGTACTGCTTGGACTTTGCACCCCAGTAGCCCTTAGCCAGCTTCATGACCTTGCGGCGCTTCTTCAGAGCGTTCACAGATCTCTTAATACGTGCCATTGTGAGTATCCTCCTTGCCAGCGAATGGGCTTAATTACTTGTAGGGCAGCAGCTTGTGGATGGTCTTGGCTTCCGCCGCGTTGTCCACAATGCCGTCAGCGCGCAGGTGACGGGTGCGCTTGGTGGTCTTGAGGCGAACCTGATGGTTGGCGTTCATCTGCTTATGCTTCACGATACCGGTCTTGGTAAAGGAAAAGCGCTTGGCAGCACCACGGTGAGACTTCTGCTTAGGCATGGTGTAGTCCTCCTTCCAATGCTGATAAAACGGGGCGCAGGCAAGCTGCGATAGCCGTTTTATTCCTGTTCTTGATTCCCCTTGGCGTTTTCGCGGGCGGCCTTCTTTTCAGCGAAGGAAGCCTTTGCCGCCTTGGGGGCCAGGATCATAATCATATGACGGCCGTCCATCATGGGACGGCGCTCCACCGAGCTGACCTCGGCGCAGCGGGCCGCGAAGTCCTGCATGACCTTCATGCCGATTTCGCTATGGGTGATCTGGCGGCCACGGAAACGGATGGACACCTTCACCTTATCGCCACCCTGAAGGAACTTCTGCGCCATTTTCGCCTTCGTGAGAACGTCGTTCTCCTCGATGGTGGCGGACAGCTGAACCTCCTTGGTTTCGACGACCCGCTGATTCTTCCGGTTTTCGCGTTCGCGCCGCGACTGTTCGTAGCGGTACTTGTCATAGTCCAGCAGTTTGCAGACCGGCGGTTTTGCCGTGGGCTGGATTTTGGCGAGGTCGAGGCCGCGCTCTTCCGCCAGCTCCATCGCCTTGGCTGTTGGCATGACGCCGAGCTGTTCGCCGTTTTCGTCAATCAGGCGGACTTCCCGGTCGCGGATTTCCTCATTGATCATCAGATCGAGTGCTATGTCCATACACCTCCCAATTTTCGTTGAAGCCAGCGTTTTCTGCTCCATACCACAGAAAAAGCGGCGGGTGACTCCACCCGTCGCTGACATGCAGTTTGCGCCTTTTTCGGCGGTCAATCCGCCTGAAAGGGAAAAAGCCTGTGAACCCGGCAGCATACGCCGCGCAAGGTGAGAGACGGGCAAGCCTCTGCTTCAAACGTGGATATTGTAGCACAGGAAAAGTGGTTTGTCAAGGGGGATTGGGCGGATTTTTTTGCGCGAAGCCGGAGTTTTTTCCGCGAAAACGGGCGCAGACCGCCCGCTGGGGAAGTCTGCGCCCACTGATTTTACTCGGTGTACGGCGTGCCGTGCGGGATGCCCTGCTTCTCCGCCCACTGCCACGCGTAGCTGCCGACGCTGGCAAAGATGACGACATCCGGCGTGTTCTCGAACGCATCCTCCGCGATGTAGGACACGGAGTCCGGCAGGGTGATGCACTTCAGGTTCGCGCAGTCCGCGAAGGCGCGCGTGCCAATGACCTGCAGTCCATCCGGCGCAACGACCGACTGAATCGTGCTGTCGCCCACGAACGCTTCGTCATCCACATAGAACGTCGACGCGGGCAGCTTCACCTGTGGCAGCCCGATGCCCGTGAACTGCTCGGTGATGAAGCCCTGAATGTGGATGTCCAAAGCATCAGCATACGCATACCAGCTGCCGTCGAAGGACGCAGCCGCGCCAAGCCCCGTTCCAGTGCCCGACGGTTCATTGTAGCCCCACTGGCTGTACTGGACATTCGTGCCGTCCAGCCACCTCCACGAGCCGCTTGTGTTGCTTGCGCCAATCCACGCCTTGTCAATGGTCGAAGTTGCGTTCAGCAACTGCTCAATAATCTTCTGTTCGTCATCGTTGTGCACAATCGCGAGACGCAGGCGCACCGGCTGCGCACCATCGTAGGTCATGTAGCTGCATATTTCCTGTGCACCGCTCCAGCTGTTGTAGCCGCCGTAAAGCGTGTAGGTGATACCGTTGCGGGAAATGCTGCACCCCGTGTTGTACGACTGCGCATCTATGGTGCTGTAGTTCACGCCATTTTCCAGCCTGACCCAGCCGCCATCCGCCATTTCCTCGTAGTCCTCCGCGGCGTAAATGCGCGTCCAGATCTTGCCCTTCGCATCGGTATAGGTTTCATCCGCGCCAAACCAGAAGTCCGCATCGCGATCCATGTGCTTGACGAGGGCAGCCTCGTCATTCGGGGCTGCCAGCACATCCATGCCATCTTCCGCCAGCACATAAGCGAGCGCCCAGCCCGACTGGCAGTAGACAAGCGGAATCGCCGCTGATTTGCTCCCTGCGTGCGCCGCGGAGAGGTCGGTATAGCCCATTTCCTTGCCCGTGTCATCCGCCACAGGTGCCCAGAGGTAGCCGTTCTGGTCTTGGCGCATGTTGTTCACGTCCACTTGGAAATTTCTGCCGGATGTGTACGTTTTGGCAATCGTGTCATCCACATTCTGCGTCTTGTAGACATACACCGTGCTGCCCGGATTCGCAAAGTAGTCGTACCAAGCGGGGGTCTGCTTCACCTGCTCGACGTAGGTATCCGCAGCAATCACCCAGCCGTAGAGGTAGGTGCCGTCGGACTGCTTGTAGCGCGCGTATGCCCAGTCGTTGCCGAAGCGCGGGTCGCGCAGCTTGTGGCTGACGTCCAGCTCCAGAATCGTATCCTTGCTCAGCGTTTTCAGCACGCCCGTATCGCACCAAGTGTTCGGGAAGGTGCGGACGTAGAGGCTGCTGAGTGCTTTGTACTGCGTCCACGCGGGTTCATCGGGTTCAAGGTCGGGGACGATAGCGGTCTTATCGCCGATGTTGCAGTAGAGAATCGAGCCGTCCGCCATCAGCACAGGCGCAAAGAAGTACTTCTTATTGCTATCCATTGTGACGTTCAGCAGGTCAATGGTCAGGTAATCGCCCACCGCCGTCGTGGTCGCGACAGCGCCGGAAATGCTCTGCGACTTGCGAATGTTGAGCTTCGCCTTCGTGCGGTAGGTGAACCACGCGCGCGGCGTTTCCTCCACCTCGACGATGAAGCTGTCAACGTATGTGTTCGCGCAGTCACGGTAGGTGAACCATCCCTCATAATCGCCCTTGATTGCCAGCGCGGTATGGCTGCTGGTCGGCGTCGCGCTCGACGAGCCCCAATTCTGATAGCTCATCGTGTTGTTATTCAACCACGTCCAGCCATTGCCTGCGCCATTCGCGTGGCCGCCCGTCCACGCCGTGCCGCCGTATGCGCTCATGATGGTCGAATGCAGCATGGCATCTTCCTGCGCATTGTCAATCACGACGAGGTGTCCGCCCATAGACGCCGCGTACTGCGCCGCCTGCGCCCACGAGACATTGCCGCGGCAGAACGTGTAGACGCTGTTTCCGCTGCGCACAGAGACGACTTCCTCAATGCTGTCGTCAACCTGCGTCAGCGGTTCGTTGACATTCGTCACATCAAACCAGCCCGCAACGAAATCATCCCCATGCCCGCGCATGAAGGTGTACTGCTTGCCGTTTTCGGTGATGGTGACGCGTTCGTTTCTGTCCAGCCAGATGATTTCGCCTTGGTCGTAGCTGCTGAGTTCGGACAATTCAAACGTGGCAGGATAGCGAATTGACTTTGCCCCCGCTGCATTCGTTACTTCGTAGCGTTCCCAGTCGCCTTCGCGGTCAATGCCGCAGGGAGTAGGCGGGTCCGCAAGCACCTCGATATATCCTTCTATTGTCTTTCCATTCTTTGTATATCGGCAGGGTGCCCAATAGGTGTTAACGCCCGAAGCATCGTAAAACACCATGTTGGCAACATCTATCTGGAATACGCCGTCGGCACTGGTAAGCTCGTCGATTTTATTCTCATAATGCGGCGCAGCATACACGACGATTCCACCATTTTCGTCAATGATGTAGTCGGAATAGTGGGCAGAGTTTCCGATTTTATCCTGTTTCTGCATGTAGTTGCTGTCGCTCTCGATACACCAGCCATAGACGTATGTGCCATCGGACTGCTTGTAGCGCGCAAATGCCCACGTGTCGCCGTATTTCGGCTCGCGCATTGTGTGATTGAGGTCAAGTTCAACCGTTGCAGCCTTCGGGATTTTCATGATCACAGTTCCCGTAGCATTAGAATCCGCAAAGGAACGCAAATTTAAGCCACTTGCCCAGACGACTTTGTAGTTCCACCATTCTGCGTTTGCCTGTTCGCTCATCGGTCGCACGGTCGGATGGTCTTTTTTCGAGAGGTAGTAGTGTGCGTTCAAGTCACAATAGCCAGTGGTACCATCATTCAGCTGCACCGGCGAAAGCCATCCCCAGCCGTTTCGCGCGCGCATAGCGTACACATGACTTAAATCAACGCGAAATTCCGTTCCAACCGCTATTGTTTTAATTACATTCGCGCTTCGCAGCGAAGGCGTGCTGTAAATGGAAACGCTATTGTGGTAGGCTTCATAGGTGTACCATTCGTGCGACGGATACCCCGTCACCTGAACCTTGAAGCTCTTTTTCACAGCAGTCGCTCTGGTTCTCTTTCCATCAGCAATCGCATAAGCCGTAATAGTTGCAGTACCAGCGCCAACCGCCGTAACCAAACCAGTATCCGGGTTCACAATAGCAACATTCTCATTGCTGCTCTGCCAGAACAAACCTGTATACCCCGATGCAATTGGTACATTCGGCGAAGAATAGAAGTAGCGGTATACGCCGCTGCTGGGGTTCGGGTAAAACGCATTGCTCGGCGAGACGCTGGAAGTAATTTTCAGCGTCGTATCCACGTTCATTGTAATTGTCGTGTTTTCGCTTAAAACACTGCTTCCGTTTTTCAGCGTAATCCCCGTCACCGCCTGTGGCGTGCGCAAAGTGCCCACTTGGCTCCAATCAGGATGATAGTAGCCAACAATGCCATAATAAGTCTGATTTACTTTCTTGGTTGTATCGTAGCTTTCAGCACAACTGACCCGTCTGATGCTCCAGTTGCCGCTGACAAATGTCACCATTTTTGAGCTGCTATTGTAACTTGTGACAATGCCAACGTGCGACAGACTTGATGAAAGTTCCTTTGCTTCAGACGATTTATACGTATTCAAGGTGATAATATCACCCGGCTGCGGCACATAGTTCGGATCATACTGTTTAGCATACTTTTTGTAATCCGAAAAGCTATTTGGATCAATCACGCAGTGGAACCAATCAGCGTGTGTTTCCCCCGTGCTGGGGCAGTATTCCTTATACGCCTTTACCGTATTCGGAATTACGCTCGTCGGAATACCTATCTGGCGCGCAACCACAGAAATGAAAGCCGCGCACCATGCGCCGCCTTCGAAAATTTGGTTGTTATCCGTTCCTTTTGCGCCGTACATATCCTGCGCAAAGTCCGTATCAGACTTCGCAAACAGCATCGCCGCCTGTGCGAACTGTTTCCCCTTATCCGTCGCCGCCAGCGCCTTCCCTTCCCCCAGCGGCGTCCAGCCAAACATCAGCGCCGCCGCAATCAGCAGTGCTGACAGGATTCGTTTGCTTCCATTGAGCCAACTCGTTTTCATGGTTTCTCTCCTCCCCTATTCGTCCGGCTACACCCATTGCTGCGGACAGCATCCACCAGAGGCGCTGCACCGATGCTGTTCATATGTAAATTATACCTGACAAAAATCAACATGTCAAGAGTGGCCAGCATAAATATGGAAATTTAGTGGATAAAAAGACAGGTTTCGTCCGCGCGGCATGCCATTGTACTATGTAACCTGTTTTTTCTCGCGGTTACACGGTTTTCTTACGCATAAAATAACGCTGTTTTTTTGAACCGCAAGTATATCGTTTTCGGCTAAAAACAGACGCAAATAGACAGGGCATTTTGTGAAAAACCGCCGCCATCTTTCCTGAAATCTCCTGAAAACTTTCGGAATCAGGCGGAATATCGAAAGAATTTCGGAAAACCGATGTAACTTCGTTTCAATTAACCCATGTGTGTGGTATGATGAGTGCATCAGATGACACCGAAACGTACATCTAAGCGCATCGGGGCTGCTGATGGGGTTCCCCTCCCCCTCATAATGGGAAATTTCAAGCAACAAAGGAGGCTGCAAGGGATGGCTCGGAAGTACATGAAAATTGCCATGGTCGGACAGAAGCGCGTACCGTCCCATGATGGCGGCATCGAGGTTGTGGTGGGGGAACTGGCCAAGCGCATGGTGGCGCAGGGGCATTCCGTGACGTGCTATAACCGAACCGACAAGCAGCAGCCGCAGCCCGAAAATTTCAACGGCATCAGCCTGAAGTATGTACCGACCATCCAGAAGAAGGGGCTGGCGGCGGTTTCCGCAAGTTTCTTCGGCTGCCTGTGCGCGGCGGTGGGCAATTATGACGTGGTGCATGTGCACGCGGAAGGGCCGGCGCTGTTCTGCTGGCTGCCGAAGCTGATGGGCAAGCGCGTCATCGTGACGGTACACGGGCTGGACTGGACGCGCGCGAAATGGCAAAACGGCATTGCGTCCAAGTGCATCAGGCTGGGCGAAAAGATGGCGGTGCGCCACGCGGATGAGCTGATTGTGCTGAGCCACGGCATGCAGCAGTATTTTGCGGACACCTATGGGCGCGAGACGCTGTTGATTCCCAACGGCGTGCCGAGCTACCAGCCGTGCGCGCCGGAGCTGATTCGCCAGTACGGGCTGGAAAAGGACAACTACATCCTCTATCTGGGGCGCATCGTGCCGGAAAAGGGCGAACACTACCTGATTGAGGCGTACAAGCATCTGCCGACGGACAAGAAGCTGGTCATTGCGGGCGGCGCGTCCGACTCGCAGGAATATTTCGATGAGCTGCGCGAAATGGCAAAGGACGACGACCGCGTGATATTCCTCGGCTTTGTGCAGGGGCAGCTGCTGGCGGAATTGTACAGCAACGCTTACACCTACGTCCTGCCCAGCGACGTCGAGGGGATGCCCCTTTCGCTGATGGAGGCGATGAGCTACGGCTGCTGCGTGCTGACAAGCGACATCGACGAGTGCGCCTCCGTCGTTCAGGAGCACGGCGTGACCTTCCGCCGCGGCGATATCGACGATTTACGCGCAAAGCTGGCGGATTTGCTGGCGAATCCGGCGAAGGTGGCAAAGTACAAGGCGGAAGCGCCGGATTACATCTGCCATTTGCACAGCTGGGACACGGTGACGCAGCGGAGGTTGGCGGTCTATCGCGGGGCTGTGCCGCAGGAAGAGCCGCATCGGGATTTGCTGCCGGCAGCGCTGGTGGCTGAGCTGGCAAAGCGCAAGTCGCTTGTGCGCGGCAAATAAAAAATCAGCATATATAAAGGAAGCGACTGCGACGGGCGCTTCCTTTTTTCATGCATCCGCGCCTCCCTGGCTTGCTTTTTTGGCGATTGTGCTGTACAATAGGAAGATGGATGAGCCTACACAAGGAGGTGAGGACAGCATGTACGGCAAAGCCAAAGTCGGCAGGCCCGATTGGTACATGATGGGCGCTTGTATCGTATTCGCTTTGACATTTAGCCTGCGCAGCGTGCCGCTGGCGGTGCTTCTGCTGCTGTTCATGCCCTTTTCGCTGCTCTCCCTCACGGGGGAACTGCCCCTGCCGACCCGCAACGCGCCAATCTTCCAGACATTGCTCTGCATCAGCATCCCGCTGCTCGTCATCGGCGCATTTTCCTCTCTGCTGCTCCTCCTGCCGAAGCTGCTCATTCCGTCCGCCTGCGTCTGGCTCTTCGGCGGCGCGCTGATGCTGTTCCTGCCGCCCGGCGCCTTCCGCAAATCGCGCATGGCAACGTATTGGGCGGTGATTTGCTTCGCCGCCGTCGTCGCGCTGTTGATAATGCTCCTTCAGCGCTATCAGGCGTACGGCGACCTGTATGAGGGCTTGTCCTATGACATCCTGCGTGTCATGATGAACGCGCGGACGCGCCCGCAGGTGCTGTATTCCGCGTATGTGTCCGGGCTGGCGGCGCTGGATGCAAAACGCACGGCGGCGCTGGAAAGTCTCGCGGCGCTGACGGGCGGAAACGTGCTGCCGTGGCTTTCCGAGGATGTACTGCAGCAGCTGGAATGGAGCCTGCGCGCAACGATTGAGAGAACGCTGCCATCCATCATGCCTGACCTGCTGGTCAAAGGAATCATGGCGTTCTCGCTGGGGATGCTGTTGTGCTGGCGCAAATTTCCCGATGCGGAGGACACGCCGTCCGCCGACCGCTGGTTCATGCCCACCCCGCTGGGCATCAGCATGGCGGTGCTGCTGCTTCTGAGTGCGGCGCAGCTGTTTACAACGAACGCGACAGTTGCGCTGGCGGCTTCGCTGCTGGGCAGTGTGGCGTTCTGGAGCTTCGCGGTGCAGGGCGTTTCGGCGCAGAATTTCGCCATGATACGCGCGGCCGCCGCTGGTTCCTAACCATCCTGATGGTGCTGTTCGTGCCGATTCTGCCGATGTTCGCGGGCTGCGTTGACCAAATCCGCGACCCGCGCGGACTGCGCGACGACCGCCATCGAAAAGACGATGATTTTCCTGATTTTTAAGATTTAAGGAGGATACAGATTATGAAGGTTATTTTGCTGGAAGATGTGAAGGGTGTTGGCAAGAAGGATCAGATTGTGAATGCGGCGGATGGCTATGCGCGCAACTTTCTGTTCCCCAAGAAGCTGGCGGTGGAAGCGACCCCCGGCGCGATGAAGGGCGTTGAGAAGATGCGCAAGGCGGAAGCCGAACGCGAAGCCCAGCGCCGCGCCGACGCGACGGCACAGGCGGACGCCCTGCGCGGCAAGGTCATCAGCATGTCGGTGAAGTGCGGCGCACAGGGGCGGCTGTACGGCTCGATTACGAGCGCGGAAGTTGCCGAGCAGCTGAAGGCGCAGCACGGCGTTGCGGTGGACAAGCGCGACATCAAGTGCGAGAACATCCGCGCCGTCGGCGATGTGGAGATTGAGGTTCGCCTGTACAAGGACATCTCCGCGAAGATGGTTGTGCATGTGGAAGCGGCGGCGGTGAAGTAAGGCAGTCACCGCCGGGGGGCTGTCCTCCCTGCTGGAAGGATTGTTTCCTATTGTATTGGATTTTGTTTGCAGCAGGGGGTTCGCCTCTGCGGAGGCGAGGAGGGGGCTTTCCGCTCGCCCCCTCCACCCCTTCG
>OHHU01000889.1_pt1 | contig 15425 bp, 9 predicted proteins | sample 1568151 | NCBI WGS metagenome assembly OHHU01 (sample SAMEA3879572, study PRJEB24766) | human gut metagenome | biome: human-associated habitat; feature: feces | place: USA | collected 1985/1987 | reverse complement strand
AGCAGCTTGCGATAGATGGTATCGCGGCGGCGGCGGTATTCATCGCGCACGTCGTTGAAATATTCGCTGCCAACGGTGTACAGCGCGGCGGAGGCAACCTGGTCAAGCGTGGCAACGCTCAGGCGTGCCTGGCAGAACTTCATGGCGTTCTGCTGCAGCTCCTTGTTGCGGGTTATCATGCAGCCTATACGGGCGCCGCAGGCGCTGAAGCGCTTGGATACGGAGTCGATTATTATGGCGTTTTCGTTGATATCCTCGAACTGGCCGATGGTCTCCAGCGGCTCGCCGCCATAGACAAACTCGCGGTACACTTCGTCGCCGATGAGGAACAAATTATGCTCCTTGGCAATGTCCGCCATGAGCCTGAGCTCCTCGGGAGTGAGCACGGTGCCGGTGGGGTTGCCGGGGTTGGTGAACAGTATGGCGCGGGTGTGTTCGTTTATAAGCGGCTCTATGCGCTCGCGAATAGCGAACTTATAGCCTTCCTCCGCATGGGTGGTCAGCGGACGGATGGTGGCGCCGGTGGCGCGGACGAAGGTATTGTAATTGGGATAGAACGGTTCGGGGATTATTATTTCGTCGCCGTCATCCAGTATGCAGTTGAGCGCGATGGTCAGCGCTTCGCTGCCGCCGGTGGTCACGAAAATATCGTTGGTGGCATAATGTATGCCCAGATTATCGTAATAACCCTGAACGGCCTTTATCATGTCAGGTATTCCGGGGGAGGGAGCGTATTCGAGCACCGGAAGCTTGAAATCACGCACGGCGTCAAAATACGCCGGGGGCGTAGCTATATCGGGCTGGCCGATATTGAGATGATAGATCTTTACGCCCCTCTTGGCGCATTCTACCTGATAAGGATAGAACTTGCGGATGGGGGAAAGGTTGCATTTTTCGATCTTGCTCGAAAACTTCATTTGATGTGTTCCTCCTGAATTATTGTGCTTGTACTGCTTGTATTATCCCAAAGGTGTTCCCTTTGAAAAATATTATTCGCGCTTAGGTGGTCGGCGGCTGCGCCCCGCCGGTGCCTACTGTTTTTTGTCCGGTCACGGCGTTGTATGTTTCGCTGTAAAGCGCTTCCGTCGCGTCCGGCACAAGTTCGCCGTTCACATATTTGTCGCGATACGCCGTGGCCTTATAGCCTTTGCGGGCCTTTATGGTCACTTCGCTGTATGTTACGGGCTTTGTTGTATCGTAATTTATTATGGTTTCGCCCGGCTCTATCACTTCGTCTATAACGCCGCGGGTCTTATACGTTACGCCCTCCTCAAGCGGATCGCCGTAAACATACACGGTAACGGTGTAGTTCACCTGATCGCAATAGGCGAATACATATACTGGATAGCCCGTATTATTGACAAAATTAAGGCTTTTGCCGGATTCAACAGTGCCTGTAACGGTTGAGTCAAGGCCGGTGTCAACGTAGCTTGACGGCCAGGAATGGTGCTTGCGCTCGGTTATGGATATGCCCTTTATATTTTGCGTAAGTATATCCTCAAGTGTGGAGCCGCGCTGCATGCTGGCCCCTGCGCAAAGGAGCGCATTATACATGGTTGTGGACACCTGGCATATGCCGCCGCCGGGCTGATCCTCATATTGGTTGCCGTTTACTATGCCCGGCGCAAGCGGCCAGCCTCCCGCCTCTGTACGGGGGCCTATGTATGCATTGAAATTGAATTCGGTTCCGTTTTCAACCTTCATGCCGTTGAGCAGCGTACACGCCTTCTGTATGTTGCCAACGCGCTTTTCGTCCCGCGCGGCGCGGCTGCCGCCGAACGAGGTTTGGAACGAGGACACCGGCTTTGTATGCGCCTTCACGTCGTCTATTGTCATTTGCGGCTTTGTGTATTCAAGCTCCGGCTCAAGCGTGGCCTTCAGCTGACCCGCGCTCAGCAGCGAGGCTATGTTTTGATACAGCGCATCCTCATCGAGCATATAGCCATCCACGCCTTCGTTGAATGTGAACTCCGGCTCCGCTGAGGATGATACGGCAACCGCATACGGCTCAGCGGGTTCGGAATCGAGCACGCCGCCGATTTCCGCAAGGCGAACCTTAAGCGCGGCTTCATTCGGCACGAATGTAACGGGTATGTCCCGCCCGCTTTGGGCTATCTCATCCTTCTCCTTGGCGTTTTCTATCACCGTGCCGCCACGTCCCAATGTCAGCGCCTCGGTAATTGCCGCGTCGAGCGTGCTGGACGGCCTAATGTCCGCCGCGGTCAGCAGCCACATGTTCGTTGAATGCGAAACTGTAATGTGTATGCTGCGAAGATCCTCTTCAACGCTGGGCAGCACCGCATCGCGAGCCTGCTTATAGTTCATGCCCGCCACGTCCACGCCGTTCACGGTTATGCCCTGCAATATAGTGCCGTCGTCAATAACCTGTTCAATTTCGTCTTTGCCGGGCTTGCCCAGAAAAATATACAGCACGGCCGCAACAATGCTCAGCGCGGCCAATGCTATCAATATTATTTTAGATATGGCTTTGGGGCGGGAAAAGCTGTTCTTTCGCCTGTTTCTCGCCTTTTTGGTGCCGGATTTTTGCGCTTTAGCTTCCATAATGCCAATTCCTCACACAAAATATATTATACAACAACCCTGTCCTGCCTTCAATATCAGTTTAACACGCTTTTATAGATAACTGTGTTGCCGTAATAATAATTTTGTGTAAACTTTGTTTGGCACAAGGCTCGGCTTACATTTTTTCGGGTTCTGCGATTTCGCCCTCGTCAACAAGCGTAATGCTCTTTATGCGCTGGGGGTCAAGCGGCCTGTCGCTGAAATTGGTGGGCGTGGCGGCTATCGCGTCGACAGTCTCCATCCCTTCCACAACGTGGCCGAACGCGGCATACTGCCCGTCCAGGTGCGGCGCATCCTGATGCATAATGAAGAACTGGCTGCCTGCGCTGTTCGGATTCATGGCGCGGGCCATGGATATTACGCCGCGCTTATGCTTTATGGGATTTTTCACGCCGTTTGCGGCAAATTCGCCCTTTATGCTGTATCCCGGGCCGCCCATGCCGGTGCCGTCCGGGCAGCCGCCCTGGATCATGAAGCCGGGTATAACGCGGTGGAATATAAGGCCGTTATAGAAGCCCTTGTTTGCAAGGCTTAAAAAGTTATTCACGGTGTTCGGAGCGGCCGTGCGGTCAAGCTCTATTTTAATTTTTGCTCCGTTTTCCATCTCGATGATTACCATTTTTGTCTTTCTCCTTTAAGTTATATTTTTAGTTGAACAGAAACGTCATTGCAAGCGCGCCGTATATATTGAACGCAATGCCGAACACCGCCGCGCCCTTTTCCCATGTCTTGAGCCGCTTTACACCGCCGCTCAGGCACATATACATAAGCGCCATAGGCAGCATATCGCAAGTGTAGCGCGCGCCGAACTGCCACCCGCCAAGCGTTTTATGCAAGCAAAGGCAGATGAGCATAACCGCCATAGCCGCGAAGAGCGCAATGCGCGCCATATTTACGCTGCGCCGCAGCACGTTCCTTGCCGCCGCGGCAAAGAACAATATGAACAGCGGATTGGCGATATAGAACATGAACCCGTCAAAGAACGGATAGTCAAGCGTAAGCCCTTCCTTTATCCGCACGGGGTAAAACAGCAGCTTCAGAAGATTATCCTTAAGATAATATATATCGAACTGCCCATGCTCGCTGCCCACAAATTCCGGCAGATAATTATGCCCGAACTCAAGCGGATTGTCAAAGCGGATATAGTTATACCACATCATTGCCGCCGCAATCAGCGCAACCGGTATCCATGCCTTCCATTGGCAGAACAACGCCGCAAGCTTGCCCATGCCGCGCTGCCTGTTTTTACCATAGAACCACACCATAAGCGGCGCGAACACCACCGCCGCGAACGGGCGGCAGCCCACCGAAAGCGCAACCAGCGCATACGCAAGCGCCTGCTTGCCCTTATATGCCGCTATTGCCGCTAAAAGGAGCAGCAGCATCATTATGCTCTGCGCTAAAAACCACACGCCGCCCATAGTGCTCATCCACATAAGGTTGCTGCCGAACGTTATGAAAAGCCCCAGTATCGCGCTGTCCTTCGCGTCATAGCCCGCATAGCCGCAAAGCTTAAACGCCGCCGCGGCTATAAGCAGCGTTATTATCATTATTATCAGGTTATTCGGCGTATCCGTACCGAATATAAGCACGAACGGCAGCATTACAACGCTTGGAAACGGCGGAAAGGAAACATAGTATTTGCCGTTGTATATGGCAAGCTCAAGATAGCTTATGTCCTGCCCCAAATCCGTGCGCCCTTCAAGCCACGCCTGCGCCTGAAGTGTATAGCTGTCCCACGGGCAATGCGTAAGCAGCGTGCCGCCAAGCAGATCATGTATCAAAACATAGCAAAGCAGCATGAACAAAAGCATTGCCGCCATTGCTCCGTGCCGCTGCTTAGCCGTACTTACGCCTGCGGTTTCCATACGAATGTGTTGGGCTTTTCCTGCCCGCGCAGCACCCTCAGCGCGCCCGCGCAAAGGGCCTCCAGCTCAAATTCGCCCGCCATTACCTCAACGGGGGCAATCCAGCTTACATGCTTCGTTATTTCTCCGCTGAGCCGCTTTGAATGGGCCGCGCCGCCGGTAAGTATAATCCTGTCCACCTTGCCGCAAGCCGCCGCCGCAAGCGCAGCAATGCCCTTTGAAAGCGAATACGCCATGGCGTTGAGCACAAGCTCCGCGTGCTTATCGCCGCTCTCTATCATTTTTTCAACCGCACGCACATCGCTTGTGCCAAGGTGTGCCTTAAGCCCCGCGTTGCCGCGAACCATCTTTGCAAGCTGCGCTTCGGTATATTTGCCGCTGCAGCACAGCGCCACCAGCGGCGCCACCTGTATCGCGCCGCAGCGCTCCGGGCCGAAGCCGGCATCGTCGTCGCTGTACATATCTATGCTGCGGCCCTTGTCAAACAGCCAAACGCTTACCCCGCCGCCAAGGTGCTGCACGATGAACGTGCATTCTTCAAACGGCTTATGCAGTATCTCCTCGGCGCATTTTCTTGCCATGGCGCGGGTGTTCAATGCATGGCCGCGACTTTCGCGCGGGAGTTCGGGTATGCCGCTTATGTGCGCAATGTCCGTCATTTCGTCCACGCCCACGCAGTCGTATACCATTGCCGGTATGCCAAGCGGCCTTGCTATGGCCTCCGCCACGGCGCAGCCAACATTTGAAATATGCTCGCCAACTATATGGTCGCTGTTTACATAGGAGAGCATATCCGCGTTCACTTCATATGCCCCAACCTTGCACGGCGGGAACATTCCTCCGCGGGAAACTATGCAGTTGAGCGATTCAACCGGTATATTCCTTTCTTTAAGCGTATTCAGCACGCATTCCTTGCGGAAATCAAGCTGATCTATTGCGCGAAGGAATTTCGCGGTGTCCTTCTGGTCGTGCTCTATGCTCGTGCGGAAAAGCTCCGTTTCCCCATCGAACACGGCAAGCTTTGTTGACGTTGAGCCGGGGTTTATTACCAGTATGCGTTCCATACGTTCTTTCCTCCTGATTTAGGTTTATTCAATTTTATCACATGCGTTTGATATACTCCACACCCAAACGGATAATATATACTTTATCGGCGCACAATAAGCGCATGAATGAACAAACAGCAACAACAGCATTTACCAAAAAGCCCCGCTTTATAGTGAGCATACTTGGCGGCAAGCGGCGGGACATGAACGCCACGCTTGATTCGCTCCGCGCCCAAACATACGGCGAATGGACGGAAGATGCGGCGGAGCAAAGCTTTCCGCACGACTATGCGCTGCGCATACACGCGGGCGATATGCTGCATCCCGATGCGCTTTTCCGCATGGCGCACGCAGTGGAGCGCGCGGAGTACGAACCGGACATGATATACGCGGACGAACTGATTCAGGAAGGCAAAAAGCCCTATGAAGAATATAAAAAATGCGAATTCAGCCGCGTTACCGCGCTGTCCTATGATATGTTCGGCGCGCTGCTTGCCATACGGCGGGAAATATACGCCGCCTGCTGCCCGCCGCAAGGCGAATACGATGCGGGCGCGGAGTACGCATTCCGCCTGAGATGCATGGCAAAGGCCCGCCGAATAGTGCATATTCCGCTGCCGCTGATAATAAACCACTCCCCCGCCGCAACGCCCGCAGCCGCGGGCATTTCCGCCATACGCAGCTACCTTGAGGCCGAACGGCGGGAGGAAAGCGTATCCACGGGGCTGTGGCAGGGCAGCTTTATAGTGCGCGCACGCAGGGAACCGCGGCTAACTTCATTTATAATACCCAGCCTTAACGAGCTTGAACCGCTCCGTCGGCTGCTTGAAAGCATAGACCGCTGCTGCATGGCATACCGCCACGAAATAATAATTGCGGACGGCGGCAGCGGGGACGGGCGGCTGCTGAATTATTACGACCTGCTTGAAAAGAACAAGGCCGCGCGCATAGCAAAAAGCGGCACGGCGGGCTTCAGCGCGCTTTGCCGTGCCGGTGCGGACATGGCAATGGGCGATGCGCTGCTTTTCATAAGCCGCGACGCGGAGCTTATTGAGCCGAACACGCTTTATGCCCTGTCCTCCCAAGGGGAACGCGAGGGCGCCGCAGCAGCGGGCTGCATGCTGATAAGCCCGCAGGGGGCGCTGATAGCCGCAGGCGGGGCAATAAGCAAGGACGGAAAAATAATCTACCCAGCGGATAACGAACGCCTTACGCATACGGTGCGCACGGTGAGCGTGCTGAGCGGGGCATGCATGTACATGCGCGCGGACATGTATTTTTCAAGCGGAGGGTTTGACGAAAGCTTTGATGCGCCGCAATACGAACCGCTGCTGCCCGTGGGTGCGGACGCGGAGCTGTGCCTTAGGCTTGCGCGGCGGGGATTGGGCGCGATATACACCCCTGATGCGCGCGTGGTGCTGCATCGTCCGCTTGCCGCGATATCGTCCGCACCGGAGAACGTGCGCCTAAGGTGCCGCGACGCGCTGAGGCACCTTAGCATAAACGGCGACCCATACACGCCCAACGCATAAAGGCTCCACCGCTTGCGGGGACAGCTTTTGGGTACTGTACTATTTAGTTTCCACTTGCATATTCGTTCTGATTTGCATATAATATAAGCATAAACCACGCCTACCGGAGACGGTTGGCCACATAGTAATTACTTAGATATAGTAACCGCTACAGTTGGCACTCGGAGCGGTTACTTCCTTTTTTGGAGTTTCATTACGAATTCCAAGGTTGCCAAGAACAACCTGAGAAGTCCAACGATAAATGAGCCGCATGTAAAGAACAAAGCCCATGTCATCATTGTGGTCACCTCCTCCCCCTGACGTATATCGTAAGGTCAGGATAGGTGGCCAACCGTCCCCTTTTCACGTCGGGGTAGGCGCTTATGTTTATTATAATGTAGAACAGTGTCGAATTGCAATAAAAACGCACTAAAAAAGCCCCCTCGTCGAGGGAGCTTTTAATCTCTTTATTTAGTTCTGCTTGTCTTCAGGCAGCAGGCCCTTTCTGGTCAGGTCAATCTTGCCGTCGGGCTTGATATCGATAACGCGGACGAGTATTTCGTCGCCTAAGCTCACCACGTCCTCAACCTTCTCAACGCGCCTGTTGGCCAGCTTGCTGATATGCACAAGGCCCTTCTTGCCGGGCTTGAGTTCCACCTGAGCGCCTATGGGCAGTATGTTAACTACCTTGCCCAGGAACACTTCGCCAACCTCTATGTCCTTGACGATATTGTCTATCATCTTCTTTGCGGCGGCGCTGGCTTCCTGATCGGGAGACAGTATGAACACGCGGCCGTCGTCGTTTATGTCTATCTTCACGCCGGTATCGGCAATGATCTTATTGATGGTCTTGCCACCGGAGCCGATGACTTCGCGGATCTTATCGGGATTGATGCTGAACTGCAGCACCCTGGGCGCATAGGGAGAAAGCTCCGCGCGGGGCTGCGCAAGGGTTTCGAGCATCTTATCCAGTATGAACAGCCTGCCGCGGCGTGCCTGTGCAAGCGCGCGGGTCAGAATCTCTTCATCAATGCCCTTTATCTTTATATCCATCTGAATGGCGGTTATGCCGTCCTTGGTGCCCGCAACCTTGAAGTCCATGTCGCCAAGGAAGTCCTCAAGGCCCTGTATATCGGTCATAACGGCTATGTTGCCGTTGGCGGGGTCCTTTATAAGGCCCATGGCAACGCCCGCAACGGGCTTCTTGATGGGCACGCCCGCATCCATAAGGGACAGGGTGCTTGCGCAGATGGAAGCCTGTGAGGTTGAGCCGTTGGAGCTTATGACCTCGCTGACGAGCCTGAGCGCATAGGGGAATTCTTCTTCGGAAGGAATCATGGGCAGCAGGGCGCGCTCCGCAAGGGCACCGTGGCCTATTTCACGCCTGCCGGGGCTGCGTACGGGGCGGGTTTCGCCAACGCTGTACGGCGGCATATTATACTGATGCATATAACGCTTGCCGGTTTCGTCGCTTATGCCGTCCAGCATCTGGGCATCCTCAAGGGAGCCGAGCGTGGTTATGGTCATAACCTGGGTCTGGCCGCGGGTAAACACGGCGCTGCCGTGCGCGCGGGGCAGCAGACCAACCTCGCACCATATGGGGCGTATCTGCTCCATGCTGCGTCCGTCGGGGCGTATGCCGCGGTTGATTATCTTATCGCGCACTATTTCCTTGGTTATGTTATAAAGTATCGCGTCAACATCCTTGGCGCAGTCGGGATCTATTTCAAGGAAATGCTCGGTAACCTCCTGCTTCACCTGTGCGCTGCGCGCTTCGCGCTCGTAGCGGTCGAATGTGTCAAGGCTCCACTCCACCTTATCGAAGGCATAGGCGCGCACAAGCTCGGTGAACTCCTCGTTGGGCTGATAGATGTTCACTTCCATCTTGGGCTTGCCGACTTCCGCCTGCATGTTTTCTATGAAGGCAACAATTTCCTTTATGTAGCCGTGGGCGAACAGAATGGCCTGCAGCATTTCGTCCTCGCTCAGCTCGTCCGCGCCCGCTTCAACCATCATAACCGCGTCCTTAGTGCCGGCAACGGTCAGATGCAGCTTGCTCTTTTCGCGCTGCTCGCTGTTCGGGTTGATTATATACTGCCCATCGATATAGCCAACGCTCACCGCGCCGGTGGGGCCCATGAAGGGCGCGTCGCTTATGGCGAGGGCGGCGCTTGAGCCTATCATGGCAAGTATTTCGGGCTGCACGTCCTGCTCAACGCTGAGCACGGTGGCAATTACCTGAATGTCGTTATAGAATCCCTTGGGGAACAGGGGCCTGAGCGGCCTGTCTATAAGGCGGCTGGCCAGTATGGCCTTTTCGGAGGGACGGCCTTCCCTTTTGATGAATCCGCCGGGTATTTTGCCCACGGAATACATTTTTTCTTCAAATTCAACGCTCAGCGGAAGAAAATCCACGCCGTCGCGCGGGGCCTTGGCTACCGTTGCGCATACCAGCACCGCCGTGTCGCCGCAGCGCATAAGCACGCTGCCGCCGGCCTGCTCGGCATACTTACCGGTTTCGGCGGTAATTGTTCGGCCCGCCAGCTCCATTGAAAATATCCTTTGCATTTGCTTCTTCTCCTTCTTATAGTCCATTTTTATTCATACTGTCTTATTATAACTCATCCCGCGCAAAAAAGCATCATTAAATTGCGTAAAAGGAGAAAAAGGTGAGGTGGTACTCCCTCAGTCGGCGCAGTACAAGCTCTGACCAAAAGGCGCCACCGCTTGCGGGGACAGCTTTTGGGTGGCGTTGCCACCAGCCTGCCCTGAAAGGGGAGGTGGGTTTCGCGTAGCGAAAGCCGGAGGGGTTATAAAGTAGCTCACATCTCTCCGTTTGTTTCAACCCCTCAGACAATCCGCCTTACGGCGTATTGCCAGCTCCCCGGCCGGGGAGCCTTTTGGTTTAATGCAACAAAAAACTCGCCCCTCCGCGAGGAGGGGCGAGGTGCATTTTAGGGTTTATGTCCCGATTGGTTTAATTACGCGCGGACCTTCTTGAAGGTTACGACGGCGGCGGCAACCATAGCCACTACGACCATAGCGAAGCCAACGATGCTGGCGTTGTCACCAGTCTGGGGCAGGTTGGGGGTAGCGGGGTTGACGTGAATGGAGCCGTTGGGATAGGTGATCTTCTGGCTCTGAGCCATGATGGTGCCGAAGTAGTGCTCGAAGTGAGCATCGGTCATGTAGTTAGCCTCTTCATAGCCGAAACCGAGGAAGCCGAATATCTTGTCATAAACAGCCTTGAGGTTGTTGTAAACAGCGCCTTCGGCATACTTGCCGTCCTTCATGAAGGCAAGGGTGTTGACAGTGCTCTTAACGATGGAATAGAGTTGGCCATCATAAGAAATCATAATGGGCTTACTCTGATCTACCTTCTGATTGTTGCCGCTGCCGGTAACAGGGAATATCACGTAGGTATTCTGGGTTTTGCCCTTGCTGTCGAGGGCGTCCACAAGGTAGCCATTTCCATAGAAGTTATGACCGGGTGCCTGGACCTGGAAATCGGCAACGCCGTCCATGTCGCGGTCAATCACCATGACGCCATTCTTGAACCTATTGTAGAAGCCGATGGAAGCGTTGACAACAGCATCCTTACCGTCGGCATTGACGGTACCCCAGCACTCATAACCCCAAAGGGTCTTGCTGCCCGTGGTGTATTCAGAGGTGCCAAAGGATACGGTGAAGCCTTGCTTTACCTTGCCATAGTTGGCAACATTGAACGTACCTGCAAAAGCCTTATCCTTGTACTGCGTGAAAGTGTCATCCAGAGTGATGCCACTGACAGCAATATCAAGATCAAGCGCCCAATCTGCAAGCAGACGCTTCATAGCGGGGCTGAGGTCATTAGCATCCGGCAGAGTCACTTCGGCATAGAAGTGAACGCGGCTGTTCTTGACAACGGGGTAGTAGGTGCTCAGGGGAGCATACAGGCTACCGACCGCGGCGGTGTTCTGAACGAGATCGAGACCGGTGAGGGTCAGGGAGATGTCTTTGTAGACGGGGATCTGCCAATCAAGCTGAGCCCAGCCGCTGGCCAGAGCGGGAACCGCAAAGGCAACGACGAGAGCCAGAGAAAGAACGAGAGCAAACAGTTTCTTCATCTTGTCTAATTTCCTTTCAAAAAATTGTTTTTGTTTGTGCCGGGAATTTCACCCGGCTTGGCCTTGCGGCCTATTTGGGACCTTCCCGTTTGCACGAGTAGATGTTACCATATCATTACGCTATTGTCAACACCTTTATTACGATTTTGTAATAAATTGTTTCGGGGCGTAATATTTCACCCCCCCGCCTTACTCCACCTCGTACCCGGCGTCGGTTATGGCCTTGCGCGCGGCGGCCTCGTCTGCATTGGCAAAGGTGGCCTGCTTGTTGGCAAGGTCAACGGTTATGTCCGTTGCGCCGATTTCCGCAAGGGCTTTCTCCACAGCCTTCTGGCAATGCTGGCACATCATGCCGTTCACTTTAAGCGTAATCATGTTTGTTTCCTCCTTAGAAGTAATGTTGTTATTATTTCCCGCCTGCGCGGCGTCATTCCCGCCGTTCTTCTTTGAAGAATGGGGTTTAAGGTACTTGTGCGTCTTGTTCGGGTCGAAACGGCGCAGCCTGAGCGCATTGGTAACGACCGATACGCTGCTCAGGCTCATTGCCGCCGCAGCTATCATGGGGCTGAGCAGCGGCCCGCCAAAGGCATACAGCACGCCCGCCGCAACGGGTATGCCCAGCGTATTGTAGCCGAATGCCCAGAACAGGTTTTCCTTTATATTGGTCATTGCCGCGCGGCTGAGCCTTAGCGCCGCCGCAACGCCGCCAAGCTCCCCGCCCATAAGCACTATGTCCGCCGATTCGATTGCCACGTCCGCGCCCGCGCCTATGGCTATGCCCGTATCCGCCTTAACAAGCGCCGGTGCATCGTTCACGCCGTCGCCAACCATGGCAACGGTATAGCCCATGTTTTGCAGCCGTGCTACCTCGCCCGCCTTATCGCCGGGCAGAACCTCGCTGCGCACTTCGTCTATGCCAACCTTGGCCGCAACGGCCTTGGCCGTGAGCGAATTGTCGCCCGTGAGCATGACGAGCTTCACGTTCATCTCTTTAAGCAGGCGTATGGCCTCCGCGGCGTCCGGCTTTATTGCGTCCGCCACGGCGAAAAGCGCCGTCAGCTTGCCGTCCGCTGCCATGTATATTGGCGTTTTGCCATCCGCGCTCAGCGCTGCCGCCTTTTCCTCAAGCGGGTTTGCAATGCCCTGCTCCCGCATAAGCCTTGCGCTGCCCATAACTATGTGCGTCCCGCTCACGGTGCAGTCCACGCCGTGCCCCGCGCTGGCCTTGAAGCCCTCCGCATCGGGCACGGTTATGCTGCGCTGCTCCGCCGCGGCAAGTATAGCCTTGGCAAGGGGATGCTCGCTCTGCTTTTCAGCCGCCGCCGCAAAGGTAAGCGCGGCTGTTTCATCCGCACCGGGCGCGGTTATTATGTCCGTAACCACGGGCGAACCGGTAGTGACTGTTCCGGTTTTGTCCAGCATAACGGCGTTCACCTTGCCCGCCGTCTCCAGCGCCTCCCCGCTTTTTACCAATATGCCAAGCTCCGCTCCGCGCCCGGCAGCAACCATTATCGCCGTGGGCGTTGCAAGGCCCAGCGCGCACGGGCAGGCGATTACAAGCACCGATATGAATACCCTTACCGCCAGCGCAAAGTCACGGGCGAACACGAGCCACAGTATGAATGCCAATATCGCCACGCCGCCGACCGCCGGAACAAAGTACGCCGCAACGGCGTCCGCCATGCGCGCTATGGGAGCCTTTGACCCCTGCGCTTCTTCAACCATATGCACTATGCGCCCAAGCGCCGTATCCGCGCCCACGCCCGTTGCCGTGAAAAGCACCGCGCCTTCGCCGTTTATGGTGCCGGCGTATACCTTATCGCCAATTTCCTTATCAACGGGCATGCTTTCGCCGGTAAGCATGGCCTCGTTCACGCTTGTGCGGCCGGATACAATGGTGCCGTCCACGCTCACCCGCTCGCCGGGTTTAAGCACCACCGTGTCCCCCATCATAACGTCCTTGGCGCTCAGTTCAACCTCTACGCCGTTGCGCATAACGCGGGCCGTGTCCGGCGCAAGGCTCATCAGCTTTTTGATAGCGTCACCCGTGCGGCCCTTGGACAGCGTTTCCAGATATTTGCCGAACTGTATCAGCACTATTATCATGCCTGCCGATTCAAAATACAGCGAGTGCATGGCGTGCATATCCCCATCGGCGATTTTTATAACACCGTATATGCTGTAAAGCGTTGCGGCAAGCGTGCTTACGGCTATGAGCGAATCCATGTTGGGGCTTTTGAGCCACAGCGCCTTGAACCCGCTCCTGTAAAACCGCCTGCCCGCGATAAGTATGGGTATTACCAATATCAGCTCCGCCAGCGCATAGTTGAGCGTGTTATATTCCGGGTCTATAAAGCGGGGCAGCGCATGCTCAAGCCCCTTTATCATAGGCGCCATGGCAATATAGAAAAGCGGAATACCGAACACCGCCGCGAATATGAGCCGCCGCTTCATGTCCCGCTTTTCGTTGGCCTTTTTTGCGGCCATCTCGGCCTTGGCCTTCTCCGTCAGGTCAAACGGATTATACCCCGCGTCCTTAACGGCCTTCTTCAGCGCCGCCTCGTCCGTAACATTTTCGTCATATACTATGTTTGCGCGTTCCGCGGCCAGATTAACGCTTGCGCTTTCCACGCCGCCAACGCCCTTCAGCGCGCGTTCCACCCGCGCGGAGCACGCCGCGCAGCTCATTCCGCCCACGCCCAGTTCAAGCCTTTTCATTCTGTCCTCCTTTTTGGCTTAAAAAACTTATACATGGCATTGTCTGCCTTATTTCGTTTTTGTATACAGAATTATAGCGCAACATCATTCCGCATTCAAGCGGTTGAGGGGAATTGGTTTGATTGATTTAACCACCCCCCTTTCACATTCCCCCTCCCCTCTGCATAATATGGAATCAGCCAATAGATGCGGAGGTAAAAAGAATAATGGTAATTGCAAAAAAGGCAGCGATGATACTTGCGGCAGCTATGCTGCTGTGCGCGCTCATGTGCGGCTGCGGCGGCGGCAGCGAACTGCGCCATGTTACGCTCAACGAGGTCACGCGCAGCGTGTTCTATGCGCCGCTGTACTGCGCGGTGTCGCTCGGGTATTTTGAAAAAGAAGGTCTGGACGTGGAAATAGTCACAAGCGGCGGCAGCGACAAGAGCATGACCGCCCTTATATCCGGCGATGCCGAGGTCGCCCTTATGGGCCCCGAAACGGGCATATACGTCGCCAATCAGGGCCTTGAGAATCATCCCATGATAGTGGCGCAGATAACCAAGCGCGACGGCTCCTTCCTCGTAGGCCGCGAAGCCGAACCGGACTTCGACTGGGAATCCCTTCGCGGCCGCAGCGTGATAGGCGGTCGGCCCGGTGGCATGCCTTACATGACGCTGTGCTACGTTCTCAAGTCCCACGGGCTTGTGCCGGGCGAGGATGTGGAGGTTATAGACAACATACAGTTCCCGCTGATGGGCGGCGCGTTCGAAGGCGGCACGGGGGACTACGTTACTCTGTTTGAGCCCACGGCGAGCGAGTTCGCTTCGTCCGGCATGGGGCATATAGTGGCCAACGTGGGGCTTGAAAGCGGCGAGGTGCCGTATACAACCATTATGATGAGCAGCAAGACCATTGCCGAGGAGCCGGAATTTGCGCTGAGCTTCGTGCGGGCTATATACAGGGCGCAGCAATGGGTAAAGACCGCGTCAGACGAGGAAGTGGCCCGCGCCATGCAGCCGTTCTTCCCCGATTCTTCGATAGAAACGCTCTCCGCCGTGGCGAACAGCTACCGTGCGACGGACAGCTGGATGTATTCCCCCGCCATGAGCGAGGACGCGTTCACCCGCCTTCAGGACATAATCGAGGCCGCGGGCGAGCTGAGCGCAAGGGTCGAATTCAGCAGTCTTGTTGATAATTCCTTTGCCGATAAGGTAATGGGCGAATAATAAGCCTTAGCAAATAACAAAGCGGCATAGCCGGTCATTTGGCCGTGCCGCTTTGTTTTTTATCAGCTCAGTTCAAACATGCCCATATAAAGCTGGTAATACTTGCCCTGCTGCTTTATCAGCTCGTCATGGTTGCCGCGCTCTATTATTTCGCCGTGCTCCAGCACCATTATCGCGTCCGAATTGCGCACGGTGGAAAGCCTGTGCGCTATTACGAACACCGTGCGGTCCTTCATCAGGCTGTCCATGCCCTTCTCAATCAGCGATTCCGTGCGGGTATCTATGCTGGAGGTTGCTTCATCCAGTATCAGCACAGGGGGATCGGCCACCGCCGCGCGAGCTATTGCAATAAGCTGCCGCTGGCCCTGGGACAGGTTCGCGCCGT
>OHHU01000884.1_pt1 | contig 15527 bp, 9 predicted proteins | sample 1568151 | NCBI WGS metagenome assembly OHHU01 (sample SAMEA3879572, study PRJEB24766) | human gut metagenome | biome: human-associated habitat; feature: feces | place: USA | collected 1985/1987 | reverse complement strand
CGGTATGGTGTATTTCTTCAAAAAGGAGACGGAATGGACCAACTTACGCCCGAGCAGCAACGTCAGCGTTGCGGCAACAAGCGTTGCTAAAGTATCGAGATGAAACATAGTTACTCCTTTGTATCCGCATCACTCTTTCATACTCGTCATACTTCATCGCGCAGTGGCAACTTCATGAACTATGACGGGTATCGAGTTATGCTTTCCTGGGTCAAATTCTCAGCTGTTAATGAACAAATGGCATGGATTTTAAGCAGAAAAATACCAAAAGTTATATAAAAAAGTGCATTTATCTCATTTAAATATTTAGATGAGGATGTGGCAAACGTTTGCTTTTCTCTTTCGGTCAGCTAAAATGCCCGCTTTGCTACCACGGGATTGTTTTCGATGTCTGTTTCCACCCTCGAGTCAGAAAATGCGCAACCGGTTGCGCAGACTCAAAACAGCGAACTGATTTACCGTCTTGAAGATCGTCCGCCGCTTCCTCAAACCCTGTTTGCCGCCTGTCAGCATCTGCTGGCGATGTTCGTTGCGGTGATCACGCCAGCGCTGCCAGGCGCTGGGTTTACCGGCACAAGACACGCAACACATTATTAGTATGTCGCTGTTTGCCTCCGGTGTGGCATCGATTATTCAAATTAAGGCCTGGGGTCCGGTTGGCTCCGGGCTGTTGTCTATTCAGGGCACCAGCTTCAACTTTGTTGCCCCGCTGATTATGGGCGGTACCGCGCTGAAAACCGGTGGTGCTGATGTTCCTACCATGATGGCGGCTTTGTTCGGCACGTTGATGCTGGCAAGTTGCACCGAGATGGTGATCTCCCGCGTTCTGCATCTGGCGCGCCGCATTATTACGCCGCTGGTTTCTGGCGTTGTGGTGATGATTATCGGCCTGTCGCTAATTCAGGTTGGGTTAACGTCCATTGGCGGCGGTTACGCAGCCATGAGCGATAACACCTTCGGCGCACCGAAAAATCTGCTGCTGGCAGGCGTGGTCTTAGCCTTAATTATCCTGCTTAACCGTCAACGTAACCCTTACTTACGCGTGGCCTCACTGGTGATTGCGATGGCGGCCGGATATGCGCTGGCGTGGTTTATGGGCATGTTGCCAGAAAGCAACGAACCGATGACGCAAGAACTGATTATGGTGCCAACGCCGCTCTATTACGGTCTTGGCATTGAATGGAGTCTGCTGCTGCCGCTGATGCTGGTCTTTATGATCACTTCGCTGGAAACCATTGGCGATATCACGGCGACCTCTGACGTTTCCGAACAGCCAGTGTCCGGTCCGCTGTACATGAAACGCCTGAAAGGTGGCGTGCTGGCAAACGGCCTGAACTCGTTTGTTTCGGCGGTGTTTAACACCTTCCCGAACTCCTGCTTCGGGCAAAACAACGGAGTGATCCAGTTGACTGGTGTTGCCAGCCGCTATGTCGGTTTTGTCGTCGCGCTGATGTTGATCGTGCTGGGTCTGTTCCCGGCAGTGAGCGGTTTTGTACAACACATTCCAGAACCGGTTCTGGGCGGCGCAACGCTTGTAATGTTTGGCACCATCGCCGCCTCCGGTGTGCGTATCGTTTCTCGTGAGCCGCTGAACCGTCGGGCGATTCTGATTATCGCGCTGTCGCTGGCGGTTGGTCTGGGCGTGTCTCAGCAGCCGCTGATTTTGCAGTTTGCCCCTGAATGGCTGAAAAACCTGCTCTCCTCCGGGATCGCCGCGGGCGGTATTACTGCCATCGTGCTGAATCTGATTTTCCCACCAGAAAAACAGTAATTCACTGGCGGCGGTAAGATAATTACCGCCGCAGTCTCACCTCTTTCACCATTCCCGCCTTGAGGATTGCGCGTAAATCGTGCATAACTCCCTTATGTGCATTTCACGGGATGGAAGACCATGAAATTTATTGGGAAGCTGCTTCTCTACATTCTCATCGCTCTGTTAGTGGTGATCGCTGACCTCTATTTTCTTCTGCAAACCCGCTGGGGAGCAGAACATATCAGCGCATGGGTTTCCGAGAATAGCGACTATCATCTGGCCTTCGGGGCGATGGATCACCGTTTTTCCGCGCCATCTCATATCGTGCTGGAGAACGTCACGTTTGGCCGTGATGGCCAGCCCGCGACCCTGGTGGCAAAAAGTGTCGACATTGCGCTAAGCAGTCGGCAACTGACCGAACCACGCCATGTCGATACCATCCTGCTGGAAAACGGGACGCTGAATCTCACCGACCAGACCGCGCCGCTACCGTTCAAAGCCGATCGTCTGCAACTGCGTGATATGGCGTTTAATAGCCCGAATAGCGAATGGAAACTGAGCGCGCAGCGGGTAAATGGCGGCGTAGTTCCGTGGTCACCAAAAGCCGGTAAAGTGCTGGGTACGAAGGCGCAGATTCAGTTTAGTGCCGGATCGCTTTCGCTCAATGATGTTCCTGCCACCAATGTACTGATTGAAGGCAGTATTGATAACGATCGCGTTACGCTGACTAACCTGGGTGCCGACATCGCCCGCGGGACATTAACCGGAAACGCGCAGCGTAACGCCGACGGCAGCTGGCAAGTGGAAAACCTGCGCATGGCGGATATACGTCTACAAAGCGAAAAATCGCTAACCGACTTCTTTGCGCCATTACGCTCTGTCCCGTCGTTGCAGATTGGTCGCCTGGAAGTGATCGATGCTCGTTTGCAAGGTCCGGACTGGGCGGTGACCGACCTCGATCTCAGCTTGCGCAACATGACCTTCAGTAAAGATGACTGGCAGACACAAGAAGGCAAACTGTCGATGAACGCTAGAGAGTTCATTTATGGTTCGCTGCATTTATTTGACCCGATTATAAACGCGGAATTTTCCCCGCAGGGCGTAGCGCTGCGCCAGTTCACCAGCCGCTGGGAAGGGGGTATGGTCAGAACGTCAGGGAACTGGCTGCGTGACGGGAAAACGTTGATCCTTGATGATGCGGCAATTGCCGGGCTGGAATATACCTTGCCGAAAAACTGGCAACAGTTGTGGATGGAAACGACACCCGGTTGGTTAAACAGCCTGCAACTGAAGAGATTTAGCGCCAGCCGCAATCTGATCATTGATATCGACCCTGACTTCCCGTGGCAGCTCACCACGCTCGATGGTTACGGTGCCAACCTGACGCTGGTTACCGATCATAAATGGGGCGTCTGGAGTGGCTCGGCGAATCTGAATGCCGCCGCCGCGACATTCAATCGTGTTGATGTTCGTCGCCCGTCGCTGGCGCTGACCGCCAACAGCAGCACGGTGAATATCAGCGAACTGAGTGCATTTACTGAAAAAGGCATTCTGGAAGCCACCGCCAGTGTTTCACAAACGCCACAACGTCAGACACATATCAGCCTGAATGGACGCGGTGTGCCGGTGAATATTTTGCAACAGTGGGGATGGCCTAAATTACCGTTGACTGGCGACGGCAATATTCAGCTTACCGCCAGTGGCGATATTCAGGCCAATGTCCCGTTGAAACCTACGGTTAGCGGGCAATTGCATGCCGTGAACGCCGCAAAGCAGCAAGTGACTCAAACCATGAATGCTGGCATCGTTTCCAGCGGTGAAGTTACATCGACGGAGCCGGTGCGGTAAACATCAATCTCGCCGGGTACGACTCAGACGTACCCGGCATTCCATCAATAGATTACAACGTAATTGTCAGCGCATTCCCTTGAGGCTTCACCACCAGCCCCTGCTCACTTTCAGCCTGCGAACCGTCTTGCAGACCATTTACTTTCACAACATTGCGCAGGCACAGCGTCCAGTTCTTCGCCTCGCCCGCACCAGTCACAGTAATCGTGTTGCCAGTACGTGCTGCTTTTAAAGTAAAGATCACCGATCCGTCAGTAGCGGGCACTTCACAGACGGCTTCATGCCCGTCTTGCAGATTAAAGAGGTGGAATGCCGTGCCTTCGTGCCACACGTAATCGGGACGTTGATCGTTGTTGCCCAGCGCCAGTAGAGTGTTATCACGCACATAAACGGGCAGACTCAGGAAGCCGTGCTGCTGTTTATGCCAGCGACTACCGTCGAGTTCATCGTTGTGCCACAGGTGTGTCCAGCGACCTTCCGGCAGGTAGAACTGCACATCGCCCGCTTCAGTGAACACCGGCGCAACCATCACGTTGTCGCCTAACATGTATTGACGGTCAAGGTAATCACAAGCCGGATCGTCCGGGAACTCCATCATCATGGCCCGCATCATCGGCGTACCCCGCGCGTTCGCACGCGCAGCTTCACGATACAGATACGGCATCATGCGGCATTTCAGTTGCGTGAAGAAGCGCACCACATCACAGGACTCATCATCGTAGGCCCACGGCACACGATAAGATTTGCTACCGTGTAAACGGCTATGGCTGGAGAGCAAACCAAACGCGCACCAGCGTTTGTAAACGTGCGCCGGAGCGGTATTTTCAAAGCCGCCGATATCGTGGCTCCAGAAGCCAAAACCTGAAAGGCCAATAGACAAACCACCGCGCAGGCTTTCCGCCATTGATTCGTAGTTAGCGTAACAATCGCCACCCCAGTGTACCGGGAATTTCTGCGCACCGACGGAGGCCGAGCGGGCAAACAAGACAGCTTCTTCCTCACCAACGGTGTCCTTGAGCACGTTCCACACCAGTTCGTTGTAGATGTACGCATAATGGTTATGCATTTTCTGCGGATCGGAACCGTCAAACCACTGAACATCAGTTGGGATACGTTCGCCAAAGTCGGTCTTAAAGCAATCAACGCCCATCGCGACCAGACCTTTCAGTTTGTCGGCGTACCATTTGCAGGCATCCGGATTGGTAAAGTCATAAATCGCCAGACCTGGCTGCCATTTATCCCACTGCCATAGCGAACCGTCGGGGCGTTTGAGTAAATAGCCTTTCTCTTGTAACTCTTTAAAGACGGGGGATTTTTGACCGATATAGGGGTTAATCCAGACGCAGATTTTCAGCCCTTTCGCTTTCAGGCGGCGGATCATCCCTTCCGGGTCAGGGAAAGTCAGCGGGTCCCACTCAAAATCGCACCACTGGAAGGCTTTCATCCAGAAACAGTCAAAGTGGAAAACATGCAGCGGCAGATTGCGTTCCGCCATACCATCGATAAAGCTGTTTACCGTCGCTTCGTCGTAGTTGGTGGTAAATGAAGTGGTTAGCCACAGGCCGAAGGACCACGCGGGCGGCAGCGCCGGACGACCAGTAAAGCGGGTATAACGATCAAGTACCGCTTTCGGCGTCGGGCCGTCGATAACAAAGTATTCGAGATATTCACTCTCAACGCTGAACTGCACTTTGGAGACTTTCTCCGATCCCACTTCAAAAGAGACACACTGGGGATGATTGACCAGTACCCCATAACCACGGTTAGTCATGTAGAACGGGATATTTTTATACGCCTGTTCAGTACTTGTGCCGCCGTCCCGGTTCCAGGTCTCTACCGTCTGGCCATTGCGCACCAGGGCAGTAAAGCGCTCTCCCAGACCGTAAACTGTTTCGCCAACGCCAAGATCAAGCCGCTCAAACATATAATTGCGTTGATTATTCGTGTCCTGCACGTAGCCATTATTTTTCACCTGACTACCGGTAATACGTTCGCCGTTGCGCAGAAAATCCAGTGACCAGAACTCACCTTTGCTGACACGCGCGCTTAAGTTGCCACTTTTAAACTCAGCATAACGTTCTGTGTTTTCGATTGTGACCTTCACGTCCTGCAAAATATTGAGCGGATAATGAGGACCGTTATTCAGCGCCCCCTGAAAATGCTCAATCCGCACACCGACAATACCTTCCTGTGGGGAGAAAAAGCGCAACGTAAATAAAGGCGTATCAAGCTGCCAGGTACGTTCACGCACATCACGGGGGGCAGCATAGACCACCATTTCATTATCCTGCTGTTCAACCTCGAACACCTGAAGCGGGTGAATCAAATTGAGGCCAGGTTGAATCAACCAGTTTCCATCGCTAATTTTCATTGCCGTTCCTTAGTTCTGCACTTCTTGAGAGGTGAATTGTTGCTGGCAACGGCGTTTACCCTGAGCCAGCTGTTCCATAACGGTTTTCAGATTGTGCGTCGTGAGTGAGTAGTAGCGTTTAGCGATAATCGCGCTCAGCAAATAACAGATCGCCGGAACAATCGTGAATAGCGCAATAATGATGCTAATCGTGGCGCTGTTCTGCGCTTTTTCTGCCGCATCATATCCGCCATAAGCCAGCATCCAGCCGATAAGAGCGCCGCCGAAGGCCAACCCCAGTTTGAGCACAAACAGCGTGCCAGCAAAACTGATCCCGGTCAGGCGTTTACCATTGCACCACTCGCCGTAGTCGACGGTATCGGACATCATTACCCACTGGATAGGTGTCACCAGTTGATGCAACACACCAATCACGAAGATGAAGACAAACATAGTGATGCTGGCCTGCATGGGAACAAAGAACATCGCGAGGCTAATCACTGCCAGCAGGGCGTTCGTCCACCAGAAGATAGTGACTTTACATTTCCAGTCGGTCAGAGGTTTTGCCAGTGCGGAACCAATCAGGTTACCCACGCAATAAGTGGTGAGAAAAGCGACAAACACTTCCGGCGTGCCCAAAATCCATGTGACGTAATACATCATCGCCCCACCGCGTACGCACACCGCCAGGATATTGAAAATGGTTAGTAAACCGACAATCCGCCACTGGTCGTTTTGCCAGATATCACGTAAATCTTCCCGCATAGACGTTGTTGTAGGTGGTGCTTCAACGCGTTCTTTAGTGGTGAAGAAACAAAATGCCAGCATCATGAATGCCACCACGGAAAGGACCGCGATACCGCCCTGGAAACCGAGTGGTTTATTATCACCGCCAATTAAATTAACCAGTGGCATCATCAGAACAGTAGAAAGCATGCCTCCCGCGGTCGCCAGCACAAAACGCCAGGATTGCAGCGAGATACGCTGAGTCGGGTCATTGGTGATTACACCACCCAATGCGCAGTAAGGGATATTGACGACGGTATAAAGTAAGGTAAGTAGGGTGTAAGTAATTGCTGCATAGATCATTTTGCCGTTCATACTGAGATCTGGCGTGCTATAGGCCAGTACACAGACGATCCCGAATGGCAGTGCGCCAAACAGTACCCACGGACGAAATTTACCCCAGCGAGAGCGCGTTCGATCGGCCAACAACCCCATGCAAGGATCGGAAATCGCATCCAGTGCACGAGCGACCAAAAACATGGTTCCGACAAAACCGGCAGGAATGCCAAAAATATCGGTATAAAAGAACATCATATATAACATTACGTTATCGAAAATAATGTGGCTGGCGGCGTCTCCCATGCCATAACCAATTTTCTCTTTAACGGACAACACTTCACTCTTCATCTGCTTTTCCTTGATGCTATAGGGGTGCTGAGACCGATAACGCATTTTGTAAACCATCCCTGTGAGAGCGAATATTCCGATATCTGGTTATTAATTTATGATTCTTGTTTTATGTGATCGTGGTAGCGTTAATTCCGCTCATATATCATTGTAAAATATGGGTTTTATATGAACTATAATGCTTTCGTGATAATACGCTGCGTGTATTAGGCGGAAAAAACTGATCTGGGGGATGTAGAAACTCAAGGAAGTAGCTATAATGCGCCCCGCCTCCATGTAGCAATCGAGGCGCGGAAGATCGTCGTCTCCGGTGAGGCGGCTGGACTTCAAATCCAGTTGGGGCCGCCAGCGGTCCCGGGCAGGTTCGACTCCTGTGATCTTCCGCCAGTTTACCTCTTCTGAACTCTCCCAATGTCAATAAATCTCTTCTAATCCCTTGTATATCAGTATTTATTTGTATCCTGAGGTCAACCTACTTCACCCCATATCAAGTTTCTTTTGGGGGTACTTTAGGGGGTGTTATTTCCTATTGAAATACAAGCACCCCCATAATAGGAAAAATGTGATACATAACAACGGCTTTTAACAATATCTTTGTTATACAAGGGGTGTATTGGGGGTATCAGGTTAGTTACTGGCAGAAATCCCCCTCAGGAACATGAATTCATCAAAAGCCGGAGGATGTCATGGCATTAACCGATATCAAAGTGAAAACCGCAAAACCCAAAGACAAACCCTATAAGCTTGCTGATGGCGGCGGTATGTATCTACTGATTAACACTAATGGTTCTAAATACTGGCGCATGAAGTACCGCTTTGCTGGTAAAGAAAAGATGCTTTCTATTGGCGTATACCCCGATGTAACGCTAGCCGATGCTCGCGAGAAACGCAGTGAAGCCAGGAAACTCCTCGCTGCTGGAGGCGATCCAGGGGAGGCAAAAAAGGAAGAAAAAATCGCGCAGCAAATGAGTCTGAAAAATACGTTCGAGGCTATTGCTCGCGAATGGCACCAGTCAAAAGCTGATCGGTGGTCATTACGCTATCGTGATGAAATCATTGATACCTTTGAAAAAGACATTTTTCCCTACATTGGCAAGCGCCCTATTGCCGAAATCAAACCAATGGAGTTACTGGAAGCACTGCGTAAAATGGAAAAACGTGGAGCTCTGGAGAAAATGCGCAAGGTCCGCCAGCGCTGTGGTGAGGTGTTCCGCTATGCAATTGTTACTGGCCGGGCAGACTATAACCCAGCCCCCGATCTTGCCAGTGCTTTAGCTACACCGAAAAAAGTACATTTTCCCTTTCTTACTGCTAATGAACTTCCCCACTTCCTCAACGATCTGGCGGGTTATACCGGAAGTATAATCACTAAGACAGCTACTCAGATCATTATGTTAACCGGCGTACGAACACAAGAACTGCGTTTTGCACGCTGGGAAGATATCGATTTTGAGACAAAATTGTGGGAGATCCCGGCAGAAGTAATGAAGATGAAGCGACCTCATATTGTGCCGCTCTCTGAGCAGGTCATTATGCTATTTAAGCAGCTTGAACCAATCTCAAAACATCATCCCCTAGTCTTTATCGGTAGAAATGATCCCCGCAAACCAATTAGTAAGGAAAGCATTAACCAAGTAATTGAATTACTTGGATATAAGGGAAGACTCACAGGGCACGGTTTCAGACACACCATGAGTACAATTCTGCATGAACAAGGCTTTAATTCCGCCTGGATTGAAATGCAGTTAGCTCATGTGGATAAAAATTCCATCAGGGGTACCTATAATCATGCCCTGTATCTCGATGGTCGCCGTGAAATGATGCAATGGTACGCTGATTACATTGATTCACTCTCCAGCCGGGAAAGTTAAGTCAGAAATACTTTTCCCTGATATTTTCCTCAATTAAGTATTTTATCCTCTGGCCTACAAGGCTGGAGGATTTTTGTTATTATATTATTTTTTTGCGTCTTCAAACTTATTACAAAAACATAATTAAAAACAAATTGACATTTTTAAATTGGCAATTACAAAATACAGCCTTGCAGTTATTTCGATACCTTTAGCAAAGGAAAAGTTGATTCAGATATAATTTAGCATTTCAATCATCTGACATCATTATAAAAAATGAGATTCACATAAAGATAAAATTATTGTTCTCAAGGAAAGCATGAAGGGGCTTCGTAAGCAATATTCATTCGGTGCCAAGACAGGACTTGATACACAGAATCTCAACTTTTATGCTCTCAGACTATATCACCACATGTTTTACAGGCTCAGAAATGAACGATAGATTATGCTTTGAAGTGCACGATAACAAGGGTTATTTCGTATTTCCGGATACCTGGTTTGGCCCATTGCTGGGGGAGTTTGAAGAAGTGCTTGATGCATACGACGCTGATGAAATCAGCGAGACGAGTTACATCAACAAACTCCGACGCCTTGCTCAACGGGAGCCGGACTTTATTGATATACACGCTCATCTGGCATATGCATTTCTGGAACAGAATGCCCCGCGTAAGGCACTGAACGCCGCTCTTAAAGGACTGGCGGCAGGTAATCGTATCATCCCGGAAAGTTTCTGTGGTGAAATAATCTGGATGCATCCCGAAAACCGGCCTTATCTGCGCGCGCTTTATGCAGCAATTCTCGCAAATGTGCACTTACAGCGCCATCAGGATGCGGTTATGCTCACTGATAAAATACTGGCATACAATCCTGAAGATAATCAGGGGGCTCGCTGGTTGTTGGGTTCAGAGCTGTTACGCACCGGCGATCATGAGCGAGCCTTCAGTGTACTGAAAGAGCATGCTGATGAATTTTCACCTTACTGGTATGAACTCGGTCTCCTGCATTTTCTGAACGGGGAACATGTTAAGGCCGCCACAGCTTTTCGCCATGGCTTTGCCACAAACACTTACATCGCAGAAATGCTGTGCGGAAATCTGCATCCATTTCCACTTGCTGTGTGGCATGACTTCTCCGGCTCTCTGGATACGGCAGAAGATTACTATGCAACATACTCACCATTATGGGGACAATATCCGGAAGCATTGCTGTTTGTAAACTGGCTCTATAACCATTCCTCCGTGCTGCATGAACGATCAGAAATCATTAAATGCGCCGAAATGCTGATTCAGGAAGATGATTTCGAAATATGCGAAAGTATTTTAAGACAGCAGGAGCACCTGTGGAAAAGAATTGACAAGACACTTTCTGAGGAAATTGTACAGAAATGCAGAAATATGAACGGTGAATATATCTGGCCCTGGATATTGCCCTTTTCCGCAGCAGGGATGAAACATTCAAGCATCCAGTATCAGTAGATATTGCATTAGTGTAACTTTAAAACAAGTAATAATTTATTATCCAATAATAACACTGTGTTCCTTCCCCAGGTGATTACCCTGGGGTTATTTTCTGAAAGTTTCCTTTGCAAAAGGATAGCGTTGTAAATTACTTTAACGAATTACTCCATGAACTCATTAAAGTTCTTTCGTAATACTTTATCGTCAAACACGTTATAGCTGGCATCAAAAACCACAGATTTACCCTGCCAGCGGGTAATCCCCTCCTCTGGCGTTTTCGGTTGAACTGGTATCCCCGTCCAACACAGGTAGCCATTATAAACAGTAAAAAATTGTATTCGCTGTTATGAAATCAATAGTCCTGACGTATTGTTGAATGTGCTTGTGTTCTGAACTGAACCGCCCCGGGAATCCTGGAGACTAAACTTCCTGAGAAAGAGGTAAACAGGATGACTAAAAATACTCGTTTTTCCCCCGAAGTTCGTCATAGGGTGATACGTATAGTTCTGGAAAGTCAGGCGAATATGACTCACAATGGGCGGTAGTTTGTTCCATTGCCCCAAAGATTGGCTGTACGCCGGAGACTCTGCGTGTCTGGGTTCGCCAGCATGAGCGGGATACCGGGGGCGGTGATGGAGGGCTCACCACCGCTGAACGTCAGCGTCTGAAAGAGCTGGAGCGTGAAAATCGTGAACTGCGCCGCAGTAACGATATCCTTCGCCAGGCTTCCGTCGGAAACAATGATCTGGCAGCCTGAGTTCACAGATAAAACACTCTCCAGGAAACCTGGGGCGGTTCACTATGTTAATGTTATCTCCATCAGGTAACAGGCATATATGGGATAATAACAATGGCTTGAGGAAATGGATAAAAATTTTATACTAGATATTGCAGTAAGTACTACTGATCCCCGGAATAATAAAGAGTTTCTTTGGATTAGTTATAGTATGAACAATCTGAGTCCGGCCAAATGTGAAAGAGCATATTGGATGACTCTGGAAAAAAGATGTCTTTCTTTATTTATGGAAAACGGATATGATCTTCAGACAGGAGCATGGTTCTGTCTTATTTCAGCCAATCTATATAGCTGGGAAGGACTGGCGCTTTCCTCATGGAAATTTGCAGATTCATTTGTAAAAGAAAAATGCTGGCCTCATGTTACGGCCACTCAGATGCGGACGAATATTCTTATCTGGTATATTAAAAATGTTATTCCTGCTATGCAAAGTCTGCCTGATGATGAGAAAACCTACTCGTCATTAACCTTGCTGGAGGATGCATTAACATTATTGGCTGATCTCGAATACAATCTTCTTTCTGGCAAATTTTTTATCGTTTCAGATATGCTGGCTGAACTCAAGAGACAAAAGAGTGATGACTCAGAAAGTACTGATGCCGCACATCATGATTCAGGATCACATGATGCGAAAGATATTCGGTCTTTTAGCAGTGGTTTACCTACGAATATTGACTCCAATTATACTGCTGGACCAGAACACAATACGTTAATTAAGAAAGATAAGAAACTGCGCATATATTATAACGTCGTTTCTTTCATATCGGGTGCTCTAATAACCGTTGTAATGAACTATGCTGGCAGGCCGGAAACAGTACTGAAACTTAGGGGCATCATACCTGATAGCTTTATTACTGAAATGGTTATGAACTATTCTGGATGTTCAGTCTCCCTCCCTAATTCAGCAGACTCCTGGTCTAAGCTTGGAAAGAAGATTGATGATTTTACGGAAACACTGAATGTAATTGAAAATGATGGGGGGTATATTACTATATCTAAGTTGAAAACGATTGCTTACGATCTGAAAAATACCTTTCTTGAGTATGACATGCCTGTAAATATAAAAATATCAGACTTATATAATAACCAGAATATGAGTAAAGTTGATATCAACAGAGAGCTTGAAATGATACAGCATAATATTAACAAGTTCAATTGTGAGATTGGCTATTTAAGGCTGAGAAATGAGGGACTATTAAAGGATAAGGTTAGAGAAAAGTGAGATGTTTCTGTCTATCGGGCTTTTCAGAACGAACTCCTCTTATTGAGTCTGAATGTGTTTATCATAGAGGCCGTTTTGTCTTACTCAGCAATAGTGAGCACATGGCTAAGTGAGTACTCTATCAGTGGTGACTTATATGACAGAGACTGTATCATATAATTATCTCAGATATAATGATATTAATTGTTTTATGACGATAATTACAGGTAATGATAAGCAGTGATTGTCAGGCTGCTTACTCGATATTACTTGGGGGCGTCGGCCCGCTTGTTGTGGACAGAGGGTATTGTTAAATCTTGTTGTTTATGGTATTTTTGTGACTGTGTTTGTTATTACTTTTTATGTCGGCATGCATTATGAAAATTTACTCGTTAACAGGAGCAGTTGTTATTGATACCGAGTCGGTTTGTTTATTATCTGACTCATCTGAAAAAAACAGATTTATTTACAGTGAGAAAACATAACAATCATTATAACTGTCGTGTGAGAGGTGTTGTTTGTTCATACAGATTAGTCAAGGCCACGGTTGATGATAGTCCTGATAAGACATTTAATGCGTATTACCTTCCTTATGTGAGAATAAAAATTACAATATGTGGTGGACCCATACATCCCATTGAAAAATTTCTCGGTATAGAATATACCAATGCTGAGGAGTTCCCTCTTACATTTCTAAAGGATAATTATCATGGGGCCTTAAACTTGGTCCAAAACCGATTGCTAAATCGACAGGAAAACCGGATCAACGCCGACGAGATAATAAAGATACTCCTGGCAACACTCCGGGACTAAAACCGAGTAAGTCTACAGGTAAGTAAATAAAAAGGATATAAATAAGCATTTATACCCTGACTACATATCCAGTCTACTGAAGGTGTTTCTGCAGCCAGATGCTCGTTCCTTCTATATCATACGCCTTTGCTCCATACCCTTTCGCAAGCAAAGACTCTGGTAAATACTCGTCATATTTATCCAGATGCTTATCAGGAACAACTGCAGCAAGCTCAAACTCTGATGGTAAACCTGACAATAACAGTAAGCGTCAACGGAGCACCGTATTGACGCTTATTTATTGGTGAGTACTACGTTCCATGGCAGGAGTTCATCAACTCGGTTGGAAGGCCATTCCGGCAGTACGCTCAGGATATGGCGCAGATACGCTTCCGGATCGATACCGTTCAGACGGCAGGTGCCTGCTTTTCTGGCAACAAGCAGGAATCTCAGCGCTGAAGCAGGAATTAGAGGTAAAAACGCCCTACCGGGCCATGAATCACCCGGTCATTGGAGTAGTAACCAAAGCAGATTTAGCCAGCATGGAACAAATATCTTTGGTGAAAAGTTGGTTACGGGAAGCTGGAGCGCACAACGTGTTAGTAACCAGTGCAGTTAATAACAATGGAGTTACAGAACTTTTTGCCTTGCTGCATACAGAAGAAGGCTGTTGTTAATTTCGATTGGTTCTCGGATGAGAATGATGACGGTGATACACAGATAAGAATCAATGAGCAATGAGGGTTGCCGGGCAACCCTCATTGAATAAAACGGGAATTACTTCGCTTCGCCGTTTTTCATTTCGCCCATAGCTTTCAGCTTTTTGGAGATATCGCGGCGTTCTTTGGAGAGCTCGGCATTTTTGATGATGTAATCGTCAACGCGATCTTCATAGTCACCTTTCATGCTGGCGATGATGCCCTGGATTGCTTCAACGCTCATCCCCGGCTTGATGTAATCGCTCAGGTTGTCCAGCAGCAGGACGCGCTTCTGGTTGTCACGGATCTTTTTCTCAACGTCCTGAATTTCACGTTGCAGTTTGTTCTTACGACGGAACAGACGAACAAATTCCAGTACGTCCTGGAATGAAGGCTTGGTAGTTTCCATTTTTATACCCCTGATAATGTGAGAGTCGGATTCGTTTAAGCAACCGCTATTCGTTAGGGCCAACATTACTCATAGCTGCCGCAGATGACAATGCTTTTATCCCTTTTCACTATCATACCCTTTATCCTTGCTGAATCGAAGCAGCAGCAAGATGATTCTGAAGTTCAGGAATTATTTGCGCAAGGCCCGGCAAATCAGATTCGATAGCAACTCAAGCTGATGCGCCGTTTCCATGTTCAGCCACACATAACCATAGATTGGTGTTTCCACAACCTTCAGGTCATGGTGGTTATTGAGCAACTGACGCAGCTCTTCCACAGCATCGTTCAATTTTTCCGTATTGGCAAAAACCGGCTGCGGATTACCTTCGTACAGCGCATGAACAAGGCTCAGCAGTATTTGCTGCATCATGTGCTGGGTATCACGAAGTTTTTGCGCGTTCAATAACACGAAATGGCTGGGGCGCGTGGCCCAGTATGCATTGATTTGCAACTCCAGCATACAAACCAGATTGCGGTTAATGGTCTGGATACCTTCATATATCGATTTTGGAATACGGGTTTCTTTGCTGGCGGGCGCAATCAGTCCACGCATTTTCACGGCATCGGTCAGGAGTTTTTGTAGATGGCTTTCCAGACGTGGGCGTTCGAGTAAGTTCGGTGAGAATGCAGATTGATAGACCCGATTATACTCGGTCAGACTTTTCGCCAGTTGAATGCGCCAGTGGATGAACGCCCGTTGTGGCCAGATACCGGTAAACAACATTGCCAGTAAAGAGCCGAGGATCACATCGCCGCTTCGCCATAACGCCGTATCAATTTCACCTGTCGGGGAACCCACAACAATTGCCAGCGTCACCCCAATCAATAAACCTTGATACGGTTTCTTGCCCAGCGCCAGCCAACCGCAAAGGAACATGGCCACCGCGCACCAGACTAACATCAGCGGTAACGAGATTAA
>OHHU01000881.1_pt1 | contig 15550 bp, 18 predicted proteins | sample 1568151 | NCBI WGS metagenome assembly OHHU01 (sample SAMEA3879572, study PRJEB24766) | human gut metagenome | biome: human-associated habitat; feature: feces | place: USA | collected 1985/1987 | reverse complement strand
GAGGGATAATACAAGGCCTGATAAGCGTAGCGCATCAGGCGATTTTGCGTTTGTCATCAGACTTAATCCGGGCATGATAGCCCGGATTTCCATCAAGATTAGCGACGAACAGCGATCGCTTCGATCTCAATTTTTACGTCTTTCGGCAGACGGGCAACTTCAACGCAAGAACGTGCCGGGAAGGTGGCGTTGTGTTCGGTGAAGAAGGCTTCGTAAGTGGCGTTTACGGTTGCGAAGTCGTTCAGATCTTTCACAAACACGGTGGTTTTAACGATATCGCCCACTTTCAGGCCAGCGGCTTCGACAATCGCTTTTACGTTATCCAGCGACTGACGTGCCTGTGCAGCGACGTCTGCCGGTACTTCGCCCGTTTTCGGATTTACCGGGATCTGGCCGGAGGTGATGATCATATTGCCCAGATCAACGCCCTGTACGTAAGGACCGATAGCTGCCGGTGCATTTTCCGTCGCGATAGTTTTGCTCATGATTTCTCCTTTATTACAGCGGTAAAAAGTCTGGCTCATTATAGGGAGCCAGACTTTTATTACCAACCGCAATTAATTGGCCAGCACCACATTATGGGAAAACTCTTTTTCACAGTATTTGCATTTGAGCGCGATGTCATTGGCGCGTTTTCGCACGGCAAAGCTGGAAGAAACCGGTTCGGCATGGCTGATACAGTTGCTGTTCGGGCAGACCAGCACATTGTCGATGCGCTCTGGCAGACTGGGGCGCGATTTACCCACCACTTCATAGTTGTCGATACGGTTAACCGTGGCTTGCGGCGCATACAATGCCAGTTGATCTACCTGATCTTCACTCAAAAAGGTATTTTCGATTTTGATCAGATCTTTGCGGCCCATCTCGCCAGAAGGCAAGTTCAGACCGATGGTGATGCGCTGATCCGTTTCGGTCAGCTTGAACAGACTCAACAGCTTAAAACCGATCTGGGCGGGGATATGGTCAATTACCGTGCCGCGTTTAATAGCTTCAACCTGCAATTTATTATCGTGTGTCATCTCTATTTCCCCTTACAGTACCAGATCGCGATTCAGAACCAGTGCCAGTAACGCCTGGCGAGCGAAAATCCCGTTGCCTGCCTGCTGGAAGTACCAGGCGTGTGGCGTTTTATCAACATCCGTCGCAATCTCATCAACACGCGGCAGCGGATGCAGCACTTTCATATTGGCTTTGGCGTTGTGGAGATCGCTGGCGCGAAGAACAAACTGCGCTTTCACGTTGGCGTACTCGGACGGGTCCAGACGCTCTTTTTGCACGCGGGTCATGTACAGGATGTCTACTTCCGCCATCACTTCTTCAATAGAGCTGTGCAGACTCCATGCGATCCCTTTTTCATCGAGCATATCCAGAATGTATTGCGGCATTGCCAGCGCGTCCGGCGCGATGAAGTAAAAACGGTTGCCGTCGAACTTCGCTAACGCCTGAGTCAGGGAGTGAACGGTGCGGCCATATTTCAGGTCACCAACCATTGCGACGTGGAGATTGTCCAGACGCCCCTGGGTTTCCTGAATAGTGAATAAGTCCAGCAAGGTTTGCGTCGGATGTTGGTTGGAGCCATCACCGGCATTCAGTACCGGTACATTGCCGGAAAACTCGGTGGCCAGGCGCGCCGCACCTTCCTGCGGATGACGCATCACTATCGCATCGACGTAAGTGCTGATAACCGAAATGGTATCGGCCAGCGTTTCGCCCTTTTTACCCAGTGATGTATTGGCGCTGTCGGAGAAGCCCACCACGCTGGCACCCAGGCGGTGCATAGATGTTTCGAAAGAGAGGCGGGTACGGGTAGAGGCTTCGAAGAAACAGCTGGCAATGACTTTGTGCTTCAACAGCTCTGGTTGCGGGTTTGCTTTCAGTTTCGCCGCTGTCGCCAGCACCAGATTAAGGTCATCGCGACTAAGGTCGTTTATGGAAATGATATGTTTCTGATATAGCGGATTAGCCATCTTTTATCTCCTGACGCCTGGGCAAAAAAAAGCCCCTCGATTGAGGGGCTGGGAATGGGTGATCAACGGGAAGAAAAACGGCAGGCCAGCGTCTTTTTTCAGACGCGGTAAGACAAAATGTCGAACACACTGAACCATACATCCTCCCGGCAAATTGTCCGGCATTATACTCATCGTCAGAAGCGGTGCAAGCATTTGATGCAATATTTTGTCAGCGCAAACGGTTTATTTGAATTAAAAGTCAAGGTATATGCATTTTTATTTGATGTGATTCTGCAGGGGAACTGTCCTTCGGTATCAATAATTGCAGACATTCCCTGCTTTTTCCTTTTTCACTTTCACGCAATCAGATATGCATTTTATTCCATTCATCCGACTTATAGGGCGGAGTGTGAAAGCGAACGGCTAACACTATTGCTTACTGCTCAGGGATGCGCGCTATCACTTTAATTTCAAAATCAAAGCCTGCCAGCCATGTAACACCCACCGCCGTCCAGTTTGGATAAGGTGGGGCGCTAAATATTTCATTTTTCACCGTCATGATGTCTTCAAATTGGTTTTCTGGATCGGTATGGAAGCTCGTAACATCAATGATATCGTCAAAAGTGCATCCCGCAGCTGCCAGGGTCGCATGCAAATTATCAAATGCCAGTCTGACTTGTTGCTGAAAATCGGGTTCTGGTGTTCCGTCCTCTCGACTTCCTACTTGCCCGGAAACAAACAGCAAATCGCCGGAACGAATAGCCGCAGAATAACGATGCTCAGCATACAGTGAATGTCGGCCAGCAGGGAAAACAGCGGTTCTTTCTACCATTTGGTTATCCTCAAGATTTACGACATGAACAGAAGATTTCTCTTTACCGGGAGCCGCTTTTAGCGGACGACGTGAGTAAACAAAACCCAGACATCATGGATAATGGCTGGGCTTAATTGAGCGTAGTCGGTTATGCGCCAAACGCGCCATCAATGGTATGCATCGCGCCGGTAACAAAACTGGCTTCTGGCCCTGCTAACCATGCGACCATACCAGCGACCTCTTCCGGTTGCCCATGTCTTTTGATAGCCATAAAACTATGCAACATATCGCGCATTGGCCCGTTGGCGGGATTAGCGTCGGTATCAATTGGCCCTGGCTGGACGACGTTAATGGTGATCCCACGCGGTCCGAAATCACGGGCCAGCCCGCGCGCCATGCCTTGCAGGGCAGATTTACTGGCGGCATAAGCAGCCATGCCTGCAACAGGCATACGATCGCCATTCACGGAGCCGATGATTAAGATGCGCCCGCCTTCGGGCATCTGCCGGGCGGCTTCAACAGAGGCATGATAAGGAGCATGAATATTGATTTTGAAAAGGCGATCAATATCGTCGGCATTCAATTCCAGGGCATCGCCAAAGACGCCAATACCTGCATTTACCACCAGGATATCCAATGCGCCGCTCTTACGAACGACATCAATGACAGCGTCTCTGTCAGCACTATCTGTGAGTACTGCTGTCGCTCCAGTCTCTTGTGCCAGGTGTTCAGCGGCATCTTTCGACCCCGCATAGGTGAATCGTACATTGGCCCCATCGGTGACGAAACGACGTACGATAGCGGCACCGATACCACGACTGCCACCGAGGATGAGAACTGTCTTACCTGTAAAAGCGCCCATAAGGACTCCTTGATTTATTATGTAACATGCATTACAAAACTGTTTTAACTTTCTGTCAACAAGTTTTGTAATGGTCACTAAAAAACAATCTCGCGTTCCAGGTCGTCCCAGACGTTTCGCTCCTGAGCAGGCAGTCTCTGCGGCAAAAGTGCTTTTTCACCAAAAAGGTTTCGATGCTGTCAGTGTTGCTGAAGTTACTGATTATCTTGGTATTAACCCCCCGAGCCTCTACGCGGCTTTTGGCAGTAAAGCTGGGTTATTTAGCCGTGTACTCAATGAATACGTCGGTACGGAAGCTATTCCGCTTGCCGATATTCTTCGTGATGATCGTCCAGTAGGCGAGTGCCTGGTTGAGGTATTAAAAGAAGCGGCGCGCAGATATAGCCAAAATGGCGGCTGGCTGTATGGTTCTTGAAGGTATTCATAGTCATGATCCACTAGCGCGTGATATTGCCGTTCAATATTATCACGCCGCAGAAACGACCATTTATGACTATATCGCCAGGCGGCATCCACAAAGCGCACAATGTGTGACTGATTTTATGAGTACCGTGATGTCAGGGCTTTCTGCGAAGGCACGGGAGGGGCACTCAATCGAACAACTCTGTGCAACAGCTGCACTGGCGGGGGAAGCGATAAAAACTCTTCTCAAGGAGTGATGCTGGCCTTGATCCGAAAGGCGGGAACGCGCCTGCCGATAAGTTGTGATAAGACAATAATTCACGCGTTAAGGCTAGCGGAATTGATCATCTTTTCGTATAACGATAGAAATGAAACGTTGTTTTAATTAAGGAGTGGAAAAGATGATCATCGGAAATATTCATAATCTTCAGCCGTGGCTACCCCAGGAGTTACGCCAGGCGATTGAGCATATCAAAGCACACGTTACGGCAGAAACGCCAAAGGGCAAGCACGATATCGAAGGCAATCGTCTGTTTTATCTTATCTCGGAAGATATGACCGAGCCGTACGAAGCCCGCCGTGCGGAGTACCATGCCCGCTATCTCGACATTCAGATTGTGTTAAAAGGTCAGGAAGGCATGACCTTCAGCACGCAACCTGCAGGCACGCCGGATACCGACTGGTTAGCTGATAAAGACATCGCATTTTTGCCGGAAGGCGTTGATGAGAAAACAGTTATCCTTAATGAAGGTGATTTTGTTGTGTTTTATCCGGGGGAAGTGCATAAACCGCTGTGCGCAGTGGGTGCACCAGCCCAGGTTCGCAAAGCAGTAGTGAAGATGCTGATGGCGTGATGACTTTTCGCCGTAAATAACTCCAGATTTACGGCGAGTTTGTGAAAAGAGCGTTTTTTGATATTTTTTTGTGAGTAAAATTTGTAATGCTTAGACGTTCTTATTAACTCAAGGAGTCCGTCATGAGCAAAATATCAGGTTGGAATTTTTCTCAAAACATTACATCAGCCGACAATTGTAAACAAAAAAATGAAGACTTAGATACCTGGTATGTGGGAATGAATGATTTTGCCCGAATTGCCGGAGGGCAGAATAGCAGAAGCAATATTCTTTCTCCCAGAGCATTTTTGGAGTTTTTGGCTAAGATATTTACCCTGGGTTATGTGGATTTTAGCAAACGCTCCAACGAAGCGGGTAGAAATATGATGGCTCATATTAAGTCCTCATCTTATATCAAAAATAATGATGGTAGTGAGATAATGAAGTTTGTTATGAATAATCCTGAAGGGGAGCGAGCGGATTTATCTAAGGTGGAAATAGAAATTACACTTGCCTCAGCTTTTAATAATGGGATTCGTGAAGGACATACAGTCATTATATTTACACAACCTGATGGTTCGACTAATCGTTATGAAGGGAAGTCCTTTGAAAGAAAAGATGAGAGTTCATTACACCTGATTACTAACAAAATTCTGGCGTGTTACCAACGCGAAGCTAACAAGGAAATAGCTCGTCTATTAAATATTCCGCAGGAGTTAAATAATTCTCAGGACTTGAATAACTCGCAGGTGAGTTGTAAAGATTCAGTTGATTCTACGATTACGGATTTATTAGAAAAACCATTGAATAATGCATTATTAGCAATAAGGAAAGAACATCTGCTATTAATGCCTTATGTATGTAATGAATCGATTTCATACTTGCTTGGTGAAAAAGGGATACTGAAAGAAATAGATGACCTTAACGCAGTAAATAATTATCTTCTTAATAATAAGAAAGCTACTGACAATGAAATTAATGACATCAAAGTTAACCTGTCTCATATTCTTATTGATTCCTTAGATGATGCAAAAGTTAACCTTACACCGGTCATCGATTCGATTCTGGAGATTTTTTTAAAATTCCCATATATTAATGATGTAAGAATACTGGATTGGTGTTTTAATAAAAGAATGCAATATTTTGGTGATTCTGAAAAGATAAAGTATGCATGCTCCGTGATAAATCATATTGATTTTAGCCGCGATCAATCTAAAGATTTTAGCTGCGATCAATCTAAAATTAAAATAGCTGAGACCTTATTTTTCAATCTCGATAAAGAACACTATAAAAATAGCCGTAAATTACAGGAATTGATTTGGGATAAGTTGGTTGCATATGTCAATGATTTTAACTTAAGCAATCAAGAAAAATCACGCTTAATACTAAGGTTATTTGATGATGTTAAGTTGCTATTTAATGAAGTGCCTGTCAGCATTTTAGTAAATGATATTTTTTTTGAAGGATTTTTTCATGAAGCAACCTGATTTTGCTAAGTGGTATTTCTATCAATTACTTAAAGATTATGAGGGCGAACAGCTGTATCTTAATGAGTTAGGATATGTTTATGGTAATGAAGAAAAAACAAATGAAATTGTAAAAAACAATCCGGGTTATGTCGTTAAGATTTTTGAAGAAAAGATGGTTAATGAATTAAAAATTAGAACAAGAATGATGAAAATCCTCCGGAAGATTTACGTATAGCAATAGAAAAATATGGATGGAATAATTGAACTATTACTGCATAAAATAATGTGATGCCGGGATGTTTTTGTATTTCCCGGCATCTTTATAGCGATATCAATTATTTACTGAGCGTCGCGACCATCACCGCTTTGATGGTATGCATGCGGTTTTCCGCCTGATCAAAAACAATGCTGGCGGCAGATTCGAAGACCTCATCAGTCACTTCCATTCCGCCATGTAGGCCAAACTCTTCCGCCATTTTCTTACCAAGCGTCGTCTGGTCGTCATGAAACGCGGGCAGGCAGTGGAGGAATTTGACCTCCGGGTTACCGGTCAACTGCATCATCTTGCTGTTCACCTGATAATCACGCAGTAATGCAATCCGTTCTGCCCATTTCTCTTTTGCTTCCCCCATCGACACCCATACATCGGTATAGATAAAGTCAGCACCTTCAACTCCTTTGGCTACATCTTCCGTCAGCGTAATATTCCCGCCATTTTGCTGTGCCAGGGCGCGGCATTCCGTAACCAGCGCAGCTTCCGGCCAGCATGCCTGTGGCGCGACCAGACGCAAATCCAGACCGGTAAGCGCCGCAGCTTCGAGCATCGAATTGCCCATGTTGTTACGTGCGTCACCTGCATAGACCAGCGTCATTTCGTTGAATGCTTTACCGGGTAAATGCTCCTGCATGGTGAGGAGATCCGCCAGCAACTGCGTGGGGTGAAACTCATTGGTCAGGCCGTTCCATACCGGCACGCCAGCGTATTCCGCCAGTGTTTCGACAATCTCCTGACCATAGCCGCGATACTGAATACCGTCATACATGCGACCCAGCACGCGGGCAGTGTCTTTAATCGACTCTTTATGACCAATCTGACTGCCGCTTGGGCCGAGATAAGTAACGCGAGCACCCTGGTCATATGCGGCAACTTCGAAAGAGCATCGGGTACGGGTCGAGTCTTTTTCGAAGATGAGCGCGATGTTTTTACCAGTGAGTTTGGCTTCTTCTTTGCCGCTTTTCTTATCGGCTTTCAGCTTCGCGGCTAACTGCAGCAGGCTGTTGAGTTCAGCTGGCGTGAAATCGAGTAATTTCAGGAAATGCTTATGATAAAACCCGGACATAGATCCCTCCTGTGGCTAACGCCTTAATGAATTAAAATTCAATTTATATGTATGATTATTCATTTTCAAGTCTAAAGCATAAATCTTTGTCACAAAGGTGGAGGCAATGTCAGTGGTGTGTGACAATAAGAGTATCGGCAGGACATTAAGAGGAATGAGCCATGGCAAACCCGGAACAACTGGAAGAACAGCGTGAAGAAACACGTTTGATTATTGAAGAATTACTGGAAGATGGCAGCGATCCGGACGCGCTGTACACCATCGAACACCATCTTTCCGCAGACGATCTGGAAACCCTGGAAAAAGCAGCAGTTGAAGCGTTTAAACTCGGTTACGAAGTGACCGATCCAGAAGAGCTGGAAGTTGAAGATGGTGATATCGTGATTTGCTGCGACATCCTCAGCGAGTGCGCGTTGAATGCCGATCTGATCGATGCCCAGGTTGAACAACTGATGACGCTGGCGGAGAAATTTGACGTTGAGTACGACGGTTGGGGCACTTACTTTGAAGATCCCAATGGCGAAGACGGCGACGATGAAGATTTTGTCGATGAAGACGATGACGGGGTTCGCCACTAATTAATTGATTAAAATGCCCGATAGCACACACTAGCGGGCATTTTTTTAGAGTTCGCGTAGCATCCGCACTTCACAATCTACATGGCCCGTGCAGCCAAGTGCATAGTCGATATGTTGAAAACCTAAATGTTCATACAAACCAATCGCTTCTTTCAAAAAAGCGGTCGTTTCCAGATAGCAGCGTTTGAAGCCCATCTCTCGTGCCTGCTCCATCGCCATTAAGGCCAGTTTTTTCGCCAGCCCTTTACCGCGAATAGCCGGAAGAAAATACATCTTCTGCAGTTCGCAAATGTCCGACTCACTCCCGGTTAATGGCGCAATCCCACCGCCGCCGACCACTTCACCATCGTACTCAACCACCCAATATGCATGACCCGGCTGACTATACACTTGATACAACTCGTCCAGGTTCGGATCGGCGACGGTGTAGCCTTTATCAGCGGTAAGACCGTATTCGGCGGATACCTGACGAATGACGCGGGCGATGGCGGGATTATCCTGCTGCGTCAGGCGACGCATTACAGGTGATTGCGGCGCAATGTTATTCATAGTTTAACCCAATAAAAATAAAGTAATTATACATTTGTTTAATACCACTCTCTTCTTACGTGCGCAAGCGACTTATAAAGTAATAAAGTTTTTGCCAGCCTATTACTGATAAGAGTATTGTAACGTGGCAGAACATTTTACTGTCTGTATATATAAATTATATCAATGGATTTTTTAATTCAGGGAATTTTTATGGCTCAAGTTATTAATGAAATGGATGTTCCGTCCCATTCGTTTGTTTTTCATGGTACAGGTGAGAGATATTTTCTTATTTGTGTGGTGAATGTGTTGTTAACGATTATAACGCTAGGTATCTATTTGCCATGGGCATTAATGAAATGTAAGCGTTATCTCTATGCTAATATGGAAGTTAACGGACAACGATTTTCTTATGGAATTACTGGTGGGAATGTTTTTGTTAGTTGTCTTGTTTTTGTTTTTTGCTATTTCGCAATCTTAATGACAGTGTCAGCAGATATGCCACTTGTTGGCTGTGTTTTGACTTTGTTACTGTTGGTTTTGCTTATATTTATGGCAGCAAAAGGACTGCGTTATCAGGCCTTGATGACCAGTCTCAACGGCGTAAGATTTAGTTTTAATTGCTCTATGAAAGGGTTCTGGTGGGTAACCTTTTTCTTGCCGATTTTAATGGCCATTGGGATGGGGACTGTTTTCTTTATCTCGACAAAGATGCTACATGCCAATAGTTCAAGTAGTGTTATTATATCTGTGGTTCTGATGGCAATAGTTGGTATTGTTTCCATTGGTATTTTTAATGGTACTTTATATAGCCTGGTAATGAGTTTTCTCTGGAGCAATACCAGTTTCGGTATACATCGTTTCAAGGTGAAATTAGATACTACGTATTGTATAAAATATGCCATTCTCGCATTTTTAGCTTTATTACCTTTTCTCGCTGTTGCTGGTTATATTATCTTCGATCAAATATTAAATGCGTATGATAGTTCTGTGTATGCAAATGATGATATTGAGAATTTACAGCAATTTATGGAAATGCAACGTAAAATGATAATCGCGCAGTTAATCTATTATTTTGGGATTGCTGTTAGCACCAGTTATTTAACGGTGTCGTTGCGAAATCATTTTATGAGCAACCTGTCACTGAATGATGGGCGTATTCGTTTTCGCTCAACTTTAACGTACCACGGTATGCTTTATCGCATGTGTGCGTTGGTGGTGATATCCGGGATTACGGGCGGTCTGGCTTATCCACTGCTGAAAATATGGATGATTGACTGGCAGGCAAAAAATACGTATTTGCTGGGCGATTTGGATGACCTTCCTTTAATCAATAAAGAAGAACAACCAGATAAAGGCTTCTTAGCCAGGATTTCACGGGGAATTATGCCTTCTTTACCATTTCTGTAAGAGATAAAAAAGGCCGGAGCATGCTCCGGCCTTCGTTTTCATTACTGTGTTTTGATTACAGCGCGGCGATAACAGCCTGCTGTTCAATCAGCTTCGCTTTCGCTTCTGCATAGCCTTCCAGCTTTTCACGCTCTTTCGCGATGACCGCTTCCGGTGCGCGGGCGACAAAGCCTTCATTCGCCAGCTTGTTCTCGATACGGCTGATTTCGCCTTCGATCTTCGCCACTTCTTTCGCCAGACGCGCCAGCTCATCTTCTTTGTTGATGAGGCCAGCCATCGGGATCAGCAGCTCTGCGCCGTCGATGATCTTAGTAACGGAAACCGGACCTTTGTCATCGGCAGGCAGCACGGTGATGCTTTCCAGACGCGCCAGCGTTTGCAGGAAGCCACGGTTTTCATTTACGCGACGTTCTGCATCCGCGCTGCAACCACGCAGTAGCAGCTCCAGCGGTTTGCCCGGCGCGATGTTCATTTCTGCACGGATGTTACGTACCGCAACGATCGCCTGCTTCAGCCACTCTGTGTCGGCCAGTGCGGCTTCATCAACCTGAGATGCATCGTACTGCGGGAACGGCTGCAGCATGATGGTGTCGGCAGTGATACCGCAAAGTACTTTCACACGCTGCCAGATGGTTTCGGTGATGAACGGAATGATCGGATGCGCGAGGCGCAGCAGACCTTCCAGCACGGTCACCAGCGTATGGCGAGTACCGCGCAGTTCGGCTTCGGTGCCACCGTTCATTACCGGCTTAGTCAGTTCCAGATACCAGTCACAGAACTGGTTCCAGGTGAACTCATACAGAATGCCTGCGGCGATATCGAAGCGGAAGCTGTCCAGCGCTTCGCGGTACGCTTTGATGGTCTGGTTGAACTCCGCCAGAATCCAGCGATCCGCCAGCGACAGCGTCATTTCGCCGCCGTTGAAGCCGCAATCCTGACCTTCTGTGTTCATCAGCACAAAGCGGCTGGCGTTCCACAGCTTGTTACAGAAGTTACGGTAACCTTCCAGGCGTTTCATATCCCAGTTGATATCGCGACCGGTAGAAGCCAGCGCCGCCAGGGTGAAGCGCAGCGCGTCAGTACCGTGCGGTTCAATACCGTTCGGGAACTGCTTCTCGGTGCGCTTACGGATTTTGTCCGCCAGCTGTGGCTGCATCATATTGCCGGTGCGTTTTTCCAGCAGTTCTGGCAGCGAAATACCGTCAACCATATCCAGTGGGTCAATAACGTTACCCTTGGATTTGGACATCTTCTGGCCTTCGTCGTCACGAATCAGGCCGGTCATGTAAACAGTGTGGAACGGCACCTGCGGTTTGCCATTTTCATCTTTGATGAAGTGCATGGTCATCATGATCATGCGGGCAATCCAGAAGAAGATGATGTCGAAACCAGATACCATCACGCTGGTTGGGTGGAACTGACGCAGGGCGTCGGTATTTTCCGGCCAGCCAAGGGTAGAGAAGGTCCACAGCGCAGAAGAGAACCAGGTGTCGAGAACGTCTTCGTCCTGACGCAGGACAACATCAGCACCGAGGTTATTTTCTTTACGCACTTCGTCTTCGTTGCGGCCAACATAAACGTTACCCGCTTCGTCATACCATGCCGGGATACGGTGACCCCACCACAACTGACGAGAGATACACCAGTCCTGAATATCGCGCATCCAGGAGAAGTACATGTTTTCGTACTGCTTCGGTACGAACTGAATGTCGCCGTTCTCAACCGCTTCAACTGCCGGTTTCGCCAGGACATCGGCACGCACGTACCACTGGTCGGTCAGCATCGGTTCGATGACCACGCCACCACGGTCGCCATAAGGAACGGTCAGGTCATGTGGTTTAATTTCTTCCAGCAGGCCGAGTGCGTCAACCGCAGCAACGACCGCTTTACGTGCAGCAAAACGCTCCAGTTTCTGGAATTCTGCGGGGATCTCGCTGGAATAAACGTCAGATTCGTTACCTTTGGTATCGAACACCTGGGCACTTTCACGGATATCGCCGTCAAAGGTCAGGATGTTGATCATCGGCAGGGCGTGACGTTTACCGACTTCATAGTCGTTAAAGTCGTGCGCCGGGGTGATCTTCACGCAGCCGGTGCCTTTTTCCATGTCGGCGTGTTCGTCGCCAACGATCGGAATACGACGGTTAACCAGCGGCAGAATGACATATTTGCCAATCAGATCTTTGTAACGCGGATCTTCCGGGTTAACGGCCACGCCGGTATCGCCCAGCAGGGTTTCCGGACGAGTAGTCGCAACCACCAGATAATCTTTACCATCTGCGGTTTTCGCGCCGTCAGCCAGCGGATAGCGGATGTGCCACATCGAACCTTTCGATTCGCGGTTTTCCACTTCCAGGTCAGAGATAGCGGTGCGCAGTTTCGGATCCCAGTTTACCAGGCGTTTGCCACGGTAAATCAGGTCTTCTTTATACAGACGAACGAAAACTTCTTTCACCGCATTGGACAGGCCTTCGTCCATGGTGAAGCGTTCACGCTCCCAGTCCACGGAGTTGCCGAGACGGCGCATCTGACGGGTAATGGTGCCGCCGGATTCCGCTTTCCATTCCCAGATTTTGTCGATGAAAGCTTCGCGGCCGTAGTCGTGACGGGTTTTACCTTCTTCTGCGGCAATCTTGCGCTCAACGACCATCTGGGTAGCGATCCCTGCGTGGTCAGTACCGACCTGCCACAGGGTGTTTTTGCCCTGCATGCGCTGATAGCGGATCATGGTATCCATGATGGTTTGCTGGAAGGCGTGACCCATATGCAAACTGCCGGTGACGTTCGGCGGCGGGATCATGATGCAGAAACTTTCCTGGCTTTCATCGCCATTAGGCTTAAAGTAGCCCTGCTTTTCCCAGTGCTCGTAAAGCGGCTGTTCGATATCTTGTGGGTTATATGTCTTTTCCATTATTTCCAGGTTGCCGTATTCAGGTTGAAACCAGCCACGCGGTAGGCTTTATAGCGTTCGCGCGCCAGTTGTTTCAGAGAATCTTCATAAGGAACGAAGTCTACCACTTCTGTGAAAGCGGTGGCAAAATCTGCAAAGCTTGTTCGCAGACTAATCAATATATCGCGCGGGCTGCTGCTGCGTTTTTGCGGCCAGGCGATCTCCACCGGCGCACCGCCGCGCGGTCCTTCTCCCGCTAAATTATGCGGAACAAAGCTTTCTGCCGGACGCGCCCACAGGGCTTCATCCAGCCGGTAAGCCTGCTTTTCATCTTCACAGGCGATGAGCACGCGCTTACCACTGCGCCAACGTTCTGCGGCAATTTCACACACCAGCTGCTCAACGGCGCTTAAGCCATCGACGGTGGTGTCATTGTCCAGAAGGTAGAACGTCGCGTTTTTCATAAATGGGGCTTCTTGTGGTGGATTTAAATATTGCTGCATTCCTCACCCTAAAAGATGAGCAATGAATTTCTATTGCGCTCGATCGGTTCCCTCTCCCTTAGGGAGAGGGTTAGGGTGAGGGTAAAACGCAAACTTACTCTTCGCCGTTAAACCCGGCGCGGTTTAACAGGAACTGTGCCAGCAACGCTACCGGACGACCGGTTGCGCCTTTCGCTTTACCAGAACGCCAGGCGGTACCGGCGATATCCAGGTGCGCCCAGTTGTACTTACGGGTAAAGCGTGACAGGAAGCAACCTGCGGTAATCGCCCCACCAGGACGACCGCCAATGTTCGCCATATCGGCAAAATTGGACTCCAGTTGTTCCTGATACTCGTCACCCAGCGGTAAGCGCCATGCGCGGTCACCGGATTGTTCAGACGCGGCAATCAGTTCATGGGCCAGCGGATTGTGGTTCGCCATCAGACCAGTAATGTGATGACCCAGCGCGATCACGCAGGCACCGGTCAGCGTCGCCACGTCAATCACCGCTTCCGGCTCAAAACGCTCAACGTAAGTTAACACGTCGCACAGTACCAGGCGGCCTTCAGCGTCGGTGTTGAGCACTTCAACGGTTTGACCAGACATGGTGGTTAACACATCGCCCGGACGATAGGCGCGACCGCCTGACATGTTTTCACAACCTGCCAACACGCCGATAACGTTAATCGGCAGTTGTAGCTCCGCGACCATTCGCATCACGCCGTAAACCGCTGCCGCACCGCACATATCGTACTTCATCTCATCCATGCCTTCTGAAGGCTTGATCGAGATACCGCCGGAGTCGAAGGTTAAACCTTTACCCACCAGCACGATTGGGCGTGCATCTTCCGACGCGTTGCCTTTGTACTCAATCACCGACATCAGCGATTCGTTTTGCGAACCCTGACCGACCGCCAGATAGGAATGCATCCCCAGCTCTTTCATCTGCTGTTCGCCGATAACGCGGGTGATAACATTCTTGCTGTAGCTGTCAGCCAGCTGGCGCGCTTGTGAAGCGAGGTAAGCGGCGTTACAGATATTCGGCGGCATATCAGTTCACGGCGGGTCGGCACGTTGAACACCATTTTACGCAGCGGACGACGCGGTTCGCTCTTGTTCGTTTTCAGCTGATCGAAACTGTAGAGCGTCTCTTTTGCCGTTTCGACAGCCTGACGCACTTTCCAGTAGTTGTTACGGCCTTTAACGTGCAGTTCAGTCAGAAAGCAGACCGCTTCCATTGAGCCAGTATCATTCAGCGTATTAATGGTTTTCTGAATAACCTGCTTGTACTGACGCTCATCCAGCTCACGTTCTTTGCCGCAACCAATAAGGAGAATTCGCTCGGAAAGTACATTCGGAACATGGTGCAGCAACAATGTCTGCCCCGGTTTTCCTTCCAGTTCGCCCCGACGTAGCAGGGCGCTGATGTACCCATCGCTGATTTTATCGAGCTGTTCTGCAATCGGAGAAAGGCGACGTGGTTCGAAGACGCCCACGACGATGCAGGCACTCCGCTGTTTCTCCGGGCTACCGCTTTTTACACTAAACTCCATGCACTACGCTCCTGAATCTTAAAGACAACGGCGGTGGCTACAGATAGAATTGCAAGCTTTCGTAACTCATGTCCGCTGTTGCGATGACTTCGTGTTAATCTTAACGTTATTACGGCATTGGCACGTCAGAACAAAATCTGAGAGGTGAATCCGTTGAGTATAATTATCTTAGCGACGATTTCGACGACTCAAGAGAATAAATGACGTTTAAGCCATGAAACAAGCTAAAATCCTGCAAAAGACGAGTTTTTACGGGCGTATTTAAAGTGATAATCATAAGATATCTGGTGCGGGAGACGCTCAAAAGCCAGCTGGCGATACTCTTCATCTTGCTTTTGATCTTCTTCTGTCAAAAGTTAGTGAGGATCCTCGGCGCAGCGGTTGACGGCGATATTCCGGCGAATCTGGTGCTCTCCCTTCTCGGGTTGGGCGTGCCGGA
>OHHU01000880.1_pt1 | contig 15605 bp, 13 predicted proteins | sample 1568151 | NCBI WGS metagenome assembly OHHU01 (sample SAMEA3879572, study PRJEB24766) | human gut metagenome | biome: human-associated habitat; feature: feces | place: USA | collected 1985/1987 | reverse complement strand
GGGGCCTGAGGTCCCGGCGGACAGCGTGATTGAGCTGCCCGTGGTGGAGGCCGCCATGGAGGGCGACTGCGTAAGCGGCACCATCGACGTGCTGGACGTTCGCTTCGGTAGCCTGTGGACGAACATTTCCCGGGAAATGTTCCGGGAGTTGGGCATCGAGCACGGCCAGCGGGCGGAGATCACCATCTCCAACGGCACCCGCACCCTGTACAAGAACATCGTGGTTTACGCCAAGAGCTTCGCGGACGTATACGTAGGCGACGCGCTCCTGTACGTGAACAGTCTGGACAACATGGCGCTGGCCATCAATCAGGGCAGCTTCGCCAAGGCCTATTCCATCGGCACCGGCATTACGTGGAAGCTGTCCATCCGCAAGGCCCCCAAGATCGTTTATGATTGACGCATAGCGTCCCGATCATAAAGCACTCATTCGAAAGAGGAGGATTTCACCATGAAAAAGATGTCCATTAAGACCGTCGTCGCTGTCGGCATCGGCGCCGCCCTGTTCTTCGTGCTGGCCCGGTTCGTGTCCATTCCCAGCGGCATCCCGAACACCAGCATTTGCCTGCAGTACGCCGTGCTGGCGCTGTTCGCCATCCTGTACGGACCCGTTGCGGGCGGCCTGATCGGCTTCATCGGCCACACGCTGGGCGACCTGAGCTGGGGCGGCAGCCCCTGGTGGAGCTGGGTTCTGGCTTCCGCCATGGTGGGCGTGATCATCGGTCTGGTTTCCAAGAAGATCGACCTGTCCAACGGCCGCTTCGGCAAGAAGGAACTCATCACCTTCGTGCTGACCACGCTGGTCGCCATGGCCATCAGCTGGGTCGTGGTGGCTCCCGTGCTCGATATCGTGATCTACGCCGAGCCCGCCAAAAAAGTGTTCGCGCAGGGTCTGGTTGCCGGTGCTTCCAACTTCGTGACCACCGTTGTGATCGGCGGTCTGCTGATGCTGGCCTACACCAAGACCATCGCCAAGAGCGGCTCCCTGAAGCAGGAGTAATTCCGTCTCTTTCCGGGGCTGTTCGCCTGCGCTCTCCCAAACGGCAGGGCGGCAGGCGGACGGCCCCTTTGCTTTTTGTCTTTCATTTTGTTCATCGGAGGTACGTCCATGGAACCCATCATCTCTTTTCGGGATTTCGGTTTTCAGTACCGCGCTCAGGCGGAGCCGACCCTTCGCCACATTAACCTGGACATTTATCCGGGGGAAAAGGTGCTGATCGCCGGAGCCAGCGGCAGCGGCAAAAGCACGCTGATGAGCTGCATCAATGGCCTGATTCCCTTCAGCTATACCGGCACATCCACCGGCAGTCTGACGGTGGACGGCATGGAGCCCCAGAAGGAAAGCATTTTCGCCCTGAGCAAGAGCGTGGGCACGGTGCTGCAGGATCCGGACGGGCAGTTTATCGGCCTGACCGTAGGCGAAGATATCGCTTTCTCGCTGGAAAACGACTGTGTGCCGCAAGAAGAGATGCGGGAGATCGTTCAGAAAACGGCGGAGCTGGTCAGCGTGGAGGGCCACTTGGGCTACGCGCCCCATGAGCTTTCCGGCGGCCAGAAGCAGCGGGTCAGTCTGGCGGGCGTGATGGTGGACAAAGTGAAAATTCTGCTGTTCGACGAGCCGCTGGCCAATCTGGACCCGGCCACGGGCAAACAGACCATCGACCTCATCGACCGCATTCAAAAAAAGACACAGACCACGGTACTGATCGTAGAGCATCGTCTGGAGGACGTGCTGTACCGGGACGTGGATCGAATCGTGCTGATGAATCAGGGACAGATCGTGGCTGACCTGAAGCCTGACGATCTGCTCAGCAGCAGCCTTCTGCGGGAGCATGGCATTCGCGAACCCCTGTACCTGACGGCGCTGCGCTATGCCGGTGTGGAGATCACGCCGGAAAAGCGTCCCCAGCACTTGGAGAGCATGGTGCTTTCCGAAGCGGATCAGGCGAAGGTTCGTCAGTGGTATGAGGCCGTCCCCCCCTCCCCTGCCGCCCCCGAAACGGAAGAACTGCTGAAGGTGGACGATCTGGCGTTTGGCTATACGGACGATTGGATGACGTTGGAAAACGTTTCCTTCACCATCACCAAGGGTGAAATGACGGCCATCGTGGGCCGCAACGGCGCGGGCAAAAGCACGCTGAGCAAACTGATCTGCGGCTTTGAAACGCCGGATGGCGGCACGATCTCCATGAACGGGCGCGACCTCCGCAACGACACCATTCGCGAACGGGCGACCCGCATCGGCTACGTGATGCAGAATCCCAATCAGATGATCTCCAAGAATATGATCTTCGACGAGGTGGCGCTGGGGCTGCAGAACGCCGGAGTGGAAGAAGCGGAAGTCCGCAGCCGTGTGGAGGCCACGCTGAAGGTCTGCGGCCTGTACCCCTTCCGCAACTGGCCGGTCAATGCCCTGAGCTTCGGCCAGAAAAAGCGCGTGACCATCGCCAGCGTGCTGGTGATGAACCCGGAGATCATCATTCTGGACGAGCCGACCGCCGGTCAGGATTTCAAGCACTATACGGAAATCATGGAATTCCTGCGTCAGCTGAATAGCGACGGCATTACCGTGCTGATGATTACCCACGACATGCACCTGATGCTGGAATACACGCCCCGGGCGCTGGTCTTCGATACGGGCCGGATGATTGCCGACACCAGCTCGGTTCGGGTCTTGTGCGACCGGGAGCTGATCGAGCAGGCGGCGCTGAAGGAGACCAGTCTGTTCTATCTGGCGGAGCTTTGCGGCATTCAGCCTGCGGAAAGCTTCGTGCAGCGGTTTATTGATTTTGACAGGGAGGTGCGGGCAGATGGCCAAGCGCAGTAATCCGGTCATGAGCTACATCCCCGGCAAGAGCGTGATCCACGCCCTGACGGGCACCACCAAGCTGGTGTTTTTCCTGCTGTTCACCTTCTCCAGTATGCTGACCTACGATACGCGGGTGCTGCTGGGGCTGATGGTCATCAGCTTCAGCTGCTTCGCGGTCAGTCATATCAAATTCAAAGACGTCAGCTTCGTTTTCTGGTTCATGGTGGTTTTTCTGGCCTTGAACAACTTCTTTATTTTCCTTTTCTCCCCCGATCAGGGCACGGAGCTCTACGGCACTCGGGTGGTGCTCTGCCACCTGTTCGGGCCCTATGACCTGACCCGGGAGCAGCTGTTCTACCACTTCAACATTTCCCTGAAATACTTCGTGGCCCTGCCCATTGCGCTGCTCTTTATCACCGCCACCAACCCTAGCGAGTTCGCGTCCAGCCTGAACGCCGTGGGCGTGAGCTACCGCATCGGCTATTCCGTGGCGCTGGCGCTGCGCTATATCCCCGACATTCAGCGGGACTACCGCAACATTTCCACCGCCCAGCAGGCCCGAGGCGTGGAGCTGGGCAAGAAGGTCAAGCTGCACAAGCGCGTGAAGAACTCCATCAGCGTTTTGATGCCGCTGATCATGTCCAGCCTGTCCCGTATCGAGGCTATCTCCAATGCCATGGAGCTGCGGGGCTTCGGCAAGGAAAAGAAGCGCACGTGGTACGTCCAGCGGAAGTTCTCTTCCAGCGACTACATCGCTATTGCCTTCGGCGTGGTCATTCTAACCGCCAGTCTGATCATCACCTTCCACGATGGCAACCGCTTCTGGAATCCCTTCGTGTAAAGGTTCCATCAAAAACGCCCTTCGGAGTCAGTGCCCGAAGGGTATTTTTTCGTTATGTCTTTTCCGTTCCCCGGAAAAACCGACTGAGGCCGTTCAGCGGCTCACCGGGCAGGGGCGGTCTCTCCCCCGTCTCGAAGGGCTGGGAAAACAGTTTCACCAGCTCGCCGTCGGAAGGGCGGTGCGTTGGCTCTGCGTCCAGCATCCGGCGGACGGCCTGTTCATAGGCGGGCGGCAGTTGGTTCGATATTCGAATCGGCTGTTTCTCCAGCGCCGCCTCGTACAGATAGGGCGCGTCCGTTTCCGGCAAAGCGCCTGTCCACATGCGGTGCAGGATCGCCCCAAAGGCAAAGGTGTCGATGGCCGGATCCATGTCTGCCTGCTCTCCTGCCATGCGCAGAAAGGTCTCCGGGGCCAGATACACCGGGTCGCCCTCTGTGTCGCCGCCGGGTGCGGGCGGATCGTCCGCCAGAAAGCCGCTGTCCAGATCGATCAGCCGGGCTTCGTAGCCCAGTTCCCCCTTACGGAGAAGCACATGCTCAGGCTTCAGATCCGCGTGAACGATCCCCTGCAGATGAAGCCGCTGCAGACACAGCGCCAGACTGAGCAAAATTTCCCGCTTGTCCTCCATGGGCAGCGTCTCAACAGCGCTTTCCCCCGTCAGACGGGGTTCGGGAATCTCCTCCGAAACCGCGTAATAGTGCAGCCCGAAGCGGAAGAAGTCCGTTACCGGCACCAAGGTGTCGCCGATCACGCAGGACATGGCGCTGTACAGGCGTCGCTTTTTTTCCTCGAAACGACGGCAGCGGGCGAGCTGCTTTTCCCGCAGGACGGGGTTGGCGTTCTCCGCCGGGTAGACCGGGGAAAGAAATTCCTTCAGAAAAAAGCGCCGCTGGCCCCTCCGGACGATGCACCAGCGGGCACTGCCGCTCCCCGCCGTCTGCAGCGGGGTCAGCAGCTCATAGGCTCCAATCTTTTTCATACTGAACTTCCTCGGTTCGGTCATATCCGGGCTGATAGCGTTTCCAGCTTTCCCGCAGTGCGTCCGCGTCCCCGGAATGCTGCCGCAAGCTGTTCAGATGCTCCTGCCGCAGCGCCGTCAGGCGGGGTTCAAAATACCGCTTCATTTCGTCAAAATGTTCAAAGCCGAAGGGCAGGCAGCAAAGGGTCGTCCCCGGCCAGACGGCGAATGGCCGCCGCCAAGCGGCGCTGCCACGTGGCCGCGTCCTGCGCGCCGGTCAGCGAGGCCAGAAAGATTTCTTCCAGCTCCATGGGGCTAAACACGCAGCCGTATACCCCGTCCGTGGCACAGATCAGCAGCCCCTTCGGCGGCAGTGTAACCGAACGCAGATGAAGCCGCACCGGCCGGTCGGCGCTGACGCACAGGCTCAGCGGCGCATCGCAGCGCAGGCGTTCCAGCTCGTCCATGCGGAATTTCACATCGTCCCGGGTGTAAAGGTGCAGCCCTGTTTCATCCAGCACATAACCGCGGCTGTCCCCCGCCCAGAGGAAGCAGGCCCGCTCTCCTCCGTCCGCCAGCGCTATGCACAGCGTAGTGGGCAGAAGCCGCTGCATGCTGCCCACGATGCGGCTGCTGCCCTCTGTGAGCCGGTGCTCCTGCACAAAGGCGTTCAGGTCGGTTTCCAGCGTTTCCTGCAGGGAATGCTGCCATTCCTTACCCTCTGCCGGTGTTTTCGGGAGACAACGGCAGGCAGCGGCCCAACGCTTCACGCTCTGCGTCGCCACGCGGGAGGCTGCGCCGGTCTGACCGTCCAGCTCCGCATAGCGTCGGCTGCCCAGCCCGCCGCAACCATCCGCCACGCACAGAAGAGACACCGGCGGTTTGGATAAAATCGAAAAGCTGTCCTCCCCCTGCCGGGGCAGAACGCCATGGTTCAGCGTTAAAATACGGGAAGAAATACAAAGTCCCCCTTAAATCGTGTTGCAAACGGAGTCCAGCACCTGCGAATATTCCACGTCTTCCAGTCCCTCGCTGACCGTCTGCACGTGGATCACCTGCCCCCATTCGGAAGAAATGCGGTTCCATTCCGGCGCGTCCGGCGCGAAGATCAGCAGGCGTTTGGCGTTTTCATCCATGCAGCCGCCCAGCTGCTCGTCCTCCCACCAGAGGGTCAGCTCGTCGAAGTCCTGCGCCATGCCCTCCGGGTACCACGGGGCGATCTTGCCATGGCCCAGTTCATGGGTGGGCGCGTCCGACCAGACGACGATAATATGCCGCTTCTTGACCCCTTCCCGGGTCCAGTCGCTGCGAATGGCGTAAGCCAGCGCTTCCAGCCCGTCCTCCGGGATATCGCCGCCGCCCTTGGCGTGGATGCCTTCCACGCAGTCCCGCAGCATTTCCGCCTGCTCCGGCAGGGTGAAAAAATCGCTGGACAGCATAGCTTCCTCGCCGTCGGCAATATAGTCCCGGAAGGCGATCACCTTCACCCGCAGCTGGTGGATGGTCTTGTGCTTTTTCTCCATTTCCCGGGTGATATCCTGATACAGATTCAGCGCGTTCTGTTTCACAAAATCCAGCACATGGCGCATACTGCCGGTGGAATCAATACAAAATACCATATCGACGTTGTAAGTAAGCTGATATCCCGCCACGGTTCGTCCTCCTTTGGGATCGTGATGAAGAATGTTGTCGTATCATGGTAACATTCTGCGCAAAGCGGCGGATTTCCTGCCGTTTTTCAGAAGGAAAACCGTGCCGGGCAGCGAAATGAAGTAGGTGGATTGATTTTGGAAAGGACTGGAGCTTTCATGAAATTCCGGAAGACGCTGGGCGTTCTTTTAACCCTTTTGGGCTGTATCGCTGCTTTTCTGGGGCTGGCGGCGGCGGTCGTGCCGCTGGTCGCCAACGCGCAGCTGCAGCTGGTGCTGGACTCCTTTGCCACGCCCTCCCGGAGTCTGTTGGTCAACGCGATCAACCAACTGATGACTTTTGTTCTCTCTCATTCCCTGCCGGTTCTGCTGGGGGGACTGCTGGCGGCTTCGGCGGGGATCGCGGTGCTCGCCTGCATGGGGCCGAAAAGCGTCCGTGACGATGAGTCGGACGATCGCCGTCCCGCCCGTTTTTCGGAGGACGTGGAAAAGCAGGCCGGCCTTTGGCGGTCGGAACGGGCAAAGGATGTGCTGCCGGACAATCCCTTTGCGGCTCCTTCCGCGGAGGACGGGCTGGCCGCCAGTCAGGGCGGCTGGCGCGGCGGTTCTTTTCAGGCGATTCGGGAGGAACGGGCCAATGACTTCGCCCCGGCGGTGCAAAGTCATGCCGCCTCATTCTCCAGTGTGAAGTCCACGGAGCGCAGCCCCTATCAACGGCCCGAAGCGCAGGAACGCAGTCCCTATCAGCGCCCGGAGGAGCCGGCTGCTCAACCCTTCGATCGTTCGGACGATTCCTTTCCCGCGCCCTCTGTCGAAGAAGAATCCGACGCCAGTCCCAGCCTTTCCTCCATCTTTGAAGAAGACCTGCTATTCACCCGCAGCCAGGCTTCACAGACAGCCGCGCATTCTGAAAAGCCTGCCGAAAAGGCGGAAGAACCGGCTCCCGATTTTGACCTGACCTTCGAAAGTGACGAAGCGGAGGACAGTCTTTTCTTTCCCACCGTTTCCCCCGAAGCCAAATCCAACAGCGAACCGTTGACGACCCCGGTCATTGACGAGCCGCTCCAAAATTCAAAGGCTGGTGAAAGCAAAGAAGCGGCTCCCATGATTCCCGCTGCCGCAAAGCAAAAGGTGAAGATTCGGAGCACCATGGGCAAGCACACCTGCTGAACGTTCCTGTCGTAGCATTTGCTGCATAAAAAAGCGGACGCCATACGTCCTCTTTTTATGTAAACGCGGTTAGGAATGGGAGTCATTTTTGCGGCAAAATAGGTCCTTTTCCTCTCCTTTTGATTTTGACCAAGGCTGCAAGTCCTGTTTGGGGCTATGTTCTCTTTGACAACGATCACAGCCTTACAGGTATAAAAAAGGACGCCCCCCATACAGGAGAGCGTCCTCATTTTTGTTTATTCGTTCGTTGCGGACTGGACTTCCGCTTCCTGCGCGGCCAGCAGTTCGTTCAGAAGCTTTTCCGTCACTTCGAACACCACATGTTCCCCTTCGCTGCCGTCGGCGGCAACCGCCCAGATTTCATACCGGACGCCCGCCTTGGGTTCCTTGGAGAAATCGTACTGAGGCTTTTCCAGCTCGGAAGGCTTGTTATCCGTGTTGGCCTTCACCAGCCGGTAGCCTGCCGCATTCTCCACAGCATCCCACTTCAGCATCCAGGAGCCGTCTTTTTTCAGCACCAGCTTCACGTGCTCGGGCTTAGCCAAGGCAACCGTCACGTTTTCTGCAACCGGCTCCGCAGCGGGTTCTTCTATCACCACAGGCTCCACGAAGGCGTTATCTTCCAGCGTCACAGGCTCCTGTGCGGGAGTCTCCTGTGCAGGGGTTTTCTGCACAGGGTCTTCCGTTTTTCCATCTTTCGTGGTAGTGCTGCTGGACGAAGCGGGTTTCACCGTCAGGTTCAGGTTGCCGGTAACGGAATTGTTGGCGGCATCCGTGACCTTGACTGTCAGCAAATAAGTGGTTTCGCTGTCCACGGTGATCCCATTGCTGGAGAACTCGCCGGTGGAAGCGTTAATGTTCAGATCAAGCTTGCCAGCATCCGCCGTATATTCGAAGAAGTACGGTGCCTCGCCGCCGCTCACGGTCAGCACGCTCTTGGTGAAGGCCTCGCCGGAGGTCACTTCGAAGCTGCTGCTGTTCAGGGCCAGGGGTTCGGTGGGAACGGTGCTGTCCTTGATCTTGAAGCTGTAGATCGTGCCAGCGGACCAGCCGTTCTTGTTCTGCGCGTACACCTGAATGGTGTAGGTGCCCACTGCGGAGGTAGAACCGCTGAGAACGCCGGTGCTGGGATCGAACTTCAGGCCATCGGGAATGGTGCCGTCGAACTTCCAACCGGTCAGCGGGCCATTGGTAGCTTCGAACTGCACATTCACCGCAGCGTCCTTCTCAAAGGAGCCGTCTTCCTTGGGCTGAACTGCGGGAACCTCGGAGGGCTGCGCCGCAATGTTCAGCACAAAGCTGTTGTAGCTGCTGCCCGCCGCATTGGTCGCGGTCGCTTCCACGGTATAGGTGCCGGAAGCGTTGGGCTTGCCGCTGATGGCGTTGCCGCTAATGGTCAGGCCGGGGTTGCTGGGCGTGATGGTCACATTCCAGTTCACCGCAGAGCCGGACTTGATTGCCAGCGTCATGGACGCATCCACGTCCTGCATCAGGTTCTCGTTGCCGGTGATGGCGATGGAGCCGGGCTCCACGATGACCTTCTGAGTCTCGGCACTGGTGGCCTCACCGCGATAAGCGGTATTGCTGGCCTGCGCCTTCACCACCACAGAAATGGCCTTATCCTGATCGTCCGCCGTGACGGTGTAGGTCGCACCGGTCGCGCCGGGGATCTCCGCCTTATCGCGCAGCCACTGATAAGTCAGGGCCGTCGTTTCGGCTTCCTTGGGCTGGACTTTGGCCTGCAGGGTCGTAGCGTTGGCATTGACCACAGGCTGCGCAGCGCCCTCGATGGTCACGCCGGTCAGGTTGGCAATGTTGGTCACCTTGCCGGTGTTCACGGTCTGCTGGCTGCCGGTGTAGCTGCCGGTGCCTTCCACCACCAGACGGATGGTCTTGCCGATGCAGCCGGAACCAACGTCCACCGTCTGCGCGTTGGAGATGACCGTGGTGTTGCCCGCATCGTCCACCGCGTACCAAGTCAGCTTCACGCTGGCGGAAGCGGGCTCATAGACCGCCTGCAGACGGTCGCCCACGTTGGGAGCCGCATCCTTGGTGGTCAGGTTGGTGATGCTGGCGCTGGTCACAGCACCGGCGGTAACGACCTTCTGCGTTTCGATCGCCGCCAGAGAGCTGCCGTTGTACGCGCCCGTGCCGGTAATGGTCAGCTTGATGGTCTTGCCCACCGCGCTCACGGGCACTTCATAATAGTTGTTGGTGCTGACGTTTACGCCGTCCAGCTGCCACAGGCAGGTGTAGGTAGCGCCGCTGGGCTCCACGATAGGCTCCAGGCGATCGCCTACCACAGGCGCGTCATGATTGAACTTCACGCCCACCAGCTGCTGACGGTTGGTGACAGCGGCGGTGTAAGCGCTGACCGCGTAGCCGGTCCAACGGCCGGAGCCGTCTACCCGCAGGCGGAAGGTGCAGCCCACATCCTGCTCGGTCACAGCGTAGGAGGCGTTGTTGCCCACCACGGATTCCTTGCCGTTGGTGTCGGTGCGCAGCCACTGATAGGTGATGGCGGCGTTGGAAGGATCCACGCTCTGGATCGCCAGAATGTTGCCCACCACGGGGTTCATGTTGTTGATGGTAACGCCGTTGACCTTGTAGGAGGCGTTCTCGATCAGGAACTGACTCATCATGTAGCCCACGCGGCTGCCGATCTGAATGCGGTACCAGCCGTTCAGGCGTTCCAGAATTTTCACCTGCGTGCCGACGCTGTAAACGCCGATGATGGCATAATTGGTACTGGGGCCGGTGCGCAGACGCACACCCTTGCCGTTGGCGGCCCACACGGTCGCGTCGCCGTCATAGCTGGGAGCGGGGCTGCCGTCCTTGCGCAGGAACTGGGTCATCATGTAACCCACGTTGCCGCCCACGCTGATACGGCACCAGTTCTGGCCTTCCGCCAGAATGATGGCCCGGGTGCCTACCGGCCACTTGCGCAGCACCGCGTAAGTGGTGCTGGGGCCGGAACGCATCCGCACGCCGTAGCCGTTGCCGCTGACCACGGTGGCGTTGGTGTTGGCCACGGGGGTCATACTGCTGCTGGTGGGCTGCAGATACTGGCCGTACATATAGCCGGTGCGCCCGTCGGGCGTTTCCACCCGGTACCATCCGTTGCTGACACTGAGAACCTTCACGGTCGTGCCGGTTTTGTAACTGCTGATGGTGGTGGCGCTAAAGGAGGCCTTCGCCCGCAGACGAAGCCACCCGCCGACCACGGTCGCGTATTCCGTTGCCGCCAGTGCGCCGGTCATGGGCATCAGCCCGATCAGCAGAACTGCGACAAGCAAAATCGCAAGACTACGTTTCATCTTAAAATCCCTCCGTTTCCCCTGCGGATCATCCGCAAGGCGTTTCACAATTATTAGACGAACAGGGGCAGGTTTTTCTTCCCTGTTCAGAGAAAGATTATCAAATTTTTTTGGAAAAAACGCTTATTCCTTCTCCCGGGCAATATAAATGGGGCGACGCTTGGTCTCCAGATAGGTTTTGCTTAAATATTGCCCCAGAATGCCCACGCAGAAAAGCTGAATGCCGCCCAGAAACAGGATGATGCAGATCATGGCCGGGAAGCCCGCCACCGGGTCGCCCCAGATCAGCGTCTTAATGAAGAAGTACAACAGCAGCAGAATGGACACCCCGCAAAAGACCACGCCGGTAATGGACGCGATTGCCAGCGGCGCGGTGGAAAAGGCGGTGATGCCGTCGATGGAATAAAGGAACAGCTTCCAGAAATTCCACTTAGTCTCCCCCGCTACCCGCTCCACGTTTTCATATTCCAACCACTTGGTGCGGTAGCCCACCCAGCTGAAAATTCCCTTGGAAAACCGGCTGACTTCCTTCAGGCTGAGAATGCTGTCCACCATCTGGCGGGTCATCAGGCGAAAATCCCGCGCCCCGTCCACGATTTCCGTCTTGGAGATGCGGTTGATGAGGCGGTAAAACTGCCGGGCAAAAAAGCTGCGAATGGGCGGTTCGCCCTTCCGGGTGACGCGCCGGGTGGCTACACAGTCGTAGCCTTCTTTCTCAATGCTCTGCAGCATTCCGGGCAGCAGCTCCGGCGGGTCCTGCAGGTCTACATCCATAATGGCCACATAATCGCCCGTGGCGGCCTCCAGCCCGGCATACATGGCGCTTTCCTTGCCGAAATTCCGGGAAAAGCTGATGAAATGCACCCGCTCGTCCTGCGCCCGCAGGGCGCGAAATTCTGCCAGCGTGCCGTCCTTGCTGCCGTCGTCTACAAACCAGAACTCCCACTGGCAGTCCATTTCCGCCGTGCGCTTCAAAAATTCCCGATAGAAAATCGGCGCTGCTTCTTCTTCGTTATAGCAGGGCACGATCACGCTAACGGTCTTCATAGGCTTTCCTCCTGACTCTGGCTTGAATCCTGAAACTGAAAGCTGTCTGTCAATTCCTTCAGCGTGGCCAGATCATCCCGCAGCTCCTGCAGGGCTAGAGGCATCAGCTGATAAGTGGTGGCCTCAGGCCAGGCCTGCCACAGCTCGATCAGGTCATTTCCCTGATAGAAGGCTACGCCGTCCAGCCGGACGCGCAGGCCGCTGCCGTCCGCCGTTTCCAGAATCGCCTGAACGTGCAGCGTCTGACGGTCGTACTGCGCCTCTACCCGGGGATAGGTGGGTTCGATCATCACGGACTTGCCTTCTCCCTGCAGAGCGTTCAAAATTTGGGGCCAGCTCTCCAGCAGCTCCAGCGCGGTTCTGGGATTGCCGATGGTGGTGCAGGCCACGCTCATCAGCGCCCGCCCCTTGGGCATCCGAAACACATAGGCGGACGCAAAGGGATTGCAATCCTGCATCAGGGCATACAGGCCGCTAAGACCGTCCGGCACGGACAGGGAACCCGCATCCTCCACTTCGCAAAGCTCTACGCCCTCCGGCTGAAAAAAAGTGCCGAAGCCGGCTCCATCTTCTTCCTCTGCCAGCACCGCCGGGGCCACCATAAGCAGCCCCGCCAGCAGCAGGGCGAACCAGCGTTTCATCATTGGTGTTTTCCGTTTCATGGACGGTTTCCTCTCTTTCCCCGCACAGAACGCAGCGGTTTACCTCTCTATTGTACCATGAATCCGCCGTTTATGACAATGAAACTTGTTTGCGGTGCAAAAATCTGCTATACTGCCATGGAATGATTGTGTAAGGGAGGATGGACGATGCGCATTGCCCTTGTGGCCGATCTGCACGGCAACCGTCCCGCCACGGAAGCACTGGAACGGGATCTGGCCCTGACGAAGCCGGATCGGATCGTCTGTCTGGGAGATATTGTCGGTAAGGGGCCCAGCAATCTTTTTACCTATGAGTGGGCTTTCGAGCACTGCCAGCTCATCATCGGCGGAAACTGGGACTACGGCGTTGGATGCAGGACTTTTCCCAGAGATCACTACTACTGGGATCAGCTGGGCCCGGAACGACTGCGTTGTCTCCGGGAGCTGCCCCAGGAGACGGAATTCTGGTTCAGTGGCCGCCGGTTCCGCCTGTTCCACGGACGGCCTGTCATGCCGGAGCTGTACACCGTGGCGGACGACCGGGAACTGCTGCAATCCTTTCTGGTGGACGCGAAGGGCGTTCCCTATGACGGGCTGCTCTATGCGGACGCGCACCGTCAGGCCATGCGCACCCTGTCCCCCGGGATCATCGTCAACACCGGCAGCGTCGGCAACGCCATGGGCGTGCCCAAATGCTGCTACGCCCTGCTGGAAGGCGAAGAAGGCCGCATTCCAGCGCCGCTGGAAGTTCGGCTGCGCCAGCTGGATTACGACCGGGAACAGGCCGTCCGGGACGCGGAAGCCGCCGATGGCCTGCCCATAAAGGAAGCCTATATCCGGGAGATACAGACGGGCATCTATTCCCGTTCGCATGGATAACGTCTCTTTTTTGCCCCCGAAGCGCTGGTGCTTCGGGGCACTTTTATTTGCCTCAAACCAAAAACCGGGAAGCCCTTTTTGGAGCCTCCCGGTTTCTTTCTTTTTGGAAAAATCAGATCTTCGCAGCGATACGAGCGGCGATCTGATCCGCACACAGGTCGTAGGCCCGCAGCACGTCCATGGCCTTGCCGCTCTGGCCGAACTGATCCTCCACGCCGATCTTGGTGAAGGTATATTCGCCGTTGCCCACCAGCACGTCGGCCACCGCGTCGCCCAGACCGCCGATGACGCTGTGTTCTTCCGCCGTGAAGACGTTCTTGCACTTCTGAGCGTAACGGGCCACCAGCTCCCGATCCAGCGGCTTGATGGTGTGCAGGTTCACGACCGCCACATCCTTGCCCTGTTTCTTGAGCATATCCGCCGCCATCAGGCTCTGTTCCACCATCAGGCCACAGGCAAAGATGACTGCGTCCTTGCCGTCCCGCATGACGTTGCCCTTGCCCACTTCGAAGGGCATGGGATCGAACACGGTGGTCGCCAGACGGGCCAGGCGCAGGTACACGGGGCCGTCGATCGCGGCAGCCGCTTCCACGGCCTTGTAGGTCTCGTTGGCATCGCAGGGAACGATCACGGTCATGCCCGGCAGAACGCGCATGAGGGCGATATCCTCGATAGCCTGATGGGTGCCGCCGTCCTCGCCCACGGTCACGCCCGCATGGGTGAAGGCGAACTTCACGTTGTTATGAGGATAGCACACGCCGTTACGAATCTGCTCAAAGTTGCGGCCCGCAAACACGGCGAAGGTGGAGCAGAAGGGGATCAGGCCCATGCAGCTCATACCGTTGGCCACGTCCACCATATTGGCTTCCGCAATGCCCAGATCAAAGTGACGCTCCGGGAAAGCCTTCTGGAAAATACAGGTCTGAGTCGCCTGGGCCAGGTCGGCGTCCAGCACGACGATCTTATCGTTCTTCTTGGCCAGCTCTACCAGAGCCTCGCCGTAAGCCACGCGGGTTGCTTTCTTCTCACTCATTGCTCACGCCTCCAATTCCTTGAGCGCCTGGTCGCGCTGCTCCGCATTAGGAGCCTTGCCGTGCCAGCCCACCTGATTTTCCATGAAGGATACGCCCTTGCCCTTGACGGTGTGGCAAAGGATGCAGGTGGGAACGTCCTTCTCGGCGGGCTGATGCAGCGCATCCAGCACCTGCCTGAGGTCGTTGCCGTCCGCCACTTCGATGACATGGAAGCCGAAGGCGGTGAACTTCTGGGCGATATTGCCCAGACCCATGACCTGATCGTTGGTGCCGTCGATCTGCAGACCGTTGTTATCCACGATGAAGGTCAGGTTGTCCAGCTTATAGTGAGCCGCGGACATGGCCGCTTCCCATACGATGCCTTCCTGCAGTTCGCCGTCGCCCAGCACGGCGTACACAATGGACGCGCCCTGACCCAGAGAGCCGGTAGAAGCGTCCACGCCGGGGCACTTTTTCTTGTCGGGGTGGCCCTGCAGAATATTGTGCAGCTGCCGGAAGCCTCCAAATTCCTTCTTGTCGAAGAAGCCCTTTTCGCCCAGCACGGCGTACAGCGCAGGGGCGGCGTGGCCCTTGGACAGCACCAGACGGTCGCGGGCAGGGTCGTTAGGGTTCTTGGGATCCACCTTCATCAAATCATAATACAGGGCGACCAAAATCTCCGTGGCGGACAGGGATCCGCCGGGATGGCCCGAACCGGCAGCGGCGGTCATGGTGATAATGTCCCGCCGTACCTGCTTACAGACCGCTTCCATTTCCGGAATGTTCATGATAACCTCTCCTCTATTGCGATACTTCAAGGCCCTTAAGAGCCATGTTAGCGCATTTTGATTATAGTCATCCAAGGGAAGGCTTGTCAACCCATATTTGCAAATTGGTACTCTATTGTCATCTTCCCGCAAAGAAAAAACGCCCCGCAGGCGGCGGGGCGCAGGCGTCTTTGGCTTACAGGGTGCCGGTGACGGTCAGGGTGCTGGAGCCGGGCGCGGTCGTCCAGACGCCGGTCGCAGCGTCCTGCGTATACGTGGCGGCGGGAACCGTCACCTTTCCGGCCACGGTGGCGAAACGGCCGGTGGTCGCGTCATAGGTGTAATCCGTCCCGGCAGTCCATGCAGTTCCGTTGAAGGTGACGGAGAGATTCTGCAGAATCGGGTTGAACACGTCGGCGACGATCGCCGCATCTGTTTCTTCTGCGGCTTCATTGCCGTAGTTCTCGATCAGGAACGTATAGGTGAGCTGCCCATTCTGTGGCACGGACGCGGG
>OHHU01000878.1_pt1 | contig 15633 bp, 10 predicted proteins | sample 1568151 | NCBI WGS metagenome assembly OHHU01 (sample SAMEA3879572, study PRJEB24766) | human gut metagenome | biome: human-associated habitat; feature: feces | place: USA | collected 1985/1987 | reverse complement strand
AAGGACGCGACGCAGCGGAGCTTCACAAAATGCTTGCCGCGTGGGGTGCGGTTGCTGCCAAGCTGAAAGCGGGGGAGATTACCAAAGAAGAATATGACCGCTGGCGCTACCGCTACCCTGAACTTGACACCTCCGGTCAGTGGCACAAGATCACGCCGTCGCATGAGCTGAGTGACCTGCTTCTTGCCGACCTCAAAGAACACACCGAAGAATAACAAAAGGCTCTGCCGACCTTCTTTTACAGAAAGTCAGCAGAGCCTTTTTCGCTCTCAATATAGGATTGGATGCGACAGCAAACCTGCAAACCATTCGCTCGCCAAAACAAGAACAAACAAAATGGCTTTAGTATCTGCTATCATTTTGCTATCAAACAGGAAATGAGATTTCCAAAAAGTGAGTGTTTTCAAGGCCTTTCAGCCCATCATGTTCACTTTTTTCTCATTCCCACTCGATTGTTGCGGGGGGTTTGGAGGTTATGTCGTAGACGATGCGGTTTATGCCCTTGACCTCGTTTACGATACGCACGGAGACTTTATCGAGCACGTCGTAGGGAATGCGTGCCCAGTCGGCAGTCATGAAGTCCGTCGTTGTTACAGAGCGCAGTGCAAGAGTATAGTCATAGGTCCTGCCGTCACCCATTACGCCGACGGAGCGCATATTCGTGAGAACCGCGAAATACTGATTCATCGTGCCCTCGAGGTGCGCCTTTGCGATCTCGTCGCGGAAGATGAAGTCTGCCTCGCGCAGGATATCGAGCTTTTCCTTCGTGATATCGCCGATGACACGGATGGCAAGGCCGGGGCCGGGAAATGGCTGACGCATTACCAGATACTCGGGCAGACCAAGCTCACGGCCGAGCGCACGAACCTCATCCTTGAACAGCAGGCGCAGCGGCTCGATGATCTCCTTGAAGTCAACGAAATCGGGCAGGCCTCCGACATTGTGGTGGCTCTTGATAACGGCTGCAACATTTGTGCCGGACTCGATAACGTCGGGGTAAATAGTGCCCTGAGCGAGATAGTCAACCGAGCCTATTTTTTTACCCTCGTCCTCAAATACGCGTATAAACTCTTCGCCGATGATCTTGCGCTTTGCCTCCGGTTCGGAAACGCCGGCGAGCTTTGACAGGAAGCGATCCTGTGCGTTAACACGGATGAAGTTTATATCCCAGTTTTTGAACGCGGCCTCGACCTCGTCGCCCTCGTCCTTACGCATAAGACCGTGATCGACGAAAATGCAGGTGAGCTGATTGCCGACAGCCTCGGCGAGCAGCGCCGCCGCAACGGAGGAATCAACGCCGCCGGAGAGCGCGAGCAGTACCTTACCGTCGCCGACCTTGGCGCGGATAGATTCAATGGATGCGCGCATATAGTCGCCCATCGTCCAATCGCCCTTTGCGCCGCAGACCTCATACAGGAAGTTGTGCAGCATTTTCTGGCCGTGTTCGGTGTGGTTTACTTCAGGGTGGAACTGCACGCCGTAAAAGCCGCGAGCTTCGTCGCATATGCCGACGGTCGGGCAGGCTGCGCTGTGCGCAACAAGGCGGAAGCTTTCGGGGACCTTGGCCATGTAGTCGCCATGGCTCATCCACGTTACGCTCTCTTCCGGCAGGCCCTTGAACAGGCGGCAGTCGGTGTCGAAAAAGGTGGGGGTCTTGCCGTATTCGCGAGCCGTATCCGACTGCGCGGCGGTGACCTCGCCGCCGAGGTAGTGCGCCATGAGCTGGCAGCCGTAGCATATGCCGAGCACGGGAATGCCAAGCTCGAATATCTTCGGATCCACCTGCGGCGAGCCGGCAGCGTAAACGCTCTGCGGACCGCCGGTGAAGATAATGCCGATGGGGTCGTATGCCTTGATTTCGTCTATCGTCATGCTGTGGGGCTTTACCTCGCAGTAGACATTGCATTCACGGACTCTGCGTGCGATAAGCTGGTTATACTGGCCGCCGAAGTCCAGAACAAGTACGCGCTGATTCTGCATTCCTTGCCCTCCCGTTAAAACATCTCGATGCAGCCCTCGCGCTCGGCGCTGACTGAAACGTATTTGATCGGGCAGCCGACTGCCTTTTCGATGAACTTGACATAGTCAAGCGCCGCCTTGGGCAGATCCTCGGGCTTGCGGCAGCCGGAAATATCGCACTTGAAGCCCTCGACATATTCATATATGGGCTTTGCGCGCTCAAGCTCCTCGATGTTGCCGGGGAAGTTTTCGATTCTCTTGCCGTCAAGCTCGTAAGCCACGCAGACGGGGATCTTGTCCATATAGCTCATAACGTCGAGCTTTGTCAGGGCGATGCAGGTGCAGCCCTGCATCATTGCGCCGTAGCGCGATGCGACGACGTCGAAGCCGCCGACTCTGCGCGGACGACCGGTTGCAGCGCCGTACTCGCCGCCTGCCTCGCGCAGTGCGTGAGCCTCGTCGCCGAACAGCTCGCAGGTGAAGGGGCCTTCGCCGACGCAGCTGGAGTAGGCCTTCATGATGCCGATGCTTTCATCGAGCTTGAGCTGAGGAACGCCGGAGCCGATGGGCGCGTAGGCAGCGAGCGTGGTGGACGCGGAGGTGTAGGGGTAGATACCGAAGTCGATATCGCGCAGTGCGCCGAGCTGAGCCTCGAACATGACGGACTTGCCGGCCTTCACCGCATCGGTGAGGTACACGGTCGTGTCGCACACATAGTCGGCAAAGGGCTTGCCGTACTTTTCGAGCCATGCCATGATCTCGTCAACGTCTATCGGCTCGTGGCCGTAGCCGCCGGCGACGGTGAGGTTTTTCCACTCGATGATATCTGCAATGCGGCCGCGCAGGTGATCGAGGTTTTTAAGGTCGCCCATGCGCAGGGCTTTTTTCATGAACTTATCGGAATAGACCGGAGAAATGCCGCGGCGTGTCGAGCCGAACTTCTTGTCGCCGAGTCTGTCCTCTTCCAGGCCGTCAAGGAGCTTGTGATAGGGCATGCAGATGGTCGCACGGTCGCTGATCTTGAGATTTGCCGGGCTTATTGCAATGCCGCCGGCGCGCAGACGCGCGGTCTCATTGAAAAGGTGCTCAAGGTCGATGACTATGCCGGCGCCGAGGACGTTGACGGTGTCGTCGCGGAGAATGCCGGACGGCAGCAGGTTCAGGATGAACTTGCCCTTATCATTTACCACGGTGTGGCCTGCGTTGTTGCCGCCCTGATAGCGGACAACGATGTCGTAATTTTCCGAGAGCAGATCGACCATGCGGCCCTTGCCCTCATCGCCCCAGTTTGTTCCCACGATTGCAGTTAACATTGTTACGCTCCTTTACACATTTACACTTGCCTCGACGCCGAGATACTCTTTGTTTGCATCGATGACAGGATCAAGATACTCGTTTATAAACTTTTCGGTCTGATGCTCGGCCATACCGGTGAAGCCGCGCGGATCGCATAGCTCACGCAGCTCATCCTCACTGAGCTTGAACGCAGGGTCTGCCATTATGCGCCCGAGCAGGTCGTTTTTCTCGCCATAGAGCTTGACCTGCTGCGCCGCGGCAACGGAGTGGACGCGGATGCGCTCGTGCAGCTCCTGCCTGTCGCCGCCCTTATTTTTAACGCAGTACATGAGGATATTTTCGCTTGCCATGAACGGCAGCTCCTCATCCAGATGCTTTTTGCACACGGCAGGATATATCTTCATGCCGGACGCGACGTTTATATAAAGGTTGAGGATGCCGTCAACGGCGAGGAAAGCCTCGGGGATGCTCAGCCTTCTGTTTGCCGAGTCATCCAGCGTGCGCTCGAGCCACTGGCTCGACGCGGTGAAGGCCGCGTTTTGCAGATCGCTTATAACAAAGCGCGAAAGCGACGCTATGCGCTCGCTACGCATGGGATTGCGCTTATAGGCCATTGCCGACGAGCCTATCTGCTTTGACTCAAACGGCTCATCGACCTCTTTAAGGTGCGACAGAAGCCTTACATCGCTTGAAAATTTCGACGCGCTCTGCGCAATGCCGGAGAGCACCTGCAAAACGTAAAAATCGACCTTGCGCGAATACGTCTGTCCGCTCACGGGTGCGCAGCGGCTAAAGCCCATCTTTTCGGCTATGAGCTTTTCAAGCTCTGTAACCTTTTTCTCGTCGCCGTCGAAAAGCTCAAGGAAGCTTGCGCCGGTGCCGGTGGTTCCCTTGCAGCCCAAAAGCTCGAGCCTGCCGAGCTGAAAATCAAGCTGCTCAAGGTCGCTTATGAGGTCATACGCCCAGAGCGTTGCTCTTTTGCCGACGGTCGTCGGCTGGGCAGCCTGAAAATGCGTGTACGCAAGCGTCGGAACGCTTTTGTACTTCTCGGCAAAATCGCGCAGCGCCGCAATGGCGTTAACGAGCTTTTTCCGCACAAGGACGAGCGCCTCGCGCATTCGGATGATATCGGTGTTATCGCCGACATAGCAGCTCGTTGCGCCGAGGTGGATTATCGGCTTTGCGTCGGGGCAGCACTCGCCGAAGGTGAGCACATGCGCCATAACGTCGTGGCGCACCTCGTGCTCGTGCCGGGTCGCCGACTCGTAGTCGATATCGTCAACGTGCGCTTTCATCTGCTCTATCTGCGCATCGCTTATATCGAGTCCAAGCTCTTTCTCACTCTCGGCAAGGGCGATCCACAGTCTGCGCCAGGTCGAGAACTTGAAGTCATCGGAGAAAAGGCGCTTCATCTCTTCTCCGGCATATCTCCCACACAGGGGATTTTCATAAAATTCGTGTTTACTCATCTATCTGCTTAAATACGTTTATGCCGCTGCGCTTATGCTCGCTTACGCGGTGGTAGCGGTCGATTATCTTCTTCTCGGTGGGGCTTACCTCGCCGCCGTTTATATAGCTGTCTATCGCATAATAGCTCACGCCCATCTCGTCCTCATCGGTCTGACCGTCGAACAGTCCTGCCGAGGGGGCCTTGTTTATGATGCACGCAGGCGCCGTGAGCCATTTGAGAAATTCGATTATCTCGGTCGCGGTGAGATCGGATATGGGGTTAAAGTCGCACGAGCCGTCGCCCCACTTGGTGAAGTAGCCCATGTAGCGCTCGCTGCGGTTGCCCGTGCCGGCAACGAGGCGGTACTCCGAGGCCGCAACGGCGTACAGCGTTGTCATTCTAAGGCGCGGAGCGATGTTATTTACGGCGGCATTCGTCAGCGTCGTTATGCTCTGAAGCCTGTCTATCTCTGCCTGGCGGACATCGGTAAGGTCAATAACGCGGCTTTCTATACCGAAATGCTCGGCGACCTCCTTTGCATCCTTCATGTCCTGCTCAAAATTGCGCTTTGACGCGCAGGGCATCATTATACCAACGGTGTTCTCGCAGGCAAACTTGCACAGTATGCCGACAAGGGCGGAGTCCTTGCCGCCGGAGTTTCCGAAAACGATGCCGTCAACGCCGCTTTCCTCCACAAGGTTTCTTATATACTGAACTCTGTCGGCAAATTCCTTGCTGTAATCACGCATTGCACTCAGCTCCTCAATAATTATAAATATCGGACAATAAATTTTATAATATCCGCCCGATTCTGTCAATAAGCGCCTGTGACAAAATAGGCCGTCCAAGCACCTCGCATTTAGGCGACTTTTGCCCCTTTCGGGTACTTTAAACGCAGTAAATTTTACCTTCCGGGGCGTTCGACAACAAAAGCCTTGATTTTTCAAGGTTTTTTTGTTAGAATGCAGAATGTAATAATTTTGCCACTCATTTTTAAACTTATTTTCACACATCACGTAAAACAGGAGACATGCATATGAAAAGGTACATATCCTTCCTGCTTGCCGTTCTGATGCTCGTGACGCTTGTGCCGACGGCGGCTTTCGCCGACGCTGCGGAGACAGACATGAAAGCCAGCGACAACCTAAAGCTCCTCATTAAGGGCTGGGAGGGGCTACGGCTTACGGCATACAAGGCGCATCCGAGCGAGGAATACTGGACGATCGGCTACGGTCACTACGCCTCGGACATTTACGAGGGCATGGAGATCACGCTCGAGCAGGCCGATGCATATTTTGAGCAGGATATAGTTGGATTTGAAAGAGGCGTCAACAACACCGCGAAAAAATACGGACTGAGCTTGACGCAAAATCAGTTTGACGCGCTTGTAAGCCTTGCTTACAACTTTGGGCCGAACTGGGTCGATTACAACACAGGCTGGAGACTGGCTCGGTACATACAGCAGGGCTTTAAAGACAGCTACGGCAACCCTATTTCCGATCTTGAGCTTGCGGATTCGTTCGCGGTTTTGTGCTCTGCCGGCGGCGAGATCCTCCCCGGACTTGTCAAGCGCCGCATAAACGAGGCGGAGATCTTCCTTTATAACAATTACAGCACCGAGCTTACGCACTTCGTTGCCGGAGTTTTCAACGCAAACGGCGGCACGGTGAGCGGAAACCGCGTCGTTGCTTACTACAAGGACAAGGCCTACGGCTCGTTCCCCAACGTTTCGCGCGACGGATATAAGCTCGACTACTGGAAGGATTCCGGCACAGGTCAGGCCGTTACGACCTCGACGATCGCAGACAAAACTCGGACTCTCGTCGCCGTTTGGGCAGGCAGCGGCACTCCGGAGCCGACGACCTATAAGCTCACCGTTTCCGGAGGCGAAGGCAGCGGAAGCTACACGGCCGGAGCAAAAATAAAGCTTGTTCCGGGCGCAAACGGCACAAAGATATTCGATCACTGGGAAGTAACCGGCGCAACGGCCTCAAAGGGCAGCGACGGATACTGGTACATAACGATGCCCACATCCGACGTCACGGCGGTCGCTGTGTGGAAGGACGGCTGCCTGTTCGGAGATAATTGTCCCTCGAAAAATTTTGCCGATGTTCCCGTGACCTACTGGGCACATAACGACATTGACAATGTTGTTGCGGCAGGAATGTTCAAGGGGCTGACCGAGACAAACTTCGGCATCACTGTTACAATGGACCGAGCCATGCTCGTGACAGTGCTCTATCGGCTTGACGGAAGCCCCGATGTTTCGGAATATGAAAACCGTTTTTCCGATGTAAGCTCCTCGCAGTATTGCTACGACGCCCTGCTTTGGGGCTCGCACAACAACATCTCCAACGGCTACGCCGACGGCACTTTCGCGCCGAACGAAACGCTCACGCGCGAGCAGCTTGTCACCTTCCTGCACAGATACGCAAACTACAAGGGCTATAACACCGACGTTTACGCCGATATCGGCGGCTATGCCGACGCGCAGCAGGTGAGCTCCTTTGCGCGTGAGAGCATGTGCTGGGCAATAGGCGCAGGGATCATCAACGGCACAAGCAGCACAACGCTCAGCCCGAAGGACAGCGCGGTCCGTTCGCAGGTCGCGGTCATGTTCAACCGCTTCGCAGGCGGAATGACCTTCTGAATATAGTTATTTTCCAAAAGCAGTCTGAAATGCTGGACATTTCAGGCTGCTTTTGTCGTTTAACAGCGCGAGTATGCTACACTTTCGCAAATTCATATAAATACTACAAATATCGGTATCAATTTTTCTTAACGCTCGTTAATTCTGTCAATTGAAAATTTCACTTTCGTGATTTAAACTAAACCTCATAAATCGGCAATCTTGTATTATTATATTAGATGTACTGATTTAGAATACTCAGAAAGAAGGCGTATTATGAAGAGAAGACTTCTTGCTCTGTTGATGAGCCTTGTCATGATCCTCTCCGTTCTGCCCGGCGCAGCCTTTGCCGAGCCGGCAGACAGCAGCGACGTGCTGACCTATGCGGATCTTGCAGACATCGACAGCAGCATCACCATCCCCGACGGCGCTTCCGCAAGTGAAGAACTGTCCGTTGCAGACGCGGTACGCGCACTGCTGCTTTGGACGGGCATGAGCGAAAAGCAGCTCGGCACCTTCCCTGCCGACTATCTTGCTCTGGCTCGCAGCATGGGCATGATCAGTGCCGACACCGACACCGACGCGGCCTGCACCCTTGACGCTTACCGTCAGATGAAGGCAGTTGCCAACACCATGTACGACGCACTGCATGCCGATAAGCTCCAGCCGCTTTACATGAACGGCATGGCTCAGCCCATATTCCCGTACACCACCGGCTCCGTCGAGACCGGCTACAGCAACGCCGACAGCGATGTCATCCGCTACTGCGTATACGTTGAGACCAACTACGACACCGACGATGACGGCAAGCTCGACCTCGTCAAGGCCGTTGTTCAGGTTCCCCGCGCGGCAGTCGAGGGCAACTACAAGGCAGCTACCATCTACGAAGCTCGCCCCTACATCACCGGCTGCAACGATTCCATGAGCCCCGGCGAAAATCTCGGCAGCGAGAACTATGATATTTCCAAGCTCTACAGCCAGCCGGCAGCACGCACTCCGGCAGGCAGCGCAACCACCGCGCAGGCCGCCGCGAACGCAAACAGCGCAGACTGGTACTACTGGAACCCCTCCGAGGGCATGTACGACTACGAAGACCTTGAGTGGTACGACTACTACCTCGTACGCGGCTTTGCCGTCGTCGAGTGCGGCGGTCTCGGCACCAAGGGCTCGGACGGCTTCGAGACCTGCGGCACCGATCTTGAGATCGATGCGTTCAAGTGCGTCATCGAATGGCTGCACGGCGATCGCGTAGCCTACACCGACAAGACCAGCAACATCACCATCGCGGCAGACTGGTCCAGCGGCAAGGTCGGCATGACCGGCCGCTCATACGCAGGCACCACCCAGTTCGGTCTGGCCACCACCGGCGTTGCCGGTCTCGAGACCATCGTTCCCGTAGCAGGCATCGCAAGCTGGTATGAGTACACCAACTCTCAGGGCATTTCCACCAGCGCATGGTCGGCAAGCTATTCCGAGATGCTCGCATGGTACTGCAACGGCCGCTACCTCGATCCTGCCGATTACGCTACCATCGCCGAGAAGTACGGCAACTACCTGTACCAGATCCAGCAGGATCAGCTCGCCACCAACGGCGACTACTCCAAGCACTGGGAGACCCGTGACTACACTCTTGACGCAGAGAACATCAAGTGCCCTGCTCTCATAGTTCACGGCCTCAACGACGACAACGTCCGCACCAAGGAATTTGACCTGATGTATCAGGCATACCAGAAGGCCGGCGTAAACGTAAAGCTCCTGCTCCACCAGGACGCTCACCTCACACCGAGCTACCCTGCCGGAAACCTCGAGTTCTACATTGACGGCGAAAGCTACAACAATGTCCTTAACCGTTGGTTCAGCCACTATCTGTGCGGCGTTGAGAACGGCGCAGAGAACATGGCGGCAGTCACCGCCCAGGACAGCCACGACGCTTCCGTATGGCACACCTACGACAGCTGGGAGGCCGCAAAGAGCGTGACCCTTTCCTCCGGCAAGACCGGCAGCACCACCATAAACAGCGATTACTCCTCCCTCGGCATCAACAGCCGCAACTGGAGAGATAAGCTCACCGAAGGCGATACCGCAGTCAGCGCAATGTACACCATGCCCGTCAAGGCCGACACGGTCATCAAGGGCTCGGTTGCCGTTAACTTCTCTGCAAGCGTTGATAACTACGACGCTCCCAACGCTCCGCGCGGCGGCGTCGATCACGACAACGCAGTTTCTCCCGAGCTTGACCTCAGCGCGCTTGATCACGACAACTACGTTGCAAGCGCAGCAGGCAGCGGCGTGACTGTTTCCCTGCCCGACGCAGCCGATCTTATCGACCGCGACGCGCTCATGGTCAGCGCAATGCTCGTTGACATCGCTCCCGAAGGCAAGACCTTCAAGGCATTCAACACCGAGGGCAGCTATGTTCCCAAGGACCTCACCGAAAACGGCGCATGGATGGGCGGCGGCCTGAGCAACTATGATTACGCAGAACTCAAGGCAAGCGACGTCAGCTACAAGATCATCGCTCGCGGCTGGATGGATCTGTGCAACCCCGGCGCAGGCTACAACTCCGCTTCGGCCGACACCAAGGTTGCTCTGAAGGTCGGCGAAAACCACGACTACACCATCTACCTCCAGCCCAACCTCTACACCGTTGAGGAAGGCCACACCCTCGCCCTCGTCATCTACACCTACGAGCAGGGCAAGGCAAGATACTCGCAGAACTATCAGGTCACTCTCGACAACGGCTCCGTCAACGCGGTCATCCCCGTCGATCAGCTTCCTGCCGTCGATCCCGAGCCCACTCCGGCCGAGAATCCGTTCAAGGATGTCAAGTCCGGCAGCCCCTACTACGACGCGATCCTCTGGGCGGTTGAGAACAAGGTCACAAACGGCATAACCGCCGACACCTTCGGCGTCAACGACGGCTGCACCCGTGCGCAGATCGTAACCTTCCTGTACCGCGCTGCCGGTTCTCCCAGCGTCGGTAGTCTGAAGAATCCGTTCACCGACGTTAAGGAAAGCAGCGTTTACCGCGACGCGATCGTCTGGGCGGCTTCCACCGGCATCACCAACGGCACGGCCGCCGAGACCTTCGATCCGAACGCCGTGTGCACTCGCGGCCAAATCGTAACCTTCCTGTTCCGCGCAAGCGGCGACGACAAGGTCACCAGCGGCACCGACTTCACTGACGTAGCGGCAGACTCCTACTGCGCAGACGCAGTTGCATGGGCAGTTGCCAACGGCGTTACCAAGGGCACCACCGCAACGACCTTTGCTCCCAACGCGACCTGCACCCGCGGTCAGGCAGTCACTCTGATCTACCGCGCAAGCAGCGCTTCCGTCTGATACTCCCCCAAAAAGCAATTCGGCCATCCGCATCCGCGGATGGCCTTTTTGTATGCTGTATCAAAAAATGCTCCCCCTGTAGCTTATATGCTGCATAGGGAGCATATAAGCTGACGAAAGCCGAACACATGCGTTCGGCTCTCGTCAGCTTTAATTTAATATCACTCGATCACTCGCCGTCATCCGGCGTAGGGGTCGCTGGAGCAGGTGTCGGCGTGGGAACGGCTTTCTTTACAAACGTCGCGATGATACTGTGATCTTCCGTGACATTTGACAGCTCGTAGCTCTCGATAGCGCCCATATCCTTTCCGTCAACCGAAACCGACTGGATCTCGTATCCCTCATTGGGCGTGAAGTTGATCTTTACGCTCTCCCAGTCTTCAACCGTGAGGCTGCCGTTGGGATCGGTTGTGCCGCCGTTGCCGGCCGTGACGAGAACGGTGTGTGTTCCGCCGGTCTTTGCGGTGTCCTTTTCGGCATCGGGCGCGGCGCTTTCGGCGACGGCTTTATTATTCGACTGAACCGAGCCGGGCTTGAAGTCAAAGCAGCCGTCGGCCGCGACGATAACCACCGTCAGCACCGCCAAAACGCAGAGGATGCCGGTTATTATCCACTTTGTTTTCATGCTCATTCCGCTTTTGTTATTGCTTTTTTTACTCATATCTCAGCCTCCGGGAATACTATTGATTCTGCGCCTGTCCGCCCTTATTTTTTGGCTTGCCGCGGTGATAATAGCGGCGGTTTGAGCGCTTCTTCTCGCCGTCCGGACTTTTGGCCTGCTGCTGCGGCTTCGGCTGCTCGGCGGAAACGCTCTGCTCGGCAGGCTTCTTTCCGCCGCCGCGGCGATTTCTCGGCTTTGGCTTTGCGGTGGTCTTCTTCTCCTCCGAAGCTTGCGCCTGTGCAGGCTGCGGCACCGGTTTTGCATCGCTCTGAGGCTTCTTTCCGCCGCGGCGCGAGCGGCGATTACGGCTGCGTTTTTTCTGCGCCGGAGCGCTCTCCTTATCCTTATCGCTGCCGTCATCGGCAAACAGCTCGGGCAGCTTCCAAATATCCGTTTCTTCCTCTTCTTCGACCTCGGGCTCGGGAACGTACTTGAGCACCGAGGGAGGAGTCTCGCCGTCCTTGGGGCGGCCTCCGGGCACTGCCGCAACTTCAACAGCCCGATAAGTCTTTACCGTATCGTCGCCCTCGCCGTCGAGCTTTACCTTTACCATCTGGCGCAAAAGATTTACCTGCGTAACAATGCCGTAGCCGGACGGAGTTTCGACAAACGCTCCCTGCTTGGGAACATTTTTCGTCAGCTCCTCGTAGGCCTCCTGCTCATATCTCAGGCAGCACATAAGTCTGCCACAGCTACCGGATATTTTTCCGGGGTTGAGAGACATGGACTGCACCTTTGCCATTTTCGTCGAAACCGGCTGAAACTCTTCGATAAACTGGCTGCAGCAGAACGGTCTTCCGCAGATACCGAGTCCGCCGAGCATTTTTGCCTCGTCGCGCACGCCGATCTGCCTCAGCTCAATCCTGTTGCGGAAAATGCCTGCAAGATCCTTTACAAGCTCGCGGAAGTCAACTCTGCCGTCGGAGGTGAAAAAGAACATCGTCTTGTTGCCTTCGAAGTTGCACTCAACATCAACGAGCTTCATGTCAAGGCCGTGCTCGACGATCTTCTGCTGGCATATCTCGAACGCTTCCTTTTCGCGCTGCTTGTTTATTTCCGCAACGCGAAGATCGTCGCGCGTCGCGACCCTGACAACCGGGCGCAGCGGCTGCACAACCGAATCGTCCTCGACCTCGTGGTTGCCGCGGAAGCAGTCGGCTATCTCAAGGCCCTTGCTGGTTTCTACAATGACCTGCTGGCCGGTCTTTACGATCTTTCCGTTCGGGGAAAAATAATAGCTCTTTCCACGGTTTTTAAATTTAACGCTTATAACTTCAGTCAATTGCTTTCCTCGTTTCCGCTGCCGACCTGACCGCCAGCAGCCCCAGAATGTGTTTCACACCCGTATTGACCGTCTGATACTCCATGCAGCGGTCAACGAGCCGTATAATATCCATTATGCGCATTTTATCCTGCTGCGACGCAAGAAGCGCGGCATAGCGCCGCTTGAGCGCGAGCAGAAACTCGCCGAGCGAGCGAGCGTCAAGGCCCTCATGCGCAAAGCACCACGCGGTGAGCGCCGGAGTGTCGCCCTTTCGCTCGATAGAGACAAATTCGTCGGCCATAGCCGCCGCGTTTTCGTCCTCCGCGTCCTCCTCGCCGGCGCAGCTCACAAGCACGCAGCGCGAGCGCACGGTGACCAGCAGCCGTTCGGGATTGGATACGCACAGAATGAAATGAACGCCCTTCGGCGGCTCCTCAAGTATCTTCAGCGCAGCATTCTGCGCCTGCTCGTTCATGGTGTCGGCGTCTTTTATGATATATACCTTTTCGGCGGCCTCGTTCGGCAGAACGTAAGCATCGGCGCCCATTGCGCGCACCTGATCGACCAGTATCTCCTTTTTCTGCTTGCCCTTATCGTCGGTGATGCGCTCGACGACGGCAAGATCGGGGTGTACGCGCGCCTTGACCTTCCTGCAATCACGGCACACACCGCAGGGACGCTCGCCCTCACTCTGGCACAGCATCTTTTCGGCAAGGTAAAAGGCCTTGCCCATTCGCGCATTCTCCGACGCCGAGGACACTATATATGCATGCGACAGTTTTTCCATAGTATCCTCCGAAAAAATATTTAAGCTGACGAGAGTTGAACCCATATCGCCTGTCGGCGTACCCTTCCGGCTATTTTCGCCTTTTTTGTCTTGATGGGCGCCAGCCCACCTGCATCAAAGAAAGCCGAAAATATCTCGAAAAGCACATCCGACAGGAGCTCGCAGTTTTGCCGGAGCAGATTTTTGTTCAGGCAAGGCAAAGCTCGCAGAGAATACTGACGTATTGTCAAGAGCTTTAACGCGGCATGGGCGGAAATCTGCCCGTCAAAACCGATACGTGTTCGACTCCCGTCAGCTTAATCAGTTTATTTTACTCTTTTCCGTGTTTTAAGTCAACAAAAAGTGCGCATTCCGTTATACGGCAGCACTTGCGCGCATATTGACGCAAAAAATCCCGCCCTGCCGGGCGGGATTTTTCGTGGTTTATAATTACTGTCTTGCTTCGATGTACTCAATGATCTTGCCGACGGTGGCCAGCTCTGCTGCATCCTCATCGGGGATTTGCACGCCGAACTCATCCTCAACGGACATGATCAGTTCGACAACGTCAAGCGAATCTGCGCCGAGGTCATCAACGATATTGGTGTCAGCGTTAATGCTGTCGGCGGATACTTCAAACTGCTGTGCAAGGATCTGCTGGATCTTTTCAAGTATCATTTTAGTTCCTCCAATATACGGTTCTTATGCCCACTCGCGGCTCTGCGGCTTATTGCCGTTATTCTGCGGCCGATCATAGGACACGACGACGCGGCGGTTAGGCTCCGTGCCGGTCGAGCTGGTGGTAACACCCTCGTAATCCTGAAGGGCGGCGTGGATAATGTGACGCTCGTAGCTGTTCATCGGCTCAAGCGCCATGCTGCGCTTATACTTTATGACCTTTGCAGCCATCTTCTCGGCAAGGCGCACAAGCGACTCCTCGCGCTTTGCACGGTAGCTCTCCGCGTCAACGCAGATGTGCATGTGCTTGTCGCTTCCGCGATTGATGACGTAGTTGGTCAGGTGCTGAATTGCGTCGAGAGTCTCGCCCCGGCGGCCGATGACAGCTCCCATATTCGCTCCCGAGAGATTAACGGCAATGCTCTTGCCGTCGCGACGGCTGATCTCGATATTCGCCTTAACTCCCATGCGCTCAAGAAGTCCTGCGAGGAAGGCTCTGATATCGGCAAACTCGCCGTCATCGACAGGCTTTTCCGCCGCCTTTACGGGAGCTTCGGCCTCAACCGGAGCAGGCTCGGCTTCGACTTCCGGCTCATCCGGAGCTTCATACTCGACACGCACGACTGCGGGTGAAGCGCCTATTCCCAGGAAGCCGGATTTTGCACGCTCAACGACTGTTACCGAAACATCGTCGCGCTCAAGTCCGAGTTCCTTCAGGGCTGCGGCGATGGCTTCATCCTCGGTGCGGCCTGTGGTTTCCAAAGACTTTATCATGTTTCACTATTCTCCTGTGACTGTTCAGGCTCGCCCTCGGTCTGCGCTGCGGTCTCCTCGACCGGCTCATTAACCTCCTCTGCGGCCGCCATTTCGTCGGCATAACGGTTGGGATCGTAAGCTCTGCCTCTTGCGTAGCGGCGCTTGCCGACCTGAGAGGGGTTTTCGGGCTTTTCTATGCCAAGCTTTTCGCGGCGCGCCTCGCGCTCCGCTCTTTCGCTTGCGGCGATGCGCTCCGCATCGGCCTGCTTCTGCTGAGCCTGCATTTTCTTTTTGCTGGTGTTGTTATTGCGGGTCGTTGCACCCTCCACCTTGAGCTGCTCGTGCTCCTCATGGCGGCGTGCACGCTCGGCCTCTTTCTCCTTCTGTGCTGCGATGCGCTCTGCATCCTCGATATCGAGCTTACGCTTGTAGTGCTTTGTGAGCACAAGGTCACGCACGATACCGAAGCAGCTGTTGGCGATCCAGTAAACGCCGAGAGCCGCAGGCATGATGAAGCAGATCCAGATGGACATAATGGGCATCATGAGGTTCATGGTCTTCATGCTCATTTCTGCCTGTCCTGCCTGGGGAGGGTTGGTTGCCTGGCTGATCTTCATCGACGCCCAGGAAAGGAACGCCGCAATGATCGGGATCAGGAACAGGCCGATGGTCGCAAGGATATCGGCGCTTGAAAAATCAAAGTTCCAGATCTTCCAATCGGGGATCGAGCCGAGGTTCATACCGAGAAAGCTGTAGTCAATGTTCAGCAGCTTTCCGTCAAAGCTGCCGAGGGCGCTTGTGACTGCGTCCCAGTTCTTATGGATCGCGTCGG
>OHHU01000877.1_pt1 | contig 15646 bp, 18 predicted proteins | sample 1568151 | NCBI WGS metagenome assembly OHHU01 (sample SAMEA3879572, study PRJEB24766) | human gut metagenome | biome: human-associated habitat; feature: feces | place: USA | collected 1985/1987 | reverse complement strand
GCAGCAAAGATAATATTTTTCATTCAACCCACCTTACGCTGTATTGGTGGTTTACGTCACACATGAAGACATTGCCGGTCCAATCCTTCAGGTTGTCCATAATGTCGGCCTTGCCACGTCCACACTTGTTGTGGGTGTTGACGAGGAAGACGGGGCTCCGCTATGTTTTTATTCACCCAGGCTTCGATATCCTGCGCTATGGTGTCAGCAGCCTTCACTACCTCCGCCTCACGACTATCAAGCCTCTGCTCACGGGCATCCATAGCCTTTTTTCGCTCCTCGAGCCCAGCCTCCACCTCGAGTCTGACACGTTCTTCGAGCTCAGCTTTCTATTAGATATTTACGTATGAGTTGCATAAGTTTATAATTATTACTAGTAAGCTAATTTTCGAAGAAGTTCCTTTGTTCTATATTAATCCCTATACGTCTCTAGTTGTCTATCCAACCATTTAACAACATTACGATTCTACGCCCTTGTTTAATATTATTCTTGTTCAAAAGTACAAACTGCTTAGCTTTATAACCTAACGATTTAAGTTCAAATTCAGAATGCGATAAAGCTTTTCGAATTGCGTTTGCATATCCATCAACGGTTTCCTCTTGAAACAAAAAGACATAAGGATAATACTCCTTAGGCATTCCTGGCAGCTTGGTTGTCAACAATGGAGTGCCAGATGCCATATACTCCATATTTTTGGAGGGAAACGAGTATTTAGTGTATTCTTCTGTTGTAAAACGAGGATTCACCAATACAGAGGCCTTTCGCTCTTCCTCCACAATAATCTCATTTGGAGCAACTCCTCGGTACTCCAAATTCGAATTTCTTTTACACATTTCTTTATACTCATCTACAAAAGTACCACTACCATAATAAACAAGTTTCGCATCTTTGACATTAGCTTTAATAAACCCATCCGCCAACATTTTCAATCCATATTTTTCAAAAATCCCACCTGCATATATAATAGTTCTCGGATAAGTTTTTTGAATTGTTTTAGAAGGCTCGCTGATCAGTTCAGAATCACAAAGTGCTTCCATAACAATGAATGGACGTGACTTAGGATTAACAAGCTTGTTCATCTGTTCTGTAAGAAGAATATACTTGTTGAAAGATTTAGAATAAGTAGAATTAATTGCAGTACAAAAACGAGAAAGAAGAGTTTTTTTCTCATTCACTTCTTTCAGTCCGCAAATATCCGTTACAACTGCTATGCTCGTCAACCTATTTATCTTTGATGCCAACAATGCTGCAGAACTGGAGCTAATACAAAGAACATCGCAGATAATCGTTTTATGTTCATTATTCTTAAATCCCCAAATAAGTACATAAAAGAATATATAAAGGAAGGCACATACCTGCTTCACATATTTAATATTCACAAAAGGGACATAAATATAATCAATACCATTTTCACTCTCCCGAACTGTAGATACTACAGCTCCATGTCTGGCAGTATTAGCAGGACTAGAAAGGGCCGTAGCTTTAACCCCATTCTTGATTAACCCTCGTACTAAAAGACGACTAAATTTCTGAACTGCAAAGCCTGGGTTGGTTCGCGTGTGGTGATAGACTTCAGCAACTCTTGACTCCGACGCGAGAGCAGAGATATACAACACATTTTTTATATCTTTCATTGACTTATTCTTTAAACTGTTTGTTAAAAAGCTTACGCATGCGATTTACGGATTCACAATTTCCCACACCTCTTAATAGAGAATTCTTCCTTATCAATTGTCTGTACTCACTATCTGTTAAAAGCCTATAGATATTCTCGGCCATATTGTCAATAGAAGAGACAACGCCATCTTTTCCGTTCTCAAGAAATTCGTTAGCAGTAAGAAAATCGGCAGAAACAATAGGAGTATCAAGTACCCGTGCCTCGGTAAATATCATAGGGCAAGCCTCTGTATATGATGTTGAGACTAACAAATCAGCCTTTGCAATATATGGATATGGATTTCTCCTGCTGCCAATCCATTTTACATAGCCGTTTGTTTCATACTTGTCTATGTTTTTTTGGATCTTGAGGATTATATTCTCATCGCTTGCGGGTCCTATTATCCACCATTTAAATACTAGTCCCCTATCAATCAATTGCTTAGCAAGCATCGGTATTATCTCGAATCTTTTCACTGGAGCCAATCTACCAACTGATACTATGGTCAAGCAATTATTGCATTTTTCAACAATACTCTTTTTGGCAAGATTGCGAATACGATCTTCGTCAACGATATTATGGATAGCTAATATCTTCTCTTTTAGGTCTGGATACATCACTTGCATCCCATTCGCTATAGTCTCTGCCACACATACTATTTTATTATACTTCTCTAAACACTTCTCGGCTGCTTCGGATTTTGGATAATGTGTAATATCATGATGAATCCATGCCACTTTATTAGGATGCTGGAGGTATTGGCAAAACGATGTGGCAGGACCTTCACTGAAAGCGACGACACAATCTGCCTGTGAAATCATTTTTTGATAATGCCTCGCTATCTTTCTTTCCAGCTTCTTGTCTATTTTTGCTAAGATACGAACTAATGCAACAAAAAACTTTTTCCATCCAGATGATAATGTATAATCACTATAATAGTAATCACACAACCACCAAGGTAAGATTGTTTTTTCTTTGAAACTATTGGATGCGTTTCCCATTGACGACAACTGAAGAACTTGTATATCATAATCAGCTTTAATGGCGTTATACAAACTTGAAAGTGATGAAACAAATCCTCCAGTAAAATTATCCCGCACCACAAAAACTATCGACTTCATACGCATAATGATTATTTTTAAGCACGAACATTCGAGTTTTTTGCCAACAAAAACAAATATAAAACGAATGCATAAAAAGTAAAATAGCCCAGTCCAAATGGCTCTAACGTAGTTATAGAGACTAAAAGAAAAACCGTACCTGCTATCACTTTATATTTCGCATACGAACTTTTGTTTACAATTTTACATGGCAACAACAAATAAAATAGAAATAAAACAAATCCAATCACACCAAAACAACAAAGAAAAGACAGGTAATCATTATGAAAACCCTGGAGATGACTATAACCCAGCATCATACCACCAAATGATCCAAAACCAAACAAAAGTGTAAGAATGTTTCCATCAGTTATAAATGCATCATATTTCGCCTTCCAAATATCCAAACGTCCGGATCCTGAACTTTCATCATTTTGGACTCGAGTCAAAAATAAATCAAAAAACTCATTTGTGTATAGATACACGCAGAAAGCAATTATTGCGGAAACAATAATTAATTTTACCCATAGTTTTGTATCTGTCACCAAAAAGAGAAGTAAAAAGACAACGGCAATACATAACACTGCGCCACGAGAACCAGTCATGAGAATAGTTGGAAGAGCAAGTGTTATCGCTAAAATACTAATTAGTTTAACTGGTAAAGATAACACCTGCTCATCAAATAGTTTAAATAATGCTACAATAGCCCCCATTTCAACTTGTACTCCCATATAGTTGGGGTCAACCCATGCAATTCGCTCACTATCGATATCATAGCTCACGCTATTTAGCAAAATTTGCTCTCGTGCGGACAACGATAATATAGAAATGCCTATTGTCATAAAGATAAAAGAGCATTCTATTATATTTAATGCTTCTTTGTCGCCATCGCTTATTAGAGAAAGAAACAGAATAGTGATCAACAAAGTATGAGATAATTGATCGACCCCAAACTTTGTGCAAACATTTACAACCGTAACATATATCAGAAAAATCCACATGTATTTTTTTTCAGATAGTCGAACGGGACTACTCTTACCCATGTTCAATAGCACAGCTAGTAAAACTATCACCGTATACAAAGAAGTTGTATACGGCATGTATGTGTAAGCATATCCGTTGCTCGAAACTCCCCAAAAACAGATTAAGGCAGCTGGTATCAGTGCATTCCTTTCTCTTAGTCCTGGCAGGATTAATGCTACTAAAAAAGCAATTCTTAATGGAGTAGCAGGAGGAGCATCAGTATTATTCCATACAAGTAGTATCAAGAATAACACCAAGTAATATATCAGTATTTTTTTTGACATTTGTCTATATTTGAAACCTAGTTATTATATAATTTTTTTTCATGCTCAACTATTTGAGCTTCTGTAAATTTCATTTTTATAACTTTTGCAGGAACGCCACCTATGACGCTATAACGCGGGCAACTCTTCGTAACTACCGATCCAGCAGCAACAACTGAACCACGCCCAATTGTCACTCCTTTCAAAATAGTCACATTTGCCCCACACCATACATCTTCCTCTATTACTACATCTTGGTCATTTTCTGGTATTTTTTCGTTATCTTTAATTTGGTCAATAAATTTTCCAACTATATAGTGATGATCTCCAGTTATGATAGTTAAATTTGGACCAGATATAAAATGTGATTTAATAACAAGTTTTGCTCGCGTAGTATATATGGTGCTATTGGGACCTATATATATAGGATCTTTCATGATAACATTTTTAACACCTCTTATTACATACGGATAAGATACTCCTCCACCTATTCCCAGCAAATTGGAAATCTTCCTCGATTTGTACCTATAAAACAACTCACTCACATGTTCCATTAAGGAGCCTAAAACACGAAATATACAATTCATATTTATCGTTTTATAATTTTATTAACTTTTGCACACAATAGCTTTCTCTGATTTTTTGATAACATAAACCGATAAGAAATTACTGTACACACAAAAACGCAAACAAATCCAACGATTATAAACCTTAAAAGACTTGACGCGGTATAACACTGTATCAAAAGAGGTAAAGGTAATGATAAAACAACCAAACCTAGGCATGGAAGTAATACCTCCTTTAAATAACTCATATAACTAAATTCAAACTGCTTATGAAGAAGGAACATACTAATTGGTTGATTGACAAAAGATATAATAGCACTAACAATAAATACAATCGTTGGAGATGCACCTATTTTAAGTGCTACCCATGAGACAGGAAGGATTGTAAGAACGATAGCACTTCTAACTATTTGATACGTTTTGAGTCTTCCTACAGCTTGGATAACCTGTGACAAAGGTGTATTTAGACTATTTATCAACATATCCACCAATACCAATTTAGTAAATACAGAAGTAAATTCAGGCACATTCCCATCTAGCCAAACAAACAGAATGTAGTCTAGCTCCAAAAAGAGCGGCAAGGACAAAAAAAACAACAATGCAAACGAAATTTTTGACATGCTATACATTAACAAACAAGTTCTTTGAGTATCACCTTGCGCATAAGACTCTACGACTTGAGGACGAAAGGCCATAACAACATTGACAGAAAACCCTTGAATGGCATTCATAATCTGCGACGCTACACCTCTTGCCGCATTTACAATCGGGCCAAAAAATCCATTCAACAAAACATTCAGTCCTTGCCCCTTCATTGTAAAGGCGAACATGTCTAAGAAATTCCAAATCGAAAAACTAAACATTGATCGCATTAATGGCTTACCACTCTTAAAATCTATCTTTAAGTCCGTAAAATGCTTGCGTACATACACAAAGTAACATAAAAAGTCTATTAAGGCAATAGAAGCAACTAAAGTACCATAGAAGATGAGATGATCAAAACGTACAAATGGAATTGCAATAACAATTACTAACCTTAGAAAAACGTCTATCAAACCCACTAAAGCATAAAAATCCATGCGCTCATACGCCATAATGGCAGCACTGTAAGGAATTTGAATTATCAATACGAACAAAGAAAATACAGAAAACTGGAAAACGCAATTTGTAGCAAATACACGATGCTCAGGAACAATCATAACATTATTTACATACCATAAGCCAAACGTCTCTAGTAGCAAAACTGTAAGAATTGCAATTAATAATTGTATTGTCAAAGCTGCATTATATACCGCTTTTTGAGAATGAGCCTTTCCTTTTCCTTTCTCGTAATTATAAAACCGTTGCACACCTGTGTTCATGCTTGTGTTTAGAAAGGCAAACATAGACACAAAGCCTGCTACTACATTATAAATACCATAATCAACAACACCCAAATTGTTGAGAACAGCACGCGTGATATATAAGTTAATCAGAAGAACTAATAACATCCTTACATATAAGTATGCTGTATTTTTTGCTATTCTCTTGTTTCTAGTCAAAGCATCTGTCATTACTTATCTATTTTGTTAGTGCTCAATTTTGGGCATAGCCCGTTGTGTAGGCACTTTGGTAAGCACCTACAAATTGAAGTGTGAAAATAAACTAGACTCTAATCCATTCCATATTTCCAGCTCGAAAAAAGCAGCTTTCATTTTTCTCACTTATCAAATTTCTTGCGACCTTTGCTACTTTTTGTTAGTGCTAAATTTAGGGCATAGCCCTTTGTATAGGCACTTTTGCAAGTGCCTATATGTCGAGTTGTTAAAATTTCGCTTGTTTTTTTTACCATTACATACATTTCCTTCGTTCGACAATTAGAAAGTAAGCTTTCATTGTTCTCACTTATCGAAAATGTTGGCATATTGCCAATCCAATTTATTTCATGATTTTCGGCTGCACTCGGCATAGGTCAAACAAATTTGGCTCGGCACTCATTGGCACGAAAATTCGGTCTGGTCGCTTGCTGAAAAAATCCCTGCAACCGTTAAATATTTTAGATAAAGTCTTCACACTCAAGAATTCAAACAAGCTTGATTCTGTTCGCTTAATCAGACTTTTAGATAAAGTCTTCACGCTCAAGAAGTCAAACAAGTTTGATTCTATTCGTTTAATCAGACTTTTAGTAAAAAACATATCGAGGTACTCCCATGCAGACCGTCCCTGCATCTTCACCGTACTGATGATGCTATGATAAGTAGCTGCCATCTCCACCCCTTCGTCGCCATCATCGGGCTCACGATGAAGTTGTTCGCGTATGATGGATAACACACGACTATACTTGCAGCGCATGTCGGTGAAATCACGGAGGTAATAGAAACGGTTTAATCCTGTTACATTAAGCATAGGCCCTCCAACTTCTCTATCAGTTGCTTCAACTCCTGATAGTTTAGGTTCTTTTGGGAGATATGTAATCCGTTGGTCATCCGTAACTCCACAAGGAAACGAACACAAGAGCTCTTCTCCTCTGTCGTGGATTGCTCCGACAAATGAGTTTCTCCCTTCGGATCTTTTTGACAAGAGGTCGGAAGACTATCCACCTTTACTTCCACAATCTTGTTGCGCGTATCCTTAGATAAGAAAGGCTGCACCTCAACAATTCAAGCAAGCTTGATTGTATTCGATTTGCACTTTCTTTGTACCATTTGTAGAATATGTTATAAGCCACTTTATTATGGGAACAGAACTGTTCTATGGAGATGCCCTTCGGCATTGCCTCCGTCTGGTAGTGGAAATAGAATCGCTCCAAATCTTCGCTGCTGTACATAAATCAATGTTTAAATTTTGGCAGCAAAGTTACAAGTTTCAAAATTGAGCCCTAATTTGAGTGCTTACCAAGGTTCTTGTTTGTTCAAAAATATCCGTTTAGGGATAGTTGTATAGTGTATTCAAGTAGACTGCATACCGTATTCTTCGCTATTCGTATATTGTTATCTGATGTTTGATTTGTCATTAAAATGTATTATTTCACATTTACCACCATAAATTATCTCGGACTTGCAATTTCATATTTTCAACCATTATTGATAACTCTTTTAACCCATCAGTTAATTCTTTGTGATTATCAACAGGGTCATACTTTATGAAATCAAGATGCATTGTTTCATTGTAAACCTGCAATTCTAATTCTGAATAAAGATTTTTCGGTATTACAAAATAATGATTCTTTGAGACATTGAATGTAGTAGCATAATTCTCAAATAACAATTTAATATCCGGATCATTTAAACCAGCGCCCAAAAAGACAAAAGTATGGGTAATAATAAGAGCCTCCATTATTTGATAAAAATCAGAATTCTCTATTCTGGATTTAGCATAATCCGATTGAGTAAATACTATCTTATCAGTTGTATCTATTGTCCCATGATTCTTAATAATTACAGAATCCTTACCTCGGATATACTTCACAATATCCTTATCATAATAATGCTTTAGAACAATGGTATTATGAGATTTAGTTTGAGCATAGTTGTCATATATCTTATCAAAATTCGGAGTTATGGTTATTCTCGAATCTAAAGAAAATATATATTCGTGAATCGGGGCATGATCAAACCCTTTTCCCCTGAACATATTTTTCAATAATTCATCAAATTTGTCTTTACCTAACTTTCTTCGCAATAATTCACATGCCATCAAATACTCATAGTTACCAATACATCTTTCTATTGTATCTTTATCGGGGTTCTTAACCTTGTTTTTCCCTTCTTCCAGAAATTGCCGCCAAGTAGGAGGGTGATGTCCATCAGCATCTACAGCATTAGCAGATATGCCCGACCCTAAGAATAGTACGCATTTTTTTCTCGCAAGCTCCAATACTAAATCTTCAGGCCAATCCATATTCGTTCAAATTACGATTAATATTATTGACAATTCCGTCCATAACCTCTTTGTACTCATCAACTTTAGCGAAATGAGCACCTAAGACTCCGTCTTTACTTTCTAAATTAAAAACTGGTTTATGTGCGGTTTGTGACATCGGTATTAAACTGTTAAAATTAGGTATTTCCCCAATTTTTAAATGTTCAGTATCAATATAATCTGGATAATACATGCTCATCTTTTTATTTACAAGATTAGGCATTTGTGATATTATCTCATCATAAGCTTTTACAGCTTGCCTTACCCCACCCCTTGTCCTTGAAGTATATTGTTGATTAACATATCCTAAAAACATTGGAGTTACTTCAACTTTCTTATTGTTCAAACTAAAATATTGTTTTTTAGTGCCATAATACTCTTCTTGAAGTTTATTAAAGGTTTCCTTCCATTTTGCAATTGCTTTTGAGATGTTATCGATTGCACGCAAACAAAAAATATCACTTGAAGTTGGCAAGATAAAACCATCTGTAAATAAAAGAATCAATCTGTTCAGCACACCTAATGAAGGTCCTATATCCACAAATATAAAATCATACTGTTCCTTTAAGTCTATATACAGTTTCTTTAAGAAACATACTGTCTTAATTGAACGCTGTATAGCCTTTGATGTATCAGCCCATTCCCCACTTAAGAAATCTTCCATAAGAGCCAATCGTGTGTCTCCAATAACCAAATCCACACCAAAACCATCTGACTTTAGAATAGGTATATCAATTGGATTATCTCCAGACTGATATGGCTCAATGTAGTCATACAGCGTTTTATTTGTCTCATTAGAATAAACTTCTTCTATTTTATTGTCATCCAACAAATATGTTGTTGCATTACATTGTGGGTCAGCGTCTATCACTAAGACCCTTTTGTGACATATGAGACGGTAATAGGCAGCAATATTACATAGTAAGGTAGTCTTGCCTACTCCACCTTTATTGTTAAAAACTGCGATTGAATTCATTATCTATTGCTCACTAGTGTCTCTTAAAAGTATATCACCAATACAGCGTCCCCACTATTTTTCAAGCAGTTACGCCTTTAAGTTTGAAAAAATGAGTTACTATAGTTTTCAGGGCAAAGGGGAGCCTAAGCGCACCCCTTCACCTCACTTGTTTTCTCAACATAGAAGCATGGAAGCATAGCCCGACAGTCCTTATCCCCATCTTTCATGCGGGTAAGGACATCCTCTATGTACCTACCATAATTCAAATTGTTCATCTTGCAGCTTTCGTATAGAGAATACATGAAGGCTAGATTTTCGGCAGGCAAGCTGCCAGGGCGAACACATTAATCGCCGTTAATCAGACATTAATCGGTCGTTAATACTTTTAGACTATGCAGGAGGGTACAATCCGTACCACATTACTCATCACCCATGAAGCGCTGCAAGGCGGACATGAGTCTGAGCTCTTTGGCAGAGGGGGCCTTGACACCTTTCATCGCACAATCTAAGAAGAATGAAAGGCTCGGGGCAAGGGACTCGCGGAGTTCCGTAGGCATGAGCATGTGCCATTCATTCTTTTCATCGTCGCAATAGGTGACAACGAGAAGGTATTTCTGGAGGATGTAACGGGGCTTGCGCTGCTTGCGCACCACATAGGTGTCATTGCCTCCACGCACAAACTCGGTTAGAACTTACGCCACACCATCTTGTTTACAATGCCCACGTAGCTTTGTACGATCTTCACCACCTTCGTGCTAACATTTTCATCCACATAGTCGGGGACGGGGATGCCGTGCTGACCGTCACGACAGAGCTCGACGGCAGTGTCAACGGCCTGGAGCAATGACTTCTCGTCAATACCTGCAATGATGAAGTCACCCTTGTCGATGGCCTCGGGACGCTCGGTAGAGGTACGGATGCAAATGGCGGGGAAAGGATGGCCGATGCTGGTGAAGAAAGAGGATTCTTCGGGAAGGGTTCCGCTATCGCTGACGACGGCGAAGGCGTTCATCTGGAGGCAGTTGTAGTCGTGAAAGCCGAGGGGTTCATGCTGGATGACACGTGGGTCGAGTTGGAAGCCTGAGGCAGCGAGACGGTTGCGTGAACGAGGATGACAACTGTAGAGGATGGGCATGTCGTACTTTTCCGCCATCTTGTTGATAGCAGTGAAGAGGGAGAGGAAGTTCTTCTCCGTGTCGATGTTTTCCTCGCGATGAGCAGACAGGAGAATATACTTGCCTTTCTCCAGGCCGAGACGTTGATGAACGTCACTTGCCTCGATATCGGCGAGGTTGTTGTGGAGAACCTCCGCCATGGGGGACCCTGTGACATAGGTGCGCTCCTTAGGCAGGCCGCAGTCGGCGAGGTATCTTCTTGCGTGTTCAGAGTAGGCCATATTCACGTCGGAGATGATATCGACGATACGGCGGTTGGTCTCCTCGGGCAGGCACTCGTCCTTGCAGCGGTTGCCGGCCTCCATGTGGAAGATAGGAATGTGAAGTCGCTTCGCTCCGATAACGCTGAGGCAGCTGTTGGTGTCGCCAAGGACCAGTACGCCGTCGGGCTTGGTCTGGGCGAAGAGCTTGTACGAGCAGTTGATGATGTTGCCGCAGGTAGCGCCAAGGTCGTCACCGACAGCATCCATATAGACCTCGGGCTCTGCGAGCTTCAGATCCTTGAAGAAGATACCGTTGAGGTTGTAATCGTAGTTCTGGCCTGTGTGGGCGAGAATCACGTCAAAGTACTGGCGGCACTTGTTGATGACGGCGGCGAGACGGATGATCTCGGGACGTGTGCCGACAACGATGATCAACTTTAATTTGCCGTTGTCTTTAAACTTAATATCTGAATAATCGAATTTTGGTTGCTTTTCCATAAATGTATTTGTTAGTACGAACACGAATAATACGAATAACACGAAAGCTTAAGCATATTCGTTATATACGTACTCTTCGGGGCTGTTTTTATACGAAAATTATTTTACTTTTCGCTCGAATTCCAAACCGTCCGCGTTTCCGAAGTTTAAAAGGAGTCCAAGTTTATACCCTGTAGCTTTTAGATAATTGAAGACTTGACTTCTGTGTGTATCATCTAAATGTGCCACAGCTTTTAACTCAACTATAATATTGCCGTAACATACGAAGTCGGCTCGGTATGTTTGCTTCAATACGACTCCATTGTAGGAGATGCTTAACTCTTTCTCTCTTTCATACGGAATATTGCGTTTAGCTAACTCTAACTCAAGAGCTTCTTGATATACCGCTTCAAGAAAGCCAGGACCAAGCGTGTTGTAAACGTGCATGGCAGCGCCTGTTATATTGTAGCTTTCTTGCTTGTGATAAATCATATTCGTTCGATTTGAGCAATTCGTGTTCCGAATAACCTTTATATGTGTTCGTTATTTTTCGACTTTGTCAAAGTAGGTGTCGGGCCTGTTCGGATCGAATATCTCGTTGCAGTACATGACGGTGACGAGGTCTTCGGTGTCGGAGAGGTTGATGATGTTGTGGGTGTAGCCGGGGAGCATGATGACTGATTGGATTTTGTCACCACTCACCTCGTAGTTGAGGACTTCGTCGGTACCTTCCTTGCGGAGCTGGATGAGGCCGTGGCCCGAGACGACGATGAACTGTTCCCACTTGGTGTGGTGCCAATGCTCACCCTTGGTGATACCGGGCTTGGAGATGTTGATGCTTACCTGTCCGCAGTTGAGGGTGTGGACCAATTCGGTGAACGAACCGCGGGCATCGACGTTCATCTTCAAGTCGAAGATAGCCTTTTCCTTGGGAAGGTATGACAAGAAGGTGCTGTACAGGCGCTTGGCGAAAGAGTCGGCGGGGATCTCGGGAATCATCAAGGTCTTGGGCATATCGGCAAACTGATGGAGCAGGGCCACGATTTCGCCGAGGGTTGCTTTATGGGTGACGGGGCAATAGCAGTACTTGCCTTCTGCCGAAGGAAGTACTTCAAGTCCTTCAAACTCGCAATGGTGCTCCTCGCCCTTCAAGGCGCGGATCATCTCTTCCACAAGGTCATCGATGTAGAGCAGTTCAAGTTCTACACTTGGATCGTTGACTGTGATGGGAAGGTCATTGGCGATGTTGTTGCAGAATGTGGCTACGGCACTATTATAATTAGGTCTGCACCATTTGCCATATAGGTTGGGGAAACGATACACCAATACTTTGGCACCTGTTTCCTTACCATACTCCAAGAACAGGTCCTCACCAGCCTTCTTGCTGCGACCGTATTCGCTGTTACCGAAGCGGCCCGTCAAGGAGGCTTGTTGGGAGCTGGAAAGCATCACGGGGCAAGTGTTCTTATGAGCTTTCAGCGTGTCGAGCAAAGTGGAGGCGAAGCCGAAGTTACCCTTCATGAATTCGTCATTGTCCTTGGGGCGGTTGACGCCAGCGAGATTGAACACGAAGTCGCACTCCTTGCACCATGTGTCGAGTTGCTCGGGAGTGGAGTCGAGGTCGTACTCGAAGACTTCCTCGATCGTCAAGTCGCCGTAGCAACGGGCCTTGCCGTCTTTGATGTTATTGAGTTGGGCGCAAAGGTTCTTGCCAACGAAGCCTTTGGCACCAGTTACTAAAATTCTCATACTATTATATTTGAACACGAATTAGACTATAACACGAAATTCTAACACAGATTACACAGAAAATACAGATGATATTTGAACACGAATTACTCTAATAACACGAATATTATCTGTTTAATCAGGTATATCTGCGTTCATACTTAATACTACTTATTTATTCGTTAAATTCGTGTGATTCGTGTTCGTACTTAATACTACTTATTTATTCGTGTTCGTTTACTGCACGAAGTTGCCCTCGCCTTTCAGTTCTTTCTGAATATACTCCAAGGAGGCGATCTTGGTCTTGGTCTCCTCAAGGTTCAGGCGGTAGGTGTTGTCGGAATTGAATTCTTCGATCTCGGAACGCTTGGTGTCGCCCTCTTTGAAGAACTTGTCATAGTTCAGACCGCGGTTGTCAGCGGGTACACGGTAGAAGTTGCCCATATCCTCGGCCTTGGCGCACTCCTCCTTAGTAAGCAATGTCTCATACATCTTCTCTCCGTGGCGGATACCGATCACTTTGATATCCTCCTTCTTGCCTCCAAAGAGCTCGCAAACGGCCTCAGCCTGGGTTTGGATCGTGCAAGCGGGGGCTTTCTGCACGAGGATATCGCCGTTGTGGCCATGCTCGAAAGCGAAGAGGACGAGATCGACGGCCTCCTCCAGCGACATGATGAAGCGGGTCATCTTGGGCTCAGTCAATGTGATAGGGTTGCCATTGCGAATCTGATCTATCCACAAAGGAATGACGGAGCCACGGGAACACATGACGTTGCCATAGCGCGTGCAGCAGATCTTGGTTTTGCCTGAGTAGCGACTCTTGGCAACAGCGATTTTCTCCTCCACGGCCTTGGTGATACCCATGGCGTTGATGGGATAGGCGGCCTTATCCGTGGAGAGACAGATGACGGCACCTACGCCAGCCTCGATGGCGGCAGTCAGGACATTGTCCGTACCGATGACATTGGTCTTGACGGCCTCCATCGGGAAGAACTCACAGCTCGGGACCTGCTTCAATGCTGCGGCATGGAAGATGTAATCCACGCCAGGCATGGCATTGCGGCATGACTGCAAGTTGCGTACGTCACCGATAAAAAACTTGATTTTATGGGCCACATCAGGGTATTTCACCTGGTATTCGTGGCGCATATCGTCCTGCTTCTTCTCATCGCGGGAGAAGATGCGGATTTCTCCGATATCCGTACGGAGGAAGCGATTCAACACTGCGTTACCGAAGGATCCTGTTCCTCCAGTAATCATGAGAGTTTTTCCTGCAAAAATGCTCATAATATAGTTGTTTTTTTCTTACGATTAATATGACAACATAAATGTTGTGGTGGTTGTTACATTAATCACCGTTAATCGAACGTTATCGTTTATTAACACTTTTGTTTGCCATCAGAATGATGTCAATCATCTTTAATGCCTGGATTGTTAACATTAGTCGGTATATTTGTAGCATCATTCAGCGTTCTTGCTTTTTTTAGAAAAGGAATGGAACTGCTGATAGGCTTCCCGGGCATTGGGTGCTACAATATGATTGCCACCGAAGATGTTGATGATGATCTGTGGATCTTTGTACTGCTTGAGTTTGTCGACGACGGCCTGTACGATGCGGTCTTCCAAAACGGCATCAGATGGCTTCGCCTGTGGTTCCTCTAACTGCTCCGCCTTGGAAGACGGGGCTTCCTGCTCTTTTGCAGAGACTTCGGTTGATGCCGAGGCGCGAGAGTCAAAAAACAGGTCAAAAGGACTCCAGTGACGTCGTTCAGATAATTTGCATTGCTTATAGCCAAAGTATGCTGCAGCGGCTATTTGTGCTATCATTATCTCTATTCCGATCATGGCGATTAATGTTTGGGGTGAGACTTACGGCGAGCTATTAAAGCATCATTGATGCGGGCGCGAATGTTGTTCACGCTTCTACCAGAAGTGATGTTGGTGGCGAAGGGCAACAGGAGCTGGATGAAGCTACTCCTGACGACGATTTCCTCGGTGAGTTTGGTTTCTTGATCAAACATGGAGACGACAACCAAGGCAAGCTCTGTGGCGTTGTTGCAGTCACGAATCTGAGCGAGGAAGGCCGGGAGGCATTCCTCGCCAATATAGAGGGCGAGTTTCCTGGCCTCAGGGGAGTCGGCATCGGAAGAACTGTCTTCATCGGCTTCCTTCTTGCTGAGTATTTTCTCGGCAAACTGGTCGCCATTGAAGTTTTGTACGGCCTTTGTGGCGTTGGGCAGAACCTGGACGATACTGTCGTAGATGCTAATTTTAACGTCGTTCATAATGCGGTTTTGGTTATTTATGAGAAAATGGGTAAATGAATTGCGAACGGAATGAACGGATTATGAATGGATTGTAAATGGATTGTAAACGGTTATGAATGGATTTGCATTCGGTTGTACCATTGCATACCTTTACACCGTCTTCAGCAGACGTTATCAGCAACGCAGCTGACAAAGAGAATCAGTATCAACTTCAAAAACTTTCAAGGCAATGAAACAAAATCGCAGTCCCACCAAGTCCGCAGAACGGCGGCTAAACAATTCGATTACGTATCGGTCTCGTATCGTTTCCGTATCGATCTCGTATCAA
>OHHU01000852.1_pt1 | contig 16014 bp, 18 predicted proteins | sample 1568151 | NCBI WGS metagenome assembly OHHU01 (sample SAMEA3879572, study PRJEB24766) | human gut metagenome | biome: human-associated habitat; feature: feces | place: USA | collected 1985/1987 | reverse complement strand
TCTCTGGCCAATACGCTGGGTATCTTGAACCCCTTTAGGTATCGCGGCTACATCTTTGATGAAGAAACTGGCCTGTACTATTTGCGTAGCAGGTACTACAACCCGAATCTGTGTCGGTTCATCAATGCGGATGATGTGGAAGCTATGGGCGCTGATGGCGACATCAACGGCTACCAGCTCTTCATCTACTGTATGAATGATCCGGTCAACAATAGGGATGAAGCCGGTTCATGGTCTCTGCCCAACTGGGCTAAGGTTGCCATCGGTGCAGCCCTGATTGTTGGCGCTGCCGTTGTTGCTACTGTAGCTACGGGCGGTGTTGCCTGCTTCGCTGCCGGTGCAGCCATTGGCGCTGCAAAGGGTGCGGTCTCTGGCGCTATCGGTGGTGCAATTACTGGCACTATTCAGAGCCGTATTGAAACCGGTAGCTGGGACGGTGCACTCGAAGCTGCTGTTGACGGTGCTGCAGATGGTTTCCTTGGCGGTGCTATTGGCGGTTTCATCACTGGCGGCATTACCAGTAAGCACTGCTTTGTTGCCGGCACGCTGATCCATACCGAGGATGGTCTGGTTCCGATTGAAGAAATCAAGCCTGATCAGCTGGTATGGGCTGAAGATCCCGCAACTGGTGAACGCGCCCTGAAACGTGTTGTTTGCCTTTTCCGCAACGAAAAGTACGAGCTGGTACACCTGCAGATCAAGGGCGAAACCATTACCACTACTGTCGGCCACCCCTTCTTCGTACAGGGTAAGGGCTGGGTTGCTGCCAAAGATCTGCATATCAACGATAAGCTGAAGCTCCAGAATGGCGAAGATGCTTTTGTTGATGAAATTGGCTTGGAACAACTGGATACCCCTGTGCAGGTTTTCAACTTTGAAGTTGAAGACTTCCATACCTATTTTGTTGGCAGCAATGGTGTTCTTGTACATAATCTCTGCGCAAAAGCACGACGCGAAGGTGTACGAAAAGCTTGGGCGAAAGAAAAAACTGCTGTACAGAATGTACTTCAAAATATAACTGGACGCCAAAACAGCGTGCCGAGCTGATAAATACTGGACGCGTTCGTGGTTATCAGGGGCACCACATTAAAAGTGTTAAAGGATACCCTAAATTGGCAGCAAATCCAGGCAATATCGATTTTTGTACACCTAAGGATCATTTGTGGCAACACTTTGGAAACTGGAAAACAGTAACTCATGAACTTCGAGTGCATTAAGGAGTGATATCATGCAGCGCATTGCAGAGTTGGTCCAGCAGGTAGTGAATATGCCTAGTACAAGCATCGAAAACAATGGCCAGGTGATTCTAGCAGGAACTATACCTGGAACCAAGCCAGTTCAATATCGCTATGAATTCTTTAAGCCATTGACGGATGAAGAAATCAAAAGTGTAAGTGACAGTTCGCGCAGACCTTTTCCCAAACAGCTTGCGCAACTTTACAAGATCACAAATGGTGCAAATCTCTTTGGTCGTTTTATTCGTATTAACGGTATACCAGCATGGGGAGCGGACTACAAGCAACCTTGTTCGCTTATCTTTGAAGATGGTCATCGGACAGTGCTTTGTCCAAAATCCAGGCTTTTCTTTGCCTCCTACTATACTCAGCCACAGATTCAGGTTTTTTTTGATACAAAAGAACCTGAAGATGCAATGCGTGTGTATGCAGCAAGATATGGCAGCAACAAAATCATTGCAGAGTGGCCATCTCTCGAAGAATGGCTGTACAGCGAACATCAAAAATACTTGGACAAACTTCAAAATGGAGACTATCAATTAGTCGATGTAGTAGAGGGGAGCCTCACAGACATTACGTTCAATGTCGATTGAGTAACCGCTCAATTGATTGGAGATTATTTCATGAGTGCCATTTTTCTTTCAACAGAGTCGCAGTCTCCTGCGGCTCAAATGATAATTGATTGCTTTATAGAAATCCAGCAGAACATGGATATAGTATCGTTAGATAAATATACCGATGCCATATCGACAATCAGTATTATTCCATTCTGTGTTGATGAAGAGTTCAAAAACACATTTGCTTGTAAGGAAAGAAAGTATATTGGCTGGAAGCGAAAAGAAGCAGATATCAGACTATTTATTCCATTTATCCCTTTTGTCCAAGCATCAAAAGAAGAAAAACTGTCAATCTGTAAGGAAATCATAAAGAAGTCCCTTACAGAAATTCACGCCAGATGCATGGTTAAAAAAGTGCGATTCGATCTTGAAACATTGCTGTGCGATATTTTCCCTAGTAAATGATCTCTATCAAATGCTCACATTGCAACAATGGAGAGAAGCACATGACAATATCTAACCCAAATGTGCTTGCATATAATTACGTGAACGGAGGATCATCATGAATAAGTTTGAAGGTTTAATGAATGCCCACCCTCGTAAACGCTATAAGAGCTTTGTGAATACCGTGGCTGACACAGAACAGGTTTGATTAGATTGTGATCCTAATCAGCTTGTACTAACCGAACAACAGCCGATCTCTGTATGGCCGGAAGAAATGTTTGCTTCTGCAATTTGTTCTGAAAAAGCAGTATAGCCGCAACCGGAGGCACTGCAATGGCATTTTCTGGCGCAGTTGTCACCGGACTTAAGTCTGCGGCAGTATCTGGTGTTGTAGCAGCAGGTGTAAGTGCGTCAATTACTACGGTATCTTCCATTGCTTCGGGTGATGATATGAATACCACTGCAAAGAAGGTTCTTTCGTCAGCGGTTGATGGCTTTGCAAGCGGCTTTATGTGGGGTGGTGTTAGCTTTGGCTCTTCGCGCTCTATAGGCTATATTACCCAGAAAACGCGGATTTTTGAGCGGAAAGTTGTGTACGGGAAAAACAATTTCATGTATGGCAAGAACGAGCTGACGATTTGGAGGCATGGGAAAAATTCCCGAATCGACACCAATGCCTCGCGAGGTTTGCACTACCATTATCGGAATGCGCCAGATGGAATCGGAGCGCATCGCACTGCAGGAATTTACGAGACCATTGGTGGAATATCCGGTATCTCGAGCCTATTTGATTAAGAATTGAGAGGATGGTACACATCATGCTGTTGCCCGGAATTGAGTTTCACTATGAAATCGAAGCTGACTTTGATGAAACTGGAGATTTCCCGCTGATGTGTACCATTCTCTTATTCGATCTGCTTAATTTCAAAAGTAACATACTCTTCCGCAATCAATATGCACAAAGCAGCGATAATCCTGTGGTTAAAAAATATGTGGAAAAGGAGCAGAATATTTTTATCAAGCATTCTCCCTCACAATACTGTATATGGATGAGAGAAGCATTCCCAACACCCCTTGATATGCTCGAGGTGCTCAAGCTACAGGGGATGCAGCTTAGTTGTTTCGTACCATCATCCGAATCCCGTGTTCCACCAATAGATCGCTTGTGGACAGCTGAAACACGTGACTTGATTTTGACAGGAGATTTCGTTTTTGCATGTGATATAACGGATGAAGATAGGGCTCTAACCTTTTGGTTTAATCCAAAAGTATTCAATGAGTACGATATCCATTCTATCCTTTCACATTGGGAACATAGAATTGTACAGGACTATGAACCTGTTATCATGACTCGAAAAACATTAAGCGAGCAATTTATTCTGTTGTTTTTCAAACGGCATGCAAAACCAAATAAAATCAAATCCTTGTTTAGGCGGAATCATTTCTAAACGCTCCGCCTTTTCTATGCCTCCAAAAAAACAAGAAAGGACGTGACAAAATGCTCACTCGCATTTTCGGCGCCGTCACTGGCGGGATAAGGTACAATAAATTGCGCAAAAAGAAAGAGACATATGTTCAATGGTTGGTCTTACCCTCTGACGAATATTCTAGCCGGCTGGAATAGCAACAGCAAATGGAAGCTTACTTACAGTAGTTGCCAAAAGCTGCTTGGTAAAGACCGCATCTACGAAATTGGTGATCCTACCAAGACGCAGCGAGGTGATATTATCTATACCTTCGACAGCAGTCAGGCTGAAGGAAAGCAATACACCCATGTCACAATTGCAACCAGCAATTATTCCAGTGCCATTGGCGGCTGCTATATTTGTGGTCACTCTGTAAACCAGAACGGCGACTATGGCGATACGAAGAAGCTCGTGGCTGGAAAGGTGAAAATCTATCGTGTGCGTACTTCGGTTATTGTTGGAGGCACCGAGCGTAGAGTATCTATTCCCGTGTCCGGCAATGAAGCAACGGTAATTAACGATACGTTCTGATAAGAATGTGCCCAACAGTCACCTTTGGCTATATCACTCCGATTGGAAGACATAGCCAAGGTGACTGTTGTATTCGATCACATAAGCACGATCATCCGTACATGATGCATAACGAATCTCAGCTTCAGGCGGTATATCGCAAAGGACAATACTTTTTTCCAAATCCAGAAATAGCACAGTTGGACGATTTACAACACCAAGGAGATCATGCAAAACGCTTGTTTCCATGACATCATTCGGATAAAAAGGGACACAAGATAACTGAAACCGGGAAAAGTCATTGTATGCAGAATCGCTGTCAATTCTGTAAGACACAAAGTCGCTCAGTTGCGCATTCTGATACTCGAAGATATACGCACCGTTCTGATAGGTGCCTACAAACATATTTGTCGTGCAGTCAATAATGGGATAGTTTGGGTCATTCACAAAAACGCCCCTCACTGTGCTCTCGCCATTCATGCAGTCCCAATCCACCAGGATTGAGCATTCTATGCCGTCATTGTTCCGTAACCATATGCGCATATCGCCGGTCGTATATTCCGCGTCAAAAAAACCAGAGTCAATGGCAAAGCGCGTAACAAGATATCCTTCCTTAAATAACAGATCGGAATATGCATCGCCCACAACCCAACCGCTTTTTTGCTTCTTCATAACCAACAGGCAGTATACACCGTTCTTTTCTGCGACAAGTGGAAAAGAACTGCCTTTTTTGAATAGAAAGGTGTTAAAAACATTCTTTCCCGAGATTTCCATATCTGTCGGCTGATAGATGTGCCAGTCAGCGTAAACACTGTCTTTGATTGCTTTTCGCAAAGCAGAGTTTCCTAACTTGGTCAGTGTTTCAGCGGAAGAAGATGAAGCCATCTGCAGCAATAGCATAAGCAGCAATAACAAAGTAACGGCTTGATGATACCGATGTTTCATAGCATGACCTCCTGGCGGCAGTACGCAGTGGTTGTATCTTATCTTAGCGAGAATCAGATATTTTTGCTTGCGGAGCGTTCCACTCAATATGCAGCCAGCGATGCTCCGTTTCTGCATGGTCCATGAACACCAAAAAAGTTTATCACATTCTTGTAGCCTTGTAAAGGTAACTCCAATGTATCTATCTTTTGTATTGCTGATAACGTGTATTTGTTTGATGCTACATTCATAGGGGTGTCTAGATACTGTCGACAATAGTCAAATCAACGTACTTACCCAGAGAACAATGCATCGAATTTGCACTGCTGCGACGAATGAAGAGGTGAGTTTTGCGTACCGCGTCGCGATACCGCGCCAGCGTTTCAGGTGGAGAAACGCATTTTCTACGAGATGGCGAAGTTTATAGAGATACCGGTCGTAATCACGCTGCTCTTTTCGGTTCTTTCGAGGAGGAATCACTACGTTCGTCCCAGCCCTCAACGCTTTTTCGATGACCCTGCGACTGTCATAGCCTCGATCTGCCAGCAAATACTCGGCCGAAACTCCGTCGATCAGGGCACAAGCCTGTGTACAATCAGCAATGGTACCTGCTGTGACAAAAAATCGGATCGGCATACCATGCGCATCCACGGCCAAATGTATTTTGGTGTTGAGCCCCCTTTTGTGCGTGCCATGTCCTGATTTCCACCAGGCGCGCCGCTCGCGTGGGGATGTACTTTGATATGACTGGCATCGATCATCAGCCACTCGAAATCAGGCTCCTGTATCACCGCTTCCAGCATTTTTTCCCAGATGCCCTTGTCTCTCCAGCGACAGAAACGCCGCTGGACAGTATTCCACTTACCATATTCCGGCGGCAGGTCTCTCCATGGTGCTCCCGTTCTCAAAATCCAGAACACGCCATTCAGAAATTGACGGGTATCCTTTGCGTTCCCTCCCCACGTTCCCTTGTTTCCTATTGTGTACGGCTTGAGAATTTCCCACATCGCATCGGACATATCGTGCCGTCGATAGCTGTTCTCCATGAAGAAACACCCCTGTGCGTTTTTCTTCATTATACCACAAAACGACACTTTTGTCGACAGTGTCTAGTGTCTTACCCTTTGCCTAGCAACGTTTGAAAAACGCTGATGAGATGAAGCGCTGTGTGCGAGAGGCGCTTTTCTCTGGCGTGGACAGCGGAATAAGTACGGGTGGTATCAATCCCGGAAATATGATAAAAAACGGGCTCACGAAGATGCTTATGAATAAGGACTTCTGGCAAAAAGCCTACGCCGACCCCTTGGGCGACAAGCATACAAACAGTATCCCAGCTGGTAGATTGGTAAATAACGTCAGGTGATAAACAAAAATGCCGGAGAATCCGCTGACACATAATGGAAAATTTTAGAGAAGGAATTAGCTCCACAAAAGGTTCGTTTCGGAGCAACTCCAAATCCAAATACGGCCCGTAAGGGGAAGAAACAGCGTGCGTATTCAAAGGGTGAGAGGGCGGAATGGCGATCATGATTTCTTCCATATAGATAGGCTGGTATTTCAAACCCTCTCGCATGGGTTCTGCAGGAATAAAGCAAAGGTCCAGTTCGCCGTCCAGTACAAGCTGTTCCAGCTCCAAAGAGTTTTTTTCAACGATGTCCAGACGGATATTGGGGTGATGCTCACGGTAATAGGGGAAGAGCAGCGGAAGATAGTATTTGCTGTAAAAAGGAGATACCCCAAAGCGGAGCGTTTCCGCACGTTCGTCGGAAAGCTCTGCAACGCGGTGAAGCATCTCGTTTCGTGATAGAAGCAGTTTGCTTCCATCACGAACCAGAATTTCCCCTGCGGATGTCAGCGTCATCATGTTGCCGGAACGGTCAAAAATAGGCGTGCCCAATTCCCTTTCCAATTTGCTTAGAAACTGACTCAGCGCAGGTTGGCTGATGAACAGGTTTTTGGCGGCTTGGGAAATGGTTTTTGCTTCCGAAATAGCACAAATATACTCAAGAGCTTTGAAATCCATCCAAATGGCACTCCCTATAACTAAAACTTATGAAAGTATTCTAGCATCATATTTGACTTGTGTCAATCTATATGGCAAAATATATCGTGAAAAGAAACAAAAGCGGATGCAAAGAAAAAACGATTATAATTATTATGGATGATTATGGAGGGGAAACGAATGAAAGCAGGCGTCAAAAAGAGGTTGGCACAGGAAGCAAAAGGCGTTGCATGGACGCTTCCGGCACTGACGTTTCTGGTCATGTTTACATTGTATCCTATGGTTAACGCTATCATTACCAGCTTTTATAATTGGAATCTGACCGGCAGAAAGAAATACATCGGAGGTTACAACTATCAAAAGCTTTTCAGTGATCCGGAAATTTATGAGACGATCTGGCGCACGTTGCAGTATGCTATTATTGTCCTTCCTGCAACGCTGATTTTTGGCTTTATCCTGGCACTGCTGTTAAAGAAGAGTACAAAGATTAATGTGCTTTTCCGAACGTTATTGTTCACCCCGCGTGTTTCTAGCATGGTGGCTATTTCGGTGGTGTGGCTGTTTATTTACAATCCGCAGTATGGCCTGCTGAACAGTGTGTTCGGTCTTTTCGGCATTGCCCCCATACGCTGGCTGAATGATCCGGCGCTTGCTTTGCCTTCCTTGTCGATCATTACGATCTGGAGAATGCTTGGTTACAGCACGGTTGTGTTTCTGGGCGGTATTCAGAATATTTCGGAAGATGTGCTGGAAGCGTCTACCATCGATGGCGCCAACCCGCTGCAAACGGTTTGGCACATTACGATCCCGCTGGTTTCTCCGACTACGTTCATGCTGCTGATTCTCAACACCATTGAGGTGTTGAAAATGTTCACGACCATCAACGTCATGACGGACGGCGGCCCGGCCAAGGCAACCCAGAATTTGGTGGTTATGCTGTATGAGTATGCGTTCCGCCGTTATCAGCTTGGATATGCCAGCACCATCGCCGTGGTTCTGTTTGTGCTCATTCTGGCGGTCAATCTGCTTCAGATGGCGTTGGAACGCTTTGTGAATTACGATGCTTAAGGAGGTGCAGAACAGATGAGATTTGGAAAACGTTTCAAAGTATGGGAATGTATCCGGCTACTGGTACTGACTGTGGTGACGATGATCATAGTGTTCCCGTTTTTCTGGATGGTTTTGTGCTCTTTTAAGTCCTTACCGGAAGTGATGAGAAAAAACGCCTTTTGGCCTACGGAATGGCATCCCGAAAACTACGTGCTGGCCTGGCAGACGGCCCGGTTTGATATTTATTTCCGCAACAGTCTGCTGATGGCGATCGTATCGGTGCTGGGGCAGTTGGTGACAAGTGCCATGGCGGCCTATGCGTTTGCAAAACTGAAATTCAAGCTGAACAAGCCGCTTTTCTTTCTGTTTCTCTGCTCAATGATGATCCCACAGGAAGCAACGATCGTATCCAATTACCTGACGTTGTCGTCAATGGGGCTGATGGATACCTTTTTCTCCGTCGTTTGTACCTCTATCGTCAGTGTGTTCGGGGTTTTCCTGCTGCGCCAGTTCTATATGACCATACCGGATGCGCTGCTGGAAGCGGCTAAAATTGACGGGGCCGGAGAAATCCAGAGTTTCATCAGCATCATTCTTCCGCTGGGAAAAAGTGCCATGGCCACCATTGCGATTATCGGTTTTATCGGCAACTGGAACAGTTATCTGTGGCCGTTGATCATTACCAATAGTATGGAACTGCGCACTGTGCAGACCGGATTGCGAGCGATGATGAGGATCGACGAAGGCATTCAGTGGCAGCAGTTGATGGCGATGTCCACTCTGATCACACTGCCTACTATTCTGCTGTTTGTGGGCCTGCAAAAATACTTTGTACAAGGCATTACCAAAGTGGGCTTGAAATAAACCGTCTCTATGGCGCAAAAACGCCTTAGAAAATAAAAAGGAGGTTTCCAATTATGAAAAAGTATCTGTCCCTCGTTCTGGCGCTTTGCATGCTGCTGAGCCTTTGCGGCACTGCATTTGCAGATCAGACAATCACCCTGGATTTCTGGGTTCGTACCAGTGATGATTTCAGCGCTGAAATCGCCGCTTTTGAAGAACAGAACCCCGGCATCAAGATCAATCAGGTTCAGATTGGCGAAAACTACGACGATCTGGTGGCCAAGTACAACGCCGCTATCGCCGCCGGCAATCTGCCTCAAGTAGGCCTAGTGGGGCAGCGTCATGGTATTCCTCAGTTTTACGATGCTGGCAAACTGATCCCGATTGAGAACTACATGACCGAAGAAGAGCAGGCGGATGTCATTGATGGCTTCTGGACCCGCTACACCTATCAGGGCATTCGCATGGCTGTTCCTTTCCAGAGCAGCATGCCGATGATGTACTATAATGAAACCATGCTCAACGAGTTGGGCTTGGAAGTTCCCACTACCTTCACTGAAATGATCGAAACGGCAGCGAAGGCAGTGAAGGATACGGATGGCGACGGCGTCACTGATATCTATGGCTTCAATATGGCTTCCGATACTCCTTGGTATATTCAGCCCCTGGTTTGGAGCTTTGGCGGGACCATTATCGATGCCGATGGAAACGTCAATGTGAAGAGCGATGAAATGAAGGAAGTTCTCTCTCTCTTTGCCAAAATGGTCAAGGAAGGCATCATGCCCGCCAACCAGCATTCTACCGCTCAGACCGACTTCACTAATGGCACCGTGTTGTTCTTCTTTACATCCTGCGCTTCCAAGAGCAATATTGAAAAAACTATAGGCGAAAACTTTACGTACAACATGGCTTTCTTCCCTGCTGAAAAAGAACTGAACGTCTGCATTGGCGGTAACGGCTTGGCCATCTTCGCTTCTACGGAAGAACAGCAGGAGGCTTCTGCCAAGTTCATCAAATACATGATTTCTCCCGAAGCGATCAGCCAGACGACGCTGACCCGTGGCTATATGCCCTTCACCCATTCCCAGTTCGCCAGCGAAATTATTCAATCTCGTTTGGAAGACCCCATCTGGAAGGTCGTACTGGCGCAGGTGGAGTACATTCAGGGCCAGAACATCCATCCCGCTGATTCCACAATCTGGAATGAACTTATGGCTCTACTTTCTGAAATCGAAGCTGATCCTGATATGGATATCGCCGTGGCTTTGGACAAGCTGCAGAGTGAAGTGGATGAGTTCGTAATGATGTACTAAGCCAAAAATGCCGCGAAAAAGGCAGTATGAAAATTCAAACATGCCGCCTTTTTCGCGGGATAAAGGAGCAAAAATTCATGCCAGTGGTTAATTACGCTCATCGTGGAGCAAGCGAGTACTACCCTGAAAATACATTGTGGTCCTTTTACGCGGGGATGGAGATGGGGGCCGACGGGATCGAAACGGATATTCAGCGTACTAAAGATGGCGTACTGGTCCTTCATCACGATGATACGTTGGAACGCGTTGCCGGAAAAACCGGCAGCATTCGGGACTACACCTACGAGCAGCTTCTGGAAATGGATTTTGGCGTTTTTAAGGGCGAACGTTTCGCAGGTGAAAAAATTGTAACGCTAGATACGTTCTTGACACACTTTGGACAGCGGAACCTGACGCTGGCATTGGAAATCAAGCAGTCCGGCGTAGAAAAAGAAACGTTGGACTGCCTGGCACGGCACTCTTGTAGCGCCAAAGTCACCGTGACTTCTTTCCTTTGGGACAGTGTGCAGACGATTCGCGCTTTGGATGACCGTATTGACGTGGGATACCTGACAGAAGCCATTACCGTGGAAAAGCTCGATGTTTTGGAAAAAAACAGAATCGGTCAGATCTGTCCGCGAGTGGATCTGGTTCAGCCCAAGGATATGGAGCTTGCTCGCGGCAGAGGTTTTGCCGTGCGTTTCTGGGGCATTAAGAATGTGGAGCTGATGGAGCGCGCACTGGAATTAAACGGAGATGGAATGACCGTTAATTTCCCTGATCGATTGACCGCTGCGCTTCAAAAGTAAAGTCTCCCGATAAGCAAAAAAGCAACATATTGAAATGAAAAGAGGGGGCCGCCTGAACGGTGACCTCTTTTTTCATAGCTATTGGACTTTTTTCTATATTTTCTTACAAGTGGAAGTCGTGGCGGGACATATTTTAGTTTGCCGAAGAGCAGACAGCATACAATATTGCCTATCATTTTTATGAAGGCAACACCTCATCATTCGACAGCGACGCTAACGGGGCATTTTTAGCCATTTTCAGCTTGTAAAAAAGAGGCAAACCCTCGTTTTTGACATCGCATATAACGAAAAATGCACTCGTTAGATACTGTCGACAATAGTCAAATCAACGTACTTACCCAGAGAACAATGCATCGAATTTGCACTGCTGCGACGAATGAAGAGGTGAGTTTTGCGTACCGCGTCGCGATACCGCGCCAGCGTTTCAGGTGGAGAAACGCATTTTCTACGAGATGGCGAAGTTTATAGAGATACCGGTCGTAATCACGCTGCTCTTTTCGGTTCTTTCGAGGAGGAATCACTACGTTCGTCCCAGCCCTCAACGCTTTTTCGATGACCCTGCGACTGTCATAGCCTCGATCTGCCAGCAAATACTCGGCCGAAACTCCGTCGATCAGGGCACAAGCCTGTGTACAATCAGCAATGGTACCTGCTGTGACAAAAAATCGGATCGGCATACCATGCGCATCCACGGCCAAATGTATTTTGGTGTTGAGCCCCCTTTTGTGCGTGCCATGTCCTGATTTCCACCAGGCGCGCCGCTCGCGTGGGGATGTACTTTGATATGACTGGCATCGATCATCAGCCACTCGAAATCAGGCTCCTGTATCACCGCTTCCAGCATTTTTTCCCAGATGCCCTTGTCTCTCCAGCGACAGAAACGCCGCTGGACAGTATTCCACTTACCATATTCCGGCGGCAGGTCTCTCCATGGTGCTCCCGTTCTCAAAATCCAGAACACGCCATTCAGAAATTGACGGGTATCCTTTGCGTTCCCTCCCCACGTTCCCTTGTTTCCTATTGTGTACGGCTTGAGAATTTCCCACATCGCATCGGACATATCGTGCCGTCGATAGCTGTTCTCCATGAAGAAACACCCCTGTGCGTTTTTCTTCATTATACCACAAAACGACACTTTTGTCGACAGTGTCTAGTGTCTTTTTCCTTTATTTGGAGTTGGCCATCATGCTTTGCGATGGCGGATACATCCATGACTAGATTCTTTACTTTTTCAAGAAGATCCTTGTGCATTTTTACCTCCAGCTGTTCGCCTAATCTTCAGAATTATTTTGGCTCGATAGACTCATCATTCTGATTGTTAGGCAATTCGTTATCTTCTGTAATTAGTATTCCTTCGTTCATATCCATGAATTTTAGGAAACCCCATCTATTCAGTTTTGATGTATCAGCAAGTAAATATGTACAATGGGAACGTTCTTTTACCAATTCCTTATTTCTTGCTTCGCGTATATCGTTTGCATAAACACCATCATCATTGCAGCCGCTGATGCTGATAAACGCTTTGTCAAAATGCTCCACGCGAATACGCTGACAGTCAGACACTCTGGAATGCGGTGGACGCAGCTGAGAAAAGAAAGGATGCCCAGACGGCCCGACGGATGCTTATTGCTCTTCCGAAAGAACTGACGTATGAGAAGAACTTGGCGCTGATCCGTGACTACTGCCGACAGGAGTTTGTCAACAAAGGCATGATCTGTGATCTGTACTATCACGATGAGCATGACGGCAATCCCCATGTTCATTTGCTGCTGACCCTGCGGGCCATGGACGAACACGGAGAGTGGCTCGCCAAGACCCGGACAGAATATGTGCTTGATGCACACGGCAACCGCATCAAAGGCAAGAACGGGAAATGGAAACGCTGTAACGTTGATACCGTAGACTGGAACGATCACAAGTACGCCGAGATCTGGCGGCACGACTGGGAGGTTATGCAGAACGCTGCCCTTGAACAGGCCGGAAGATTGGAACGAATTGACATGCGCTCGTTGGAAAGGCAAGGTGTTGAAGATCGTTTGCCCCAGCAGCATCTAGGCCCTGCCGCCGCTGCCATGGAACGGAAAGGCACTGTCACAGAGAAAGGCAAAAAGAATCGCGAGATTCTCAGCATTAATCGCATTCTCGGTTCTTTGAAGCGGGCTGCGAAGAAGCTTGGCGAGAAGATTGCGGAACTGATGGAAACGATCCGCCATCAGGAAGTGCTGGAGAAGCCGCAGGAGCACTCCCTAATCGATGTGCTTCTCAGCTACAAGGCCATGCGCGAAGCAGGCCGGGAAAGCTGGGGCAAGTATGCCCGTGACAAGGCTGGTGTCAGAGATCTGCAGGATATGGCCAAGATGATCAGCCTGATGAAAGACACCGGCATTACCACTGTGGATGATCTGGCGCTCCGGCTGTCAAACACCAGAGTGCAGCTTGAACTGATGCAGGGGGATGTCCGAAGGAACAATCAGACGATACGTGATATCGATGACTTCTTTGCAGCCATTGAGGATTACAGAACACTGGGCCCCATTCAGGAGCAACTGGACAAGATTCATTTCAAAGGCCGGCGCGAAGCATTCCAGGCTGAACATGCCGATGAATTGAAGCAGCTCCGCAAGGCTACCTACCTTCGCGAGAAGCTCTCGAAGAAACTGGGCATTTCGCTTCCGCTGGATAAAGCCAGCGCAAAGAAGCTAAAAGCCAAGCGTCAGGAATTAACAGAGCAGAACGAATCACTTCGTCCCAAATTGGGACAGATTCGTGAAGAACTGGTGCAGCTGAGCAAGCTCCGCTACTGGACGCGCAAGGCGATCCCTGAAGCACTGCCGGAGCGAAATGACTTTTCAGAACAACTGGAAGTGCGGGAGAACCGACGAGAGTTGGAGCAGGCCATGGATGCCGCTATTGAAGCGGTGACGCGAGATCCTGACCAGCAGTCTGTGGTGGAAAGCCCAGCGCTGGAGAAGAAGCACGATCAGGAACGACAATGATATTCTCCCCGGTCGACCTGTGATAGGTCACCGGGGAGTAAGGTAAAGAGTGATTTCAATGGATAGAGGAAAGAAGTGAATGAGCAGAAAGCGGCAATGACCATCAGATATGGCAAGACGATCTATAAGGTCATCTTCCGCTTTGCTGAGAAAGGCAAAGCGACCATGAACGATAAGGTTTTGAAGCTGATCCGCTCAAATTCTCTTTGCGAACCGACATCGTAAAGGGATTTTTCAAATTTCCTGAAAAAAACAGCGTAAAAGTACTTGACCCAAGGGCACCCTGATCGTTGAGACCGGGAAAATGCTGGTCGCCGCCGGATATAACGTGCGCGCCTTCAATACGATCAACTTCCAGAAGTCGATGCATTACAACCCATTCGCTTACATTCGTAGCGAAAAGGATATCCTGAAGCTCGTCACTGTCCTGATTTCCAACACCAAGGGTGAAGGAAAAGGCGGAGATGACTTCTGGGTAAAGGCAGAGACGCTCTTGTATATCGCCCTGATCGGATATATCCACTATGAGCTGCCGCCTGAGGAGCAGAACTTTGCGACCCTGATCGACATGCTCAACAAAATGGATGCCCGTGAGGACGATGAGGATTACCAGAACGAAGTGGATCTGAAGTTTGCGGATCTGGGCAAGCGGAAGCCGGGACACTTCGCTGTACGCCAGTATGCCAAACACAAGATGGCCGCCGGTATTGTATGCTCTTGACAGTTTCTTCATCAGGATAATTTGTCCTGAGAAATGAATGAAACATTTAAAGCATTTTTTCAAAAGGAGGCTATTGAATGCAGAAGATTACACCGCTGTATGAAAGGCTAAGCCGGGATGATGAGCTGCAAGGCGAAAGTAACTCCATATCCAACCAAAAAGCCATGCTGGAAGAGTATGCCAGCAAGAATCATCTGCCTAATCCTACGCATTTTACCGACGATGGAATTTCGGGCACACGGTTTGATCGACCTGGCTTTTTGGCTATGATGGCTGAAGTGGAAGCAGGTCGCGTGGAAGCGATAGTTGTAAAAGACATGAGTCGCTTGGGGCGCGATTACCTGAAAGTCGGACAGATCATGGAGATTCTGCGCGTGAGAGGTGTTCGGCTAATTGCCATTAACGATGGCGTGGACAGCATTAACGGCGATGATGAATTCACCCCTTTTCGCAATATCATGAACGAGTATTACGCACGGGATACCAGCAGAAAAATACGATCTATATTTCAAGCAAAAGGAAAAGCAGGAAAGCATGTTACTGGCACGGTCATTTATGGCTATTTATGGGATGAACAGCGAAAACATTGGCTGATTGATGAAAAGGCTGCCGCTGTTGTGAGGCGAATTTATGCATTAACCATAGATGGTTATGGCCCCTATCAAATTGCAAAAAAGTTATCCGCTGATCGGGTTGAAATTCCTTCAGCTTATCTTGCTCATCACGGAGAAGGCGTTAACAAAAACAAGGTGTTCAAGGATATTTACGATTGGTGAAGTTCTACAATCGTTCAAATTCTTAAAAAGAGAGAATACCTTGGGCATACGGTCAATTTCAAAACTCGAAAACATTTCAAAGATAAAAAAAGCCATTATGTTGCCGAAAACGAATGGTTAATTTTCGAGAATACTCACGAGCCCATTATTGATCAGAACACTTTTGATAATGTGCAACGTCTACGAGCAAACGTTCGCCGCTATCCAAACGGCTGGGGTGAGGCGGCACCGTTAACCGGGCTACTTTATTGTGCTGATTGTGGAGCAAAAATGTATGTTCATCGTACTAGATTGTGTCTACGCGAAATAAGAGATATAATGACACTATCACAACAAAGAGGGTGTCATCATGGAGAAATCACAGCATCGGCATGATATCAGCGACAAAG
>OHHU01000851.1_pt1 | contig 16024 bp, 14 predicted proteins | sample 1568151 | NCBI WGS metagenome assembly OHHU01 (sample SAMEA3879572, study PRJEB24766) | human gut metagenome | biome: human-associated habitat; feature: feces | place: USA | collected 1985/1987 | reverse complement strand
CTTAAGAAGCCCGCCGTATCCATACGCGACGGCGTGCTCAGAATAGAAGAAAAGCCCATTCCAAAGCATTTCACCAGCATATTTGACGGCAGCTTCTGGAGCGGCGCCTTCGGCGGCCGCAATGCATGGCGCCAGTCCGTGATAGCCATAACCGTGCCGGATGTTCAGTTCGAAGACTTTTGGCTTGAGACCGTGAACGGCACGATAGATATTACCAAGTCCGCGTCCGGTGATGCTGCCGCCCTGCCCGCGCTGCGCCTGTCCTCGCTCAAATGCGAAGCCGTGAACGGCACAATAAACGTTGAAAGCATCGCGGCGGGCAAGATACATCTTGAAAACGTGAACGGCTCCACCAACGCAACCAACTGCACCGCCACAGCAGGCTGCCATTGCGAAACCGTAAACGGCTCCGTAAAGCTTACGGGCGGCGTGCGCGGCAATGTACATCTTGAAAGCGTTAATGGCTCCGTAGCGTTCAACACAACAGAAAGGCTGGAGCAGTTCAATTGCGAATTCGATACCATGTCCGGCTCCGTATATATAAACGGCGAAAAGCAGAGCCGCAAGCATACCACCGTTATAAGCAACGCGGCCGAAAGCAAGCTGAAGGCCGAAACCATGAACGGCTCCATCCGCGCCAATTTCGCCGTATAACGCGGCTTTTCCCCTGCCGAGCCGGCGGCATTCCTCCGGTTCGGCCGTTATGATGTTAAAAAAAGGAGTGATATACGCCAATGGAAAAGAAGCCCACGCTATGGACAAAGAATTTTACTATACTATCGTTAGGCACGGTCGTCAGCACGCTGGGCAACGCCGTGTCAGGCTTTGCAATATGCCTGCTGGTGCTGGACTATACGGGCTCCACGCTGCTTTACGCTGTATTCAACGTAGTGTACAATCTGCCCAAGGTGATTATGCCGTTCCTTGCAGGGCCGTATCTTGACCGTTTTTCCCGCGCAAAAGCAATATATACGCTGGATTTCATATCGGCCGCGCTGTATCTTGTCATATTCGTTGTGCTGAAGCTTGATATATTCAACTATGCAACCATGCTTATACTTTGCCTTATAATCGGCTCTGTGGACAGCATATATCAGGTGGCATACGACAGCCTGTATCCAATGCTTATAACGCCCGGCTTTTCCACCAAGGCATATTCCGTATCCAGCATGATATTCCCGCTGGCGTCGGTTATGGTGCTTGCGGCGGCGTGGTGCTATGAGCATACGGGGCTTGAAATACTGTTTTTGTTCAACGCGGTAACGTTCCTTATCGCCGCCTCCTTTGAAACGCAGATAAAGGTGGATGAATCGCAGATGCAGAACGTTGGTGAGCAATACAACCTGAAAAAATATGTATCCGACTTTAAGGACGGCATACACTATATGCGCGGCGAAGCGGGGCTTATGGCAATAGCGGCGTATTTCACGGTTATGTCGTTTTCGGATAGCGCAAGCAACACGCTCCTGCTGCCGTTTTTTAAGAATACCGAAGGCTTGGGCGTTGAAAAATACATATTTGTCATGGGCTTTGCCGTATTGGGCCGCGTGCTTGGCGGGTTAAGGCTTTATAAGCATAAATTCGACCCGAAAAAGAAATTCGCCATTGCGCTTATGGTGTATTTTGCCATAAATATACTTGCAGGTTCTCTGCTTTATGCGCCGCTGTACGTAATGTTTGCAATGATGCTTATAACCGGGCTTCTCGGCGTTACAAGCTATAATATACGCATATCCTCCACCCAAAGCTACGTCCCAAACGAAATGCGCGGCCGCTTCACGGGCGCGTTCCAAATGCTTACCACGATAGGCAACATGGCGGGCGCGCTTGTTGCCGGGGCGCTGGCCGAGTTTTTGCCGATACGCGAGCTTAACGCAGGCTTCTACGCAATAGCCGTAGTCGCCGTGTTCCTAACCGTGTACAGGAAGCGCAGCGAGGTTAAAAAGATATACTGCGTGGATATATAAGGCGCATCAGCCCCCGTGCCTTTGCCGCGCCAAGCAAAATAACGGTTGACAATTCCGCCTTATGTTCTTATACTTAATGGCGAAGTTGGTTTTGCGATATAAGGAGAACGAACCGATGATTAAGGCTATCGCTTTTGCATACTATTATTACTTTACTATGACTGCATAGTAGGGGTAATTTGTGTGCAAAGGATAAGCTCTTTTTGAAGGGACACGCTCAAGCGGCACAGGTTACACCGGTGCCGCTTTTTTATTGCAGAGCTGCAAACGAATACGAAATAAATTTTTTGGAGGATATATACCATGATTGTTGTACTTAAACACGGTGCGGACAAGGAAAAGCAGGATCAGCTCATTGACTGGCTGAAGGGTCAGGGACTGGGCATACACATTTCCGAAGGCCAGTTCCAAACGGTTCTTGGCCTGATAGGCGACACGGGCCGCATAGACATGGATCTTATAGCCAGCCTTGGCATAGTGGATTCCGTAAAGCGCGTGACCGAGCCGTTCAAGTGCTGCAACAGGAAGTTTCATCCGGACGACATGGTCGTAAACGTTGGCGACGTTAAGGTCGGCGGCGGCAACTTCTGCATGATAGCGGGCCCCTGCTCCGTTGAAAATGAGGAGCAGATACTTGCCGTTGCCCGCGCGGTAAAGGCCAGCGGCGCGAATATGCTGCGCGGCGGCGCGTTCAAGCCGCGTACCTCCCCCTACGACTTCCAGGGGCTTAAGGCCACGGGCATAGAGCTTTTGAAGCTGGCCCGTAAGGAGACCGGACTTCCCATAGTTACGGAAATAATGAGCGTTAACCATCTGCCGCTGTTCGAGGACGTTGATCTGATACAGGTCGGCGCAAGGAATATGCAGAACTTTGAACTGCTCAAGGAGCTCGGCAAGCTGGACAAGCCCATTCTGCTCAAGCGCGGCCTTGCAAACACGCTTAAAGAGCTGCTGATGAGCGCGGAATACATAATGGCCGGCGGCAACGAGCGCGTTATACTTTGCGAACGCGGTATACGCACATTCGATGATTACACCCGAAACACCCTTGACCTTGCGGCGGTGCCCATGCTCAAGGAGCTTACGCACCTGCCCATAATAGTTGACCCCAGCCACGCCACCGGCATAGCAAGGCTTGTGCCGCCCATGGCGCTTGCGGCGGCGGCCTGCGGAGCGGACGGGCTGATAATAGAGGTGCATAACGACCCCATGAAGGCATTGTGCGACGGCGCGCAGTCCCTGCGCCCCGAACAATACGACGAGCTTGCCAAGAAGGTGCGGCGCGTGAGGGAGGTCGTAAACGAATGACGGCGGGAATAGTCGGCCTTGGGCTTATAGGCGGCTCCTTGGCCAAGGCATACCATGAGGCGGGCGAAGCCGTGCTCGCCTTCGATACGAACAGGAGCATACTCGATTTTGCAATGATGAGCGGCGCGGTGGACGGCGTGCTTGATGAGGATAGCATAAAGCGCTGCGACATAGTGCTTATTGCCGTATACCCCGCGGCGTGCATAGAATACTTCACGCGCATGGCGGATTATATAAGTAAGGACACCGTTGTGCTGGACTGCTGCGGCACAAAGCGCACCGTGTGCGAAGGGTGCTTCCCCGTGGCAAAGGCGCACGGCATAGCGTTTGCAGGAGGCCACCCGATGGCGGGCACGCATAATTCCGGCTTCAAATATGCCCGCGCGAATCTGTTCCACGGCGCGCCGATGGTCATAGTCCCAATGGACTTTGATAACATTGCGCTGCTGAGCAAAATAGAAAAGCTGCTTGCCCCGGCAGGCTTCGGCTCGTTTTCCGTTACCACCGCCGCCGAGCACGACCGCATGATTGCCTTCACGTCCCAGCTGGCGCACGTTGCTTCCAACGCATATATAAAAAGCCCCACCGCTAAGCTGCACAAGGGCTTTTCCGCCGGAAGCTACAAGGATATGACCCGCGTGGCCTGGCTGAACCCCACAATGTGGGCGGAGCTTTTCATGGAAAACAGGGATTATTTGCTTAATGAGCTGGACGCATACATAGCATCCCTTAACGAATACAAGACCGCCCTTGAGCAGGGCGACACAGCCGCGCTTACAAAGCTGCTTGACGACGGGCGCAAGCTGAAGGAGGAGGTTGACGGCAGATGAAGTGCATTCGCGTTAACGCATCGCGCCAATACAACGTTGAAATTCAGCACGGCGCGCTTGCAATAGCGGGCGAGGAAACGCTCAAGGCGACCCATACCATAGGCAAGGCCCTGATAGTATCGGACGAAAACGTGTTCCCTCTTTACGGTGAAACCGTTGCAGAGTCTCTCAGGGCGACAGGTTATAGCGTGCATACATTTGTGTTCAAGGGCGGTGAGGACACAAAAAGCATAAAAACATACGAGGCTATCATAGCCGCGCTCAGCGAAAACCGCTTCACCCGCAGCGATGTGCTCGTTGCCCTTGGCGGCGGCATAGTGGGCGACGTGGGCGGCTTTGCCGCGGCAACGTACCAGCGGGGCATAAAGCTGGTGCAGCTGCCCACAACGCTGCTTGCAGACGTTGATTCATCAGTCGGCGGCAAAACTGCGGTAAATCTGCCAACGGGCAAAAACCAGCTTGGCTGCTTCTATCAGCCGTCGCTCGTGCTGTGCGATACGGATGCGCTCAGCACCCTGCCGGAAGCGGAATACAAAAACGGCTGCGGCGAAATAATCAAATACGCCGTGCTTGCGGGCGGAGAGCTTTTCAGCATGATAGAAAATGCGGACATACGCACGCAGTATGCGGACGTTATAGCCCGCTGCGTTACCATAAAGCGGGACATCGTGGGCGAAGATGAGTTCGACACGGGCCGCCGCAGGCTGCTCAACCTTGGGCATACCTTCGGCCATGCGATTGAAAAGTGCAGCGGCTACTCAATCCCCCACGGCGCCGCGGTTGGCATTGGCCTTGCAATGATGTGCCGCGCCGCGCATAAGCGCGGATACTGCGCATCAGACGTGCCGGAGAAGGCGGAAAAGCTGCTTGCCAAATACGGCATGAGCGATGCTGCGGACTTCACCGCGCAGGAGCTTTACAACGCCGCCCTTTCGGACAAAAAGATTGCCGGCGGCAGCGTAAGCCTTGTTATACCCGAAGGAATAGGCTGCTGCCATGTGCTCACGGTATCGTGCGGCGATATGCTTGGCTGGCTTAAGGATGGTGGCGCGCGATGACACGCACCGTTAAGCGCGGCGCGCGCACGGGCAGCGTGGACATAATATCGTCCAAGTCATATGCGCACAGGCTTATAATACTGGCCTCGCTTGCAAAAAGCGCAAGCAACATAGAGTGCCGCGGCACATCAAAGGATATTGAAGCCACAATAAGCTGCATGAACGCCCTTGGCGCTAACATAGCGCGCACGGGCGACACGATACACATTGAGCCGATAACCGCCGCGCCCGAAGGCATATGCGAGCTGCATTGCGGCGAATCCGGCTCCACGCTGCGCTTCCTTCTGCCGATAGTTGGGGCGCTTGGGGCGGAAGCGGTATTTATAATGGAAGGGAGGCTTGGCGAAAGGCCGCTTGCCCCGCTTGACGCTGTGCTCGGCGCGCACGGCATGGCAATACAAAAGCAGGGCGCACGGCTCTGCTGCAAGGGGCGGCTTACCCCCGGCGAATACGCGATAGACGGCGGGGTATCGAGCCAATATATATCGGGCCTTCTCATGGCGCTGCCCAAGCTTGATGCGGACAGCACGCTTACCGTAACAGGCCGGTTTGAATCGGGCGCATATGTTGACATAACGCTCGATACGCTGAAAGCTGCAAACGCCGCCATTGCATACGGCGAGGGCAGGCGGCATTACGCCATACGCGGCGGCTGCGGATACGCCATGCCCGCATTCTGCTGCGCGGAGGGGGACTGGTCAAACGCGGCGTTCTTCCTTTGCATGGGTGCGCTGAGCCGCGGCGGCATAACCGTGAACGGGCTTAACGCGGCCTCCTGCCAGGGGGACAAGCAAATAACCGCAATACTGCGCCAAATGGGCGCGGATGTGCGCACGGAGGGCGAAAGCGTTGCCGTAAGGCGCAATAAGCTTATGCCGGCAACGGTGGACGCTTCCCCCATACCCGACCTTATTCCGACCATATGCGCGCTTGCGGCGGCGGCGAAGGGAGACACGCGCATAGTAAACGCGGCGCGGCTGCGGCTGAAGGAATCGGACAGGCTGAAAAGCACGGCTGATATGCTCACCTCGCTCGGCGTTGGCGTTACGGAGCTTGCAGACGGGCTTATTGTACACGGCACGGGCCGCATAGCGGGCGGAACGGTGCAAAGCTTTAACGACCACAGGATAGCCATGGCGGCGGCTGTTGCGGCATGCGCAGCCGAAGGCGATGTGAGCATAGAGGGCAGCGAATGCGTGAGCAAATCATACCCCGCGTTTTTCACTGCGCTCGATACGCTCAATACGGAAGGAGAAAACGCATGAGCAGCATTTACGGCGAAAACATACACATATCCATATTCGGCCAATCCCACAGCGCGGCAATTGGCGTTGCGATTGACGGCATACCCGCAGGCCTTGCAATAGATACGGATGCGCTTAACGCCTTCATGCGCCGCCGCGCACCGGGACAGAACGAATATTCAACCGCAAGGCGCGAAGCGGACGAGCCGGAGTTCCTTTCCGGCATTGCGGACGGGCATACCTGCGGCGCGCCGATAGCGGCAATAATACGCAATACGGACACGCGCAGCCGCGATTACGACCCCTTCCGCTTCACCCCGCGGCCGGGACACGCGGATTACACGGCGGATATAAAATACCGCGGCTTTGAGGACAGCGCGGGCGGCGGGCATTTTTCCGGCAGGCTTACGGCGCCGCTTTGCATAGCTGGCGGAATATGCATACAGCTTTTGCAGCAGCAGGGCATAAACATAATGAGCCGCATAGCGTCCATAGGGAGCGTGCGGGACGCGGGCGAACTGAGCGAATCCACTGCGGATAAGCCCTTCCCCACCGTGAGCGACGCGGCGGGAGAGGCCATGCGGCGGGAAATTGCCGCGGCAAAGGCGGAGGGCGACAGCGTTGGCGGCACGATAGAATGCCGCATAACGGGGCTTGAAGCCGGGCTTGGCGGGCCGCTTTTCGGCGGGATGGAGGGGCGCATTGCCAAGGCCGTTTTCGCCGTGCCCGCGATAAAGGGAATTGAGTTCGGCGCGGGCTTTGCGGCGGCAGAAATGCGCGGGAGCGAGAATAATGACCCGTTCCTGATAGAAAACGGGCGCGTTATAACAAAAACGAACAACTGCGGCGGCATTCTTGGCGGGATAACAAACGCCATGCCGCTCACGTTCCGCGTTGCGGTAAAACCAACGCCCTCCATAGCGCGGGAGCAGATTACGCTTAACACAAAAACGCAGCAGGCTGAGCCGCTCGTAATAGGCGGCAGGCACGATCCCTGCATAGTGCCGCGGGCGGTGCCGTGCATTGAGGCGGCGGCGGCAATAGCCGTATACGATGCGCTGCTGGACAGGCGCAAGGAGCAGATTTAACGAAAGGATGTGACTATACCCATGGAGCTTTCCGATTACAGGGAAAAGATAGATTCAATAGATAAAGAGCTTGTGAAGCTTTTTGCCGAGCGCATGGACACGGCGGCGGAAATTGCCCGATACAAAAAGGAACACGGCATGAAGGTGCTCGATTCCGCGCGGGAACGCGCAAAGCTGAACGATATTGCAAGCATGGTGCCGGAGGAGCTGAGCGAATACGCGATTTCGCTTTATTCTCTCATGTTTGAACTGAGCCGCAGCAGCCAGAACCGCATAATAGGCGCAAGCACTCCCCTTACGGAGGAGATTGCAAGGGCCGTTAAGGATACCCCTCCCCTGTTTCCCCAGCGCGCGGCGGTAGCGTGCCAGGGCGTGGAGGGCGCATATTCCCAAATGGCATGCGACAGGCTGTTCAAGCGGGCAAACGTGCTTTATTTTTCAACGTTTGAGGCCGTGTTCTCCGCAATAGAGAAGGGCCTGTGCCAATACGGCGTTATACCCGTTGAAAACAGCACGGCGGGCAGCGTGAACGCTGTATACGACCTGATGATGAAGCACGATTTCAAGATTGTGCGCAGCGTGCGCCTGAAGGTTGACCACAATTTGCTGGTTAACCACGGCACGAAGCTTGAGGACATAAAGGAGATATATTCGCACGAGCAGGCCATAAGCCAATGCAGCGAGTTTCTTGCAACGCTCAAGGGCGTTAAGATTATCCCCTGCGAAAACACCGCCGCCGCGGCAAAAAAGGTTGCCGAATCCGGCCGCGGCGATGTTGCCGCCCTTTCAAGCAGGGCATGCATTGAGCTTTACGGGCTTGACTGCCTTAAATACAGCGTGCAGAACATGGGGAACAATTACACCCGCTTCATATGCATATCAAAGCAGCTTGAAATTTACCCCGGCGCGGACCGCACAAGCCTTATGATGGTGCTGCCGCACAAGCCCGGCTCGCTTTACATGGTGCTGAGCCGCTTCTATGCGCAGGGCATAAACCTGAACAAGCTGGAAAGTAGGCCGCTGCCCGAGCGCAACTTTGAATTCATGTTCTATTTTGATATTGAAACGCCCGTATACTCGCCGGAGTTCATGCAGCTTATGGGCGAGCTTTCAAGCGGCTGCGAAAGGTTTGCTTACCTTGGCAGCTACAGCGAAACCATATGAGGTGAAGCCTATGCGGTGCGGATTGCTGGGCGAAAAGCTGGGCCACAGCTATTCAAAGGCCATACACGAACGCCTTGGCGGATACAGCTACGAGCTTATCGAATGCCCAAGGGCGGAGCTTGACGCGTTCATGAAGGGCGGCTCTTTTGACGCAATAAACGTTACCATTCCCTATAAAAAGGCGGTAATACCCTATTGTGCCGCGCTTTCGCCCATTGCGGAAAGGATAGGCAGCGTGAACGCCGTTATACGGCAGCGCGACGGCAGCCTTTACGGCGACAATACGGATGCATACGGCTTCATGAGCATGGTAAAAAAGAGCGGCGTTGATATTGCGGGCAGGAAGGCAATAGTGCTGGGCAGCGGCGGAGCATCGGCCACGATATGCGCCGTGCTTAATGAGCTTAACGCAAAAAGCGTTGCGGTAATATCCCGAAGCGGGCAGGACAACTACGAAAACATACAAAAGCATGCCGACGCGGAGATAATTGTAAACACAACGCCCGTGGGCATGTACCCAAACACCGGCGTAAGCCCCGTTGACCTGAGCGTTTTCAAGGGCTGCAAGGGTGTGCTGGACATAGTATACAACCCGCGCCGCACGGCGCTTTTGATGCAGGCGGAGGCGCTTGGCATACCCTGCATGGGCGGGCTGAACATGCTTGTTGCGCAGGCAAAGCGCGCGGCGGAGCTTTTCACCGGCACAGTCATACCCGACAGCCGCACGGACGAAATAGAGCGCGAATTAAGCCTGAATATGCAAAACATTGTGCTTATAGGCATGCCGGGCTGCGGCAAGAGCACAATAGCCGCGGCGCTGGGCAAAAGGCTTAACCGCGCCGTGCGCGACAGCGACGAAGCGACAGAGGCTCAGGCGGGCATGAGCATACCCCAAATATTCGCCCTGCGCGGGGAGGATGCGTTCCGCAGAAGCGAAACCGAGGCCCTTTCAAAGCTCGGCAGGCAGAGCGGGCTTATAATCTCCACCGGCGGCGGCTGCGTTACGCGGCAGGAAAACTATCCCCTGCTGCATCAGAACGGCATTATAATATGGCTCACGCGCAGCATAGACGCGCTGCCCACAGACGGGCGGCCAATATCCCAAAGGAGCGACATGCATGCGCTCTACGCCGCAAGAAAGCCGCTGTACGAGCGTTTTTGCGACATTATTATAGACAACAACGGTTCTGTTGAAAGCACCGTAGAAAGCATTACGGAGGCACTGAAATGAAGCTGCTTATAATAAACGGGCCCAATCTTAACATGCTTGGCCTGCGGGAGCCGGACATTTACGGCAAAAGGACATACGCCGACTTAGTTGAATACATACAGGGCGTATGCCGCCAAACGGGCATAGAGGCCGAGGTTTTTCAGTCCAATCACGAGGGCGCGATAGTGGACAAGATTCAATCCGCCTACGGCACGGCGGACGGAATAGTTATAAACCCCGCCGCCTACACGCACACAAGCGTTGCCATACTCGATGCACTGAAGGCCGTGAACCTCCCCGCGGTGGAGGTACACATATCCGACGTAAACAGCCGCGAGGCCTTCCGCCATGTTTCCTATGCCGGAATGGCCTGCATTGCCACATATGCGGGCTACGGCTTTGAAGGATATAAAATGGCGATAGAGAGGTTGGCAGGGGCGAAGTAACTGCGCCAACCTCCCCCCTGCACACTATCGTCACTTGCGTCACTATCGTCGAAACAGGCTAAATGTCTGACTTTTTTCTCCGACGCAGCTTCGACGATGAATTTCTGCGTCAAAGAATGAGGCTTACGTGCTACCGCTAACCCAAAGCTATCCCCGCTTGCGGGGAAAGTGGCATGGCGAAGCCATGACGAAAGGGGAATAACAAAAAGCAGCAAAGCTGTTTTACTGTTCCCCCTCAGCTTCGCTTACGCTCAGCAGCTCCCCCGCGAGCGGTGGCGCCTTTTGGTGCGCAACGCACAACCTCTAAATACACAACAAAAAAACACCTGCATTAGCAGATGCTTTTCTTTGGTACACCCTCAGGGGCTCGAACCCTGGACACCCTGATTAAGAGTCAGGTGCTCTACCAACTGAGCTAAGGGCGCATATTCTGTGGAGCGGGAAACGGGGCTCGAACCCGCCACCTCCGCCTTGGCAAGGCGGCGCTCTACCAAATGAGCTATTCCCGCATCTTGGCATTTCACTGTCTTTTCGCCAGCGCGCTTAATTATAATAGCGCAAGACGGAATGGTTGTCAACCCCGTCTTGCGCAAATTTTGCAACTTTTTTTGCGGGAGACTATAAGCTCAAAAACTCTGCGGCGTTTTTGTATTGGATCTTTTCGAGGGCCGTTTTTGACAGGGGAAGGGAGCGCAGCCGGGCGAGTTCCGTGCCGGCGTCCCACATAGGATAATCGCTGCCGAACATTATCCTGTCCTCACCGTACATATTCATGAACTCCATTATCCTCTCGTCGGTCATGGTAAAGAAGCAGGAAGAGCAGTCCACCATTGCGTTTGTGCCGGGGATGTATTTTTCTGCCTCTTTCCATTCGGTCCATCCGCCGAAGTGGGCGCATATGAGCCTGAGGCGGGGGAAGCTCTCCAAAAGCCTGGGTATCAGGCAGGGATTGGAGTAATGATAGCGGTAGTCGCCGGTATGGAAGAGTATGGGATAGCCTGTGGCTTGGCAGAAGTCGTATATGGGTCCCATGCTGCTGTCGGTTATGGCGAACTTCTGAAAGTCCGGGTGCAGCTTTATACCCTTTAACCCCAGTGATTCAGCCCGCTCCAGCTCGGCTATCGGGTCCTCCATACCCGGATGTATGGTGCAAAGGCCCACGAACCTGTCAGGGTGAGCCAGAACAGATGCCTTTATGAAGTTGTTTATGCTTTTCACCTGATGTGGCGTGGTCGCCGCGGAGTGTACCACAAATTTGTCCACTCCCGCCCTGTCGCCTATTTCCAGCAGTCTTTTGACTGAGCCGTTGGGGTTAGTCATGTGCTTATCGTAAAAATAGCCGATGTTCATTGCCGCTTTTTCGGCAATATTATCCGGGTAAATATGAGCGTGTACGTCGATGACCATTGGGTGTTTTAAACGTTCCTTTTCTCGTGATTATTTATTTTTGAGCCTTTGCTTCGGCAGCTCATCGTACATTGCAATTATATCATCGGGAGGGGGCGGGGGGAAGGGGCAAAGGGGCCCGCAAAAAGAATAAGCCATCTGGTGACGGCTTGTTTTGCTATAATACTTGATCCTCATGGGAAGGGGTATACTTCATTATAGCCTCAACCGGACAACGTAATATACGGCATAAGTCGTTTATGGTCGTTGTATTCAGAGGCTTGTTTTTGCGCAGCCTGTCGATGGTCGAGCTTGAAATATGATGAGTCACAATCAGCGTATATGTGGTTTCTTGTGAGCGCTGCAACGTATCCCAGAATGGCTCGTAAGAAATCATAAAATCACCTACCCATATAAGTATTCTATGGGATAGTTTTATTCTTGATTATAGTCGTTATTTAGACTATAATTTGGATATAAACAAAGGAGGATATTGATATGGGTAAGAAAAGCGGTCTTATAACATGTAAACACTGCGGTCAAGTAATTGCTGCCAGTGCTAAAACATGTCCGCACTGTGGCGGCAAAAACGGTAAACCGGTTTATAAAAAGTGGTGGTTCTGGGTTTTAGTTGGCTTTTTTGCAATAGGTATCATGGGCAACGCTGTCGGAGAGAAATCCGCTACGATAAAAAGTGAGAATAGTGCCCAGCCTAAAAACACATTGAGTCAGAATATCGGCGAGAGTGTGACGGAGGCTACAAAAGATACCCACACACCCATACCTGTGCCGACAGAGAAACCGCAGGATAAGGTTCCTACCGAATACAGAAACGCTCTGAAAAAAGCAGAAACATACAGCGAAATGATGCACATGTCCAAGAAAGGGATATACGATCAGCTAGCCTCTGAATATGGCGAAAAGTTTGATGCTGATGCAGCCCAGTATGCCATAGACAATGTGACAGCGGATTGGAACGCGAATGCTCTTGCAAAAGCAAAAGAATACCAGAAAACGTTGGCCATGTCTAAATCGGCAATATACGATCAACTTACATCTGAATACGGCGAAAAATTTACGGCAGAAGAAGCGCAGTATGCAGTAGATAATCTCGAATAGCCAGAATATGGCGAACACCGACCGAAGCTTAGATTAAATAAACATCCTCCCAAATGGGAGGATGCTCTTGTTGGAGCGGGTAATGGGACTCTCCGCTCATTTCGCTGCTTGGTTGGGCTTCGCCCTGCCCGCTCGGGCGCTCCATTCGCTCCCCGGGGCGGGAAAAGGCGTCACAGGCGCCTTTTCTTATCCGCCCTTCGAGTCCCCTCAATTTCAATTCCAACAAAAATATCCCCCCATTCGGGAGGATATTTCTGTTGGAGCGGGTAATGGGACTCGAACCCACTATCTCAGCTTGGAAGGCTAATGTGTTACCATTACACTATACCCGCATCCTTTGCCGCAACTCCGAAAGGTTGGAGCGGGAAACGGGGCTCGAACCCGCCACCTCCGCCTTGGCAAGGCGGCGCTCTACCAAATGAGCTATTCCCGCATATTAAAATCAACCTTAAAGTGGTGCGGGCGAAGAGACTCGAACTCATACACCCTGCGGCACCGGAACCTAAATCCGGCGCGTCTGCCAATTCCGCCACGCCCGCTGATGCCCTCTGCAATGCAATGCCTCATTTAAATTGATAAATGAAACAAAAACCGAATGCAAAGATTGGTGACCCGTCGGAGATTCGAACTCCGGACACCTTGATTAAAAGTCAAGTGCTCTACCGACTGAGCTAACGGGTCAAATCTGGCTGGGGTGGCAGGATTTGAACCTACGGTGCGGGAGTCAAAGTCCCGTGCCTTAACCTCTTGGCGACACCCCAATGATAATCCCAGGGGTTTTGATGAAAATGGGGTGAGTGGTGGGGCTCGAACCCACGACCTCCAGAGCCACAATCTGGCGCTCTAGCCAACTGAACTACACCCACCATATTAGCTTGTCAAACAACGCCGCCAAAAAGAAGATTGGCGCGCCTGCAGGGATTCGAACCCGGGACCTACGGCTTAGAAGGCCGTTGCTCTATCCTGCTGAGCTACAGGCGCATACCGTGTATCCTGCCCGCTGACGTTTAAATATTCTATCAACTTTTCTTCCGCTTGTCAACACTTCGGAGGCGTGTTTTTTGCCAAAAGCCAAAATATATTTAAAAATTGTCTCAAATTCATTCGTTCGGCGATTGTAATCCGCCGCCGAAACGATTACAATATATTTACACCGCGCTTAATTGACGGCTTTCGAGCGATAAGGGCGAGGACAATAAAAGTGAAAGGAATTGAACAGGATGAATGTTGCTGTTGAGGGAAAAAACATAGATATTACAGCAGGCGAAAGCATTCTTTGTGCACTTCGACGAGCGGGAACGGACTTTTCAAACCCGGCGGAAAAACCTGTTGCGGCTATGATAGGGGGAGAGGTCTTCAATCTGAATTACACACCCAAGCGCGAATGCAGCATACGGCTGCTGCGATATGGCGATGATGAGGGGCGCCGCGTTTATGAACGCACGCTGCAATTCGTTCTTATTATTGCCGTTCGAAAACTATTTCCGGGCGCAAGGCTTGTGACTCGTTACTCGGCGGGCGACGGACTTTACATTACTGTAGAGAAGGCGGGGACGGGTGCGCCGCTGAACGAGGCGGATACCGATTTGCTCCGCAGCGAAATGAAACGGATAACAGCGGCGGCATATCCGTTTGTTCGGCGAAGGCTTGATGTCCGCGATGCGATCGAGTTTTACACAAAGGACGGACAGCAGGATAAGGCAGAGCTGCTTCGCTGCCGGCGGTTCAGCTATTTCGATGCGTATTCTTGCCCGGATTACAGCGATTACATGGATTATTTTTACGGCGAGATGGCTCCGTCAACGGATTATGTTCATGTTTTTGAACTGCATACGCTTCCGGAGGCAATTGTTATGCTGCTTCCTTCAAAAGACGATCCCGCCGTTCCCGCAAAATATGAAAACAGTCCGAAATTGCTTGCGGTTTTCGCCGAGAGCGACCGCTGGGGGCGGCTTATGCATGTTGCAAATGCGGTTGACCTTAACCGGCGTGTTGAAAACGGAACCGTTCGCGAGTTGATTCGGGTTAATGAAGCTTTGCATGAAAAGACTTATGCGCGGGTTGCGGATGAAATTATCGCCCGCCGCGCAAAAGCCGTTATGCTTGCCGGTCCGTCGTCTTCGGGAAAAACGACTTCCGCAAACAGGATCGCAACCCAACTGCGCGCCGACGGACTGGATCCGGTTATGCTGTCGCTGGATGATTACTATATCGACCGCGACAGAATTCCGCGCGATGCAAACGGTGAAATGGATCTTGAGCACATCAACACTTTGGATATTCCGCGCTTCAACGGGGATCTTGCGCTTCTGCTTGACGGCTGCGAGGCGGAAATTCCGCTGTTTAATTTCAAAACAGGCAAGCGTGAGAAACAAGGCAAGGTGCTGAAGCTTCATCGCGATCAACCGCTCATAATAGAAGGCATCCATGCCCTCAATCCGCTCATGCTCGGCAGCTGCGATCCGAATTCCGTTTTCAGAATATATGTTTCTGCGCTTACAACGCTGAACCTTGACGATCATAACCGCATCCGCACGACGGATCTGCGCCTGCTTCGCCGCCTTGTCCGCGATTATGAAACGCGCAATGCAAGCATGGAACACACACTCGGAATGTGGGCAAGCGTTCGCCGCGGCGAAGCACGCTGGATTTTCCCTTATCAGGAAAACGCCGACAGGATATTGAACACAACTCTTCATTATGAAGTTGCCGTCCTGAAACGATTCGTTTACCCGCTGCTTGAGGCCGTTCCGCCGGACAGTGTGCATTACTGTGCCGCGAGGAGCATCGTTAAGTTCCTCAATTACTTTGCCGAAGCGGAAGTTGATGATGAAATACCCCCGACTTCAATACTGAGGGAGTTCATCGGCGGAAATACTTTCTATAAGTAAGCGGGAAACAGTCGGCAAATTAAAGGGATGGGCATCGATGCCGAAAGCTGCCGCAGAAATACCCGCATCGACCGAAAAGGAGGTATTTCTGCGGCTGCCGACTGTGCCGAATTTGCAAAAAAAAGCGGAATTTGCGAATATACTTTTTAATATAATGAGCGAACAGAGGGCAAAAAGGGGTTATAAATGTCGAAAGGAAATTGCAGCATTCCGGGAGGGGCATGAACAATACGGAAGGCAATGCGGCGTAAAAAGGGACGGAAAGAAAAATGGAAAAAGGTGTTGACAAAAGCTTGCGGGGGAGGTATAATAG
>OHHU01000832.1_pt1 | contig 16392 bp, 18 predicted proteins | sample 1568151 | NCBI WGS metagenome assembly OHHU01 (sample SAMEA3879572, study PRJEB24766) | human gut metagenome | biome: human-associated habitat; feature: feces | place: USA | collected 1985/1987 | reverse complement strand
GCCGGGTGCAAACACCGCTGCACAGACGCGGCGATGGAATACTTCAAAGCCGAAGTCATGGAGCTGTGCCACCGGGAAAATCTCTATCAAATCGACCTTTTGCATGGCAGCAAAAACCGCATTACCGAGCGTGAGTATTGGGCGCAGCGGAAAGGGCAGGCAAAGCTGGACAAGGAAGCTGCCGCCTTGCCAGCCGAGGAGCAGCCAGCCAAGCCCACGAAGTTTGAAACAGACAAGGAAAAATTGCGGCAGGCCATACGCACCGCGCTGTCCTCTGCCACAAGCTATGGCGAGTTCGCCGCCGTTCTCTTGCAACAGGGCGTGACTGTCAAGGAGAGCCGAGGGCGGCTATCCTACCTCACGCCGGACAGGACAAAGCCCATTACCGCCCGCAAGCTGGGAGATGATTTTGACCGCGCTGCCGTTCTTGCCCTTTTGGAACAGAACGCCCACAGAGCCGCCGAGCAGACCGCAACCGTACCCGAATACCCCCGCAACATAAGGGAGCGTTTGCAGGGCAAAAAAGCTGTCCAAACCACCCCGGAAAAGGACGGTATTCAGCGCATGGTTGACCGGGCAGCGAAGCGAGCGGAGGGAAAGGGCGCGGGCTATGACCGCTGGGCGGCAGTCCACAATCTGAAACAAATGGCGGCTACCGTTGCCGCCTACGGGCAGTACGGCTATTCGCCGGAGGAGCTGGACGCAGCCCTTGTATCCGCCAATGCGGATTTACAGGACAGCACCGCCAAGCTGAAAGCCCTGGACGCTGCTATCCGGGAGAAAAAGGAACTTCAGACACAGGCGCTTGCCTATGCCAAGACCAAGCCTGCCCGTGACGGTCTGAAAGCGCAGAAAACGGAAAAAGCCCGCAGCGCCTACCGGGAACGGCACGAAAGCGATTTTATCATAGCGGACGCAGCCACCCGTTATTTTCGGGCGCATGGCGTTTCCAAGCTGCCAAGCCATAAAGCCCTGCAAGCGGAAATCGAGCAGCTTACCGCCGAAAAGAACGCCCATTACAACGAATACCGGGAGAAAAAAGCCCGTGTCAAGGAGCTGCATACCGTGAAAAGCAATCTTTCTCAAATCCTGCAAGGCGAGAAAGACAGAGAGAAAAAGCACGAACATGAGCGTTAAAAACCGCCCCGAAACGATACCAAAACGGGGATATGCCCTGCACCCTATCCGCAATACTGCCCACCTTTGAAACGGGGCGCACAGCGCAGGAAATCCCCGAAAATGACACCGAGAAACTACATTTTTACCGACCTATCCGCTTATACCAGCGGAAACGGCAGAAAGGAGCGAGAAATGCCACGCATGAGCAAAAAGCGGCGGTTGGAATGGAGCTTTTTCCTCAACCACCGAAACCGTATTACCTACAATGACCTTTGCCGGGGCTGCACACACGGCTGCAAGCAGAGCTTCCGGGCGATTATCGTCCTCTGCCCCCGGTATTTCTCTAAGAGATGGAAACACAGGGAGGACACCGCCAATGGCAGATAACCGCAAATATTACTACCTCAAACTGAAAGAAAACTTCTTCGACAGCGATTCCATTGTGCTGTTGGAGGACATGAAAGACGGGATTTTGTATTCCAATATCCTCTTGAAGCTGTACTTAAAATCGCTGAAAAATGGCGGCAGATTGCAGCTTGACGAGCATATCCCCTATACCGCCCAGATGATAGCCACGCTGACCCGTCACCAAATCGGGACGGTGGAACGGGCATTAGCCATCTTCCAGCAGTTAGGGCTTGTGGAGCAGCTTGACTGCGGGTTGCTTTATATGACCGACATCGAGCTGATGATCGGTCAATCCTCTACCGAAGCGGAACGGAAACGCGCCGCAAGGCTTGAAAATAAGGCACTTTTGCCGCCGCGGACAAATGGCGGACATTTGTCCGACATTCGTCCACCAGAGATAGAGATAAAGAAAGAGATAGATATAGAGTTAGAAAAAGAGGGAGAGTTAAAGGGACAAGCCCTCGCCCGCAGCTATGGCAGATATGAGAATGTATTTCTGACTGATACGGAGCTTTCCGAACTGCAAGCGGAGCTGCCCGAAAAATGGGCGTACTACATTGAGCGGCTTTCCGGCTATATCGCGTCCACGGGCAAGAAATATAAAAACCACGCCGCCACTATCCGCAGATGGGCGGCAGACGATACCGCAAAGGCTGCCCCGAAACAGGGCATACCCGAATACACCTGCAAGGAGGGCGAGAGCTTATGAGTAATCTGTTTACAGAACGAGTTTTGAATATGGCGGCTGTTACCCCACAGCCGGAGGACTACACGGGCGAGGACGGACTGCTTTACTGCGGCAAGTGTCACACTCCGAAAGAAGCCTACTTCCCGGAAAAGCAAGCCGCCCTGTTTGGGCGTGACCGCCACCCGGCAGAATGTGACTGCCAGAAAGCCCAGCGTTTGGAGCGTGAAGCCGCCGAACAGCGCAGAAAGCACCTTGACACCGTGGAGGACTTGAAGCGCCGGGGATTTACCAATCCTACCATGCAGGAATGGACTTTCGCCAACGACAACGGGAAATGCCCGCAAATGGAGATTGCACACTTCTATGTGGAGCATTGGGAAATCATGCGCGAGGAAAATATCGGCTATCTGCTATGGGGCAAGGTCGGCACAGGAAAAAGCTATTTTGCCGGGTGTATCGCTAATGCCCTCATGGAGCAGGAAGTCGCTGTCCGCATGACGAACTTCTCTGCGATTTTGAATGACCTGACCGCCAGCTTTGAGGGGCGCAACGAGTATATCGAGCGTCTTTGCCGTTTTCCTCTGCTTATCATTGATGATTTTGGAATGGAGCGCGGCACAGAGTACGGTTTAGAACAGGTCTACAATGTGATTGACAGCCGCTACCGCAGCCGCAAGCCCTTAATCGTTACTACCAATCTGACATTGGACAGCCTGCAAAATCCGCTGGACACCGCCCATGCCCGGATTTATGACCGCCTTTTGGAAATGTGCGCCCCTATCCTCTTTACGGGAGAGAACTTCCGCCGTGAAACGGCGCAAGCCAAGCTGAACAGACTAAAAGAATTGATGAAATGAAAGGAGTTGCCTATGGCAGAGAACAAGCAGAACACCACCCCGGAACGCCGCCCGGACTGCGTGACAGAGATCCGCATGGGCAACACCGTCCTTGTCGTTTCCGGCTTTTTCAAAAAAGATACCACCGACACCGCAGCCGATAAGATGATGAAAGTGCTGGAGGCGGAAGCCGCCGCAGGACACAAAGCCCAGCTTTCGCCCTAACGCTACAAGCCGCACAGTAAAAAATCGTCATTTTGACAGGCGGTAAAGAAGCAGAAGCCGCTATACAGACAGCCGCCCCATGTGGTATAATCGAAATACGGAATAGTGGGGCTGGCTGTCGGAAACGGAGGATTTTATGTTAAGACAGACCACCCAGAAAATCACTGCCCTTTATCCAAGACTATCCCATGAGGACGAGCTGCAAGGCGAAAGTAATTCCATTTCCAACCAGAAGCGTATCCTTGAAACCTACGCAAAGCAGAACGGCTTTTCCAATCTGCGCTGGTACACGGACGATGGCTATTCTGGTGCGAACTTCCAAAGACCGGGCTTTCAATCCATGCTTGCGGACATTGAAGCCGGGAAAGTGGCTACCGTTATCGTAAAGGATATGTCACGGTTAGGGCGAAACTACCTGCAGGTGGGAATGTATACCGAGATGATTTTCCCACAAAAAGGAGTCCGCTTTATCGCCATCAACGATGGAGTAGACAGCGCACAGGGCGACAATGATTTTGCCCCTCTGCGGAACATTTTCAACGAATGGCTGGTGAGAGATACGAGTAAGAAAATCAAAGCTGTAAAACGGTCAAAAGGCATGAGCGGCAAGCCTGTTACGAGCAAACCCGTGTACGGCTACCTCATGGACGAGGACGAAAACTTCATTATTGACGAGGAAGCCGCACCCGTGGTCAAGCAGATATACCGTCTGTGCCTTGCCGGGAACGGTCCGACCAAGATAGCCCGTATGCTGACCGAGCAGGAAATCCCAACGCCGGGAACGCTGGAATACCGCAGGACGGGCAGCACACGCCGCTATCACCCCGGCTATGAGTGCAAATGGGCGACAAATACCGTGGTGCATATCCTTGAAAACCGGGAGTACATGGGCTGTTTGGTGAACTTCAAGACGGAGAAACCGTCCTACAAGACCAAGCACAGCATAGAAAATCCCATTGAGAAACAGGCAATTTTCGAGAACCACCATGAGCCTATCATCGACACCCAGACATGGGAGCGTGTGCAGGAATTACGCAAACAGCGCAAGCGTCCGAACCGCTATGATGAAGTGGGCTTGTTCTCTGGTATGCTCTTTTGCGCGGACTGCGGCAGCGTCATGTATCAGCAGCGTTACCAGACCGATAAGCGGAAACAGGACTGCTATATCTGCGGGAACTACAAGAAGCGCACCCATGACTGCACCGCACATTTTATCCGCACCGACCTTTTGACTGCGGGCGTTCTCTCCAATCTACGGAAAGTGACGAGCTATGCGGCAAAGCATGAAGCCCGGTTTATGAAGCTGCTGATCGAGCAGAACGAGGACGGCGGCAAACGCCGGAACGCCGCCAAGAAAAAGGAACTGGAAGCTGCCGAAAAGCGTATCGGTGAACTTTCCGCTATTTTCAAGCGGCTGTATGAGGACAGCGTAAGCGGTCGCATTTCTGACGAGCGTTTCACGGAGCTTTCGGCAGACTATGAAGCCGAACAGCAGGAATTGAAAGAGCGTGTTGCCAGAATACAGGCGGAGCTTTCCAAAGCACAGGAAGCTACCGTAAACGCAGAAAAGTTTATGAACATTGTCCGCAAGCACATGAACTTTGAAGAACTGACCCACACCCTCTTGCGTGAGTTTGTAGAGAAAATCGTTGTGCATGAGTGCAGCTACGATGAAAACGGCACACGCAGACAGGATATTGAGATTTACTATTCTTTCGTCGGCAAGGTGGACTTGCCCGAATGACCGCCTGCCCTATCCGATACCAAAGACAAGTATCGGATAGGAAAGGCAAAATTTTTTACACTTCTATTACTTCTTTATCACACATAAGCAAAGTCTCAGGGCATCAAGCAGCTCATGGCTGGCGGCGGTGTGGTGCTGATCGGCACGACCCTCATCCCCCTGCTCTCCGGTTTGTTCGGCTAATCCACGGCAAGCCCAGCTTAACCGAAGGGTGGTGAAATATTGGGCAGCATTTTAGAAAAGATCGAACAGGCTCTCAAGGATATGCTGATCGGATGGATCGAGAGCAACCTGACCAATATGTTCACCGATGTCAACGAGAAGGTAGGAACGATTGCCGCCGAAGTTGGGCAAACACCGTCCGGCTGGAACGGCGGCGTGTACCAGATGATCCGGGGACTATCCGAAAACGTGATAGTCCCCATCGCTGGTATCATCATCACCTTCGTTTTGTGCTACGAGCTGATTTCCATGATCACCGAGAAAAACAACCTTCACGACATGGACACTTGGATGTTCTTCAAGTGGTTTTTCAAGGCGGCTGTGGCGATCTACCTCGTGACGCATACGTTTGACATCGTGATGGCAGTATTCGACATCGGGCAGAACGTGGTTTCCGGTGCAGCCGGAGTCATCCACGGCAACACCAGTATTGATATTGATTCGACGATTGCGCAGATGCGTACCGGCATGGAGAACATGGGCGTCGGAGAACTGCTCGGACTGTCGATAGAAACTCTTCTGATCAGCTTGTGCCTCAAAATCATGGCGATCCTCATTACGGTCATTCTCTACGGGCGCATGATTGAGATTTACTGCACCGTGAGCATTGCGCCTATTCCCATCGCAACCATGAGCAACCGCGAATATTCATCAGGTCGAAAACACGCATATCAAGGATCTGCTTCAGGGAACGGAAGCCCAAATCGCAAAAGTAATCAGCGACGACCCGATCCTCTTTTTCGAGCCACTTTGTCGAGCTGGGGTTGATGTTTATTTTCTTGTTCATGTGAATCACTCCTACCGGGTTTTATGAGATTGCCCTCTCACTTTCTCTTTGCCGAATTTTTTTGCGAGATTCCCACAGTTTTTTGCTCGTTTCCAAATTATTTTTCGGAACAGGGAGAATTAGGAGGGAGGAGTCATATTCTTTGGAATGAATTCTCATGCGCTATTGACAAAACTATCATCAGGATGATATAATGTGGTTGTATCATTACAATGATAACGGAGGCTTCATATTATGAGCGTCATTCAACTGCTTCATGGAACCGACCACATCATCGAGGTTCCGGATATTCATATTGGTAATCCGCACAACGACTATGGCATGGGTTTCTACTGTACCCGCGTCGATGAAATGGCTCGTGAGTGGGCCTGCAAAAAGAACACAGACGGTTTTGTCAACAGCTACGACTTTGACACGGAAGGACTGAAGGTGCTGAATCTGTTGGACGGAACGCATACGGTCCTGAACTGGATGGCTCTTCTGCTTCAGTTCCGCACCTTCAAGCTGGACTCCGAAGTTGCCGTTGATGCAAGGGACTATCTTATTGGTCACTATTCAATTGATTTAACCGGCTTCGATGTTGTGATCGGCTATCGGGCAGACGATTCCTATTTCCAGTATGCAGAGTCCTTTGTGTCCAACACCTTACCGCTCAGAAGTCTGAACAAGGCTCTAAAACTGGGCAAGCTCGGCGAGCAGACGGTTGTCATTTCTCAAAAAGGCTTTGATCGGCTGCACTTCGTGAATGCTTATCCGGTCAGCAAGAGCGTCTATTACCCCAAGTTCTTGGATAGAGATACCAAAGCGAGGGATACTTACCGTAAAGAGATCAAGAAAAGCAAGTCTTACCGGGACGACATCTTCGTGCTGGATATCTTGAGGGAGGAGATGAGCAACGATGACCCACGCATACAGCGAATCTTATTTGAATAATGCCAAGGATCGTCTTTCCTCTTTCTTCGACTATGCGATCAACGACTGCAAGCTAAAACCGGATTGGATCACAGCACTCTTCATCAATACCGGCTACGCCGAACAGTTTGAACGAGGCAACCCCGCCTATGTTGCAGGGATGTCCGGTGTTGAGCTGGCCCGTGCGGTCATCACAAAGGCATACGGTCCAAAGGAGCTGCCAGCACCAACCAACGCAGAGGACTGCTCCCCTGAATATTGGGCCGGTTGGGCAGTTGCAGAGTACCAATGGTTTACTGGCCGTCGTTTCAAGGATATCTTTGAGCGTATTCCACTTTCCAAGATCATTGGGATGTATTCCGTTTACCACGAGATGGACATTTCAAGTTTCATCGATACCATGGAGGAACTCTATAAAGCAGCGGAAGGCGATTCCAACCTGAAGCGCATCCGTGAAAACCGGGGCTTATCTCAGGCAGAGCTTGCAGAGCAATCCGGCGTGAATCTGCGCAACATTCAGATGTACGAACAGCGGGTCAATGGCATTGACAAGGCGCAGGCAAACATCCTCTACAAGTTGTCCCGTGTTCTCGGCTGCAATGTGGAAGACCTATTGGAAAACCCCATGATGTGATTTCATTCCTGCACCTGCTTCGGCAGGTGCATTTTCTATGTCAAACCAGTCGTATCGTTCCTATTTAACCTACGCATTCCCTAAAATTTTCTTAAGCGTCTTCAGTGCATAAAAACGACTATGTGGTTGCAATCTGCATAAGTAAAGCCCCTTGACCGTAGAACCGCATCGGAGATATTCAAAGCATCTATCAGGCAGGCCACGGCTTCCTCATTATAGATGTGGTTGAATTCAACTACCGTATAACCTTGTTTTTCAACAGCTTCTTTGAGTGCCGGGTAAGTAATGCTGTAAATTGAAAACTCCCTCTGAAAGGAGTTGGCGTTCTGCTTGGCTGTGTTATTCTTCATGTGATTGCTTAATCTCCTTGATTGCTCGATGCGCTTCTTTTGCCTTTGCATTTGGAGCAGCCGGGACATTAAAGTTCATGCCATCAAAGGATTTCACGATTACTTCTCCGGGGGTTGAAGTACACCTTGCGTATTCGACCATAATCATTGTTCTGATTGACCGCATGGCCTGCTCATCCAAGTTTTCAATTATAGCGTTTGTCCCATCGCCTAAAAACAAATCAAGGTTCACATCTTTTGCCGTATTTCCGGCATTAAAAGCCAACATAACTTCTTGAGGTATGGCTTTAATTGATCTAAGAACTTGATGCGTCTTCTGGTTGCAATCATAGAATAGAATAAGAGATAGAAATGTTGACCAAGACATTTGTTTAGCCCCACGCTCAATCGCACTATATGTTTGTCGGGACACCCCAATCAAATCTGACAGTTCTTCTTGTGATATACCTGCTTTTGCTCTTAGCACGACTAATTCCGGTGCAAGCATAGTAATGAGTTTCTTCTTTTCCTCTTTTGAAATTGACCAAATAGTGCTTCCCATCTTTTGCCCTCCTCAGGCAAACGCTTTCGTAGAGTATTCCCCTTGACGAAAAGGAGCGGAATAATCCTTTTTTCATGAGGATTACTCTGCTCCTTTGACTATCTTATTGACGGCAAATGACACGGCTAAACTGTAATGGGCGTCAACTTCTCCATTCTGTTTTCAAGGATCACGAGGAAACTTGTTTTGTCTCTCAATAGGTAGCCAGTGAGAAGGCTCATTTATAGACCCCCTAATCGAAAAAATTTCAAAAAATTTTTTGGGAACGAAAAAAGCCGCTGATTTCGTAGTGAAACCAGCGGCTTGATTTGCGGTGTGTTCAGCTGAAAATGGGCAAAAAAATAACGGTCACACAATCCTGACGGACTGTGTGACCGTATTTATATCAGTTGTTTTGCCTACACTGTTTGCGTCAACTTCTTATTGGCGCTGTTCGCGGATAGCAGCCTGTGCAGTATAGATAGTGTGGATGATTTTTTCTCCTTTAACTGAGAAATTGTAATCACATCACCGGTATGTAAAGGGGGCTTATCACCCCCGCTGTCGAAAGTAACCACCGCATTGCTCTTTCGACCTTCTGTTACTACATCAAGCGAAGTCGTATCGTGTCCATCAAGGTTCATATACCACCGGAAATGGTTTTTCCCATCAGGCACAATCTTTGAAACGAATTTGCGGATCAGGTCCGGGTTGACCTGTGGCTGAGAAAAATCAAGAACTTGGGTAAGGGTTTCTTTGATTTCATCCCAGTGCAAATCCGGAACTCGAATTTCTTGCTCTGATTGTATCGGTATTCGTCACGTTGGCAAAGATCCAAGCTGAACGCTTTGACGCAATCTGGTAGGTCACGGTCACTTCCGAGACATAGACGGGCGTCTTCTCGAAGCTCTCGCCCCAGATCTGCGACTTGATCACCGTATCCTGCTGCTTGTTGTTGACGAGCTTGATGTTCTGTGCAAAGGGAATTTTCAGATTGAAGCCCTGCGGAACGATCTGATTTGAGATCTGTCCGAAGGTTGTCCGGACGCCGGTATAACCCGTCGGAACGATTTCAAAGGAAAAGCCGAATACGAATAGCATCATGCCGATCAGGGTCGCCGCCCACCAGCTTTTACGGTGCGTCACCAGCGTAGCGACTACACCGCCAATAACCGCAAGAAGGCCAAAAATCACAAAGACAACATTCATTTTTTTCTTCTCTCTTTCCGGTTTTTTCTGCTGGGATTATACCATGCCGGAAAGGAAAAGTAAATATGACCGGAAAAAACCGACAGGAGAACATTAAAAACACGGTTGCCCGTGGGAGCTTCTGCATCTACACAATCGTTTGGATCGTGCTGTAGAACCCCGCCTGATATTCGAGCATAGCCCGTTCGGAGGTATACAAAAAGATTAAATAATCCCCGCGGATACGATCTCACTCCACGGATTGAACCATTCCGGCGTATCAGAAAGCGTCTCCCCGTTTCCCTTCAAATCGAGCAGAGGCTGCTCCAGTTCCTCGATTCTGCTGCATTCTCCCGCCGCATACTTTTCCAGCATTTCGCGGCAATGCCGCACGCGGCGCATCAATCCGCCGAGGCGCACGTCCTGCACCTCAAAGCCAAAGGGCTTGTTCTCCCAATCCCACTGGACGCAGAACGCCTGATAGAACACCTCCAGACGTGCTTCCAGCTCCCGGTAATCGCGCAGCACCGCTTGCAGCGGTTCGCCGCCGGTTTTATAAGCGCGCCGTGTCTTTTCGCAAAGCTCGGCCTTGATTGCAAGCACATCGCACAAGGCGACCATCGTTTCAAACAGCGGAGCAAATTCACCGCGTGACGTTACGCCGCGCAGCCGCTCTGCGCAGGCAGCATAGCGGGCATTCTCGCCACCGTTGCGCAAAGACTCGCACAGGCCAAAGAAGGGATCCTGATAAAGCAGGTTTTTTTCGGCATTCGTAAAGTCATTGTCATTCGCCGTTCCCGGCAGGTCAAGCAGCATAAAATCTTCCCATTTCACGCCGAAGTGCTCGAAGAACTTGCCGGAAATAGCGTTTTCTTCCGTCTCGCCGTTCATCACCTGCGAAGCATAGAACATTGCCGGAAGCAGTGCAAAGCGCGAGCATTCACCGCCGTTATCGCCCCAAAGCGTCAGGAAAATATTCTTGATTTCCGCCTCCCTGCACGATGCAAGCGCAGCCCTGGTCACACGGATACTGAACGCGTTGTGCGGCGCAAAGCCCGTCCATGTCCACAGCCCTCCGGCAAACCACGTTCCGCTTTTCAGTGTTTCGTGTGCAGTAAACATGGCATCATAGTGGCTCTTTTCGCTATGGTAATAGTCCCAATAGACAAGCTCGATATTTTCCGGAATCAGGGCGCTGACAGACCTGTCGATTTGCGCGTCTTTCGCATAGTACTCTCCGCCGCAGGCAAGCCGGAAGAACATATCCGACCACATACACAGCCGGACGCCATGCTTTTTTCCTATCTCGGCAACGCGGTTCAGATGCTCCAGCAGCACCTGTGCGCGGTCTGCATCGCCGTGCTGATCATAATACCGGCCGCGACACATATGGTGCGCTTCGTCCATGCCGATATGCACTGTGCGGGTGCGGAAGCAGGCCGTCACGGTATCAAACATCTTCTCGATCAGTGCATAGACCGCTTCATCACCGGCCAGCAGAACGTCGTCAATGTCAAAATGCGGCTCGTAGGCAGGCCAGCGCTTCAAGGTATTCAGATGTGCAAGCGTCTGAATACACGGAATCAGCTCCACACCGTGCGCTGCCGCGTAGTCGTCCAGCTCTCGAACCTCCTGCACGCTGTAACGTCCGCGACCGTAGCCAAAATACGGTTCACCGGGAATTTCATAAGTGTCCTCGGTATAGAGCATCAGCGCGTTATAACCCATTGCAGCAGAAAGATCGATCCAAAGTTTCACCGTCTCCGGACGCATGACTGCATTTCGGGAACAATCGATCATCGTTCCCTTACGAAGTATGCTCATCGTTATTCCTCCGTCACGCTGTCAGCCTTTCACGCAGGCCAGCGCTTCCTCGTCCGCGACAAGGGTGAAGTCCGGGTGGAGCTGCAAGATCGAAGCCGGAATCTGCGGCGTGACCGGTCCCCAGAAGGCGTCCCTCACAATCGCGGCCTTGCTGCTGCCCGAGGCAATCATGACAACGCGGCGCGCCTGAATAATGTCTAAAATTCCCATCGTGTAGGCCGTTTTCGGTACGAGGTTGATGCTTCCGAAGAAGCGCGCGTTGGCCTCGCGCGTGTCCTGTGTCAGCTCGACGCAGTGCGTGCCCTTGACGAATTCGCCGCAAGGCTCGTTGAAGCCGATGTGACCGTCGCGGCCGATGCCGAGGAGCTGCAAGTCCACGCCGCCGAGCGACCGAATCAGTGCGTCGTACTTCTTGCCCTGTCCCTCCGCATCCGGATCAAGGCCGTCGGGCAGATGGACGTTTTCCGGCTTGATATTGATGAAATCGAAGAAATTGTGGTGCATGAAATAGGCGTAGCTCTGCTCGTGCGAAGGCGCAAGGCCGACATATTCGTCCAGATTCACGCTTCGCACTCTGGAAAAGTCCACGTCGCCCTTGTTGTACCACTCAATGAGCTGCCGGTACGCGCCGATGGGCGAGCTGCCCGTAGCCAAGCCAAGCACGGAATCCGGCTTGAGGATCACCTGCGCCGAAATAATGTTGGCAACCTGACGGCTCGCCTCCTGATAGTCTTTTGCTTTGATTAATCTCATTTCAATTCCTCGATTCTTTCTAACAGCAGCCGCACGCCGCCGTAAATGCCCGCGTCATTGCCCAATGTTGCAAGAACGATCTTCGTATTTTTGCAGGTGAACAGCGTTTTTTCGTAGAAAAAGCGCCGGACGACGTCTGTCACGATGCTGCCCGCCCTGGACACGCCGCCGCCGATCACGATGATCTCCGGATTCAGTACGCACGCCATGTCCGACAGCGCGCCGCCGAGAATCTGTCCGAAGCTCTCCACCAGCTCCACGGCGATTGCGTCGCCCGCCTTGGCCGCGTCAAAGATATCCTTGGCCGTGAGCGGATTCTTTTCGCGCAACACGCTGTGCGCCGACGTGCCGCTCAGCCGCCGCTCGGCCATGCGCACAAGGCCGGTGGCAGAGGCGTACTGCTCCAGACAGCCCTTGCGCCCGCAGGCGCAGCGCTCGGTCTCCTGCGGATTGACGATGACGTGCCCGATCTCCCCCGCCGAGCCGGTCTCGCCGTTGACGAGATAGCCGTTGACGATCAGCCCGCCGCCGATGCCCGTGCCCAGCGTCAGGACGATTGCGTTGGAATAGCCGACGGCACTCCCCTTCCAGAGTTCTCCCAGCGATGCGACGTTGACATCGTTCGCCGCGTAGACAGGCAGGCCGGTCAGGCGCGAAAGCTCCGAAGCGACCGGATAATTCTCCCAGCCCAGATTGACGCTTTTAATCGCAACGCCGTCCTGCGTCATGGGACTTGGAACGCCCACGCCGACCCCAAGGACGGAGTTTTCTGGCAGTTTCTTCCGACGTTCCTGAATGGAGGCGGCGACATCCGGCAAAATGCGCGTGCCGCCGTCCCGCGTGTCTGTCGGGATCTCCCAGCGCTCCAGCAGCGTTCCGTCCGTTTCAAAGAGGCCGAGCTTGCAGAACGTTCCGCCGACATCGACCCCGAATGCGTAGTTTTTCATAGTCTTAGATGTACTTTTCAATGATTTTCTGCATTTCCTCGAACTGCTGTTCCATATCGCGCATGAGCTTGAACTGCGTGCGGCAGCGGTCGAGGTTCTGCTCTGGGTAGGAAATATGGAAATACCGGTCGCCGTCGAGGTAGTCCGTCAGGAAGCGGATGCCGCATTCCAAGGTCATCAGCCGCGCGCCCCACGGCAGATACGCAAGCTCCGCCTCCGTCAGGCCGCCCTGCGCACCGGCGATGAAGTTTTTCGCATAGATTTCGTATAGTTTGATGTCAAAATTGACCTTTGACAAGTCCTTCTCGTCCTCTGCGCTGTGGTTCGCGCCGAAGCGGATGGAGTCGCCGAAATCGTTGATGGACAGGCCTGGCATGGTCGTGTCAAGATCGATGACGCAGACGCCCTCGCCGGTCTTGCGGTCGATGAGAATGTTGTTGAGCTTCGTGTCGTTATGCGTCACGCGCAGTGGCAGCTTGCCCTCGCGCAGTGCCTGAAGCGCAACCGAGCAGTCGGCTTCGCGGTCTAGGACGAACTGGATTTCCTCCGCAACGCTTGCCGCGCGCTGCATCCGGTCGGCCTCGCGTGCCGCCAGGAACTTTTTAAAACGATCCTCCGTGTCATGGAAGTGCGCGATCGGCTCGTGCAGCGTCCCGGCGGGAAAATCGCGCAGCAGGTACTGAAAATGTCCGAACGCCCGCGCCGAGGCTGCGAACAGCTCCGGCGTCGCACGCTGGAAACAATCGGTTCCCTCGATGAAAGGCATGACGCGCCAGACCTTTCCGCCGGCGTCGGTGAAATAGGGCTTGCCGTCGCGCGTGGGCAGCAGACTGAGCGTTTCGCGGGCAGGATCGCCGCCGTTCTCCTTGATTTTTTCGCGCAGATAGCCCGTGATGCGGACAAAATTCTCCATCAGCTCCTCCGGATGCGGAAAGGCCGCGGAGGAAAGACCCTGTAAAATGAAACGCACGCAGTCGCCCTCCTGTGGCTGGCAGAGGACGCAATAGGTGTCGTTGATGTGGCCGCAGCCATAGCGCACCGCGCCCACGAGCGTTTCAGGGAAATCATAGGCCGCGAGAGCCTCCTGTAGGCCGGATTTCAAGTTTTCCTTGTTCATGCGTTCTCCTTTCATGTCCAGAGCGGCTGCTCGGTCAGCGTGCTTCCGTCATAGGTAAAGCTCTTGACCTCGAATTTCCCGAAGGAAAGTGGGTAGTCCTTTCCGCACAGGCAGAGCGTCACGGAAACGGGCGCGGGATTGTTGTTGATCAGGCGCAGCGTGTAGCCGTTTTCCGTCCGGTAGAAGCTGACGAGCGAAATGCGGCGATTGGAAAGCTGCAGCGTCTCGCGCGCCGGTTCGCCCGTCCCATGCGGAAAGAAATTCAGGCTGTAAGGCTCGTTACAGAATTCCTGCGCGTTGTTTTCCAATTCCTCGCACCTGTCGTAGGACAGGCGGAAGGAGAATTCATGCCGCCCCTGCTCGATGTACGGAATATAACGATTTTTGTCGATCAGCTCGCGGATCCCATTTTGATCCTCGATCGGATGCGCACAGTAGGCCGCGCCGCGCAGGAGCGTGGCAAAGAGGTCGTTTTCCTCCGCGCTGAAGCCGTAAGTGCAGTTATTGTAAAGCGTCAAAGAGTTCTCACCGTCGGCAAAGCCGACGAAGCGGTGCGCGGTGATCTCCCTGCCGTCCTTTGGAAACGTATCCGTGCCGAAGGGGATCTGCCCGAAGAATTCTCCGTCGAACGCGGCGGGAAGCTTGAGCTTCAGCGCCTTCTGCTGCTCGTTCCAGAGCACATTTATGCGAACGTCGGTGTAAGGGAGATCGCGGTAGAGCTTGTAGGAGATGCGCACGAAGCTGGCCCCGGCCTCGAAAAAGCTCTCAACCTCGGTCAGAACCTCGCCCGATTCAATGACGTTGACGTTTTTCAGCTTACCGAACGGGCCGGTTTTGCAATCCGAGAGGGCAAAATTCTGCGGATTTTTCCCGATTTTGTCCATGTACCAGCCCCAAGGGTCGGCATTGTCGTCATAGAGCACCGGCTGGAACGCGCCGCCCGCAAGCAACTCGCGGCCGCCTACGACATAGCTTTTCAGAAGGCCGGTTTTCCGGCTGATGCGCAGCGTCTTGAGGCTGTCGGAAAAGACAATTTCGTCCCCGACGGTCTCCGGCAGGTGCTGCTTCGGCGTCACCGCAACCTTGAAGTCCACCCGCGTCATACCGAAGGGCGCAAGCGTACAGCGGTATGCAATGCGCTTGCGGCGGTCATAGTGGATGTTCGACAGCTCCTTGATGCACTGCGTGGGAATTGCCTTGCCGTTTTGATAGGCGGTCACGGTATACTGCTCGGTATCGGAAATGAGCGCTTTCGGCATCAAAAACTCCGTTTCGCAGACCGTCTCACGCGCATAAGGCTGCGGATTGTAGATAAAGATTGGGAATTCTCCCTCGCCTGCCTTCGCCGCCTGCGAACAGAGCGCAAAAAACGCCTTGTCAAATTCCTCCTGCAGCAGCTCCAAGGCGAAGTCCGCCTTGCGCAGGCTGCTCTTTTCGTCGTTCTGCGCACAGGTGCCGGAGTAAATGTCATGAAATTCCAGCATCGCAAGACGCTTTTCCGCCTCGTGAAATGCCGCTTCGTTCTTGTGATACAGCCCGTTCAGCTCCGCGTGTGCGCAGAGCTTTTCTGTGGTAAAGAGCTTATTTTCCAGCTCGATGTGCTTTCCCTTAATCGACTGCATTTACGGCGCTTTTCTGCAAGCTTGCAGAAGATGAGAGCCGCGACCGCCAGCACACTGGAAATGCCCAGCGTCAGGTACAGGCCGATGTTCATGGAGTCGTCGGTCTTGACGGGCTTCTTGCCGTCGTCCGCCTTCTTGAGTTCTTCCAGACGGCGCTCCGCTGCAAGCAGCGTATCGAGATTATCGCCGAGTTTCTTTTGTTCCTCGGTCAGAGCGTCATAGGCCTTGCGCGCATTCTGGATCTTCTTCTCGGATTTCAGCGTGCCTTCGCCGATGGCGTCGATCAGCTTCTTGACTTCCTCGGCTGCCTTTGACATCGCTTTGCGGGCTGCACTCGACGATCCGCTTTGTGTGCGTGATGATCCTCTCATAAGAGCTGTCGCCGTAATTGCAGTACCAGTCGTTGCCGCCGTAGACCGGCGCGGCCGGCATCCTCGGATTCGGGCACATGGCGCGGCAAAAGCGCTGCGCCGCTTCAAAAGGATCGCCCTCCCCG
>OHHU01000825.1_pt1 | contig 16446 bp, 8 predicted proteins | sample 1568151 | NCBI WGS metagenome assembly OHHU01 (sample SAMEA3879572, study PRJEB24766) | human gut metagenome | biome: human-associated habitat; feature: feces | place: USA | collected 1985/1987 | reverse complement strand
ATATGTAATCAACCTCCCTATAATCACGAGAATAATCTTAATTAAGGCAATATAATCTCATTATTTCTCCACATAGATACTAGATATTCGATAAGATCACCACCAAAACAGATTATAACCCACCCCAACACCTACATACCAGCCATTTGGATAACCATATCCAACCTGCAACCCAATTCCCCAACGTTTCTTCTTGGGTGTGATGGTATGATAGATGTCATTCGTCACCGTCCGATATACAGTTCTCGGAAATATCTGCAAACTATCCAACCTCGGCCGATATCCGCTTATCCATGCTCGGTAAAGACTGTCCTCATAATACGCTTGCTCACGATAAACTGCCGTATTACCAATGCGAATAGTGTCTGTTAGCTGGAAAACTAACAGAGGAGCCATAGGTGGAGAGATAAGTAGCGTATCAACCTTTACAACGGTCTTTACCTTCGTCTCGGTACGTATTTCTGCCGGGAGAGGCTCATGCGGACGGAACCAACTCACCACACAAGCCACAGCCAGCAATATGACTAATATCCAAGGCAGATTCTTCATAATGCTTTCACCTCTCCCCGGTTCCCTTCTTTCCGATAAGACACGTGCACCCACGAAAAGTGCTTCTCATCAATCAATTGATCGAAGGGAAGACCAAGTTCCTGAATCAGATAGAACAACCGTTTGTTTTCCTTCAGGCTTCCTCCGGTAATATCTGCCGCACATCCATTCATGTGATCACTCGTAACAGAGCCTTTCACAGCCTTATTAAGTGCAGGACAACGGAAACCACTGTTCACGGTGATTGGTTTCCCGTATGCCTCTCGCAATGGATCAAGCACATTATCTACTAATGCAGTCATATTGACTACATGCTCTTTCTTACATCGGTTATCAATTCCTAATTGGTCGGCTGTCTCTGACTTACAGAGTTCAGCGATTGTAAAGTACTTCATTTTTTCTTCCTCCTTATTAATTAATAGTCACTGGGCGGCTGCCGATTGGCACATCCACGAACATCACATTTCTTTAACTCGGCTTCTTTAAGACGCAATTCCAACTCATAATTCTTCTTGATAAGCTCCAGTTTTTCAGCCTTTAGTTTGTTGTTCTCAGAATACAGGAAATCTACTTTCCCGTCTCTTGAGGTCATTCGCGCATCAGACTTATCAAGCTGTCCGGATAAGTTAGAAATTACATTCAAAAGATTCTGTATCTCCGCTGCATCAGCGGAAGCATCTTCTTTCCGGGCATTCGTTTTTCGATTTACCCAGAAAGTTATAACCCATCGTATAGCTTCGAACCCACCTAACGTCCCAACTATAGCCAACCATTCGCTTAAGCCCATATACTTGACATTTTCAAAATTAATACTACCTTTGTAAACAGATAGGCCTATAAGGCCATATAGTGTGTTGTCCCGCCCGGCTTGTGAAAGTAGGACGGGATTTTATTTCACTTTTAATATTCCATTATCACTATAGACTTGTCCATCATAAACTTGAGCAGCAGATGTTGGCCAAGCCGTACAAGACAAAATCCCTACAGTGCCGGTATCGTTTCTACTACTTCCGATACCAACCTCCATAATTTTATCATTATAATTAATTCGGAGAAGATTAGGATAAAGGTTGATGAAACCATTATCCTTAAAAAGTTCTATCTTGCTGCCTGATAAGCGTAACGTGGAATTCGTATAACCACCAGCAGCTTCACCTTTGATGTTTATTGTAGCCCATGTTCTTCCCGATTCTGTCAAATATGATAATGATATCACTTCTACATCATCCGCATCAAACATGCTTATTGTGCCTGTATCTGGATCAAGCAAGATACGTTTACCATCAATAGCAGTCTCAATCAATCCTCTGAAATATCCTTCATCAGCTTCAACTCGCCCCTTGAATTTATATTTCTGCGTTTCCGGATCAAGCTCAAAAACTACCTCATTATTAACCAGGGCAAAAATACCGCTACGTTCAACCCCGTCTATAGTGATACACTTATCTCCCTGGACTATGCCGGTCAAAATCGGTTCCTCGGCTGTCCCGGTATTCTTTCCCGTAAACAGCTTCGGAGATATCATATACTCGCTACCGATCTGTACCTTGTTCGTGTCCCAGCCTACAAGCCAATCTGGTACATTTGACATAACTTTAGAGATCGAGCCACTGGTCACTAAGACATTAGTCGGGATCACTTTATACACGTTAACCAAAATACTATCATATTCAAACGACCTATCAAGTGAGATATCTACAGAAGCGGTTGGCACTTCTGGAACATTCCAAGAAATAACCTCAGAGCCATTTTTCAGATAAGTAACAATCCAATTGTCTTCAGAATATTCCTTTTTGGTGTTTCCGGATATACGGTAAAGTTTAGCGGTAAGAGTATTACCTCCAACCGGATTAGAATGAATATCACACGGAATATTTTGAACTTGAATTCCATTCATATAGAACTCTATCGCGAACATTACCGCATCCTGACCTGCAGCACCATCAAAACCCCGGAAGCGGCTCCATGTATAATCTGCGGGAGCATTACTCTCTGTTGCCGTATCCTTATTTACTGCAATACCAATATATTTAGTCGAATCAGTCGGAACCTGATACATATCCGCTCCGTCCGCGTTATCGGAGTAGGCAATCCAGGTGTAAGTGGTTTTACCGTCTTCCCCTGCCGGACCGGGAACGCCATCCGTCCCATCTTCACCTCGGAAGCGGCTCCAAGTATAATCAGAAGCTATATTACTCTCAGTGGCGATTTCTTTATTGTATGCAAGACCGATAAAAGACTTACCAGTTGGATCATTGCTTATTCCGGTTCCATTCACATCATCAGCGTAGCGTATCCAGGTGTAATACACCTTGCCATCATCGCCTGCCGGACCGGGAACACCTTGGGGGCCTGTGTCGCCTTTTATCCCCTTTATCCTGATAGGAGTTCCCCAACTTCCGGAAGATGAGCTTGCAGCAACCTTCTGAGACATCCACACGACTGCATTCGTCGCATTAGTATGCCATCCGTCCGACGTACCATTTCCCGTAGGCACTGCCGGTTGAGATTCACTGTCATGATAGGTGATATAGACCGATAGGCCATCACTACCAGCAGCACCGGTGGCACCATCATTGCCATTAGTTCCATCCTTACCATCTGTACCGTCCTTTCCTGGCTCGCCTTTAAGTTTATCCTTGGCTTCATCGTCGAGGTTCTCCCACTTGATAACAACATTTTTAAGAGAGGTGACGAATTTGTCTTTAGCGGCATCCCATGCCCATGAGATGGCACCACCAGCGATATGACCGGACTTGTCTGCGTTAAATTGAGCGGATCCGTCACCGAACTCGGCACTTCCGTCAGGATGTATACAATAAACCGTATGACCGCTGGAATCCGTACCCTTAATCATGCCGTTTTCACAATAAAATCCACGGGCACCATCTCCACCGGGAATATCACCGCCAAGACGTGTCTTAATCTTGCCGATCCAGTCCTTACTATCAATGTCGAACATAATATCAATCGCAGGCTGGCCGCTTTCATCAGCATGAATATAGATGGCAGACTGCCGATTCTTATTCACGGAGTTGCCGAACTGGACAACATCATTACCTGGCTCCGGAGGATTGATCACATTGCCCTCTTCATCTTTATCAAATTCCGAAACAGACACATGGATCATATCATCCACAACGGACGCAATCTCAACATGGTAGAATGTTTGTTTAGTTCCAGAGTAAGTCTGACACCGCATGAAGTCATGAGCGACAAAGCTCATGGTCTCATCCTCCAGTGTGATAAGATACTCTGTACCATCTTCAGATAGCGTAACAGCAGCTATCTTACCACATGCCTGAGATATACCCAGAGAACCGATTATCGCACGCATCTTGCTTACCAGCATCTCGAACACGATAAACTGTTCACGCACGCGGATGGAATCAATCTCAAGCATCCATTTGCCCTTTACATACTCCCATATCTTCCAACCATACCCAGCGAAACCGGACATGAAGTCTTCTACTACTTCCGCTACCCATTCACCGGCCGCGTTCATCACCTGCCTACCTGTCTTCTTGGCCGAAGAAAGCATACCTACAATCTTAGCTGTACTCAATATTGCCATTTCAATAAGTTTTTATTTATTATTACTTTCATTTTCAGGTATATCGATCTCTTCATAATGCTCTGGGAGTTCCAGTAGCGGTTCATCTAGTTTCTTATTACCAAGGTAGTAAGTATAGCCAAGCCATAGCTCACTTCCAAACACTTTTTGGTCCGAAATACGACGAAGTACCTTGCCTTCACTCGCTCTTAACACTGTTGTTTTTACTTCTGTTATTTCCATAATCATTCTACATAAGTTGATAAAGGTTGTATTAAACCGGCACTCTTACTCCAACCCGAAGCTGTTCTATAAGCATCCACACTGGTATCAGGAACATAAATGGCAATAGGTTTACCTCTGTTGCTATTATCCCACCAGGCGCCGTCAAATGTCGGTGGAGTAACAGCCCGGCATATTAGCTTGAACTGGAGACTGCCGACTCGGTTGACACCTGTACCGAGAGACACCAACGTGGAAGGCAAATCAACCAGTTGAAGCGCAGTATCGTATGATACAAGTTGCTCTGCAATATGCGTGCAGCCTTCCGGAATAACCAGCTTCTTTATCACTGTATAGGAAAAAGCACCTGATCGAATCTCCTTTATGCTATTAGGTAGCGTAACAGACTTAAGAGAAGTGCAGTTCTGTAATACACCACCCCCAATCAAGGACATCTTTGTGAAATAGCGGAATTCGTCAAAGGTTTCAATCGTTGTGTTTCCAGCAAGAACGGACGAGTTTACGTCCGGTCGGTTACTCAATGACGATATATCCGCCAATTCTTCAACTGTCAACATTCCGTCACCATCCCTGTCGATGGCAACCAAAGACCCTAATTTCTCAGAAGTATAATCTCCGTACACTTTTGCGTCAACTAATATTCTAAAGACTTCCGCGTCTGCGAAACGAATAGCGGCTTCACCCTCCATTATTAAGGTTAATCGGTTGAATATTTTCTTGAGTGCATCCACAGAATCCTGATAGTACTTTGAATGCACTATAATCTTACCATCCAACACCGGTATAGGCTCCTCTCCGGCAAGTCCTTCAGCAGATAATCCTTCATAACTACCATCAGCTAATTTGGCAAGCATATCAAGTGCATCAGCAGTGTAATATTCTTCCTCGAAACCGACCGCACGAATGTGCTTCAGCACATGGTTAGTGCCTTGTGATTGCTGCGCCTCAATAATGGCAGACAGCAGTTCCATCGGCTTCAAAAGCGGGCAATTCTCTACCAGAAAGTCCGTCACCTTCTCCTTGCAATAGTCCATCAATACGCCTTCGCTCTTCAGCAATGGATAATTCTGCAAGGTGATGTACTGATTGTATTCACTGTATTCAATGGTTTCCAATCCACCGCCCTTCGGCAATACAATCTGCGTCAGGGAGGTGCCACCGGCATATATTTCCTTCAGATGTGTACAGGAAAGCAGGCTGAGCGTACCTGTCAATGTCGAAATACGGGACAGGATAAGTCGTTGAAGGCTCACACAGTTGGAAAGCGTCAATGCCGTAATAGAGATGACAATAGGCTCAGTAGCGTGCCCCAGACGGATATCACGAAGCATCCTACCTTGTATAATCATGGAACCGGTCACATTCTTATCATGCCAGTCGCCAATATCCTGCAAGTACGAGGCACCCTGGATCGTATTCTGCTGGTCACCGAAGCCGGACAACTCGATCAACATCCGGCAAACCTCACCGGCCTTGGTACGAGTGCCGCGAATGATACTTGTACCATTCGCGATGGCAGGGTACAAATCCATTGCCGGTGTCAATTCATATTGAATTGTATTGCCCGCAGCGCGTACCGTGATATTGTCGGTACCGTCAGCGGAGAATAATCCGAACGAATACTTACTCATCATGTACAGGATGCGCTTGGTTATCCATCGCTGTTCGGCAGTATAGTGGTCGCCCAATGACTGCGTAATAGGGTCAGTATCATTGGTATATTGGTCTTTGTCGTATGCCAACTTTGATTCCTCATACGTAAACTTGGCATCAGCATTATAAAGATTCTGCGGGAAATATTCCTGAGCCTGCGCAAAATAATATTTCTGAAAATACGCATACAGTTTATCAAAATCGGTACCCGATTTCACCCCGGAAAGCTCTTCCATCGCCGCCATCATCTTACGCATACCCGCCCAAACCTCATCCGGGAAAGCAAGGTCAAGAAGATTCCAGAAATTGGATGTCTCACCGTTCCAGACCGAACCGCCATTGTCATAGGCATCATGGAACTCTACATAGTAGCCTTTCTTCGCCTGTCCCTGGTTGTCTGTGTCAAAAATGGTATCAAGGTCATCATACCGCCATTTCCATTTGCTTCCGGCATTGCCGAAGCAATACGGGTAGGTATTCTTTGCCCGGTTATCCGTACCGGCATGGAATTCAACCCAGTTCCGGTGCAGGATAGCGTCATCAATATCCCAATATTGCGGAGCTTCAGCACGGAACTTCTGGATGCGGGCATTGATGAACAGTTCATTCAACTGGTCGGAAGTGAACGGACTCAGGTCATCAGCCAGGTACGCACTGAGCTGCGTCTTCAGATTGATGGTGCCATCTCCGATATCGGAGGCTATGAACCGTCCTTCAGACGCCTCGTAATAGTAGACATTATACAAGTTGGCGTCACCAGTCTTCGCTATCCAGAATTCATAAGGTTCATTACGATAGGTCGCTACCTGTGCATTCAGCTCCGCCAGTGTGCCGTTAAAAGGCTTCAGCCGGTTACTACACTGATAGGCGATATTGTATGCCGGAATCCACTTACTGATATTGGCCAACTCACCGGCACCATAATCCCATGAATTGGCACCATTATACTGGAATGCCTCTTCTTCCTCATTATATTGCATCCGGCTACTCCAGGGCACACGGAAAAGGGTACACAACGGAGAGTTATCCGAACCCTCGATAGAAAGCAAGCCGGGAAACAAGTCAGAGTCATGACCGAAGGTATTCTTATCCCCCTTATCCGGTCCCATCGTGTACAGCCCCCTGAAAGTATAGACTTCCTTGCCCTCGTCATTGATGCTTTTCTCGAACGCCACGAACGGAAGCTGATACACCGCTACACGGGCGTTGGCGTACTTTTCAGTCTGCATCGCCTCATTCAGATATCCCATAGCCCGGTACAGGTCATCCACGGAGTTGACAGAACCGACCTTGTGCGAGTGCATGGATGAAGCGAAGTTCTTCTTGGCCGTGATCTTCGTAGCCTTCGCCAATGCCGGAACCATCGACCAACCGCCCGTGCTCGTGGAGCCATCGGCTGCCGTGACGATAGACAGCTTCTTGTCCAGCGTGTACCGGACGTTCCAACGCCAATAACGCATGGAAGAAGTACCCTGTCCTTTGGCCTCGACATTCGATATGGAGACATTCCATTCAGGATGGTCAGAGAAAAAGACCTCTAAAACGCCCTTCATCTTGTTAGGGTTGAACAGTGATGGAAATGTATTGTCGAACACCATTACGTTAAACTGGTCTTTCACATTCTCGAAATCAATCTCGGAACCGTTGGCATCCATCACGTCATTATCCTCCTGAATACGGGTTTTCTCCGTATTGTCCACCTGCCAATTGATATAGTTACGGAGTACGGCTTCAGAAGTCAATGCGGAATCGTATACGCGAATCCCATAGATATCAACATCCGCATAGTCGGATCCGATAACGATATCACTGTTCTGGGCGAAGTAGTCATTATTCTTGTAAGTGAATTCACGGTTCTTCACACCATTCACATAGATGATACAGAGATTGAAATCCGGATTGCCATACGCATCAGGCATGATAACCAGTGTCAGCCGCAGGCGCTTGCCTTCAAAAAGGTTGATACTCTGGTTATCGGTAGTCTTCAGCGCATTCGTGTACATAATGACATTATCCGGAAATACACGCAGACCCACGAAAGAATCACCATCGGAAGACATACGGATAACAGGATGGTTAAAGTCCGTCACATTATCCGTCTTATAGTCTATCTCTACCGTCTTGCCTGCACGGGCTGACTCTTTGGCAAACACCTTATACCCGATATCAACCTTTGCCGAAGCCATCACCCGGAGAACATTATTCATGTCCGCGTCAGATGTCCAGCCGTCATTGCCCCAGTTCATTCCCTGCCAAGTTGCCGGAATAGCCTCTCCGGTCATCTCATTAACTACGGACTGATAATTGCTCTGATTGTTAGACCGGGTACGAGGATTCATATAAAAGACCGCTCCGGCAACAGAAGAAAAGCCCAAAGAATTGTTGACGGGAATAGTCATAGAAGCGGTCAGTTCCGTGCCTCCATCCGTCACGCTCACAGCGATATCAAAGTCGGCATTATCAATCGTTTCGATTTCCAGCGGCAGGGAAAACGTATGCTTCGCGGAAGTAGATATACGGTCATCAAGAGACGAATAAACATGTGATCCGTCCTTCTTAACGGTAAACTGAGCCGAAGTAATGGCATTACTCCCGTCATACATCGCGTAATCAAACAAAGCATTCTCTGACCAGTTTGTTGCTTTCTCCAGCACATTATTGATAGCAATCAACTTGACAGCATCTCCGGTAACAGCACAAATGATATTGTAAGAGATGGTACGTGTCCGGATACTGCCGTCACTATTGGCCACATACATGGACACGTTAAATATGCCTGACTTGTCCGGATGCTCAAGCTGATAGTTATAGGCTGTCTCGGTATATACAGCCGTACCCAATGCGACATCATAGCTTTTGTTATAACCCGGCCCTGTGATGGTAACGTATAGCGTCTTGGATATATTTCCACCGATATTTAGCGGGATTGTGATGTTCTCCCCTGTAAATGCCGTCCACCAGCGGAAGTTATCGGCAGCGATGGAGAGCGAAGTCAACTGTACGGTATAGACAAAAGCGGATGTGGTCATTTCCGTAATTTCACCGGTTACTTTTATCATGATCTGATTGGAACCGGATGACAGGAACTCTGCCACATCCACTGTATTACTGTAGCCGGATTGGATATACATCTGTTTGACAACGGTAAACTCGGCATTGACGGTGTTCTTGATGGAAATCTGGCACAAGCCACGTTCACCGGTATTCTCGTAGTCTCCGCCTATTCCGTAACGTTCCTGGCTGACAAATGTGAATTTCAGATAGCAAGGCTCACCCTTACTGGCTGATATATTACGGCTGTCAAGGTCATTCTGAATGAGTACATTTCGCTGTATGCCTGATCCACCGCCACCGATGCTGCTTGCAGGTAACAGTGTCCATTCGGATTCACCCTTGAGTTTTACAATAACATAATCCTCTTTGTCATCCACCTCATCAGCGGCAGGGTCAACATTCATCAACCCTCCAAGAGTCATGTCTCCGGTCGATTCCACCGGAGCAATCTCCATTAAAGCATCTTCATCCTCTTCGACAAGCGTATCGATATCCTCTTCAAGCAAACAAGACATTAAAGCGGCCGGGGCGTTTTGTTTTGGAAGGCGAACGATCAAACCATTTTCCACTGTACTTCCATTGGACAGGGTGATGTGACCGGAGGCAGTGTCTTTTTCCAATCGACTCAAAGAACGTTCTTTTATTTCCCTTGATGCCCGCTTCGCAGAATATGCATTCCTGTCAGATGCCTGCGTCTTATCATTTGTTGTTATTAGGTAAATTCCATTACCACCACCAGTATAAGTTTGTCCTTTATAAGTTAATGAATCGACCTTATCCTCAATCTCACCGATACGTGAATAAGAAGCTGTCTCACCGACTGTATAAACAGGATGATCATAAGGATAATCCAAGTTATATTCAAATCCGATGATACGTGACTGCCGATTACCTGTCTCAAAGAATGCGGGGTTAATAAGGTTCACTCGGTCTCCAATCTCTAAAAGAGATGATTTTTCATCATACAGCATTTTGTTAGCATAAGTGGATGGATCTATTTTTACCTTATCCAAGTATGCTTCTGCTTTCTCTTTTAGCTCTTGTTCTGCGGCAGGAACCATAGTATCAGATACGAAGGAAGTGTCGAACCCTGAAAGAACATAAGTATCAGCAGTAACTAACGTGCTGCCTTCCATGTGCTCAACCTGTGGACGTAGAACTTCATCAGGTAGTGGTCTGCCGTAATCCTCATTACGGACTATTTCCCAGACCTGAGCAGCCGGATTCCAACTACCATCTTCCAGTTTTTCCGATACTTTGTCAGGGTTGAAGGTTACACCGAATTCCATCCCACTAAGAAGTCCGGACTCGAATTTCACTTTTAACTCTTCGCCAGCAATAATATATTTATCAGAGAATGTAATGCCAGCATCTTTGAAACGATAAGCGTTCCATTTCTTCTCGGTCGTAGTTCCATCTTCGTTCTCAATCTTGTCAACGTATTCTTTGGTAGTGATTTCTGAAAGTATACCCACTCGACGTGGATAAACATCCTCAAAGATAACAACATCTTCGATAGCTTCTTCCTGTGACATTCCTTCATAAGCATCTATGTAAGGAGTATCGGCAGGAAGCATTAGGCGTTTCTGTACAACGCCATTCACAACAATGCTCTCATCAACAGGGCGGTAGTTGGTGGGGATGTTTCTCGTTGAACCGAAAGCAAAGATACGCGTTGCATAAGTAGACTGACTATCCGAACGTGTCATTTCCTCTACATTCACACCGAGTTCAAAGTCAATAGGATCACCAAACTCGCAACGTCCGAAGTGGATAATACTATTCGTTATCCACCATTCACAATCCCATGTTTCCGCCATCTGAGATAGAGCGTCAATCATGTTCGTATTGTCATAAGACATAAGTAAGGCCTTATTTTCAACACTACTGTCAATGGAGAATTCGAAATCCTTTCCTCTATAAGTATAACCAAGAGCTTTCAAATTTCGGAGGAATACACCCAACTGACTATCCAGCGAAGCCGTGAGGTTCCAGGACGCTTCCTGTCCACCGACCTCTGGGGTGTATTTGAATATCTTATTCTTCCATTTCCAGTAATATGCATCCAAACGGAGCTCATAATCATAACCACCAGTAGTATTGTTATATGCGGGCTTCTGCAAATCCACAACCTCGAATAAACTGGTAACATCATCCGGTAGTTCTACATTATCCCCAAGTTTAAAAAAGATTGGTTCGTCGAGATTGAATTTCACAGCAATATAGTCCTCTTTCATTAAGAGGAATTTACGCTTACTTCCTTCGTTAATAATAGTTGAGAAGCGAAGGTTTCCGGATATGTCTTTGATGTCTACTATCATAACATCTCCAAAGTTCGGAGATAAAAAAAAGAGTGCCCAATTTTGAGCACTCACATACACGACAATAAAACCAATGTCGTGAATTAGGTTCTGTTTACCGGATTCGGTTCGTTAAACTTCATCGAACATTTGGCAAAAGTTCGGTCTAAACTCTGTGCGTAAGTTATACTTTTACCGAGATAAATCAGATGATAAATCTCGCTACTATTAGCTGGGACTTGAATATCAACCTTGCCTTTATAAAGCTCATCGAAGAAAGCTTTTTTCTTTGATTGATAATCGGACTGAGAACTACCCTCGATAGTGAACGAAAGAGTTATTTCCCTCTCATCGACTTTAGGATTATTGATTATTACCCGTTTCCCATGTTCAAGTCGGCTTTTGTTCTCAATAAAATCCTTCATGGGAGCGGATGCCCCAATAACATCAAGAAACCCCTCTCCCATTCTCACACCCCATGTGGCAAACGCATCTTTTTCATTAATCAGTAAATCTGTCATAATTTATAATTTTGATGTATTCTTCTTCACTTCTGCTATATCTGCTTTGATATCTTTTAAGTATTTAGCCGAATTACCTGTATTCTCCGAAATCTGCACCAATTCAAGATAGGATTGTGCAATCAAATCCCTCGTATCATCAGCGATGTTCCTCGTTTCTGTATTCATGGAAAGGATGGCATCTGCTCTTGCAGTTAACAGATTTAAGGATTGGGATTGGATTACGTTCTGATTCTTTATCTCCTCTCCTGCGACCTGCAAAGCAGTAAACCTACCGTTTAATTCTTCGCCAGTATCTTGAGACATGGTTTGAAATCCCCGGGAAGAAGAATCTTGTGAAGTTGCAGAAGAATCCCAACCGAAAGCCTGACCCATATTGTCCCTAGCTTGGACCATCGCATCTACAAGCTTCTTGTATCCGTCTTGGATATCCCGGGCTTCATCTTCTGTAATAGTCATGCCTCCCAATGAATCTTCTTCTCCGGCAGCAACCCACTTATCATACAACTTATTGATATCTTCCTGGAAGTTTTTCGCAACCATAGCCGCAAGAATGGACTTTCTCAAATATTCACCAAAATTTTCTGCCATGTCTTCAGCAGACATATCCATATCTGAAAGCATGTCTATGAATTCATTGTAAAAGCTATCAAATGAAACACCTGTAATAGCCTCATTCAATGCATCTCTGAGTTTTTCCGATTCTTCTCTACAATCAATAATAGCCTGTAAGCTATCAGTTATTTCCTCCGGTATCTTAGACCATGCTTCTGGAAACTTCGTTTGTACAAGATAGAGCTCCTCACCTGTCAAATTGTATAAGTCCTGAACTTTCGTTATATTCTTTCCCAATACCTCAGAAATGTCCTCAAAACGTCCCTTTCCCGCTTCAACACCGCTTTTACCGGAAGCACTCCGCCCACTGAGCCGTTCATTGGCACGATAAGCATAAGAATGAGAACCTGTTTTCCTGGCATCCCCTCCAGCTTCCGCCAATTTTCGGTAGTTTTCAATCTGTCTTTCCAATAAATCGTTAGCTTCCCGGTATGATTCTAAAGCAGCAAAACCACCACCAAATACAATCTTCTCTTTACTTTTCTCAATTATATCTCCATAGATTTCATTGATCGCTCCCAATTCATCTTTTAGGCTTTCGTAGTATTCCATACTGCTATTCCCGAATAAAGATGCTAATTTGGTTGCTATCTGTAAAGCTGCACCAATGATAGCCAAGATTACAGAGGCTTTCTCAACGGCTTGTATAGAGGCAGATGCCGCCTGTGCTGTGCCAGACATAGCCTCTGACGAACCATTGGCAAGCGTCACAATACCGTCAATCATTTGTAGCGTTGATGTTGCGATACCCCCAGCAGCTGAAATTATCTCCCCGGCCGTCCCACCTACAGTATTTCCAATCTCATCAAATTGCCTTTCAACCTTTGAAAGTGTGTTGTACAAGTCCTGCCATTCCTTTTGACTGCGTTTATTAGGAGATGTATTGGTTTTCTCTGATTTCTCACTGATAGTATTCTTCAAAGACGTAACCTTAGCTCTCTGTCCGGCTAACTTGGGATCATTCGGGTTCAGGAACTCAGATCGTTCTAATTCTCTTTCAGCCTGTACCAACAATTCACGCAACTTCTCCAAACTAAGGTTAGCGATATTATCAGTCCACGCCTTGAATGAATCTTCACGCATGGCAAACTCATTGTCTATGGATTTTAGTGTTTCATCCCGCTGATACTCTAATTCATTTATTTGAGCATCAGAAGCTCCACCATCCTTTAGTTTCTTTCGGTCTGCATTAAACTTATCTTCTGCATTTTTTCGCTTGGTAAGATAATCCTGATACGAAGATAATAGCTTTTGATACTCTTTGACCTCCTCTTCGTGAACCTTACTCGTATCACTATCTTTCTTCTTACCTGCTAACTCCTTTCTTAAGTCAATGACTAAAGTTTGCTCTTCGGTCAGCTTTCCACCTTGAGCATCCTCCCATTCCTTGCGCTGCTTTTTGATAGCATCAGTTTCTTTCTGATAATCCAAATTAATCTGACGAAGTTTCTTCTCCGTTCCGTCTTCCATCAAATTGATTTCGTCCTGTTGGTTCTTCCTGCGTAGGGAGAGAAGTTGCTCATTGAGCTTTTCTTGTTCTTTTCGGAGCTTGTCGGCTTGGTTTTCCTGCTTGGAAGACGAATCGTAAACTTTCAGTTCTTTTTCTGCTTCTGCTTTAAGTTTTATAGCTTGCTTATATTTGTCGATAATGTCTTGAGGAATTCCTTTAAACTGACCTGCATTCATCATTTTTCTTTGAGAGGATGCGATGGAATCTAAGGCTTCTTCGGCATCTTTCTTTTGGTTAGTCCAATGTTCCTTATTCTTGATGATAACTTTCTTATCATCTTTTTCTTTTTGCTTGCTAGCCTCTGCTTGTATCTTTTCAATATCAGCTACCACCTTTTTAGCCGCTTCAAGTTTGGATTTTGCATCTGATAATTGAATCTCATATTGTCCTGAATATGTACCTCTCTTAGAATCCGCAGCAATTAATGCATTAATTTTATCAACTTCTTTTTGAGCCAATACAACGCTCGTTTTAGCCCCAACAATCTCCCTTCTATCGGCCGCTTTATTGATTTGTTTTAACAAAGAAAGTTGATCCATTAATTTAATCTTCTCAATATCCATATTTTTAAAAACTTCCGGCAATATTCCCTGAAGTTTTAAATAAGCATCAGCTTTTTGGTATTGAGTAGATGTTTCATCTCTGATTACGCTAAGCAATTCACTTATTTTATTCTTTAGACTCTCAGAAGCATTTTTCATCTGTTCCATTGATTCAGCAGCAGTGCGAACTGTCTTTTCAGCATAAGTTGTATGGTCAGCTAATGTATATACAGCAACACCCAATGAAACAACAGCCATACCAACTGCTACATAAGGATTCATTGCGAGAACCTTGTTATATGCAACTTGGGCAATGGTAGCAGCTTTAGTTGCAGTAATCTTTGCCCATATAGACTTCACAGAACCTTGTTCAACAATAGTATTTATCAGTAACCCAGCTCGATAAACACCGTAAATTTCGATAAGAGCCAACACACTCTTACCTATAATATCGTAGTTCTTAACTACAGTATCGACAGCAGATATACTTCCAGAAATCAAACCTTGATTAGCAAGTCCAATCTCAGCCAAAGCAGTAGTTATTGTGTCTTCAAGATTTGACATTTGTCCTTCAATCGTCTTTGAAATGGCTTCCGTAGAACCTTCTACGCCTTTTATTGAGCCAAATTGTTCAACAGCTTTCATTACAGATTCAACCGTTCTGTCACATTCAACTGTCATATCACGGAACGAGAGTTTAACCTTATCCCCTTCTGTTTGGACGCGAACACCGAACTCTTTCCAACGCTCTGAGTTATTTATATCAAGTATCGCTTCTGTCAGTTGATCGAATGGTTTAGCTACAGTATTAGTGAAATCTCCCATCTTCTTCATGGCATCCATCGAAGGAGTTACACCACGATTGACAAACTTTATAAAGTCATCAGTCAGCTCATTTAGTTGAAAATTTGTCTTTGCAGCAAAACTGTTTATGTCTGATAGGTATGTTTTCGCCTTTTCTGAACTACCATTTAAAGCGTTGGTTAGAACAGATTCGTATTTCTGAAACATTCCAGCAGTTGAAACTACATTTGAAGCAACTTGTTTCAGCATGGCAATTCCACCAATAGCAGCAAGCGTCTTTTTAAACGAAACTCCTACACCCTCATTGACATTAATAACAGCCTTACTTTCATCCTTGAACAAAGCGTATTCATCCTTTAGAGCTTTGGTGGATAATCTCGCAAGAGCCTGTTGTGATTGTAATTCACCAAGAGCATACTTTTGTTCTCCTAATGCTGCTTTTGCACGATTTAATTCATCCGATAAAGATTGTCTTTTAGGGTCATACTTTCCTAATTTATTATATTGCTCCGTAAGCATTGAAACATCATTCTGTGTCTCGCGTATGATGTTTTTTTGCTTAATGATTTCCTCGGATAGAGAATTAACAGCTTTTTCACCATCATAAATACCCTTTTTGAAGTCATTTTCCATAGTTGCCCCAGCTTTGGCGGCATCAGAAATAAGAATATTCATTTTTTTAGTATTTTCCCCTAATTGAATATTTAACTTTTTAAATGTATCAGGGGATTGAGTTGAATCCATAGAAAGAAGCGTTTGTTTCAACTTTTCTATCTCTGTCCTTAATCTTACAACTTCTTGCCAATCCGAAGCCACACGAAATACGAGCTTTCCCATTTTATTCTGATTTTTAATTATTTACTATTCAAAATTACTGTATATCCAACCTTTTCCAGAATTTTCTTTCATCAAATTCGTGACAACAGACGAAAGGTTGCATATTTCTTGTTTTACATGAGAAATGTACTACATTTACCAATTTTTACTGGTCTTTATTTCCTACGAAAAAGTCACAATTAGTCAATTGTGATAAAATAATTCGCAAGGTAGAAATTGACAGTCTATTTTGCTATTTACAAGATTGCAAAAGCACGACAATGGA